>OCSG01000004.1_pt1 | contig 327761 bp, 251 predicted proteins | sample 1538831 | NCBI WGS metagenome assembly OCSG01 (sample SAMN04571729, study PRJEB22368) | human gut metagenome | biome: human gut; material: stool | host: Homo sapiens | place: Luxembourg | collected 2012-09-20 | reverse complement strand
TTATTACGTTTACCAGCAGACACCATATGAGTTCATCAATACCGATGAAATCATTGGAAAATAGCGGTATTTAAAGGGCTTGACAATAATTTTAAAAAATGAGAAACCAAGATAAGTTGATATATTTTCGTATAAATTGATATAGTTTTATATATCAATGGAGACAAAATGGAGATTCCTGAAAAATCAAATGGAGACAAAATAATATAACAGTTTTGCCGCAAAGAACTTTTGCAAAATCGTAAAAAAATAGGGACAGGTAGAAATTCATATACTTGTCCCTAAATTATTATTACATCATATTACAACATTTGTCCGTTCCATTTTCGTCTATTCTCTGTGTCATATTCAACTTGAATCCGTGAGAGCGTATCATTGTGGCTTAATTCTTCATAGGCATATTCCTGAGTTTCATATAAGCGTTTTAAAGGTAGCTGAGTACCACTACCGTCTATAAAACGTATAATCGCCAAACTTCCACTAATACGAACTATTTTACATTTCCGAACAGTTCTATTGTTTTCTATAATCCATGCAGTATCACCTTGTTTCATATTATCACCTCTGATATATTATGACATTATAACAGAATACATATTCGTATGCCTACAGATTTCTATAAATATACGAACATATATTCGATAATCTTCTTTAAACGGCAGTTTAAATGACTTAAATAATTTTAAATTCAGAAAAATTATTGAAAATTGGTCTTCGGCATCGCAAGTATCTGGTGGATGTGGAATATACAAAGTAAACGTAATAGAAGATAATTTCTATAGTTCAATAGCTAAAAAAGCAACAACTTTCCAAAATGTCGGCGATTACGTACTTATTATATTTTCGTGGAATGGTTTAGAAACTTTAAATTTTAGTATTGGATTACTTGCAAGTCCACGAAGTACCACTTTTTGTTTGGTACAAGTTTGGGATGGCAATTTTATTTTGTATGATATTTAATTTTATTCTGCTTCTAGATACATGAAGTTAAGCCAATACGTGCCGGCTTCAAATACGCTTCGCAAAAAGACACTAGCTGTGTTTTTATCTAAATACCATTTACCTTCTTTTCCGTCCATGTTTGTTTGGTTGATGTTAGTAAACAATTTTGTTGGTAAATTTACAATAGAAACATATTCGCCAGGAGTATTTTCAGATAAATCAATACGTATAGCGCAAATTACTAAAGATCCGTATCGTAGTGCCATCGCTTCGCTAAACTTAACCTTATCTGCAAAATCTGTTCGAGGACAATATGGTGTCCATTGAACAATTTTAATTTTTAAACTGCCGTTTAAAACAACATTGTCGAACAAAAGTTCTTTGTATAATACAATTCAAGTCAATACATACTATCAATGCGCAAAAATTGTTTAATTTTGTGCGTATTCCTTTCTTGTTTGGCGTGTATTTGCACATTCATATACGCCACTTACATAACCTTATTAAATTCATTTCTAACATTTTTCTTATCACAAATACAATAAATCATTGTAGTATCCAACTTAGCATGACCAAGAATTTGTTGAACATACTGAATTGGCATACCTTTACGAGCTAATTCTGTTGCCATTGTACGTCTGCATCTGTGCGGATGAACATTTGTCACGTTTGCCACATCTCCAATTTTATGTAATCTTTGTCTAATGCTTTCCTTGGATAATCGTGTCCCATGATCATTTAAAAATAATGGTTCAAGATTGTCTTTTCTAGTCATAATATATTCTTTGATATAATACATAGAGCGTTCAGATATATAAACCGTCCTTTCTTTGTTGCCTTTTCCAACGACAGTACATTCGCCCGATTTAAAATCAATGTCCTCACGGTTAACATTCTGTACTTCAGAAACTCGACATCCAGTAGAAAACATAAATTCTAATAACGCACGATTTTTAATTGTATCGCAGTTATCTAAAAGCTTTTCTACATCTTCATCAGAGAATGGTTTCTTTGTGACATATCGAGACTTAATCTCATGGATTTTCAACATAGGATTCTTTGGAATAATTTCTTCAAGAGTCAACCATCTAAAGAACGCAGAAAGGTTTTTTCTCCTATTATTAGCAGTAGTATTTGAAACTCTTTGCTGATACAATGAGAGTGCCCATCTAATGTCGTTTGTAGTAATATCCTTTATATTTTTGTTTCCAAGATCATCTAACGTGTGCTTAATCGAATCCATATACTGATAAATTGTACTGGGTGAACGACCTTCAAGACGCAAAGAAGCTCTATATGTATTAAGAATTTTCTCATTCTCATTTTCAAGTACACACAATTCTGTATGTTTCTCATTTATATCATATTTTCTTAATAATCTACAAACACATCCATCTATCATCATTACAGTATTATCATCTGCAAATCTGTCAATCATTGATAATAATTCTAATCTAAATTTCTCTTCCATAACGTAAAAAAATACCTCCATCCTAAATCAAAATTTATATGTTCTACATATATATTCTCCATTTGGAAATAAATGGAATTGATTTTAGAACGGAGGTTCGGTTATTCAATATTCAGTTGTAGATAAGATTATTCAGATACAATACAATCTGAGAATCCATCAAGTTCCAAGATACTATTTACAGTATCCTGATAACGTCCATACAGTTTTGCGGCACTCTTTCTTACGAAATATGCTCTGTACTTTGCCTGTCCCTTTTCAAGACTAGTTCCTCTTGCTTCTTCAATTCTTGTTGCCATAAATGTTTCCATATTAAAATCCTCCTTTGAAATATATTTATTCAGCACCTTCAGTATCTTCCATACCTGGAATAATATCTGTGATGATTGAATCAATAGCAGTAGCGTTTGCAATGTGACCTTTTTCCAATGAATCCAGACGTTTTTCGATTTCATTTTTGGTTCGCAGCCTGATAGTAACCGTGTAGGTTCCATCTTCCTTGCCGGCCTCGTCCGTATTCGGTGCGTATGTAAACCCATCACACTTCAGATCGGTGTATTTTCCAGATACCTCATCATTGTGTTTAAAGGTCACTTCCGCAATGTTGTTCTCTGCAAAAGTGTCCGTGATCGTTTTAATCCCGTCAAAATTTTTGGACTGGATCTGGATGTTTCCAAGGCTTGCACCATCGGCAATTTCAAAGCTGGTCTGATCTTTTAAAATAATTTTATCCATATTATTTTTTCCTTTCTATGATAAAAAATGGTTAATAAGTTGCGTTCGAATATTTGTTCGATATATTTTCTTAAACGGCAGTTTAAATACAACAATAAAAAGAGCTAATACATTAGATGGAAACGAAGCATTAGGCACAACATGTTATGGGAAACCTTTCTTTAACCTAAGTGGATAACTAACGGCATGTATCTAATATCTGTAAGTGTTTGGTTTGTACGCCCAGTGAATTTAATTGATAAATTCCAATTTTTTGGGCTACTTGTAAAGTTACTTCTAATGAGTGATCCTTGTATATCAATATTCTCTTCATTAAGTGTATTTACATCAACAATAACAATGCTATTAGCAGGTAACGATAATGAGACCGTAAGATTAGTAGCCGTTCCTGCAGGATACTTTATGTTTTTGACCCTATAGCCGCCATTGTCTATATCCCAATCGGTTTGTACACTTATTACATCGGAACCATTGTTGACTATACAAAACGGGTTTCCAGTAAATATGTTTTCGATGCCAAATGATGGTATTTTCTTACTATTTAGACTGCCGTTTAAATCACTTATCTGCTTTGCGAGCGATCCATCAATATTCGGGTTCGCCTGCCTTGCGTCCAGTGCAAATCCCGCCACAGTCGTTGTCTGGTTATTTACGATACTTTCCGGTTGCAGTGCGCTTCCGATCTCCTTTTTCAGCGTAGGGTTACTAAGAGTTGTAGGCTGGTATTCGTGTCTTATAGTGCCACGTTCTAACTGGAATTTTATAATACAGTTAGTTAAAGTAATACCAGCTACAATATATAAACCAAGTTCATCACGATCAAAGTCATCGGTTTGCGAATACTTAAAAATAACACTTAATGTTGAATTATTAACAGTACGGCAAGCAGCAATGTCCGTATTTATATTTTGTTTGTTTTTATTGGCTAAATATAAAGATGCTTGTCCTTTGACTGTAGTTATCGTCAACACGTAATTTTTTCCAATTTCTAATCCTAACTTGCCTATAAAAACAGTATAGTGCGCGGTAGCCGTAGCTGTACCGTTAGCAGTTACAGACCCATCTTCGTTTACTGTCCAAGTGATACCGTTATTCGTATAACTATCCGGTCTATAATATGGATAAGGTATTAAATTCTGCCCTTGCTGATCTGATAATCTTTCATTTAAAGAAGTATTGCTAATCGTAGTAGGTTGATATTCATGCGACATCGTACCTACTTCAAGCATTGGCTTAAATGTAATATTATTAGCAGTTGCGCCGTTTCGAATAATCAACCTTATTCCATACTGGAGAGTATTCTCATCATTTGCTGTATATATTTCAGTTCCTTTCATTGAAGAAACTCCGTACTTCCAATTGGTAGGATTGTTTTTATCATAACGAACAAGCTGCATATAGCCAACGTTTGTATGCTGTTCATCAGTGAGCCCATCGCTAATAATATAGGTATTTCCTAACTGAAGCGATTTCATGGTAGATAAATTATATGGATATATCAATGAATACGGTGCCTCTTTACTAGCCGTGCCATTAGCAGTTACAGACCCGTCATCGTTTACAGTCCAAGTGATACCGTTAGTATTCCCTTCGGTTCCGTCATATGGATAAGGTATTAGATTCTGTCCTTGCAAAGTCGAAGTTTTGTCAATTTCTTTTTTCAGATTTACATTGCTCTCTGAAATAGGTTCATAGGCATGAGCGATTGTTCCCATTTCAAGTATTGGCTTTATTGCTAAATCAGAAACAGGAGTGCCTTTACCAACATTAATTGATAAAGAATATGTATGTGTTGAATCACCAACAAAAATCTTTGTCACTGGCGTGTCAGATACATTTGCAACCGCCTTACCAATAGTTTCATCATACACATATACATACACGCTTTTTGGAAGTCCTTCACAACTAAGAGTATAAGAAGTATCATCAAGCTTTAATGTCTTATATGCAAAATTATAATAAGCATTATTCTCAGCAGATGCAGTTCCATTTGCTAAAACTGAACCATCTGACTGAACTGTATATGTTATTCCATTTGTAGTTCTATCTGTTAAAGGATACGGAATTAGATTTCTTCCCTGTGAAGTTCCAACACCACCAAGTTTAGTCTTTTCTTCACTTGTATAATCATTAGAAGATAATCCCTTTCCTTCTTCCTTTATAACAAGATTAGAAATATCTTGATGCTCAGTAAGATATCCTGCATCATTTGTAAACTCAGATACATTTGTTGGAACTATTGGAATTTCCGTCTTATCCGCTTTACCAATCTGTAATGCTGTAATAGCACTCTTATTATCCTTAATGGCACTATTCATGGCAGACGCACTTGTTTCATGTGTAGAAATCCAATCAGACATTTCCTTTAATGTATCAAAATCTTCAGGTGCACCAGCTACAACCTTTGCAATTCCATCCGAAACTGCTTTTTTTACCGAACCATTTCCCGTTCCATTAAGCGTTGAAATCGCCGTTTCATTAGCTTCAATTCTTTTCGTATTGCTCGTAATATTCGATGTATTCTGTTTTATTGCAGATTCATCTGTTCCAATCTTAGATTTAATGCTTTTTAATTCGCCAGCAATCACTTTATTCTGTAAAGGATTTGTTGATTCTTCTGATAAAGCATCATCTACAGGAATTCCTTTTACAACACCGCTTTCGTCAATAGTAATGGTAGTACCGTCAACTTTTGATGCAACGTGACCGTTTGAATCAGTTAACGAAACTGGTAACTTTGAATCTCCTTTAGAGATATACAGTCTATCCTCATCAGAGGAAAATTCAAATTTGTAACCGTCAAGAGCGGCGTTAATTTTGCCAATAGCCTCATCAATCAGTCGAATATTGCTTTTACCACCTTGACCTGTAAGTTGATCAAATACAGTCAACCATAATTCGCTGTAATCTGTTTCAGCCCACAACTTAACGCCAGTGTTACTTAATATCTCTGACATATATTTCCTCCTTTTAAATTATTTTCTTTCTACCTGTTTCTGAGATTGTTTGATTATAATAACTATTTAATGATCCACTCATCATTTTTAATCGTATCAAATAAGAAGCAGACATATTGACCTTCCCATTTGTAAAATTGATTTTATTATCTTCATTTGATTCATTAAAAATGTCTATCTGCGTATGAACTTCGTTGTTCTTAAGCTGAATCTCATTATTATCAATTTTCAGTTTTTCGCTTAATGAAAGAGAAGAGTTATTGTTCTGTACAACAATATCAGAATCGTTTTTTGACTCAATTCTTTCAGAAACTATAGAGGAAGTATTTTTATTCTCTATCTTTATTGTGTTTTCTTCTTTATTTTTGACATTTTCACGAATTAAAAATGTTGAATCATCATCAAATTTAATCTCATTTCTTGATTTTGCATGGGACAAAAACAAGACTCTTGTTAGAAATTTTGAATTATTAAAAGCCACGTTATTTGTGCGTGGCTTTAATATTGCTTTTAATGCTGTTTTAATAGAGTTCTTAATTTTAATAAAACTCGTATTAACAAGCTGAGTATATCGTGAAGCACCATGAATATACTCACGAAATGTTTGCCTATCCGAAATCTTGGATGATAAAATGTGATAGTTTATTCGCATACTTCACCTCGTTTTCTTTTATGCGTTCAGTACAGTAGTAGTTAACCCTTCTGTTGGAATTTCAAGAACTGCACCTGCCGGAATTTCCTGTGCCCTCATTAACTCTCCATAGAACATCATATTTCCACCTGTCTCTGCATCAAAAATCACCCAATGTGTAACAGGGGAAGCAGCCGTAGTCCATGATTCAGCAGCCTCGTCAAAACGGAATACTACAGAGTTTGAGATTGCACCTTCGTTTGGTTCACTCCAGTTAGTAGAATCACACTTAGCTGAGAAACGCTTGTAACTAGGAGCAGTAGGCTCTGTACAGTTTGTTCCCGCTTCTGTAGGAGCTGTCTTGCTTACTCCGATATAAATTGTCTTTTCGCCATTACGAAAGATATTAGTTAAAATCTGATTCTTCTCGTATGTATTAATCATTACGAATCCTCCTTATTTATTTGATCATAGGTTTTATTGAGATTTTGCCGAGATCGGCAACGAAACGATTCCCAAGTCTATCTGTTATAATCAGTTGATGTGTAAATTTACCAAATAGATTTAACGTGTCAGAAGATGGGATAGTGATTTGAATTACATTATCTGTAATTTTAATTGTGCCTTTGGTTGTTGATTCAGTTGCCAAAACCTCTGTTTCTCCGTACTTTGCTAAACGCCATTCACAAGAAGAAGCCGCTATATGATATTCTGTATCTAAAATGTCATATAAATCGACCTCGAATGTCTGTTGACAACCTTCAATCATACCAAAGTCTGAATTGTTAAATACTTCACATGACATTTACTTTACCTCATTATTTTGTGACTCCTTTGTTACATTTTCTTTTTTATCCTCTATAATAGGACTATTAAGAATCACACTAATTTGTGCGATTCCTTGCGCTTGTTGAATTCCTGTAAAATTCATAGAATTCAGAATATTAAAAAGAAGTTGTATCTTATCTTTTGGATAAGAGACAACTTCCTGTACTTGTGTATTATTCTGTTTTTGTTCCATATTAACCCTTTCTTTATTTCTTTTTGAACGTGCTATTACACCATGATTTTGTTGCATAACCACTTAAGTCAGATGCAGTAACCATTTTACGATATACTTCAGACAACTTATCTGCTACATATTCATTTACATACGTTTGAACATAATCTGGTGTTGCTCCTGTCAAAATACCAGAACTATAATTAGAAAAATCAATGAGCCTAGATCCACCGCCATATGTTCCAACTGCAACTGAGTAAGATGCTTCGATATCTTTTGTACTTTTTGGAAGCGAAGAAGAAGTGATAAGTTGTTCACCGTTTGCAAAAATTGTACCTTTTAGATTGATAACATTTGATTGAATATTCAATTCGTTAGAACCATTTATATAATTACAATTCATAGAATTAGAGAATATACTATTATTACTTATTATTGTTCCGTCATTATTTCCATTAGATAATAACTGTATTAAGCTTGGAGATATTATACTTGTTCCATAGTCACCATCATACCATAAATATCCATTTGTAATTCCCCAATCACCAATTAACCCCGCATTTGCTTTCATATTTCCATATTTATCCACTAAAAAGTTACCATTGTTTATATTAATACTTCCACCAATAAGATCTCCACTAAACGTACCTTTGTTTGCGGTTAAATTACCATCTTTATCAACCGTAAATGTCCCATTACCAAGATTGATAGAGCCACCTTTTAACTGACCGCTGAAAATGCCGCTAGAACCAGTCAAATCGCCCATAAAATGCACATTACCATCTGAGTCAACGTAAAACTGTTTGTTATTCCCCTTATAAATAGAAAATAATTCTTCACTTTGATTCGGTTGAATTCGTACAGAGTTATTACCACTTTTAGCAATAAAACCAGCATCATCAAATTTATAAGTACCTGAATTGTTTTGTAAAGTAAGATATTCTCCCAAAAATAATTTTCCTAAAATTGCTTCGGCATTTACGGCATAAACAGTATTTCCATTTTTGTCAATGGGAATCTTACCGATAGCCATTTTTGCACTCTGGAAACCATCATCTGAAAATACAATTTGGTTGTTAATAATCTTAATCTGTTCGGGATCAAAGTCATTCTTCTGTTCATTCCATTGCCTGAACCACATTCCAGTTTCGTCCCATGATTGATGTTGATTTTTTACAGGAATATTTGCAACATCTAATCCATATTTCCGCATTTCCTCAACAAAGTTACTCTGATTTACAGACTTATCGTATTGGTCTTTGTTAAACTGAAAGCTCATAGCAGCAGAATTAGCTTGCGCTTGAATACTAGCAGCATCTTCATATATATCATGTACACGAATAGCATCAGAGAATGTTACATCAATCTTACTTGTGTCATTATAATCAACAGTAAAACTAATTAGTCTCAGTTTAATAACGGTATCGTAATCGGTAGCCATTCTGATAAAGTTACCAAGCTGGAAATACTTTAGAAAACCTTTGAATTGTGGGATAGTAAGAACATTAGAAAGAGTAGAAGTATACTGATATTGTGGTCTACATTTCTTAGATAAATCTTTCCATGCGACATCAAATAACTGACGTTCAATATCAAATCTTTCTGTATCTGTTGTATTATCTGTGGTGATATAATTGTCGTTACTATATGTTTCCTCTACAACATAAGAGTCAAGAGTTTTCCATTCATCTTTAGTAAACCATTTATCCATATCTAATTGTGCCTGAACAGCATTTCTCTCTGAGATTATAGAATTGTATACATCTGTAGCAGAATCAACCTCAGATTTTCTTTTATTATATTCAGCAGTAACATTATTCAAATCCTCAAGATTTTGCTGATACAGATTATAGTTAAAAGAGTCTGGTTTGTTCATGCCTTGTGCACAATAAACTTCATCTATATTCTTGAATGATTTAACCTTAGAATCCAGAAAATCTAAACCATATTTCGTCCAATCCTTAGAGTTTAAATCATCAGGTAATCTAGTTTCAAGTTCCTGGATAACACCAATCTGATCACCAAGACGTTTCATAATTTCTTCGTACTGTGGTTTTAAAGACTGATATTTTTCGTTGTATGATTTTACTTTATTCTGGATAGATTCTTCCATTTCTGGCAGATAATATTCAAAATTGTAAATCTTATTTGTGCTGTTTGGATTGACTTCGTTGATATAAATTCCGTCACCACCATTGACACGATAGCATGTAATAATGCTATTTTCATCAATGGTTTCTGTCATAGACTGTGCAAGATTATCCATTGAGACATAGATATTTGTATCTTCCCCATAATTGTCTAAATCATAAGCACTAACTGTCTGATTGAACGTATCGAAAATAAACAAGCAATTAAATGCTTCTGATACATCACCAGTTAAAAATGAATATACATCTATATCGTCCTCGTCAAAACTTCTCTGTTTATTAGCAAGAGAAGCATCTACATGACCAACCGACCAACTTGGAGCAACATTTAATACTCGATTCAACAGACTTCCCTTTGGATTAATAGGATCATAGAAGATAGTTTTCACATAATCATCGTACAGGATTTCGCCTGAGTTACATTCAAAATCAATGAGTCGCTTATTGCATAAAGTACATTCCAATGAGTTTGCAGTAATACTTTTTGAGATTCCTGTATCTTCGATATTAGTCTCCACATGAATTTTGTACCAACCAATGCCTTGAATCATAATTAGACGGTCTTCTTGAAAATCGTCATAATGTTCATACTTCTTACCATTGATATCTCTATAGATTTTAAAAGAAGCAGTCTGATAAGCGTTTAGATTAAAAGTGAGAGATAAATCATCATAAATACTTACTGCACCAAGAAAGGTTTTATCCTTTTTGGTAATGTAAATAATTGGTTTTTCAAGATTATTCAAAAAATCAACTGGTAAATTAAATGATTGAACTGCCATCAGATCACCACCTTTCGTATAGGTCTATATTTCATCGTGAGAGTGCAATTACCTTCAATTTTGAATACATTTGTTCTTTTATTTAAGTCGTTTACAATACGTGGCAATTTGTAATTGGTATCATTATAGATTTTATGGGATATAGCAGTAGAAGTGATTTCTAGGATTGTTCCATCAATTTTGATTACTTCATTGTCTACACAATTATCCAATTTAAAGAATTCGCTCGATGTTTCATTTGTAACTTTGAGATTGCAAGCTGTAGAAATGTCTATTTTAATATCTGGATAGATATAACCAATTTCATCACTCATATCTGCAAATTTTAATATACCAACACCATTTTCTGTTGTTGCTTTTAATGTTATTAACTGTCCAAATCCATATGGAGCGTCTGTTGTACCTGTTACTGCAATTCCCATAATATCACCTGCAACAGAAATAGGAAATATATTCAATTGAGCATTAAAATGAACCGTATCATAATCTAACCGTGTAACTGTGAATTCCTTATAACCATCTTTTCTTTCTAACCATCGAGCAATAGCAGAATACTCATATGAATCAATTGGTTCAAAATTCTGTTTCATAACTTGGAACTCAAACTTAATTGCTTCAGAATAATTTGCATTTCCACTTTTATACCATCTATTTTGAATAGGAGAGGAGGTTAGTGTAAATTCAATATTACCACCTGTCGTATCAGATGGAGTATTCCCATCAAATTCACATACCATCAGTCCATACTCATCAGAGGTCTTATTATCAAAAGTAAAACCACGAGTTTGAATTGTCATGGCAACCTCCTTTCATATTACATCATTTTCTTCATTTCTTTTTCATATTTCTTTTTGAGCCTTTTCATTTCTCTGTTTGTGCCAGAAAATTCTCTATTTAACTTTTGTGTCTCAGAAATAATATCCTGCAATTCCTGGATATCACTTCCAAAACTTTCAATTTCTTTCTCTAATTCAGTGTTCTCTTCCTGTAACTTCCGAATCTGTTCATCACGTTCAAGAAGCAGTTTTTCGAGAATACTTACTTTTCTTTCATTAGTCACTTCTGACATATGTTTTCCTCCATTAAAATAGGAGAGGACTATTACATCCTCTCCATAAACTATCTTCTTACACCTTTAGTATAGGTAGCTTGGTTAATCTTTCTTACTACATTTTCAGCCTGTTTTTGAGCGACACCTTCCATCTGCTTAACAATCTGATCGGTGGCAACGCCTTCAACAATGGTTCTATTATCAATTTGATAAGTAGGAGATTGGGATGAAATTTTCTCAATAGGAATGTTCTTCAGATTGCCAATGATAGAGTCAATCTGTGGAATAACAGGCTTAAAATTCAACAATGCTTGTGTCTGTTCCTTAGAAAGAACAGCTTCGCCACGTTGTAAGAAACTAATACCATCTTCCCCAGAAAGTTTAACAAGATCCTTAATCACACCGCCAGTTGAGAACGAAGCGTCTTTTATAAGTTTCTTGAGAGCTGAAGTAATTTTTTCTCTATCATTCTTACCAGACAAATCACTTTTTACAGATACACCAAGTTTCTTCGCAAGGGCAACTTCATCAGCCTTACTCAGAACTTGTCCATGCTGTTTATCATAAAGATACTGATTAAGAGCACCGTAATACGATTTCTTGTGTGTTGCCGATACTGAATGCTTAGATATCCATTCCGTAATATCACTTGCTTTCTTTCTGAGTTCGTACAATTCCTGTTGCTTGTCAGCATCATTACTTCCAGAAGAACCAGAGCCGTTTCCGCTAGTTCCAGAATCATTTGGTGATCCAATACCTTGTGTGTCTGTAACTTTTGTCTCTGCGTACTTAGCACTTGCTTCAGCAGCTTCATCCGCAGCTTTACAAATAGATTGCCATGAAGACGCAATCAATCCAAGCTGTGCAGTAATGTTTGGAATGTTAGAAGATAATGTACTTGCATAATCACCTACAGCATCGCCACCATCTTTCCAAGCATTCACAATATAAGTAGACACATCATAACCAGTATCCTTTGCAATTTTCTCAATGTTTGATGCAACCTGTGAAGAGTTAGCATTAACATATGTGAGAGCATCAGAGAAGACCTTATTGGTATCTTTCAGGTAGTCTTCAGCAGACTCTTTACTCTTGGTGAGCATATCATCGAGTGCTTTTTCTTGATCGGATACAGAACGATCATACAAAGTATCTGACTGTTCTTTTTCGGCATCTTTCAAATCGGATTTCAATTGCTGAAGCTTTTTACGATTTGATTCTGATGAATCGCCTTCCAGTGCCGCAATCTGCTTGCGCAAATTAGCAATGTTCTTGTTTTGATCAGCAATCTTGGATTGAAAATCGTGCAAATCTTTTTCGGTTTCTAACAATTCCTTTTTCTTCGAAATTGCTTCTTCCAAAGCATCATTTTGTGCATCTAATCCTTGCTTTACATAGGCAACTAATGACTTCTTTGCTTCATTTGCAGACTTAATAGAATCACGCTGACCTTGCTGATACTCACGAAGTTTAGAGTTATAATCAGTAAGACCAATTTTTCCACTATTATACATCTCATTCAGATCAGCAATAGCATCTTTGTACTTTTGAGCCTCCGCAAGATATGTATCATAATTCTGTGCAGTCAACCCTATAGCAGTAATACCATCCTGCGTAATCATTCCCGTATTACTGTCAAATAGATTGTCAGAATCAAGCATGTCAACTAAGAAATCTGTCTCGTCTGTGATGTCTCCAAGCTTATTAAGCAACTCGTTAAAACGGTCAAACTTCAACTCATTGATAGATTTTTGAAACTCTGCAAGTTCCTGTTCGTCCTGTTGAATGGCTTCATAGACACCATTTAAAGCTTCTTGCGCTTCATACCATTCATTACTGCCAAACTTAATTGTAGATAATTTCTTTGCAAGTTTTCCAGCTTCTTCTTGTTTAAGCTTCATGTCAGATTTGACGGCATTTGCCTGACGTGCATAATAAGCTTCACCAATCAACTGACCTTTTGCTTCAGCTATATTAAGGGAATTGGAGACAGAGTTCTTTCTCTGCTCAATCAGCCCAGCTTTATTATCATACCTTGCCTGCACCTTATCAAAGCGATCTTTCCTAGCCTGACGAACATTAGAGGTATAATCCTCTTTAGCCTGATTATAATTATCAGTTGCGGTATTCTTTGCAAGAAGATATTCATTATGTGCTATGCACTTTTCCCTAAGAGTGTCATTTTCAATCTTGTTAATAAGATTATACGAAATTGACTTATTGGATTTTAAATTACTCTTAATAGAATTAAATTCCTTTTGAGTAAGACCAATGTTTTTAGCTTTTGTTTTTTTTAGAGACTTTGTAAGAGAACTCTTATTGGATTTATAACTCTTTGTTGCACCAGTATAAGCAGTTTTTGAAGCTGATAACTGGCTATTGTAGTTTTTAATAATCTGTTTATATAGACCATCAATATCAGACGTGCCGATTTTCTTTGTTGGATCAAATGTAAGATTACCTACCTTGGCATTCAGAATATCAATCTTTGTTCCAAGTTTCTCAATCTTATCAGAAGCACTGTCAATCGGGTTGTTCGCTAAAGTCTCATATAAATCCTTTAACTGATCCGTAAGACTGGCAACCTGTTCCTTGCAAGCTTTTGCTTTCTCATAATAGACCTGATAATCCTTTAATGCATTTTTCAGGTTTTCATTCTTAATAGAAGCGATACCATCTGAACCAAGTGTTCCTTCACGGATAAGTTTCTTATAATGGTCAAGTGTCTTGGATGATACACCTTTTATCTTTTTTACATTCTTTCCGCTGCTAGAAGATGTAGATGTTGCATTGTTGATTTTGCTAAAACGTGAACCAGATACAAAATCCTTACGAGATGAAAGTTTGGAAACTCTTACAGATGCGCCAGTATGAGGGGATTCAACAAACTTACCGTCTCCACCATAAATACCTACATGTGTGATGTTGTTCTTGCTTCCAAAGAATACTAAATCACCAGCTTGCAAATTTTTCTTCGATGTAATTTTTGTTCCCATCTTAGCCTGGTCAGCCGCATGATGTGGTAAACTTACACCAAACTTCTTATAAATCTGCTGTGTAAATCCAGAACAATCAGCACCACTTGTAAGACTTGCGCCACCCCAAACATATTTCAATCCAAGGTAATTTGTAGCAGCATCATACAAAGCGTTTCCACCTGTAGAAGAAGAGGAGGATGATGAAGATGATGAAGTTGTCTTTTTGCTATTCTGTGTTTTCGCAGCTTTATTGGCATATGCCATGTATTTCTTGTATGCTTTTTCCTGTGCAGTAATAGCCTTTGTTGTAGCTTCGATTGCTTTTTTGGTTTGATTTTTCTTCTGACCGAATGTGAGAAGATCATCAATCTTGTCTTTAGCCTTAGATGCCTTGTCTGTAAGATTGTTAAGTTTAATCTCAATAAAGTCAAATACTTCGGCTGCATCAGACTTTGTTTTTGATTTAGATTTGGATTTTTTTGATGACGGAGATTTATAACTTGATGAACCAGAAGAATTTACTTTCACTTGTGGTATATCTAACTTTGCACCAGCTGAAGTTGTTACACCATTTACAATATCCTGAATTGCACTGTTAATATTATTGCGCATTTCGTTAGACATAATTGGATTATCAGACAATCGCTGTTTTAATGCGGCAAGTTTATTTAAAGCTTCTGTGCCTGCACCAGCCATTTTAGCAAGAGTGTAGATATTTTGGCAATCTGCATCAGTTACAATAGTATTTTTATTACAATACTGTTTTTCCAATGTGAAAGCTGCCAATTTTGCTTTTTCTTGTTCTGTAATATCACCAAGATTTTGAAGCTTAAGAATATCTGCAACTGTTGCATTTTGAAAATCTGTAGATGCATCAGCAGAAAGAAGTTTTTCAAACCTAAGTTCTTCTTCTTTTTTTGTCAGAGCCTCTATTACAATTTGCTCGGCATTTTTAACACCCATATCTTCAAGCTGAGTGATATAATACTGTTTGTTTTCATCAGTAAGGTTTGCCAAGAAGTTGCCATCATTTACCCATTCAGTAGCAAGAGCATTGGCTGCTTTCTGGCACTGATCCATGCTAGATTCAGAACTACCCATTACCTCTTCAAACTTATCCCATGATTCAAGACCACGGACTGAAACATCAAATCCTGCTAAATCAGAAGCGGATGCAACTGTACCATTTTTCTTGTCAGCAAGCATATCAGATATCTTAGAAATCTGTGTAGACATAGAAGAGAGCTGCGTAGAAGCGTTTACAAGACCATTTATTTTCTGTGCAAGTGCCTCTGCTGATAAACCTGTTTCATTCATCAACTGCTGACCACCAGCCAAACCTTCAAGTGCGTTTCCTGTTAATTGTCCTGCATTTGCAAGGTCAAGAAGGTCATCTGCCGCACCTTTTAAATCGGAATCGTCTGTGTTTTTGAGATTGAGCCATGCTTCGTCAAAAGAAGCGATAGATGGGGCAGCAGAATCAGCAGCATTACCCGTATCTTCAATAGCATCCACACCAGCATTCAAATCATCACAGAAAACTTTAAGATTAGAATCTTTTTCCCCTAAAAACTCTGCGCTATTAATCGCATTCATGAGATTAGGATATTTTTGTAATTCTTCCTCTGTAAGCTTACCTTCTTGTGCCAATTGTTGAAGATCTTCTTTTGATTTCTCAATTCCGTTTGTATTGAAAATTTCTGAAATCTGAGAATTATTCCATCCTACTTTGTCAGTGTAAGAGTAGATTAACTTAATTATGTCTGCAATTTCTTGATATTTTGAAATTGTATTTTTTTCATCGGAAGACAAAGATTCTCCATTAGACTTCTTTTTGACAGCATTATCATAGGCATCTTGAAGATTGTTCTTCTTCTTTGTGAGATCTTCAATATTATTATTTAATGATGTTGTATATTCATCTACAGTATCAATACAATCTTGTAAATTCTCTTCATAATACTTAATATCATCCTTAGAACCAGATTTCAAGGCTTTGTTATATCTCTTTTGTGTCTTTTCCATCTGCTCCGTATAATATTCAAAAGATGCTAAATTGCCAACAATATCATCGCTGTTTCGAGCTTCCTGAAATACGCCAGTTGCTTTTGACTGAGCAAGTTGAGTATCAACCGCATTTTTATCAATATCACCTTTCCCATATTGCTTATTAAATGCAGTTACTGTTTTATCTGCCGCCTCTCGCGCAGAATTAGCCTTCTCTTTTTCTTCAATATTTTTTTGAAGCTCTAACTGTCGAGTAGCTTCTTTTAATTTGTCTAATTCTTCCTGTTCAACATAGGTAAGTTTATCTTTCTTATTAAGTTCATCAATTCGTTTATTTTGTTCGTTTAACTGAGATGTCGTTTCTTCTAGTACGGATTTCGCAGAAGCATATTCACTAGTAGCTTTATCCATAGCTTCATTTGCCTTCTCGACACGATGAATCCAGTTATCTATTGCTGTGATAGCCAGTTGGATGCCTTCTGCGATAAGCATACCAGCAATCATATTTGCCGCCATCTTTAATCCTTCTAAAGCAATATTAGCAGCTTTAGCACCAATGGTCATTTGCTCTAATCCATTATTATAAGCAATAGCAGACTGTTTTGCTGCATTCTGAGCATTTTTTACATCATCAAGAGATACTTTAGTTAAGTCATTTTCTTGAACAAATTTTACTTGCCATTTTTCGCCTTCTTTTAGGCAATTAAAATAATCCTGCCAAGTTTTTTGACCAGCTTCTATTTTTTCTTTATTATTAAGAAGTGAAGCCAAAATATTAGATGGATCTTGATCATAAACAGAAAGGTCTTTTAATTTATTTTGTATATCAGATTTAGTAATAATAAATTTATCACTTAAATCTTTCTTAATAGAAGAATTTTTCCATGCATTCACAATATTTGATATTGTATAATCATTTGTTTCAATTAATTCATTAGAAACTTTTTTAAATCTATTTCCAATATCTTCAAATGATTTTCCAAATATTCCAAATTTTGATGAAAATGTATCTTTATCACTGTCAAATGTTTTGAATATCATACTATATTATCAATACAAGCTGTTTGAATGCTTGTCGAATTTTATTATATGTGATACAATTTTCATAAATTGGAGGTATATTATCATGTTAATGTATTGTAAAAAATGCGGAAGAGTATGGATGAAATTTGGTACTGAAAAAAACGATTGTGATATATGTGGATCAATTTGTTACCCTATTCCAGATAAATATTTATTAGTCTGGAATGGTGAAATTGACCATGATACTATTGATAAAAACAAAAAAGACCAATTCATAGAAGAGTGCGTAAAATCTTCACCAGAATTTGATGAATATCTCTTTAATAATCGAGACAGAATCAAAGCACAAAAATCTGCCGAATATGAACGAGATATGGCTATCGGTGATGCAATACGTCAAGGTGCGGATGTTAAAATAGCTTTTCGCAATGGTGGTAAGAACATGCCAAAATGCCCTACCTGTGGCTCACTTAATGTAGAAAAGATTTCAACTGGTAAGAAAATATTTGGCGGTGCAATATTTGGATTGTTCAGTTCAGATGTAAGAAACACAATGCACTGTAAAAATTGTGGAGCAAAATGGTAAACATATGTTCAGACTATCATAATATGGAATGCTGTGCTACAATAAATTTAACCTGTATATATACAGATGTAACTCATTAACCATACACCAATGGCTTAGAACCATAGAAAGCGAAGGTGTATTCACATCAGAAGTTTATACAATTCTGGACGTTCTGTCCCATATAACTTCCCAAGACGATTACTTAATAATCAGAAGGGAGGTGAGATATGGAACAGATTTTTACAATTTTGCTTTCGTGTTTTTGCACGATCGCAATTGCCTTTGCGTTTACCTTACTTGCAATAATTGCGATATTATTAGCTTGCAATGTTGTAAGAAGTGTAAAGTATTTTGAACTACATGCTGGCAAACATCTCTGGTTCAAAATTAAACGCAAATAACTTACATAATTATTTTAATTTCTGCTAGAAAATTTGAGTGTTTAGTGTAACACGGTGCACAATGGTATGAGGATGACATTATGTTATCCTCATATTTATATATTCTCTTTTTAGATATATTTATTTCAACAGCTATAAGGAAGTTTTAATTATGAAAAAATTCACAAAAGAAAAGAAGCTTGTAATTTTTCTACTTTTAATTATCACTATATTAACTGGTACAGATATTTACTCTTTATACGAATTAAATTCAGAAAATAATCAAATAATTGAACTTAAATCAAAAAATTCAAAGTTACAAAAAGAAAAATCGAATTTAAAATCAAAAAACAATGAATATTTGTCCAGAATAAAAGAATTAACAAACAATAGAATCGGATTAGAAATAAAATTAAACGAAAAGGATAAGCAACTGTCTAATTTAAAAGACAAACAATCTACAATAGATGATCTAAATAAGCTTCTTGACGAAAAAGATGATACAATTTCTGATCTTAAAAAACAAATAGAATCTTATAAATCATATGAAGATGCTTATTATGACAGTGATTATTATAATAATGATTATTCTGAAGAAAATAATACATATACAGTTTATATCACCGAAAATGGCTCAAAATATCATAAAGATGGATGTAGATATTTATGGAATAGTAAAATTGCAATTGATATAAACGATGCTATAGCAGAAGGATATGAACCTTGTAGTGTTTGTAATCCATAAATTTAACAAAAACACATACATAGTAAAAGAGCAGGAGATTAGTCCTGCTCTTTTGTTTCATTATATTTCTTGTTTACTGCTTGATTTAATACATTATCATATAGAATAATATTTGAATCGCAAATATCATCATAGCGGCTTACATTTTGATGTTTAAAATGAGCTATTACAACAATTTTACCAATATTGTGTAATGTTTCTACAACTTTTATATAATCAGTATCTCCCGATACAAGCACCGCAATATCATATGCATTTTGAAATCCTTTTGCTACCATATGAGTAGCAAGGTTTATATCAGTTTCTTTTTCCTCTGTATAATAAGTTCTAGGATCATTTATATCTAATTTTATATCATCATAAGTTCGTAATTCTTGTCTACCTTCAATAATTTCAAGATATGGTGTTTTCTTTAATTTAGTAAGCCATTCATAATATTTCGAGTAGCTTTCTATCTTCATTAGATCATCGCATGGCTTATAAGCAAATAAATAAGTTTTTAAAACTTCTGATTGAAATGGTATTATTTCATTTATCGCCTTACCTAAAGCCCAATAATTAATTGGTTTAAATGTTTTGCCTTTATAATGTTCTTTAAGATTTATATTAAAATTTTGATAATCAATAAAAACCATAACTCTATGCATATCATTTTCTCCTTTAAAAATAAATAAGGGAGTTTATAACAAACCCCCTTCCTGCCATTTGACAGAACATAAATATTCACTCATATATGAGCTACCAAAATTTATTTATGCATTTATTATATATCAAAGATAATAATAATGCAATATAGAACGTATGTTTACGCTCCGCTAATCTATTTTATCATATATATCTTAATTTGTATATATGAAAAATATTCCAAAATAATTTATCCAATTTCCTTTATAGCATCTTTAAAGAACTGCAATCGTCCATTTACCATATCACTATTAGATGTACCATTAGAGCAGTATTGCAAATAATCCAAGTTCGTATCATATGATGCTAAAAATTCGTTCAACCATTCCATATATTTAGAAGTAGATTTAGAATCTCTAACCATACGGTACATTCCATAAATGCACATTGGAATTGTACTTGCTTTTATTTTTACATCTTCTGGAAGTTCTTCATTCAACCTATCTAATGCTTTGCGCAGATTTTCAATTTTCTTTTCTGCAAATTGTTTTTCATTTGGATCTGCAATCTTATCATTATAATACATAATAAATTTATTCATATCTACATCTCTAAATGAAGTAAAATTGTTTTTATCTGTCTTTTCTGTAAGCATTAAACATTGAATAACAATATCTCTGTCAAGGTTCTTTTTAAACTGGGCAGGAGATAAAACTTTTTCAAAGAATGGATGATCAGCAATAGAGTAAATAATTTCTCTAACTTCATTGCTTTCAATAGTGCTTCTTTTCTGTCCGTTTGAAAGTTGGTGTCCCATATTTATTCTTTCAAAAATATCAACAATTTCTTCTTCGGTTGCATCTGTCATTGTTATAATAGAAATATCTCTGTCATTAAATCTTGACTGAACAGTTTCGTCAAGCTTAGAAAATTTCTTTCCTGCGATTTCGTATTCAGTCCCATCAATTGTTAATGGTTTTAAATTCTTTGATAATTTAAATTCGTCATTAGCAAAGGCTGCGATTGTAGTAAAACGTTGCTTAAAATCAACTACATCAATCTCTTTTGTGTCACTGTGTTTATTCACAAGTGCAGGGTAAATAGGGTAGTTTCTTAACAAAGTATCAATAAACAATGACTTCTCTTTTGGTTTCCAAATACCAGCTCTACGTTGAATTGGTAAGTCAAAATTATATTTTCCCTTATTGATTTCACCAACCAACGATCTTAAACTTTTCGGACTTGTTTTAATATCTTCCATCCAATTTGCCTCCTTCAAAAAATGCAAAAATTTTTATATTTTCACAATAGCATAATTGTAAAATTTTGTAAATAGAATTATTCAAAATTTGAATATTTTTCTTTCTGCATTATTCGACAAACTTACGTTCTGGATTGTAAAATTATGGCAATTTGATACAATAAATTTGTACATACACCAATTTTATGTACTACCCCCAATGTTACAATATAGAGAGTCTTTGATTTTCGGTAATCTCAAAGACAATTTAGCACTACAAGAACAGCAACTTGTGGTGCTATTTTATTATTCTCTATTTTACTCGATTGAAATCAAGATTTCTTGGTTTTGTTCCATCTTATCTACCTCTAGGAACTGAGAGTTCAAACTGATTTACACGAGATATGAGATAAGTTCATATCATTTAACATGTCGTGCCATGAGTACGGAATGCATATTATAGTAGCATCATTTCATATAACTACTACCAACGGTTGTCACTCTCTGAGGGCTTACCATTTTAAAGGTCTATCCCTGCGAACCAACTGAATTCATGAATTTTTACTGTACCTATTTAGTTTCCTTATAATAGGGTAGTACCATGAGTTTTACAGCCTTCCTCGCATATTGCGTCTTCGTTTATCGTATGTATAGCATACTTATCATAGTCCAAACTAACGTATCCGTTAGAAACCCTATGATGTCGGTACGTTCAAAACAATAACAATGATTTGATTAATACGCCACTAACGTATCAATGCCGACATTTTTAAAAGATAATGCTGCCGCAACTCCTGTGAGAATAGTTGGTAACAATCCAACTGTATCTACAAAATCAGTAGCACCTTTAAGAAGTGTGGATAATAAATCAATTCCATTCTTGATAGTTTCGGAGTCGATTACTTTAAACCAGAACTCCTGGGCACGATTTTCTAATTGTGCCATTTTACCATCAATACTATCAAGATAAGAGTTTAATTCTTTTTCTGCTGATCCCTCTGAATTTTGAGCATCTTCATACACAGAACGAAGCATATCTCCATTCTGAAGAATACTTGCGGCAATGTTGGCTCTATTTTTCCCTGCGATAGTCTCCAATAAAAGATTAAGATTATTTGTCCCTAATTCTTTATCTTTTTTTACAATATTGTCATATAAATCTGCGAGTCCTTGCATAATTTCATATGTACTTTTATAATTTCCATTAGAATCAAGAATATCAAAACCTTTCCCATCTGACGATGCAGCTTTGGTTGCATCCATGATTGTGTCTCTAAGTTTAGAAACGGTAGTAATCATTCCATCTGTTTCTTCGCCTAAATCTGAAAGCTCCTGTTTAGCTTCCTCTGTACCAACCAATCTAAGAGAAATTGTCCTTAAACCTGCCCCCACCTTAGATGGATCTTGAGTTATAGCATTGCCAGCCGTAGTCAACGAAACAGCTTCATTAAGATCGTTGTTCGCAGTTACCAATGCACTTGCGGAATCTTTAAGAGCAGTTGCTAAACCATCTGTCGAGATACTATAATTATTGCCAATATTATTGAGAACATCAATTATATCCATCTTATCAAGATCTTTATACGCCTGGCTCATTGATACAAGAGACTCCGTTGCTTCGTCTATTCCTTCAAACTCTGATACATTTAAAAGAACATTGGCATCCTTTGCACTTTCCGCAGCTTGATTCATTGATTCTCCGAGACGCATCCAATCTGCTGTGGAATTTTGTATCTGTTTTGCAGTTGTACCAACCGCATCTGCCGTATCAAAAGTAGTAGCTTGATAATCTTTCAAGTTTTGAACAGTCTCATCAGATACTTTTCGCATTTCTGTGAGAGCAGTATTAAGTTCTCTTACAACATTAAAACCTTCTTTACCAAGATTAATAACATCATAAACACCAACCATCCCTGCCATCTGTGCAGCAATCTGATGGAATCCGCTATTCTTTAAAGTGTCCCACAATGTTCTACCAGCACGACCAGCTTCAACTTCAGCATTATAAATCTTTAAGATTTCACCATGAATCTTGTCAAGACTCATACTAGGATTACCACTTTCAATTTCTGCATAGTAAGCTTTAATCTTAGCCTTTGCCTCAGTAGACATTTTGCTGTTTTCATTAAGAAGCTTATGAATTTTATCTAATTCTTTCGGACCAGAAACAAAGTTATATCCCTTTTCAGAAGCCGACATATTAGTAACAGTAGCGATAGTATCTTTGATTTTCTTTTCATACTCGTCCAATTTAGAAATATCATCACTTGTCACCAAACTAGCATCTTTACCTTTTAATTCATTAAGCAGAGTTTCATACTCTTTAACAGCATTCTTGACAGCTTGCACATTTTCCAAATATGTTTTACTTGTCCAACCACCATCATTGAATCTGTCAATAGTGGCTTGATATTTATCAACCTTACCATTATAAGAATCCAAACGCTTATCATACTTATTAAGGTTTATATTGGCATTCTGTTCTTTAGCCCGTGTATTTTCTTTAACTTTCTGAGTGTTCTGTTCTAATACATTATTCTCTTCTTTGATGGAATTGGTAACAGATTCTGTAGAAGCAGATGAAATATTCGTTTTCTTTCCAATCTTACTCTGTGCATCAGCCAACTTCTCAGCTTCTTTAGCAGCATCTTGATATGCATTACTAATATTCTCCACCTGTTTGACAGCACCACCCGTATTGCCACCCATATTGCTCATGTTTTTATTAACATTGAGAATATTCCGACTTAGTTCAGCAAGTGACTTATCAATGTTCTGGATAGAAGAGAGTAGTGTTTTAGCACCAGAATCATCTACTTTGCCAAAAGCTTTACTTAAACTCTGTACTTCTGAGACAACACTTGATAACTCTTTTGATAAATTCTCAAACTGTTTAAAATCACCTGTTCCTTTACCAAGAGAATCAAGCATCTTTTCGAGATTAGAAATTACACTGGATAATTTCTTTTCATCGACATTCAATTTGATTTTATATTCTTTGCCCTCAACAGTGTCTAATCTGTCTTGTACTTGTTTCATATCTGAAAGTAGTTTTGCTACATTTGATTTAATTTCTACATCATACTGATATGTACCTGGCATTTTCTACCTCACTTTCTCAAAATTTGTTCTATTCTGTTATTTATAATTTTGTCTAAGCGACCATCAAATCCACTTTCAATGTCTCGTTCAACATACATATACGGAGGTAATGATTGATGCATCATCCATTTTCCATTACCATGTTCTCCATCCATAAACATATAATCGAAAGCTGTACTTGGCTGTAAACTTTGACCAAGCCAACCGACATATGAATCCATTGCACCTGAATCAACCGAAAAACGAAGAACATTTCCTTTTCCTCGTGTTCTTGTAGAATCAAGAATTTTCATGAAGTTATATGTTCTTTCATAAGACTGTGGAGTATAGTCGTTGTACCAATCTATTAATGAATATCTAACAGATTCTTTTAGAAGTTCATTTGCTTGTGGTGCGACTTCTTCTGCAATATGATTTTCAATTCTGTCTAACTTCTTTTTAAAATCTGCATACATATTTTTTGCCAATTTCATCACCTCAAAAAATTTCAATTTTTCCACACTAAAATAGGAGAGCAGTATCACCACTCTCCATAAGAAAAGCTCTATACGCTGTAACACGCATAAAGCCTGTTTATTTCACAAGAAATTTGAATTTACTTAGACTTCTTTGAAATTACCTTTCTTAACAAATTCAAGAATTTTTCCTTCCAAATCTTCTTTTGGAATCTCATCGAGTTTTTTACTTACAACATCAACAAGTTGTGTTAGAGTAGCATTTGCCAAATCAGAAATCCTTCCAATCTGTTTGCTAATAAACGCCTGAGTAGTTGTCTCATTAAACTGAGTATCTGACTGCTTCATTGTTAAAATGGTTTTAAATTCACTCAATTCACTCATAGGAATAAGTGGATCAGCTTTATCAGAACCAACCATTAAAACATCAAGTAAGCCAGATGATTTAAGTGCATCATATCCCTTGATGAATCCTTTATCATCCTCGTCAATCTCAAGGTCGGTATATAATTTAATAACAGCACGACAAAACTGTACATACTGAGCAACAGAATTTACTCTAATCTTATCTGTTTTACGATATTTTGTTACTCCGTTATCATCATAAGATTCTTGCTCAAATGTTGTCTTATCTACAATCAACTGTGCGTAAGCATCTTTCTTGATGATTGACACATATGGTGTAATTTTGATTTTACTTAATAACTGTTCCTTTAATGTGTTATTTGCCATGTTGTTATACTTTTCTACAAACTCTAAAAGTTTCATATTCCTTTTTCTCCTTTACAAATGTGACTCGTTGACAAACTTCTGAATGTCATATGTATATCTAGTTCGTTTCTTTCTGCTATTTATTTGAACAGCATTATTATTTTTCAAGTCGTTAATATTGAACGACTTCTTATTTATATTCTCCATCATCTTTACGAAATCGCAGATTTCTATAAAGAATGTGTCGTTGTTTTCATTCCTAAAATTACAAATAAATCCTGCGACAAGATTATGTTCACTTGCTTCTTGCAGAGATTTAATTTGATTATCTCTAATCATTGATAATGGAAGACTTGTTGATTGAGTTGATTTTAATTCGAGCAAATACAATGTCCTTGAATCATCATCAAATAGAAGATAATCACAAATATTACTACTAGCAAATCTAGTATTATTTCCATTCCCAAACGATGCTGCATTATCCCTGAAGCGATAAATCCAACATGTATTTGGGACAGAATCTTTAATCGACTGTTCAAAAATCTTTCCTGGATTCTGTGCTATTTCCTTTCACTCCTTTACATAACAAAAGAGCAGCTTCCGAAGAAGCCGCTCTTTCTTTTAAATATTAAATTTTAAATATGATAAGTCGCAATTCCCAATGAGCATTGGGATATTTATCAATATTACTTATCACGAAATTATGTACTTCATTCATATTTCCAAAGTTCTTGTCAACATGAATTACTTTACCACCCAATAATTCCAATTCTTCACAGATTACATTGTAAAATGTTTTCTCCATATCAATTCTCCTTATCTCTTTATGCAAAACAAATCGTACAAATCAACATGTAATACATGAGATAAAGATACTGCATGAGAGAGTAGTATATCAGAAGTATATCCATTTTCGAGATTGGATATTGCAGTTGCTGACAATCCTGTACGTCTCGCAAGTTCTGATATTGACATATTCTGTTGATACCTATATCTGCCTATTTCATTCTTCATGTATTTAGTCTGTGTATAATCTGTTTTTCTATACATATATAATAAGGAAGAAATTCATAAGTTGAATTACTGGATTTTATGGTATAATAAAAGTATTAGGGTTCATCCTTAATTGGTAACGACATTACTTCTGGCTTTAATTTATCATGATAGATATCATCGCCCCCAGCGGCTTCGTAAATTTTCCCTAACTCCGTAAAAGTTTTTAATCCAGAATTGTCAACATAACCTTTTTCAGAAAATTTAGCATGTAATCCATATAACTGATTTCTTAATGTCGCAACTGTCCGCTCTTTATCAGCTCTTTCTTTTTCAGTTAATTGACATTTTATATCATCTATACCCTTTGACATTTTAGATATTTCTTTGTATTGCCAATTATCATGTTTTTCTAAAGTGGTTATTCTGTCTTCAATTGTTTTTTTATCTTCTTCAAATCCAAATTTTATCCTAAAAGTCTTTTTAATTTTCAAAAATAAATACACTATTTTATCAATACCGAGAATAAAAATAAACACACCCATTATGATAGTTGGATACGGAAGATTAAATAATGCTTCTATTTCGTCCATAACACACCACCTTAATCTTTAGGTTTGTTGTAAGTTAGGGCAATAGAAGAATCTCCAATTCCTTTTGTTGTTGGATCGGTAATTGCATTAAATAATGAAGCTAATACCATTACTACTACATATGGATTACTAATTGCTTGTACAAATGTTTCCCATACTTTTGACCAAGTTGTTAAATCTGAAGCTTGTAAACCAAAGTACGTAAGAATCGGAATTACAACAGAAATTATAACTTGCGAAATAAATAAAATATTTTCTTTATTAAAACGAACTTTCCAGTTAATTTTATTCATGACTTTTCCTCCTATAATTTATACTCTTTTGAGTTTTCCTACTTTTAATAATGAAAGAAGTCGTGTGTTTTGATCTGAACTTCCTACATACCCAGCAATTCCATTAGCTTTTGCAATTTTAGTACGATGTGCTTTTGATGAATCTACTTTGATACTATCCAATGCAGACGAAATAGTAGTACACTTACTTGCGCACTTAGGATAATAACTTGATTTTTTATTTGATGTAGGCTTATTAGCTGTAGAAGTGATTGTATAAATAAATTCAACATGTCCTATCTGCTTTGGACGAGACGGATCAGTTCCAACAAACAATATTGCATCTCCGACCTTTAAAATTTCAGGATTTGTAATATGACCATTTTTAATCTTTACAGGAACAGTTTCAAACAATGAACTTGTATAAATTCCTGCCGTATTTAGTAACGGTACACTATATCCAATTTTCTTAAACGTAGCACATCCACTAGAAGAGCAGTCTGAATAATACTTCCCCTTATATGGAGTATATACATATGGTCGTAACGACTGATTATATGAGTTCCGACCTAGAATGGTTTTGTATGTGTCATGAAACTTTTTTCGTCCAGAATCAGTAATTTTTTTTAATCGTCTTACTGCAATAACTCCCTTATGTTTTCCGTTTGGAGCAATGCTTTTGTATCTGCTTTCAAGATATGTATACATATTTTTAGTAGACGGAGTTCCTGATCCATGACCACACAATGTAATATCTTTTTCAGTTACTGCCATAATAGTTTCCTCCTTCCTATGTTAATTCATGATTACACCATTTCTTATAAACTTCTTTTGTGTCGTTTCTAATAAAAGTCATTATAATAATTTTCTTTTCACATTTAGGACTATAACTCGTATATACATCCACTGGATAAACATTAGAGTCGATGTAAAAAGTTTGTTGATCTCGATTATATATACGAACAACTTCTTTTTCAGTGTAATTTCTTGGTTTTAAATTACTTTCAATTATCATTCCTTTTTATCCCTCAATTGAATAGCGTAAAAAATAGGGATTACAACATTGAATAGCGGTATGTCATAATCCCTTATTTAAAAATCACTATTCAACATTACTTTCAGCCTCATTTTCGACTTTTGTAACAATATCCTTTTTGACAGATTTAACCTCTGTCTTTTTATTTTCTTTCTTAATAACTCGTGCTTTTGCCTTCATGATAGAAGCAATAGAATTCTTATAGCTTTCACCAAAATATTCTTTTCTGCTTAAATCCAATTTATTTAACTTCTCTTTAGCTTCAATATCTGTCATACGTCCATCTTCAAATGCGGAAGCCACTTCGTCAATTTCATGACAATTATCTGAACACCAACAAAAATACCATGTTGGCTTCAAACGGTCTTCTGGATTACAAACTGGACAAAACGAATAAGTTTTACCGCAAAGCACACAAGTTCTCAATTCTTTCTTTGCCATTGTTCCTCCTTGTAAGAAGAGGGCAGTAGTTAAACTGCCCTAAATGTTCTTATAATTCGATGTCGTCTTCTTCCTCATCAATGTAATAAATAGAGAAAAGTTCTGCATCTGTAGAGCAAGCATTTAACATCATAGAACCCTTGTAATCCATCGTCTGAGAATCACCACCCTGTAATGCAAGTGAGAATTCAGGACTTGGCATAAATGAAGGGATATGAATGATAGCTGCTTTTAATACATCAGTTTCACACTTATCTACTACAAGTGCCTTGAAGAACAACTCATGAGACTTAGGGAACTTTTTACCAGAATTAGTAATCTTTGCTCCACTCTTAATTGTCTTCTTATACTTTATAATATACTGAGTTTCACCATCTGCAATAGGCGGTGTTAATACATCACTCGCAGGAGTTGTTACATGCTGATCTCCTGGATCTTTTACCTCATCAGTATGCTTAATTGCATATTCAGTAGCAGAAGCAGCAGATCCTTTCTTAAATTCGTCCTTACCCATAGAACCTTTTGTAGAAAGAGCATTTACATGAATAGAACCTTCAATAAATCCCGTAATATCCAATGTCTCGCCAGCTTTTACGATCTGAATCATCGGCATAACAATACCATTATCTGCGGTTGCAATCTCGGCATCAGTAGCAGAAATAGTCTCTACAACAGCAAGATTAAGGAATGCGTTAGTTGCAGTAACCTCACCTTTCTTACCTGTATACTTACGATATACAAGGTTTCCATCCTTATCATTGATATCTGTTGAGTCAGCAGTAATATCAATATTTGCCTGTGTAAGCTGTGTTAAAGCATACAGAGGTGTACCATTAGACTTTGCACCGTAACCAAACTGAAGTCTATCTACGATTACGTCACCTAATTTAAATGCCATAATTATTTTCCTCCTTTAAAATTGTTATTTTTATGCAATAAAAAATGAGCGATTATAATTCGCCCATAAAATTGATTAAGTCTTCGGGAATATCTTTGGCTGACACCATACCGCCATAGATCCCATGTAATGCAGCCGTTCCCTGTTCGTATTTTTGAATTCTGTTTACAGAATCCATAAACTGACATATATTCACTTGTTTTAATTCTTCCAACTTATATTTAAACCCAGGATGATTTATACAACTCGAAACAAGTGGTAAAAGAGTCGATATGCCTTTCTTTTTATCATCCTGTTCTGCTTTCATTCTATCTTCTTGTAAAATCCATTGTTTTGTTGTTCTACCTTTTGCCTTTTCAACCTTTGGATGAACATTCATCATCGCTCGAATAAATTCAGCAATTTCCATATATTCATCATCATAAATAATCATATTTTTATCTTGATTAAAAAGTGCAAGATGATTGTATTCTGGATCGTCAACATTTTTTCTTGCTTGAATTAGTTCAAATCCATCAAAACTAAAATCTTTGAATAGTAGCTTTAACGGCTCTTTATCTTCGAGCAATTGATATAAGATATAAAACACTTCAATATCTTTTGTTTTGTTCCAATCCTTTTTAAATACATCATAAAGAAGAACTCGAATAGAAGTAGAATTACTAAGAAAAGGAGAGATTGCTTGGTAAAATTTTGATTCACCAATATCTAAAATATCTCCTATAGTTGGAATGGAAATAGTAATACCATTTATAGTATAATCCTCACCAAAATACATTTTAAGTTTGTCAAAATGGTATTCTGGATTATGACTTTTTTCTTGTTTCTTTTTTATATCTTCTTCAGCGGCAGATTGAAGACTGTCCAATGTTTCTAATACATCCAAACAATCACCGCCTTATACCGTAATTTACAACAGATGGTTTTCCACCATAAGGTGTACGAACTTTACTATTTAAGTCCGTAAGTTCAAATACAAGAGTGCGAGCCACATAATTGTTATCAACTGTAGATTCATAATCCTGTGTAAGATATGTCTGCATACCAAATATATTAGACCATGCGAATCGTTCTCTTATAATGGAAGCAATAAGGTCATGCCTTGGAATTCCAGTCAATTTATCCATACGGTCATCTCCATGAACAAAGATAGTAAAAGTAACTTGTGTTTCTTTTAATCCTGACTGATATTTAACCGTATCTCTAAACCCTACTTGATAACACACATAACATTTAACTGTTGTCTGTGTATCTGGAATAAATAAAAATGGACGAATAAGAGAATCACTTCCAAAATATCTATCCCATTCACCAAGAGGTTCATATTGCTTGGTATCTTCATTCCATTCCCAATTGATGTTTCCATTTTTATCGAACAATTCAGATTCTAACTTTTTATCATTGAGAGCGTATAACAAACATGGATTTGATAACAAAGCATTCTTGATTTTTTGCTTGTATAGAATTACATCATCATCAGGAGTAGTTCTATATGCACGAAGCTTGTTTAACAAATCATTTTTTGTGACTAATTTTTCTGCCATAAAACACCTCCTATTCAGTTAATTCCAACGGCAAAATTTCAGATTCAATCGACAAGTCATCATTAGTGATTTCACATTTAACAGACAATATTTTGCCGATAACGGAAGTGTCATTAGGAAACTTTACTTTCTTTTGGTTGTACTCTGTACCAGCTCGCCATGTTACTTTATCAGTCCAATCTTCATTATCAATAAAACAAGTCCATGTAAATGTTGCATCAGCATATTCAGTTGTAATATCTTCATTGGAATCGTTAAATAGATTTACTGTGAGATTTTTATAGCTGCCACCAACTTTAATAGTTGAAGTGGATGCTGAAATTCTTGCTGTGATAGAAGATGGGGGAGTAGTTGGAGTAGATGGATCTGTTGGTGCGATTTCTGAATCGAAATAGTTCGCATACATTTCGCCTGTTTCAAGATTGACATAATCAGTATGCTCGTTAAAGAAATTGGTGTACAATGTAAGTTTTTGTAACCCAAGTGGAGAAGCCGATTCACATTTTGTAATTTTCCATACCGTAGGATTCTCCATCAAAGCACTAACAATTACTCGCATATTCTTTGAATCATCGTCCGTATACCAGAATTTTTCTGTGATAGAATTCATTGGCAGTATCAACTTATTTTGGTTATCTGTATGTCCAAATACACGGTCTATATAAACCCCCGATGTATAAGACATTTGTTGTCTTAAAACGCACCACATTCTACGCTTGATACGTTTTTCATTATTTTTTTCCACCCACATAAGTTCGTAGTTGGCTGGCAAAATCAGATACTTTGGGAATTGATTTGCAGGTTCATTTCTACAAATTAACCATTTATGATATACCCCTTTATCATCAGGTAAATCCACCCAGAGTCCTATCGGGAATGTCGCTCCATAGCGTTTCCTAAAATCAGTCTCATAATAATAAAGGTCATCACCTTTATTGAATCTTACAGGCTGACTTGGGCGAAACATAAGATAATATTCCACTTGATCTTTGTCCATTGACTGATAAGATTTGATAATAAACTTTGCATCTATTTTTGTCTTATTGGTATTTCCATAAGTCATACCTTCAGCAAGTGAACGTGTAATTCCATGTTCATCTGTAAAAAAATCATCATGAAAATGGTCATAGATATAACAAGTCTTTGTGGCGATATCGTTATCCCAAGTCTGTTCCATCGCCCAATCAGACTGTTCCTTATAAATCTGACCAATCGTTTTAGCACCGTTGTTCTTGGCGTTTGCGACACGCCTAGCTGTTTGTAGACTCGGCATCGCTTACACCTCCCTCAAACATTTGCTTAATATATCCGTGAGAATCTAAGATTGCCCTACGGAATTTTTTATAACTAAAATGGTCGCTCTTAAAATTATCCATAGCACCTTGTAAGGTTGCCATAAGAGTTACCATAAGTCCGTTATCATTAAATAAGGTTTTTGTGCCACCTAATTTAAACATAACATTCTCAAAGAAGACGAGAAATGCTTCATCATCTTCAAATATTTTCTCTTCAATTGTCTTGTCTTTATAGAGCAGTAGTTTGTGAATATCACCATGCATTGCACGAACTGCTTCATTGATTTGCTTGTCTGTGAAATTACCATATATGTATTGCATATTAGGACTCCGTTGACGAATATGGTTTAAAAGCAAAACCATAATCACGAATAAGTTTCTGCTGTTCAATCTTCATTTCTTTCAGCAATGCCTTATTCAGTGAAAAATCATCCTTCAATTTTTTTTCTTCTTTTCCACCAAAAAACCTCACAGTATTTTCCAATGATTTAACTTTTGGTTCAAGCCATTTGATAGCCATACCTTTGCTAAACAGTTCAATAACAAATTCTTCGTCAGAATACTTATCAACAGAAGTTGTTAATTCAAATTCAAACTGTTCCATTTCGTCATCAAGTTTTAATGTGGAAAATAATCTACGAATAAATGGACTAGAGATAACAGAATGTAAACGTTCTGCTAATATTTCATGCAAATCAGACTCTTCTAAAGACAATTCTTTGACATCATCAATTAACCCAAAGTATCTGTCAAATACTTTTTCGTAGGAGATATTCATATAACACCTCCAATATATTACTCAGCAAGTAACTTCAAATCAGTACCGCATTCCTCATCAATAATCTTGATTTTATTCATACTGTCAAAAGTTCCTTCTGAAATCATTTCAGAAACCATTGTTGCGATTGTATTTTTGAAACCAGATGGAAGTTTTCTGAACTCTTCACTAAAACGCATAGTTGGAAGATTGATAAGATTTATCAGATCTTCTCTATCATATAGACCATCGTATACTTTCTTCACTTCCTGCCAATGTACATTTTCAAGCAACTCTTCATCCTCAATAATGATATAAGGTGCAAATAAAGACTTCTTACGAACAAGTAAGGCTGAGAGTAAGTCCTGATATTCAATATATCTGAAATCACCCATGTTACTAAACTCATATGTAATCTTTGTCTTATCACCAGTAAATAGAAGAGTACCTGCATACATAGAACGACATGGAATTAAATCATCTGGTTCATACTTCTTAGGTTTCTTAACCTCTGCAACTGTTTCCTTTACTGTATCTTTTTCAACTTTTGTATCTTCTGTCTTTGTTTTTGTAGCAGAAGTAGTTGTAGCCTTTTTCTGATATGGCATTTATATTTCTCCTTTCACTCAATTCAAAAAGGACTGCATATCATTTAGATATACAGCCCAATATTTCTATGGATTACGCACCGATTGTCCAAGTACCAAATCTTGTGTTAGTCATAGTCTTAATACCAAAACGAGACTTGAACTCGTACTCTTTTGTATCATCGGCATTATCACCAGACTCAGATACTTCCTTAGTCTCATCCATTCCCTCATAGTACATCTTAACAAACTTGTCGATGTTAGATGGGAGAATAAGAAGCTTTGTATCATCTTCAAGGTAATGCTCTACGTCATTCTCCTTAAATGCCTGTGGAAGCTCGATAATCTGAGTACCCTCAAATGTACCAATTCTACCAGTGTTATAAACATCGTTCTTTGCAGCTTCAGAAACCCACTGAATATCTCCAAGGTTCTTTAATCCTGCAAGAGCAACCTTTGTACCAACGATAGTAGCGACACCACCTGTAGCAAGCTGAACATCAGAAATAAGCTTTACAAACTTATCATGGTTAGCTGCATTTAACTCACCACGAATATTCCACTTAGCAGGAACAGGAAGAGAAGTACCAGCACTCATAACAGCTTCATGAAGAAGAGTATTGATTAATCTTGTGAATGCTTCTGCAATCTTATTGATTAACTCACTCCAATCCTCAACGCCCTGAAGGAATCTTGACATTTCCATGTAAACCTTTGCGCCATAAGACTTAACGCTTACACCAAATTCCTTACCAGCACCAAGTCTCTGTCTCTCAATGCTGTGATGACCATCAGCAATCTCAGCAACAGTGATAATGCAAGGATCTTTTGTATAGAACTTGTTTGTCTGTCCAAGAGCGAGAGTCTTAACCTCTACATACTTCTGGAATACAGGTGAACTTGTCCAACCAGATACAAGAGTATCTTCAACAGTCTCCTCGATAACCTCGAATACAGCTTCTCTTACAGACTGTTTCTTAAATGCCTTTCTTACCTCATTAGGAGTAGGAGACTCAGAAAGACCTGCCATTTCGATAATTGTCTTACGAATCTTATCATTTGCTTCTTCGATAGAATACTGCTTTACAGTACCTTTTGCTGTGTCAACGCACAGACGAGAGAAGTTCTTATATTTTGTTTCATCAAACTTTTCAACGATTACATCGCTCATTTCATTAAATCTTAATCTCTGCATACTATATTAATCCTCCTTTCTACCGAATTACGCATATACCTGGGCATTCTTATCTACCCAAATACGATAATTTCCATTTGCAGCAACTTCGTAGATATGTCCTACAAAACCATACTCAGTCATAACTGGTTTCTCACCTGTTGTAAGCTTGAAATCTGTACCGTCTACGAATACATATTTTCCAACAGCTAACTCTGCATCAGAATTGAAAGCTTCTGTAGAAAGTGTGAATCTATCAGTATCCTGAATCTCGTAAGCTCTCATAACTTCACCCTTACCGTTATAGAAGTTAGATTCCTCCTGCATTTTTGTTGTATATTCCTCATAAATCTTTGGAGCAGTTAAAATGAGAACAATTTTGTCTCCCTTTGTAGGAACTTTTGCTTCAAATACATCTGCTTTCTTTCTGTCACCAATTACAGCAACAGAACCATTGTCAATATCCTTAGACTCATTTACTAAGTTGTAGTGATGACCAACTTTTGTAGCCTTAAGTAAAGTTGACTCAGCAACACCGTGCTTAGTATATGAAATGAAATTACTAGCCATAGTTTTATTTCCTCCTTAAAATTTCTAATTTTTGTGCAATAAAAAAACACCTATGGATTTTCCATAAGTGCTAATTCATAAAGTTATTTAGTTTTTGATTTAATCAAACAGATCACCATATGGTTTATATGTATCTTCCGTTTCTTTTTCTGCATTAAACGCAACTCTGCTCACATGTTTCTTCTGTGGTGTTTTACCTGCAAAAGAGAATGTCTTATTCTTTTTAACAAGTTTTCCAAGAGTAGCATCAGCCTTCTCAGATAACTCTTCCTTAGAATATTTGTTTACAGAATCCTCAGACATAAGTGCTTTGAACTCATCTGTATTAAGATATTCTGAATATGCTTCGTCATCAAATACAGTCATCTTGTCTGCAAATACTTCAGCAGATTTATATGTGTTTAATTCCTCTACAACAGAAGAGTAGTTGGAACGCATCTCATTAAGAGAAGCGTCTTCTTCGTCAGTTACCCATACAGAGTGAACAGCAACTCTATCGCCTACTAATGAGAAATTGTCTCCATCTCTATTGAATGACTGTCTGTAATATTTTCCATTCCAATAATCAGACATAATAAGAGTATTATCTTCATAAACAGTTACGCCATAATAAGCATTATCTGCTTCTCCATACATCTGATTAACAAGATTGTAAAGAGACATAGTAATCTCATCTAATGATAAAGAAAACTCTTTTACAGAACCATCAGACATTGTTACAGAATATTTTTCTGGATTTACAGATTCATTCTCTGTTACACCTGTATCTGTAGTTTCATCCTGTGTATTTTCAACTGGATCTTCTTCGGCATTTTCAGTTGTTTCTTCGGAGGTTTCATCGACTGTTTCCTCAGATTCATTCTCTGTTACAGTTACTTCCTCCTCAGTGGTTTCTTCTGTTTCAGTCACCTCTACAGTTTCAGTAACTTCCTCTTCAAATTTTTCCTTTTCCACTTCGATTGTTTCCTCCTTTCCACTAATATCATTTTTATTATTGAAACAAGCAGACTCAAGTTTTTCGAGTCGTTCTTGTAAATCAATTAAAGTAGAATCATAGTCTGAAAATAGACTATTATTTTTGGCATTAAAATCAGCAATATCTAACCTTGCATTTAGCATCCCCTCACCAATATCTTTTTTGGTGTCTGGATCTTTGCCAAGTAAAGTCGCACCCATAATAACAACATCAGTTAATTCAAGAATCTTATTTTTTCCAGAATATTCCATCTCATTAACAGCAAGTTCTACGCTAATCTTTGTTCCATTTTTTCTTTCTATAATTGAAGCTGCATCAGTATAATCAACTGGAATAGCACAATATCCATATAAAAAGTTGTGTCCAGTTTCTTCCTCAACTTCAAAGAATGGTTTATCAGATGTAAAACAGCCAACCTGTTTTTCGATGTAATTTACCGAGCCATCATCGTTTAATTCCATATCATGTGAAGTGAAATCTTTTAATGTTTCACCAGTTGCTTCATCTTCATATTCCATGAAATTTGCCAACACAGGCTTGTATGCTAATGTCTTTGAAGCTTTCTTTAATGCTTCATCTGTTACGCTAGAATGATTTCTATTCTCGCCAGAATGCATTAACTTGACTTTGCAAAATAGAAGTGATTCATCTTTATAATCAGCGTTTTTATCTATTTCAAATTCAGCAGGTACTTGTACGAAAATTTGATGTCCTGATTTTTCTGCACTAAAATGTGTTGAACGCTTATATCTATTTGAATAAAAATCATAAAGATCTTCTAAAAATAATAAGCGTTTATTATGATTTGGCATTTAATTATTCATCCTCCTTTCCTTAAAAATGAGTATAATAATACCTCATCCATAAAGATGAGGTCATTAGGCGATTATTTTTGTTTTATCTGGTTGCTCTGGATCGTCTGCATAAAACCAATAATAGTTTTTGTACAACTTATGTTGTGGAGAGGACAATGTTCTATACAATGAACTACTCACCACATCTAAGTTATCATCTAATAATTCTTGTTGAGAATGATAGTATTTTACAAAATTATTTTCTTCATCATATTTTGCCACAACATAACTTTTATTTCTCCTTTTCTTTCTTCCTTGATTTTTAAATGATAAATATTTTGATAAAGGATTTTCTGTTAAACTGTCGCTCCATAGATAGCCATATGCACAAGCATCTGTTTTTAGATGATAATTTATTACCGAATTTTTGTTATTTGTAATATTCACACTCAATAAAGCATCTGTCATTGAAGGATAACTTTCTATAAAAACACCTTCTAAAGAAAATTTATAAATTGGATGTAATCTATGTTCTATTGGTGAATAATTTCCACCTTTTAAAATATTATATCCATTTGGTGTTAATGAATTGTATTTTTTAATATATATTTTTTCGAGTTCATTTAATTTTTCCAATAACAACTTTTCTGTCTTTTGTTCTACTAAAATAACCTTTTCTATATGGAAATAATCTTTGCCATATTTTTCGATTGCTTTATGTAAAATTGAATGATCTTCTTTATGTCTAGTTTTTGACAAATGTTGATAAAATCTCGTTTCCAAATCTCTTTTTGTTTGTCCAATATAAATCTTGTCATTTATATCATTTATGATTTTATATATGTATCCTTCATACATACCAGTTTCTTTATTAAAACTCATTTAATACCTCCAATCAAAAAGGAGGCAGAGATGGGAGAGCATAAGCCATCCCACATAACTCTTTACCAGATTATCCATCTGACCTCATAGATATATTCTCTGTTTATGTTGTAATTCTTGGCAAAAATAAAACCACTCGAAATAGGAGAGTGGCTAAATGTTCAGCATATTACTATACTGAATCTTTGATTTATCTATATCATCTGAAAACATCAAATTATCAGTATTCAGAAAAGTATAAATACCATTTTGTTCATCAATTTTCTGAAAGCCAAGATTTGTCATCTTAGAAGCTGTTTCAGAATCTGATGTCTTTATAAAATTCTGTTTCATCCTTTTACTCCTTATTGTCCTGCTTGTGTTCCTTCATCTTTTTCACCGTCTCTAGTAGCAAGTCCTTCATCTGAAAGATCATCATCATTCTTAGTCTGACCACCACCTTGTTTGTTACTTTGTGTATAAGAAGAAGAAAGTGGCGTAAAATATTCTAACAATCCCAATGATTTCACCATAAAAGCATTATTTATTACTCTTAAAGGAGAAGATCCATCAAGCGTTGCATAATCCATAGTGTCAATACCTAATGTAGCTTTGTCTTTTTTGTGTGACATTTTCGAATCGAGGTCAAATACAGATACATAATGAAAATAAAAATCAAAATCCTCTGTGATATTTAATTTGACATATCTCTGGATGTTTGCTTCGATTCTTTTTAATAATTCCATAGGGAGTGTCATATCAACTGTAATAGAATGTTTAAGACCAACAGAACCAGATTTTTGACCATTGAATATCATTTCTGAAATTCCAAGAGAAGAGAATAGATTCTTAATTGCCTGTGAATATACATTTGTATCATCAACCTGATTTTTATTACCAAACTCAATCTTTTCAACTTCACATGGAGTCCATGCCGAACCAACAAGACTTGGTAATACTTCATCAATCGCAGCTTGAGTAGCCTGTACAATCTCAAGGTCTACGGCAAAGTCATTTACTTCGCCTGAGTTTTCATTCATAGGGATTTTTGATAAGAGAAGAACATAATTTTCAAGTTCTGTTTTAGAACGAATAAGAGCTTCGTAGTCAAGCAAGTCTAAGAGTGATACGAATACGGGTAAGAAGTATGGCAGTGGTACAACTGGATCATCACCACATATAATACAGATAGTTTTCTCTGGTGGTAATTCAAACCATTTATAGTCATTACCTTTTGATTTATATGTTTTGTAGCCTTCTACAAAAACATCATCCCATAAGCCTTCTTCTGAATCAGTTTCGCTACCAGTACCATATAAGAAATCCTTGTTGTTACCAGAATCAAAATAAGAGGCATCGAATTTTACAATCCATGTATCTTTTTCTGCACGAGAACCGATTTTATAATATTTTGGATCAAGTGGATGTATAAAAAACGAATCTCCATCATCGTAACAAAATCCACAATAGATACCATCCCTTAAACAAGTAGCAATCATTTGTGAACCCATTGCTTTCAGATCCATTTTATCTAATCTGGTACAAAGTTCTTGATATCCTTTAATATATTCGGATGCATCCTGTGGGGGATTTGCCCAATCGGGAGTATTGTAAGATACGTTATAACTAAAGATAGGAGTGTAAGCATAATATTCTATAATCTTTTTATAGTTATGACTGATACGATATAAGAAAGCAGATATATCACGAAGATTGTCAATATTGGCAAGAGGACTTTTTATGTATGATTGAAGTTTCTCTTTTGTGTATTGAGTATATGTCTTCGATGTACCTTTTGATATATTCTGCTGTAAGATACGTTGTAATTCCTGAAAGTTAATCATCTGTGCATACTTCTGAGTAGAAGTAGTCAGCTCATTTTTACGAGTTGGTGATGGTTCTGTCTGCACTGATTTCTTTGCAGAATTATTTGATTTCTGTGTTGCCATTTATATTTCTGATTTCCTCCTTTCCTTAGTTATAGAATCCCCATTTTTTAGGGCGTTTTGAGACACCTACCATTTTGGTAATGTCAAAGTTGTTTGTACGTTTCTTGTTTCTGATATGATCCATTCGTTTTTCAGATAAATACCATCCAAGCATAGCCAAGACATACGCACGGTCATCATGCATAGTAGCTTCTGAAGCTCCTGTATCAGCATCTTTATACGCAGGAAGTTTGAATGAATCCTTACCACCTTCACGCTTATTTCTACAGATATTAACAATTTCCTCTTTCATTGCATCAATCTGAACTAATGCGACTTCTTCATCAGGTGTTAATTTATACACTTGCGTTTTAGCAGCTTCAATCAATGAAAGTCTTTCTTCCAGTTCATTTTCATATTTATCAATGCTCAAATCCAATTTGTCTAATTCTGCACGAATCTTTTCTTCCGATTCATTCATAAGTTTGGTGTCAACTTCCATGATATTAAGATAACCTTTGTTATCATATTTTTCTGTGAAATGAATTTTGTCTGCTTCAACCATTTTTATTAAAGCCTCAAACATTTCAGATTTATATTTTGATGGTTCAATCAATTTCAGTTTTTCAACTGCATTAGGGTATCTTTTAGCATATACATCACCATTGTTATATTCCTTATCCAATAAACCACGGTGAGGATTGCCTTTTTTATCTTTCCAATCTTCAATTAAACTATCTCGAACCCAAGAGTTCCCACCTCCACCAGAACCAGCATCAGCTAAGAAAATTTCAATATTATCATAATCTAAAGCTTCACCGTTATAATCAAGAAGTATTTTCCTAATTTCTTTTATCTGGTCTTGAGTCATCATGGGGGTCTTTCTCCTAAGACCTAAATCAGAAAATGACACAACATTTACAATATCCATTGTGTATCCATCTTCTTCGTTATAAAGTAATTCACCTATACCCAGAATTGAATTGTCGGTTGAACGTGCTGGATCATATGCTAAAACAAATGTTCTTTCATTGGTATCATTACATAACACAGGTGGACGAGTGTAAGAATTACGAACAATTAAAGCTCTTTTAATAATCTGGTTCACATTCCCGTCTTGAGTGAATTTATTATAATACTCACGTTGAGCTTTTTCTGGATTATTTCTTAATTCTGTCTCAACGGTTTCTCTATTCAAAAGTGGAACATAAGGTTTGCCATGAAAAGTAGCATTAATAACAACATCACAGTTAATATCTGCTACAAAATATTTTGGATCACCTAACATCATTTTCTTGGAAAAATCACGATACTTTTGATAAAAAGCTGTGTCAATAGAAGAAGCAGAAGAAGCATATAAGAGCTGATGTGGAAATTCCTTTGGAAGAGAAGATATATCAATATTTCCACCAAGTTTGAAATTTGAATCAAGAGTTGTAAATGCACCAATAACATTAAATTCTTCTTCTGAGAGCCAGCCGCCCTCATCAAAACAGACGCACTCACACCTCTTACCTCTTTTGGCATTGATATTACTATTCAATGTTTTTACAAAACTACCATTATACAACCTATATGTAAATCCCATTGGATTGTGGATAAATCCATTTGAGTTTGCTTGCGATATTTCAACTTCATTTTTAAAAACATCTGTAAGACCAGTCATTGATTCAATATTTTTTAATGCAATATCTTCGATCTTCTTAAAAGTTTCTTGGGACTGGTCTGCTGTTCCTGAACAAATGTACGTTCTGTAGTTGTTGAACAGAAGTCCCTTTATTATGGTAAATAAAGCAAGTAATGTCGTCTTTCCTGCGGCACGACTTTCCAACCATAACACAAATGGTTTTGTCCATGAATTCATAAAAGTATATTCTTGTGCATCAAGAAGCTCAACTCCTATAAATTCTTTCATAAATTTTGTCGGGTATTTAATCCCAAATTGCTTTATTTCCGCTAATTTTTTATATCCTTCCAACTTCCTTTCAGATATTTGAAATTCAGTTGGTTTGACATAAATTTCATAATTTTTAGGTATCAATATTCCAGATTCAGTAGTCTCAAACGCCATAACTAATCCTCCTCAATATTGATTCCGTTTTCTTTTACGAGAGCTTTTAAGTCAATGTTTTCTCTGAGTAAAATACGGGCTTTTTCTTCATACTCATCAGCAATTCTCTTATATTTTGTAATAAGTTCTCTCTGTTGAATAATCATATCTGCTGAATCATTTTCGTCTAACATAATCTGCTTTAAGATAGAAGCATTGCTGATATCTGCAACTTGCTTTAGACCAGCAGAGTATTCCGCATCATATAAATTTACTTCTGCATCTCGTAAATTCATTTCTTTCATTTTACGGACTTTTCCAGTCCATGTGTTTTCGCCCTTAGTCGAATTAACACTATGCTTTAACGAAATTCCATTATCTGCTGCAAGTTTCAATACAGAAGCAGTAATTTTACTTTTTGTATCTTCGAGATTTTTAATGGTAGATATATTTGCTTCAATATTTGTGTAGTCATTCATAAGCCTTGCGATAATATCATTCATTTTCTCTATGTGATTAAATCCTTTTACAATTTCAATAATAGAGGAGAGTCGCATTCTATCATCATTTGCTTCTTCAGCAGCATCCAAATAACCAATAAGTGTTGCATATAAAAAAGGCTGTTCAGCAGTTGATTCTTTTGAAAATGGATCATAGCCTAATAGCCTTATAGCATCTTTTTTATTCTGTTCATAAGCTGACATTATTTCTTCATCTGAACTATCTTCATTTTCTACGGAAGAATTGTCAAAACTATCTTCTGATATATTTGTTTTGACTTTATAAAAATCAGAATCAAAATATGTCATACCATTATATTGTCCCATTGAGATCTGACGGATATATGCAACCCAAATATTAGATTTAACTCTCCCAGAAGCAAGGTTTTCCATTTCCTGCATACTTGAATCCCATATCCTGTCGAGGTAGGGTTTATTTAAATATCTCAATGCGAGCTTTACAGACTCTTTATCTGGCTCATGTTCAACATTTTTATTGTCTACTTTTAACGCTATTCTACGAGCACAATCTTTACAAATTGGAGTAAGACCACTTTTACTCATAGGATCTGTACTCATATAAAATTTATCTCTTGCTTTATGTGTATCACACATATAGCACCAAGCACCTTCTTTAAGTGACTTGATTTTCTCTTCCTGTGTTTCAACTTTCTTCTTTAATTGTGCAGCCGTTAATTTTGTAGGCTGTGTTTCTTTTGTCGTAGCCAAACTAACAGCCACCTCCTTTTATTCCAATATAAAAAGAAGCCACTTCATACGAAATGACTTCTCATAATTTCCAATATTAAATTTCCAATGAAAGTGCAATTTACACACAAACTTGAATAGAGGAATCGAACCTCGCTTATTCCAACGCCTTACCTCATAAACTACTAAAAATCTGCGCATTCATTTCTTTCAAATATAAGGTGTGTGGATTTGAACCACATATTCAAGAGCACTATTGTCATAGTGCTAACACGCCCTGTAGGAGTCGAACCCACATCTCTCAGATTTGGAGTCTGATATTCTAACCAATTAAACTAAAGACGTATATAACAAAAGAGCCATCTCATATGAAATGACTCTTTCAAATACATAATTTTCAATTTTCTCCACATACTAATCAAAACATCTAAGGAGAACACCCATGAACACATCATACAAAACAGCAATCCAATTTCAAGATTTATATATCCCAGTAAAAATGTTAAAAATATCACGCAACAATTCCATAGAGCTTAATCAACTCTGCAAAGACTCTAAAGAAAGAGTACGTTACATCAAATTCTGTCCGTCTTGTAACAAGGAAATAACAAATTCAGATATAGTAAAGGGATATAAATATGCAGAAGATAAATATGTTGTCTTAAAACAATCCGATATAGATTCAATCACATCGAATCAAGACAGAACACTTTCAATAGAATATTTCTGTAAACCTAAAGAAATATCAAGTCTTTTAATAGATAAATCATATTATCTAATTCCAGAAATGGAATCAGAAATATCATACGAACTTCTTCGTAAAGCTATGATTACAAATAGGGTAGTAGCCGTTACCGAAATAGTGTTAGGCACTAAACAAGAATTAGTAGCTTTATTTCCTGACAAACATTGTATTATTGCAACAATATTGTTTTATGAAAATGAAATAAACGAACTGCCACCAATAATGAAGCATAAAACCGATAGACGGCAACTTGAAAATCTCAAGCAAGATGTTATATATAGTACAAAAGAATTTAATTGGAAATCTCATTATGACAAATACCAACTCAAGTTAAGAAAATTGATATTTGATAAAATTCCAAAATGATATTGCCTTTCTCATTCCATCCTCGAATGGCGAGCTTTCATCTAAACTGCATAGGACGTATCCTATTGTTACAACAGTACCAGTCCGAAGACCGCAAAGGGCATAGGGCGGTAGTAAGTGTTGAGCTTACACACCTAAATTTCGTATGCATCCAAAAAATAGGCTTTCACATCAGGTTTACCGCACGAAAAGATTTCGGTGAGAGTCGAACTCACGCCCTCGGAGTTGCAGTCCGATGCCTTGACCAACTTGGCTACGAAATCATAATGACTCTGGCGTGACTTGAACACAGCATTACCACCTTGAAAGGGTGGTATCCTTACCTTTATAGACCACAGAGCCATATTTAGGGTGGAAGAGTGCCACCCATTATTTTTTACAGAATAACTTCTGTTTTACCTTCAAACTTAGTATTTAAAGCACGAATCTCAGCAAGCTTCTTACCGATTTCTTCCTGAATCTTAGTAGCGAAAAGTTCAACTTTTGCCTTGCCAAGTTTCTCAACACTATCAAAAGGTGCTTTGACTTCTGATTCTGGAATCTTTGTAACATCTACAGAGAATGTAATGTGAAGGTTTTCATCTACAACAAATGACTGGTTGATAATATCTTTTAATTCAACAGAGATAATAGTTGAATCATCAACTTCACTATCAGTTGTAACTGGATCTCCATTAGAGTCAGTTTTCATATTAGATTTAAAGGATATTTTAGAATATTCGATTGTTCTGACAAAATTATGTAACATATCTTTTTCAGTGGCAGCATCAGTATCAGATGTACCTAATTCTGCGACAGAAATATCTACACCAATAATATTTTCATCAATAGTTTTGCTAATATTTAATTTCATGAATTTGTGCCCTCACTTTCGTTGTAAATAACTTGTCTGTAAGCATCTTTAATTGAAATAAAGAAATCTCGTAATACATCTTTATCAATCGAACAATCAAGATTTGATGTTTCAAATTTTGGATTATATACTGTAAAATCTAATGTTCCATTATCCCTAGGTACAAATAAAATTTCTACATTGTTATTTAACTGTAATGTAATTGAATCTATTTTCTCACCATTACTAGAAGTAACTTTTCGTACTTGTCCGACCTTTAACGGGGTTTGTTCAATTACAAGTCTATTTGCCATATACATACTCCTTTCTTTTATTTTTCGTTTTCCTTTTAATCGTTTAGTTGCGGAAACAGGACTCGAACCTGCATATTCTTGGTTATGAGCCAAGTGAGCTTCCATTACTCGTCATTCCGCTATGATAATAGGAGAGGAGCGACCTCTCCATATTATATGTAGATTGGTAAGATCTACTGCCGATTGATTACCAGTCAACCGACAAAGAGAACATTGAAAATTCTCTGATATGTTACTTATATATTCTCCATATATTTTCAGTCTTCGGAGTAAAGACCAATTGATAAGGTTTCATATCTCTTACCAGTTAATTAAGGTTCTCATTAACGCAGAGAAGCACGAACATTTTCTCATTTCTGAAGGCTGAGAGAAACCGATGATCCGAGATGTTGGTAGGAGAGATATAGGTCTTACAATACTACATGAATAGCAAATGCCAAGATATGTTAATCGTCTACTAAGCCAAGACCTCTCCATAACACCGCCAATGAGCAGTAAGCAGTGGGAAGTTTTAGACCATTCCAAAGGTCAATAATTTCGCAAACCGACCTTTATATTTATGTCACATATCGGTCAGTGACAGCTCACTTGTAAAAATCTATCAACGGATTGACAGACCGCCCTCACTTCTTTTGGATGTGAGCAGCTTGTATTATATCTATTTATTCTCTACATTGTCGTCACCTCTCGGCTCAAATATCACGTTACTATGCTTTCTTGTTTAAATTAAATTGTTGGTGTTAGACGAAAGTTTCATCGGGATTGCCTACAAATCAGAAAGTGATTTTTGTTCTACTTGTTTTATTTCTCCATCAGCAAAATATTTTGCAAATTGCTCATCTGCATCAATATCCTTGTACACTGATACCATATCTAGCGAACTCCATCCGACTAGCATTTGAATTACATCATCAGGAAGACCGCTTCGAGAACAAGAAGTTGTAAAGAAGTGACGAAGACTGTGAAAATAAAAGTCTTCTCCTAAATGCTTACTGAATGTATCAGCCCAGCTATCAAGAGTGCTTGAATCCATAGGTTCATCTATATATTCTCCATTTACTTTCTTTGGAAATAACCATTCTGATTCAATTCCGTGTTCTTTTCTATAATTCATCCACAAATCAAAATATGGCTTAAACGGTTTTGCAAGTGTATATACCACTAACATTTTTCCGCGAGATCCTCTTCCTTTTGTTTGGATCTTTTCAGGTGTTTTATATAAAGAACCGTATATGATATTTTCATCATCGAAATAAGATACTTTAAATCGTGGTAACTCACTCTTACGTCTGCCACTAAATGCAGCTAATGCTAAAATACAAGCCTTGTCATATTTACCTTTTTCAACCCAATAATCAAGCATACCCTGTACTTGTTCATCGGATAATACAGTTTTAGTAAATACTTTCTCATTTGCAGGATTTTCAATCTTACGTATAATCGGTTTAAAGTCCTCATACTCATCATCTAATATAGCTTCGACATAATTTGAAAGAGAAGAGAGAGTAGATTTTACTCTACGCATTCTAGCTGGCGACCATTTATATTCAGTAAGACAAAAACTCTGATAACGAGCAATATCCCTCTTAGATAAATCAATAAAGAATTTGTTGTCGCAATGCTGAAGTAGATAAACCCAAAAAATAAAAAGGTCACGTCTATATGCATTGATTGTATTTGGGGATCTATCAACTGAACGAAGATAATCCAAAAAGTCATTTCCTAATTTTATATTCTCTTTATTACACTGAGTCAATAACTCATCAGTAACAATATTATTGTGTTGTATTTTTCTACCCATTAAATCTCACTTCCTTCCAAATAAAAAAGAAGTGAGATAGTAGTAAATACTAAGCCACTTCTTTCAAATATTTATTCAATATATTTCTATATGTTTCTTCATTCATTTCATCTGGTAATAAAATATAATAATCAAGTCCATTGCGTTCAAAAATATCACGTTTTTGGTATAATTTCTGTCGATACAATTCTTTTGACTTTGATTTTATTGGAGTATTATTTCGATAAGCTTCTTGATGACCTTTGTTCCCAAGTATGCCAGCAAGTTCTATATAGACTTTTTTATTATTGAAAATAATAAGATAATCGCAATTCATATTGCCATTATAAGAATTATCTATAGATTTGTATGGAATATTTCTGAAATAACTTTCATTAAATAAAATATTATTACTTCTCAAAAATCTGCTAAATTCATATTCATATAAAGATGTCGTAACTTCTCCATCATCGAATTTATAATTCATTCCATTTCCTGCTTTTTGTAATTCATATCCTAATGAATTTATATATTCTCGGAAAGAACAATTCTTTAATTTCTTACAAACTTCTGCATATTTACGATTGTCTGCATAAGTACCATATTTTCTAAAGTCATTATATGTAATAACACTTCTATTTTCTTGAGTTTTTATCAGATTACACACATCATTAATTTCTTTGATAGTATCTTCATCTGATAAAATACTTCCATGTTTGCCAGTTATTTTCATTCCAAGTTCTTTTTGCATTAGCCATAATTCGCCCCAAAATTTTCGTACAGTTCTAATACCAACACCATCTTTTTGTTTTGGATAAAAATCATATACATCCAATGGTGAACATTTGCGTTCTTGCATTTTCATTACAATATTTATTACATCTTGTTTTGAAAGTTCTCTTTCAGACTTTCTTTTAGCTTTAATCTCTTCATATCCCTCTTGGTATTGAAAAGTGTAATGCTGTACTTGATTCCATGTTATATTATGTATATTTCCTTTTGAATCAATGTAATCCATCTTTTCTCGTGATGCACCATTAACAGGAAGATTAGTTCCATCAATATGCAAATCTATATTATTTAATTTACAATATAAATTTATATTATCATATGTATATGGATTACCTAAAAAGAATCTGTTTAAACATGTATATCTTCCCTTGCCATTCTTTATTTGATGGTACTCTGTTCTGTGTTTATATCCATAATTGTCAATAATATCTAAGTAATATTTTCTCGATTTTAATTTTTCATTGTATACAACTTCAATACTCTCATTCAATAAATTGTACACAACATCTTCCGAAAATTTTACTGGAAAACTATTTCTTATAGCTTCCAATTGTTTGTTTACATTTTTTGTTCCCATAATTTTTCCTACTTTCTCACCTACTCTAATACATAAAAATAGAATGGGAGAGAGGTAGGTGACTCTACTCTGTCAGCTCATGACTTCTGACAGTCCCATTCCATAAATCCCACAATCAGCTATGACACCAATCATGAGCACATATATTTATTCTCTGTTTCCATATAAAGTTCGTTGCCGATTTAACATCTCCCAATCCGTATATAAAAACATTGAAAAGTCCTCCCACTTGGTAATGCTCCAAGCCGATCCGAAGACGACAGATTTACAGTCTGCCCCACATCTTTAGTGGTCTATGAGAGGATACAAAAAGAGTGTGTAGCATACACCACACACTCTAAATATTTAAAAAATAAAATCAAGCAAATCAAATAATCTTCCAACCGAATTATATTCGTCAAAATCACTTAAATCAATCGGCTTACTAGAATAAAATTCACGCTTTTCATATCCATTAACATCACTTTTAACAGAAGTAAATCCGTGAATTTTTCCGTTTTCATCTTTATCGAATGTAATATTTTTATGAGAATTATCACTTACGTCACTGCAACTGCAATTCTTACAATTACCATCACAATCATCGTCTACATCTTCAGCGTCCTCACCAATGTTGAATTCATGAATAATGCATCCAGAATCTTTATTGTCCATAACAAAAGCTGAACTCACATCTCCATGAATAAATACAATGTCTGTCTCATCCATATTGATATAAGTATCACTTCCCTCATACTTGGCAGCCCGAACACATACATTCATTTCAGAATCAATACTAAGAATAAATGCATCATCATAACCGTCCAAATAAGGATCATTCAAATCGTTACAAGAAGCAAGTTTAAAATTCGTATTTTTAATAACAGAATTAAGAACATCTTTCATCACATCATACTTAGCCACAACTACAATTTCTGAACAATCATCGTCATAATCTCTTGTACAAACATCCAGCTTGTCAAAAGTATCTGCTAAAAATTCAGCAAAATCATTTGTATCTGTAAAACCAAATGTTTTCAATATATTTTCACCACCTTAGAATTAGAGCTGTTTTGCAGACTTTGACATCTTAAAGCAAATCTCATCATGCTGTGGAGTTACATATTCCTCACCCTTGCGATCACCCATCATAATTTTTCCTCTACGCTCTGGAACTGTCTTAACCTTAAACTTTCCAAGTTTTCCAACTGCAACTGATTCTGCGTGATTTGCTGTTAATGTCTCTGTAATTACATCAGCAAAAGCATCAAGAATAACTGCGATGTCCTTCTGTGAAGCTCCCTCAACTTTATTTACTACTGCCTTTAATACCTCGTTCTTTGTCATTTTAATTTTCTCCTTTTTTCTCAACTATTTATTTTTTTAATACAAAAAGAGGGTAGTGTTTCATTTGAGTACACTCCCTCCGATACATACAATTGTGACAGCAACATCACAATTTCTATATAATCGGACTAATTAAAAGTAGAAAATTAGCCCAATTTTCATAGTTACTTATGCATAATATAAAAACCAAGTCACTCGTACTTGGTCTACTTTGTCATGAAATTAGTAATAATTCTTGTCTTGGAATCAATAATGTCACCATTTGAATCCAATGCAAGATACATAAACCCGTTCTGATTTGGAATTATAAGTTTACCGTTGTTATAATCCAACTTATCCAAATCACACACACAACCTTGCTCATACATTTTTATTCCACCTTGAGTAAAACTTCCTACTTTATGGGTATGAGCCATTACGATTCCAGTAAATGTGCGATCTACACGCAAGAAATAATTGACTGCCTTTTCTGTTGTTTTTAACATACCAGATGAATAATTTAATGGGTGACAGAAAATTACATTACCCTCTTTTATCCACCATTTTTTATCATAAACGATTTCAATATTTGAATCTTCAAACACTTCACGAATAGAAGAGTATTGTGTCTGGGTTTTATTTCTTTCATCATTAACTTTGAATCCATCGTCTACAATCATTTCTAGCGGATCTGTTGGAATGATGCCAAGTAATTCATTTGATAATCTATCAGAACAGTATCTTTGCATACGGTATTCATGATTTCCCATCACAAACATTACCTTTTTAGGTGTAGTCAGATTGATTAAATCAATAATATACTGTCTTCCTAAAACAAGTTCTTCATCAAGATTTATTTTGAATTTTTTAGGAAATGCAGAACATGAAAAACAATCCAATAAATCACCATTGACTATTAAAGTGTCTACAATTCCCTTATAACCTGAAAAAATATCAATAGGTAAATTAAACGGAATATGAACATCTGACACACATAAAATTCTTTCAGATGCACCCTCACAGTTGTGAATATAATTATCATACTCTTCATATCCAACAGCCTGTTTTCTAAGCTGATCTGGTGTAATGTTCAATCCAAGCATATCTCGAATTTCAATCCAATCCATATCTGTTTCCTTGCGCTTTTTCGCAAGACAACATCTCAATTTCCATTCAAAATCTGTTTCATTTTCTAATCTATATAAGTCGATTATAATGTCCACCTACTCTCTATTACTCTTCATCAGACGGAACATCCAGCTCCTCATCTGTTTTTAATGCAACAGTAAAATCAATTACCTGATTCTTAAATGAAGTAAGCAGATCAGCTACCTTTACCTCCTGCTCCATATCATTCTCATCTGTGTATGTAATAGTAGTACAATCCTCTGAGAGTGTACCTGCCTTTACTGTTAATTTGTCTGTAGTTGTTCTTGTGAACTTTAATTTACTAGCTGCCATTTTCCTTTTCCTCCATAAAATTAAAAATTCCCACCAGAACGCTTTCTGCCAGGATTAAAATACATTTGTTTCGTTTTATTCTGTTTTACTTTGATATATTCACGAATATTTCTAATATAATTTTCATCATAACTCAAACGAATATGTGATTCTAAATAATAACATCCACAACGAGTTGGAATTTTATTTGATAACACATTGTCTATAAGTCTATATGACGGATTAAGATTCGAGAGATGAGTATGCTTTTCTGTATCTTCTTGTCTACAGATACGATAGCCATTTTCAGTCTTGTCAATATAAAAACCTTTATATTCAATTCGATTTTTCATAGGCAAAACCTACTTAACATACTTATCTTCGATGTAACGCTTTCCACCACAAGTCTTGTAATATCCAATATGTTCGCCTCTGCGATCTACATATCCTCGTCTTGTGTTTCTAATTATACCTTCGAATAATAATTTTTCAATTTCATTTTTTGAAATGTACTTAATAATTTTCACTTCTTTCTTGATTTATTTCCTACAAAGTAGGATAGTAGTTGGAAATGTAGGATTTGAACCCACGACCTCCTGAACCCAAATCAGGCGTTCTAACCAAACTGAACTAATTCCCAAAATAAAAAATCCCATACCGAAGTATGAGATCCTTACTTAATATGAGCTGAGATATTTGACTCAATACACTAACACTTACTGTGGTTGGACACAGTTTATCACACAAGCGATTAGCTTGTAGTTAGCAACAACACCGATTTTGACATAATCGGCAAACTCTTACCACAAAGTATTATAGATTTTCTTTCTGCACATTCTTCCTTGCGAGATTCATAGGTTGCAGCCTATTAGAGTTGCACGTACTTGTACTTTCTCATATAACACCTTGCGAGTGCTATATGTCACCATATTACAGGTGAATAAGTTGTTTTTCTCTTTGCGGTCGCACACACTTTTGCTGTTTTGTAATTTTCTTTTAAATATTATTTACCTAAAATAATTTGATTTCTTTCAAAAGTATGTACTTATTATGGACGATGAGGTGTACATTTGATCATCCGTACCTTTTGAGTACAGCCCAATCATCACCATCCTGCTCGGATTGCGATCTCCTTGCTTTTTGATTCCATCCCTGTTTTTCAACTTAAGAGATATTACCAAAATCCTATCAGCGGTTATACTTGCGATATTCCCACCAATAGTACACAAATCATACCCACATTTCTGCGTTACTACAGTGCCTATTTCAAGACACCCACCAATCAACCATATTCGCCAACAGTTGTCCTTGAATAGAAGGTTGGGCGTAGATTTTATGTGTTTTCCGTTAAACTGTATTTCACAGTCGCAGCCTTATAATACGATAAGAACCACTTTATACATGTCGCCATGCTTATTTTTGAGATTTAACATCTCCTGATCCGAAACCAACCAGTCCTACAAAAGTAGAAAAGCTCTCCCAGTAAGACTCGAACTTACGACTTTCGCATTAACAGTGCGATGCTCTACCAACTGAGCTATAAGAGATTAAAAGAATAATCGGCAACCATACTACAAGAATTGTATCACAGTCACCGACACATATAAGAAGAGGAGTACAATATGAATATGTACCAATCTTAGAAATGATTTTTAGAATTGTTCTGTTTGAAAACGCCTTCGAATCGTTCCCCATAGGTTTGATTCCTATATATCTTCCACAGAAATGCATGGTACAGTCTCGCTTGATGTACTTAACTGGTTTTATCACACATGCACAAGTTTTTCATATGGCATCACATCAACTAACTTATAGCCATATGTTAGACGAACTTTATACTATTATATTCTCTGTTTTATCAGCCAAGAAAAGCTGATTTCATTGTTTTAATCAAAATATCCATTTAACTTTCTGTTGTAATAACGAGTTATTTTTGGTTTTGTCCAAATTTTTGCCTCACATTGGATATTATCATATGTATGGATTTCTTTTTCTGGAATATATTTACATTCCAAACTTAATCCATCTAAAATTTTTACCACTGTATTATCAGTGGGAGTAGTAGAAGATAGGTAGGCGAATATACATTTCTCTGCCCTTTTGAATACTTTACGGACTGTCGCTACATTTATATCTTCCTTCTCTGCGATTTCTTTAATAATCTTTTCCTGTGTAATTGTCAAAAATAATCATTCCTCCCAACTGCACGAATTCGTTTATAGAATCATATCTTACTTTGTAAATTAGGCTTATGCCTATATGATATGTTGTTCTCCATATATAAACATTTGGAGTATAATTTTCGACCATTAGTAATGGGTTACAAAATTTTAAACATAATAAAATAACCCAATATTTATGGTCGAATTTTTAACAAAAGCCTAGCTACTACATTTTTTATTTTCTCTATATCTTCTTGTTTGTAATCTTCTTAATTCTCTATTATGTTCAATGTTACATTTAGGACATCTACAAGTCTTTACATTGTTTTTATCAACTTCAAACCACTCACCGCAATCAATACATTGAATGACTTTTGGTTCTTTATATTTAATATTATTCTTCAAATTCTCTACTACATATTCTCCATAACAGAACCAAAATAATTGTTTTGCACGTTTTTTATTCTTATATAAATACTGTACAAGCATATCAGCAATCATTTCTTCCGAATATCCAAGTTCAGCAAACTGGTTTCTAATAGAACAAGCTACATAATGAAGATTATCAATGTATTCATCCTTCATATTAACCATATAACGATACTTCTTGTTTAACTCATCATATAAATTAGAAACTTCTTTAGAGCATACAATATCGGGGTTTTTCATCATATCCTTATATTTTAATTCTCCAAGTTTCATACCTCTTGTATTAATTGATTTATTAGGAATACGAGAGTAGAGTTTATTTACAAAACTATCATTTCTATCATCAACTTGTGATTTTTCCTTGTCTTTGGCGTATTCAAAAAATGCAGGAAGTTTCTGATTGGTAAACTCTTTGATTTCTTCACCAATTGTTTCTGGAAACTCAGGCTTGTATAATGTTTTAGCGTAATCAATAACAAAATTATTCTGACAGCATAAACGCTTGACACAATTAGTTGCATGTTCTTTTTCCTCATCTGTTCCATTGATAAATACGTCATTATTCCAGATTTTTGAAATATTGTTGCTATAAATACCGATGTTTCCACCTGTAAATGCTGCATTTAATCCTTCATAAATACTCTGATTATTCAAAATTCTTGGTTCAGCTTTACGCATATTATAATAGAGTGGTACAACACCATTCATATTACGTTCTGCGATTCTTACAAAATCAGGATCAGCAACTACCAGTGATTTATCTCCATCAACATCAAACTGAAGAATTTTACTAATCAGGTCATATGTACTTGTATATACCGCATTTGTTGTAAACCATTCTCTGATTTTATCAACTCGTTCCTCATATACTTTATTCGCCACATTGAAACGAATAGCATGTTCTTTGTAGAGGTGAGGACTTCTTAGACAGTCAAGTTTATCATATTGTTTAAATAACCAACAAAATACCTCTTTGTCTGCCAATAATCCTTTAGGTGTATCAATGTGTCCAAACCAATACTCACAAGCTGCATAATAATCTGGAAGTAAGAAAGTATATTTTCCATTTACTTCAAGTTTTCCACTTCTATATTTTTTTAAAAGGCTATTCTTTACTTCACGGATCACGTCTTTTGCATATGTATCATTGAGTAGAGCAGGATAAATCTTTACCGCTTTTTGAAAAGCTGTCATATTTGTATTATAAGGTGTAATTCCAAGAATATCTTTCATGGTATCAATAGAGTTACAAATATTTGTGATTCGTTCTACAGACTTCTTTGTAAGCAAATCAATCTCTTCGTCTGTCACATTTGTGAGAGTTTGTAACATTTGATAATTGATTTTTGCATTTTTAATTCTATCTTCCTCAGTGTTACATCTGCCAGCTTGACAATGATATTGCTTAAAATATGTCTTATACTCATCCCATGAATCGTAAAACTTATACATCTTAAATTGACTTTTTGTAAAAATTATTCTAATATCTTCAGCAATTACATCATGGTCTTGTCCATAAATATCTGTGATAATAGGAGAGTAATTATTTACTTCAATAAACTTTTTAAAATCAAATACTCCCAATAAACCTTTCACCCACGGGGCACGAAACATTGTGTTCTTCGTCATTCCGCTTGGTAATATCATGCCAGCTCCATCAGTATGAGTAATCGGAACAGTACCAGTTTTTCTCTCAATCGAATAATCAGTTTCATCAATAAAATCAAATTCTCCTGGCACATTCGTCTCAAAATCATCCACAACAATGCATCTGTCTATATCAAAATCCTTCCACTGGTCAGTAGCTGAATTCGCCAATGCCATATATGCAAGATGTTTATTTACATTGTTTCCACCTTTTGAATTTATTTTGTCAATAGTAAGACCACACATGACTGTTTTTTCAACTTCATTCCATACTGATTCTTTAATAAAAACAGCTTTTTTCTTACGAATTTGACCAGCAGAAGATGTAAAGTATCTGTATTTTTCGCCATTATACATAAATCCATAAAAAGATAAATCTTTAAATACATCAAAATAATAAACTTGAACTACAATAAGAGCATCTGTTAATTCGTCTTTTTTAATGCCGATAATACGTGTAAGGGAAGATTCAAATACTGAAATGATATTGTTATCATTTAGTTCGTCTTTTCTTAACTCTCTTAATTCGATTTTTTTATTATATTGAATATTATGCGATTTGCAATACTCGATTTTATTCGATAGATTCTCTTTTTGAATTGTCTTATTTGATAAAAGATTCAGAAGTTTTTCTTTTGATAAATTTGCTTTCTCTCTTTTGTGTTTTATAATCAAACACCACTTCATATATTCTTTTACAGAATCATTTTCTTGTTCATAATAGTCTTCAACGGTACAACGTCTCCAATCAGAAAAATCATCTTTGTTGTAACCTTGCGTCACGAGTTCTTCTTCTAATTTTGGAAGCATATTATTTACATAATTTCTTTCACGTCTGTATTTACAGTTCATTTCATGTAAGTATTTTTCATGGTTGCTATAAAAATGACCTGTATCTACAGAATACATATTAATCTGTGTATCTAACATTTAATTTCCTCCATATGTAAATCTTTTAAAATATTCCATCTTTTTAGTGGTGTATCTATTAAACAAGGATCAATAATCTTGCCTGTTTTCATGTTATAAATTGCTTCACAATTTTCTTTTGATACATATGGAAACCAATTTATTTGTGGTAACTTTAATAGATGTTTTGTATCATACTTGTCGCTGTTATTATATAGTGGCTTATATTTTGAAATTAATGTTATTTCATATATTGACAAAAGATACTCGTCAGGAACATTTGCAATATAAATAACCAAATTTGATATACTTTCTCCTCTACATATAAAATACATGTTTTTATCAAAATAATTATTTATAACGCTATGAACTTCAATTCTATTATCAATATTAGTTGACTTCCCAATATACACTAATTCGTCTTTATCTATAATCTTATATAGATAAAAATTGGTTTCTTTTTCAACTGTACCAGCCATAAATCCTCCTTTTATCTTTTATTTATTATGTTTCACTTATATATTCTCCAAATGAAATTTCTATTTACTCACTTTCAGATTTTCCTTCGTTGAAAGCTACAATTCCAAATGTATCAACAGAAATTACCAATCCTATTGTTCTAATACATAAATTGTCAACCATGATTGCGAAAACAAAAATGAAAGTAATTGATATAAATGTTAGAAATTTATATATTAACTTTTTACGAAATCTCTTTTTATCAATATAATACTGTTTATCCTTAAATTTCACATACCAGAAATCTTGTGTGTTGCAAAATTGAGGTAATTTATCTTTTAGTTTATTTACAATTTTATTCATCGTAGTCCTCCATTTCTTTGTATTTAAATCCAAGCCAATTAATTACTCTGTCTGTCCCCAAACATCCAATACAGTCCTCATGCATATATTCTCCGTTTTCATTATCAAGATAGCGTTCACCTTGATAAATACCTTCGCCACAATAACAGCATAGATACTTTGGATGAGGTGGAGAGTAATAAGGACACCGATAATCATGTAGACCGTCATTTCTTCCACATATACTACACATATAGTTATTTAATTCTCCTTTAATACAGTTGTTTAAATTTTCAAGTTACAACTTTTAGATGGGTATTTGTTCACCGAATGGCGTAGAATTTTCTGTACAATGGTGTACATTAGAAATTCTGGCTAGAAAGGGTATCTCAGTTAGATTTACTAGCTTGATATTTTCTCATACGTTCAGCCGCCTGTTTTTTCTGTTCATCTGTAAGTTCACGTTTCTTTGCTCTAAAACTGATTAATGTTTTATCCTTTAATAAATATTTCTTACCTCTACCAGTATCTTAAATGAGAGAGTACATATCAGGACTTTCCTTGCACAATCTATCCAATTTAGTAATATATGTAGAATCTGAAGCATAAATTGTTGCGAATTTCTCATCACGCATTGCATTAATACAAATTTCCTGTTCTTCAATTGAAACTGTCATATTTTTATCTGCCATTGTTCATCTTCCTTTCTCTATAACTTCTGATATTGTTTTCCATTTGTTTATGACGTGAAAGATCGTCTTTCCAATCCGAAATAATTCTATCAGCAATATTACGACTGCCTTCATAATCGGTGCAAAAATCTGACATATAAATATTGCCTCCATATGTATTCTGGTATTTATGGTTCTTTGATGTAATTGTTACGGTTCTGTTCATTAATTAGTTCTCCTTTACTGTTTAAAAATTTATTCATTGCAATCAACTCCTTTGAGTGCTGCGTTAATTTGTTACATATGTTTATTCTCTGTTTTATTTACGACTTATTGCCGTTTTTGATTTCTCCAAATGAGTCTACATTGTAGATTTCCAACATCTTAGCAATAGCCCATTCAATTTCTTGCTCATATCCTTCTTTATTAAGTACATATATATTTGGTACATTTTGTGGTGGTTTCTTTGGATTAGGTTGAACACTACCAACTTCTTTTTTAATTAGAAGTGGTTCTTTGTCGCCAATAGAAGATGTGAGATATTGAATACATTGATTAATGGTATCTTTTGACATAGAAAGTTCTTTTGACATAGATTCTATACTTCGCCAAAAAGCTTCTGGTTTAATTTCAGGGTTATACATAGTTTCTTCATTATCTTTATTTTTGGGACGAATGAAAATATACGAATTAATATAAAGAAAAGCCATTAATATATTCTCTTTATTAATACTAGATTCGTTCATCATAATAAAATCAAGCTGAGAAGATGTGATTTTTGAGAACTTGTCAACAGCATCAAAATTTTCAGGAATGATCTTAATTTCAATGCCAGTATCATATCCAAGCGTGTCAAGATCCTGTTGAACTTCAATCATTTTGTTGTTGATCATATATTCCAGTACATCAAGAATTTCTTGAACAGCTTTCGGTCTGCGTTTGTGTGTCTTGTATCCGTAGAAATTTAGAACTTTTCTAAGAGTAATCCAACTATAGTCTTCGTAAGACCTATATTTATCAATAAGGATATAAGTAATATAGAATTTACGACTAACTCCATATTTAGTTTTAATGTTTCCTTGAATATAGTTATTTGGAAAACGAGTAAAGTATTCTGTTTTCTGTTGCAATAAAAATTCCTCCTTTATATGTGATATTTATTTATTCTCCATTTGAAATTAAGTGGAAGAGAACCTTGCGAGCGTTCAGTAAAGTAGGTCTGAACCCCCACATGTCTGTTTTATTTTAGAAATTGGTAGGGGATGAAACCCACTTTGCCGAACTGAAAGAAGATATATAACATTATTAATAAGACAGACTATTACGCTTGTATTTCGCTTACGCTTCATACAAGCTCTATAATTTTTTGGTTGATTGTTATTGATTGGTTTAGGTATGTGGTGTTTTGGATTAATATTTTCATTTGGGTACATGTATGATGTACCTATACGACTATTCTCTGTTACAGATATTTTTCTTGCCATTCATATCCACATGTATAACAGTGATATTCATAATAATAATGTAATGAGAAAAATGTTTCTTTTGATACAAAATTCAAATCTAACCCTTTTGTTTTACCTTTTTTTGGTAACTCGTTTATAATATTTTTCTCCACATATAAGACAAGTTTTTACGAATGGTATTTTTAGTGATTCAAAAATTTTACCTTTGCTCATTTGTTTTATTCCTTTCTGTTTGTTCCAAATCAACATACTTCTCTTTGTAAATATCCTCTACAAAGAATACTGGCAATTTGTCGTGGTACTTTCCATATAATTCCTCATCAGAAATACGAGAGTAGCATTTGTATTTACCTATTGGCGAATTAACTTCTCTGATATAATCTTTTACAATAGATTTATTTTCCTTGAATCGCTCATTTATTTTTCCACAAATAGTACAGTAGGTATATAAACCTGTATTAAGATGAGTTTTTCCTGCGAATGTGGATTTGTTTTGAATCAGGCATTCTTCATAATGATGTTTGTGCTTTGATTTGCGGTTACTCTTTGAGATATTACTTTCTGTTGACTTGAGATATTTTGGTATTTCATTTTCTTGTATCATATTTGATTCCTCCTTTGATGTATTATTCTCTCTTTATAAAAATGTGATTATTGCACTATTGTTCTTTTGGTAGTAAAATAAATATATCTAATTTTAAAGGAGGAATTGTATATGAAGAAATTGAAGATATTAAAGAGGATATTTAGTTTTGTGTTATGCATTGTAATGGTTATTACCGTTATTCAATTAGTACCACAAAATATTTATGCTGCCAATAAGGTTAAATTGAACTATACAAAGCTTACTTTGTATGTTGGCGAAGTAAAGAATTTGAAAATACATGAAGGAAAAACGGAAATATATTCTGCTAGATGGTCTTCTTCTAATAAAAATGTTGTGAAAGTTACTAATTATGGACATATAGAAGCATTAAAACATGGTTCTGTTAAAATAATCGCCAAATATAATAATAAAAATTATGTTTGTAAGGTTACTGTCAAGGATGCTTTAAAAGATCATGTAAGTTATGAGTTGATTGATATTCCTGAAAATGCATATTCGGGACAGTATAATAAAATGATCAAAATTGTAAACAATAATGATGTTACTGTTAATGTTAATATTTCTATTAAACAATACGATAAGGATGGATTTTATATTAGACAAAACACAAATGATTATATAGTAAATAAAAATACTTATATTATTGCATTAATGGAATATAATAATGGACGTGTAATAGATTTTAATAATCCAATACAATATGACGAACAGTTAAAGATATCTTTGAGAAGTGTAAATAGAGCAGATTCTATTGATATAAAATATAATATTTCTGATCAGTATATTGATAATGGTTGGATATATAGAGATATTGTTTTTACTTCACCTATTACTAAATCTGCAAAATATTCTGCGTTATGTTATAATAGTAGTGGAGAATTAACGAGAATAGTTACTGGTTATGTATATGTCCCTGCTAATGAAAAAGTAAAAAAGAAAGATGGATATAATTTGAATTTTAAAGATAAATATGATATCCAAAAAATAAATATATATTTCTATTGATCAAGTATTGGTTTATTGGACTATGGCTTTGGCTGTAGTCCTTTTTTATTGCTGTTTTATATATGGATATCTCTATTTAAAAGATGATTTGTGCGAAGGTTTTAATATACCCCCAATATGTTGAGATTCTTGAGTGTGACTTTTGATGGAAAAATCGTTATCGGTGAAAACGCTTATATATAAGGAAGAAAATAGGATTGTGGGTGTGATTTTAGTATGATGGGATTTTAAAATTTAGGGGTTGAAGTGAGTGAAATGGTTGAAAAATAAGGTTTTTGACGATATGGGGTACGATAAGTGGTTTGAGATGGGGAAATTGAGATTTTGCTTGATTTTGTTGGGATTTTGAGGATTGGGAGATGGTTAGATTTTTGAGTTGGTGTATGGATGAATCAGCTATAAAGTTTACTGCATTTCCAGCCCATCTAATTAGTTTTAACTACCCCGGGTTAGACAAAAACAGTGGATAATAGATATATATTATCCATTCTTTTTCTGATCCGATTTTCACAATAAATAGTATTAAAAACTATGTGTAGTAGTTATTGATTCTATGATATATAGTTTAATATTGTTATAATCCAATATAATCTTAATATCGTTTCCATTCACCACTTTTATATCAAAATCAATCATTTTTAGGTTCACATTCTCCACTTTATACCATAAAACCTGTCTAAAAATGGGACAGTCCACCACCACACAAAACCAACCTATAATTCTATTGTTAAAATTTCACAATAACACACACCATAACCACACTAAAACTACACATATTTCACAAAACTATAAAATCTTATGAAAAAGACTTGAATATCTCACAAAAAAGGACTATTATACAGTTGTCCGAAGGGATAGGACATAAAACAAGTCCCATTGTTAGCACATCTGTAAAGAGGACACCGAACCTCACTTGACATCATTAGTCAAGATAGAACCCATCCAAGAATGATGTAAAACCTCACGGCTACTTGTACAGCCATTCCAAAGCGGATTAAAAAAGCTATCATATATAGCAACGTACAGGGCACTTGATAGCAGTTATTAAGAGGTTGAATTGATACCTTAATGAAACAATTTAGTAAAGCCACACTATAGCAGGCACGTGAATAGTAGGAACGATAGAAACCTCATTAGTAGTCAAGTGGCTACTAATTACCATTCCGGCGATGTGTAACCGGCAAGACAGCAACTCATAAACGTATTAAATAATCTTTACAAGTGTATCACTTGTTTTGTGGTAAAAACATTAAATTACATAACAGGTTTATTATACCACATTCAAAGAGGTTGTTTCAACCTAACAAGATTAAATAGTACAGTACCGCTTTATATGTCAAGCGTTAAAAGTATGGCAATATGACATAAGTATAGCAGGGTACGCAAGCTATACAGTGTAATTGTAAATTATTACAATAAGCACATTCCGCACATTACAATAATAAGCCACCAAGTAAACATGAAAAATGTTGAATTATCCAGTCGCATTGAGCAGGCTCAGTCTACGCTTTTTTAAGCGGTTGTGAATTAAGCACATTTGAGAAGTGGTTCGATTCCACTTGCGACTTTACCAAAAAAATAATTATATTGCACTCATGCGTTAAATGAGAGAAGGAGACATTATGTTAAAATCTGAAAAATTCTACTCAAAAACTAATTCTTTAAAGGACACAACTTTCGACTTTGCAGGACACGTTAGAACTTCAGTTCGTAACACTGAATTGTCACGGATGCAGGATAAAAAATCATTCAAGGATGGTAAAAAAGCATTAGAGGATGCACACGCTGATATTGACGTTATGACTTGTGACGCTAGTATTATCAATCAGACTTTAGGTAACGATGCAGGTCAATTCATCAAAGACCGTGAAGAGATTATTGCTTTAAAAGATGAAATTGCTACACTTTTACCGATTGACAACGTGACCGCACTTTGTCTAACTGACCGTGTACATATTACTTTGATGGCTCATGCTATCTATAAAAATGTACAGCTGGATGCTGATATTTTCGACACTGAAAAAGGCGGTGTTGATATTTCTAAGGCAGTACAGGTTTACTATAACAAAGGTTCTATGAAAGACTTAAAAGATGCTTTACGTTCTGTATTTAATAAGTTAATCGGTTCTGAAGGTGATCACTTCTACGGCATTAAAATAAAAAAGTCCGATTTTACAGATAAGGATCTGCGTAACTTCCTTGCAACTTTTGGCGGTTCTGCCAAACGTGAACAATCTAAGTCTAAGAAGGATGGAGTAGAAATTGTAAAATTTTCCGACTTTAACTATACAGACAAGTCAGGCAATAAAAAAGTACAGATTGCAGCTTTTACAACTCTTTGTGCAGTTGTTCTTGATAATGCGTCAAAACATGAGGTTATTAAGCCGGAAACTACAGAAGAGAAAACCGAAACAAAATAGGATGATACTGCATAAGTAGTAGGTGTGCAGGGTTCGACTCCCTGCTCATCCTTTAACTTTTAAAGTGAAAAATTCAGGCTAGAAGTATGCCCATTTTTAAGGAGGTTAATCATGTTAAAGTTTAAAAAATCAGAAATTCATAAACTTGCAAATCAGCTCACTTGTAACTCTGAACTTTTCGGGGATGAGGTTGCGTCTGTTATTGCACAACTTACATCACTGTCAAACTCTGCAAATGAGTTTGGTTGTACAATGGAAGGTAAAATCTTTGATTGTTGGGGTTCTTCCGTTTCGGTAATTGCTTTACCTGATAAGGCAAAACATAGTTGGGAATTTTAGGAGGTGTACTATGCCAAAAATCAAACACGAACCAAAATTTTACATTCGACTTTGTAAGGGAACTATCATGCAATTTCCAGATAATTTCACAATCTATCCAGGCTCAATCTATGGACGTTTTACGGATAAGCAAGGTAAACGTATATTTTGGGTATGCAATGACTACAGGCTCACAAATGGCAAACTACCTGTAAATATTTTCAATGGAACACGTTGGACTTTGTGGCTAGTAAATGCAGATCATCCATGCTATAAGTGGGTAAAATCTGTCTGCGAAAAGTTGGGTTATATTCCTAAAATCCAAAGGGAAAATTTATCCTTTGACGATTGCCAAAGTATGATGAAAAGCTATGCTTTACATAAAAAAGGAACAGGTTCACGGATCAACACGTATCAGATCAATAATCCTTTGCGTTGGAATGAAGTAACAGAAACTGCACACTGGTATGGTCACGGAAACGCAAGTGTTGTTGCATCAAATATTAGATAATAGTATGCAGTACCGAAAGGCAGAACGCACTAAAAGTCTGCCTTTTCATAGTGCATATTAGCACTAGAATGGAGGTTCGATAGTATGGTAAAATTATAAAGGCAAAATAGGAGGATTACCATGCTAAAAATTAATGAATGGTCTGTAAACCGTAGAATAGAGTCTTTGCGTCAGATGGATAAAATGCTGTCCGAAATGAACGTAGGCTCACGCTATACTATATGGCAGGAATATGGCGGAGGACTAAAGGCAAACGCAGATGATACTCATGCAAATTGGAAACGTATTGCAGAAGATGACGAACTGTACCAAAATGCTATTTTCTGTTATATGTGTTGCACGTTGGAAAAGTATACTTTACAAAATTTCAATGTAAGGGAGTAGTCTGCCAAGGGCAAGGGGTAACTTTGCCCTTTTACAAAAGCAAAATTATATGCTAAAATGAAAGGAGATGAATGACATTGGAGGCATATAAGAAAATGAGAATAGAATACAACAGGCTTTTCGATAAGCTGAAGGAAAATAAAATTACGCAAAAAGATTTTAGGGATAATGCTGGAATTAGTGGAGCAACTATGCAAAAACTACTTCATAACGGAAATATAACAACGGAAATTATTTGCCGCATCTGCGATTATTTTCAATGTATGCCTGATGAAATAATGGAATTTATCCCTGATAATGACTATATAGAACGCAAACAGGCAAAACAGGAAGTCCAAGCTCAAATAGCTGAACTTCAAGCGAAGCTAAAAACAATGTAAAGGAGGAAACAACTATGCCAACAATAGAAGAAATGCGTAGTTATATGCTCAATGCAGGAATTTACACCAAGGCAGATATAGATAAAATCTGCGACTTAGAACAGCAGTATAGAGATGAATGCCAGGAGATAGCCAAACAATGTGAAGCTGAAGGTTATCCGGCAAACGGAAGTAACTACGAACTCCGTTGTTCAGAAGCTCGTAAGTATTATGACGAGCAGTTTGCAGATATAGACGCAAATTATAATTTTGATGAAGAATAATTTGCAAAACACAGCACCAAACAAAGCACCCAATTTTCGGGTGCTATTTTTATACCCAAAAGTAATCAGAAAAGGAGAATAAATATGAAAAAGAAATTATTGTCATTCATTTTTACAACAGCAACAATCCTTACATCCTACACAGTAGGCACAATACAACCAACGCAAACAGTCAATGCCTCAACTCCAAAGCAGATCAGTGTCACAAATGCAATTCCAATCTGTGACATTGCTGGTTATTTCTATGACAAATATGGATATCTCTGCTTTGAGCTTGGCGATACAACAAAGCAGTTCAATAAGGCAGATGGATATTCGTATTCAAAAATCTGTGAGAAACTTCCGCATCTTAAAGATTTAGATGAAAACAAAACATATCCTTTGACAGCGAAAGTAATAAAGGTAAACAAAAAGAAAAACGTTGTTACTGTACAGGATTATAGCGGAAACAAATGGAAATTCCGTGGCTGTGAAGACTATGAAGATGGAGATGTAGTATCTATGCTCATGGATAGTAACGGAACAGAAAAGGTAACTGATGATATTATCTTACAGGTCAGATACAGCGGTGCAGAGTGGTAAATGATAAGAAAGGAAGTAAAAACAATGTCAGAGAAAGCAAAACAAATTCACGCAACCTATTGCGACTACGAAGTAGCAAAAGTAAGCAGACCATCACGGATCTATTCAGTCCGAACAGAAACACGGAAACCACACGGAATCAAAACCCACAACATGAGCAAAGCGATGTTAGCGCAGACGTTAGAATCGCTTTTTTAATGCAGATACAAGGAGGAAAGGCAAATGATAATTATCATTAAGGATGGTTATGACGTTATTGATAATCGTCCAGAAGCAGAAATCGCGCAATCAGAGCGTGATTATTTTGAGGAGCGTTACAATAGAGACTTAAAACGCAAACTCGAAGCAAACAAACATCCATTTGCAAAGAAATTATTAGCCGCATGTGGACTGTTATAGAAGGGAGAGTGAAAATCATGGCAAGAACATTACGGGATAATCAGGCATCATGGGATGCATTATTCTATGCGATTATTACAGGATGCACAGCAAAAGATGCATTATTAGCTATGGGAATCTGCCCAGACAGCGAAAATAATTTAGCAAGGAGAACGGAAAGAGAGGCGAAAAATAAATGAAAGGATATGAAGTACCGGAAGGTTATATGGGTTGGATCAATGGAAAATACCAGCTTTTTGAAAGCGAAAGCGAATATTACGAAACACTTTTAGAGAGAGAAGAGGTCTAAATGGCAAAGGAAATTAAGGAAACATTGTTCGTTTCACTATGCAAGCGATGTGGAGAACGCAGAACTTGTCATGGAATTTGTATTGAAATGAATAATGCGATGGTAAAGGCAAGAGAAATCAAAGCGACTGCAAAATAATGTGGTCGCTATTTTAATACAAAAAATTAAAACAAGAAAGGTAAATGGTGAAAATTATGTGCAAAATGTTTGAAGTTGTAACAGGAAAGAGATCAAAAGGAAGTGTAGACAAATTAGAAGGTCTTACAAAGATGTATACGGACATCAATGGAGAGATTGCGATTATTAAAATTCCTGTTGAGTTAATGGAAGTTGATTCACGGTATCAGACAGACGAGAGAACGGAAAGAGATCTTCAGTATCTTGTACGGAATTGGGATGAACGGAAACTTATGCCACTTATGGGTGTTCCGCATTGGGAAGAAGGCAAAGTATACATTGTAGATGGTTATGGTCGTTGGATTGCAAGTCAGATTGTAAACAAAAAGAAATACAAAGATTTGAAAGTACAGATGATCTTAAATGCACCAACTGATCCAGAAGAAAGACTTGAATTTGAGGCTGAAATGTACGCATTCCAAAATAGAGATGTAAAAGATTTGACTCCAATTCAGAAACATGGAGCAATGATGGTTTTACATGATCCATCAACAGAAACATTGGAGAATATGAGAAAGAAATATGGCTTTGAATATGTTGCAAGTAAGGGAAACAGAGAAGCTTCTGTTCTTGGTTCGTATACAGAGACATTGCGGTTATGTAAGTTAGACAACGGAAAAGCTGCTGAATATGTATTTGATATTTGTGCAGGAGCTGGATTTGATCGGAAGCCAAACGGATATTCTACATATATTATGCGATCATTAAGAGATATTTATAAACTCTATGCGAATGACCGTGAAACAACAAAAGAATTTTTAATTGAAGAACTTAGACAGATTACACCTGTTGGATTAAAGGCAAAGGCAACTGTAAAATATCCAATGCTTGATATGAAAACAGCTGTATCTCTTTACACAGAAGATATGGTTGTTAAAAATCTTGGACTTGAACAATCAAGGGAAGTTTCTGGAACTAGAGTTGTTCCAATCAAAAGGACAAAGACGGCATAAAACAGAGAACAACATATTAGAAATTGAGGTGATGAAAATGAAACATCGGTAAAAGCGAAACTAATATGCGCTATCAGACTATACGGGCAAACACATTATAATAAGGAAAGGATAGATGAATTATGACATATAGAAAGACAAAACAGTTGAGAGAATTTGAACCCATTTTGTATAGAAATGGATACAGATTTGCACGGTGCAAGGGAAGTCATTTTATTTACATGAATCGAACTTCTCATAAAATTATCACCGTGAATAAGGACTTAAACAGAATGGTTCGTGAAAGACTTATAAAAGAGAATAAGTTGCAGGAGGTATAAATTATGCAGACAAGAAATATTAAAGTGGGAACAAAATTTAAGCATATGAAAGAAGAATGGATCTGCACATCAAATGATGGATTTATATTTGAGGCAGATTGTTTAAATAAAAATTGTCCAATGGCTGACTTAATGCTTATTGGATCAAGTGAAGAAGTAGAAGTGATTGAATAAGAGGTGAGAAGAATGAAATGGACAGAGTTATTACGGAAAGATAATTATGCTTTACTGCAAAGCGAAAGTGATACACAGTATGCGGTTGTAAGTGGCTACGATCCAACGCAGCCTGAAGATCAGCAGTGGTCACACGGAACATATTTTGAATATTGGAATGATACAAAGCGAAAAGCAGATTGCTTACAGAATGCATTGGATTGTTTCAGAAGCAGAACTGAAGAACACTATGTAACAAAAGGTCAGAAGTATCTCGAAATCTACAGAGAAGATTATACAGAAGGCACATTTAATGAAATTGTTACATCTCTTGGAGTTGATAATGACAGAGTTGGAGATGCTATTGGTTGTTACTGTATTGTGGACGAAGAGAGCTTGAAAGAGGTAAAAGAATGCGAAGAGGTATAGTTCATGCGATTAAGTGATTTATTATCATATATAAGCGAAAATGAAAACGTTTATGTATGGTTGGATGGAAAAATTGTAGCGGAATACAATGGGAGAGATAGTATTTCTCTTAAATATAATGACTTTGAGGTTGAAAAGGGAAGTCTTAGAAAGTGTGAAAATGGAATCGAAGTTACATTGACAGGAAATTTAATTGTTCCTAAAAGATAATGAGTAGGAAGATGTGGATTTTATTATCTCGATGAATGTAATAGCAGAGTAAACAGATATTTCATAAGAAGGAGGATAGAATCATGAAATACAGATTGGGTTGTTATAACACAGACGGAAGTTTAGAGCATCTTCGCACTGTAGATAATAAAGAGAGTGCAAAACTTGCATACAAACATCTGAAAGAGGAATATGGGTGTACAATCTGGGTTCAGAAGATTGAGTTTGTTGACCCAAAAGAGGAGTTTAAAGAAGCATAATAAATGCGTGTTTCATATGGAAAGGAGGAAACAATATTATGCCAGAAACAAAACAAGATATGTCAAAAACATGTGGATTCTCATATCAGGATAATTGGACAAAGGCAAATGTAACACACGAAATATCTCAGGAAGAGTGGAAAAAGTGGTATGCTACTCATTGTGGTAAGTGTCAGTACATGTGCGAAATTTGCATGTATGGAGAAGAATAGTTAACACAGCAAACGAGATTTACTCTGTGATTATGAAAGTTGGCACTAAATTCGCATTTAATAAGGAAAATGAAAGGAAATTTTAATATGAGTTGGGATTTTGATTTATGCGATCCAGTTACAAAGAAAGTTTTAGAAACAGAGGAAAAACATGAAATAAAAGGTGGAACATATTGTGTCGGTGGTACAACGGAAATGGCATTGAATATTACCTATAATTATTCTGATATTATAAACAGAAAGATGGAAGAACTTGGAATTCTCAAAGAAGATTCATATAGCTATGCATATTATCTTAATGGAAAAACTGGTGCAGAAACAATTGAACCGTTAAAGAAAATCATATCATCGTTAAAAGATGATGCAACTGAAGGAAATGCAAAAAGAGCCTTGTGTGGACTATTAGCGTTTGCACAGTTAAGACCAGATGGTATATGGAGCGTATGCTAACAACATTTTGAAACTAAGATTTCTTAGGAAAGTAGTGAGGAAAATGATAACGGAAAATACACGGAAACAGTTAGCAGATTACAGAAAGCATGGTAAGAAGCTCAAATATCTTATCAATTATCTCATGGGGTTAATTGAGGACGAAGATGATTTCGAGGAGATAATTATAAGAGAAATGAAAGCTCTTGCATTCAACGAGGATGAAATTATTGAATGTCTGGAATATGATTTCGGATTGGATATGAGTTGGCATCCAATGAGTGTAAATTATGGAAAGTAAATAACAAGTAAACGCAAAGGCAGTTAGGAGAATAATCTACTAGCTGCCTATTTTATTACAAGAAAGAGAGGAAATGAATTATGGAATTACGGAATAATTGGTATAAAGCAGATAAGGGAAAACATTTTGTACTTACAGAAAAAGGCAAAGAAGAGTGTACAAGTTACAAGCATAAAACAGTTGGTAAACCTGTAGACGAATATGATTATGAAGCAGTTGAATGGTCAGTTGATAAAGGATATGTGATCGAAACTGATATTCCAGGATGGACAAAAGGACTTAAGGGATATGAAGTTGTGTATTACAACGGAGAATATAGATTATCAGCAGGTAATCCGCAAATCTTCCCAACACGCAAAGCAGCAGAAATTTATAAAAAGCATTATGAAGCATATGCATGGTTCAATAAAGATTTAGTGATTGAAGAAGTTGAATATGATGGTGTTCCATTAAACAAACCGAAAATGTACAAGGGAAAAGAAATTGTAGATAAAGAACATTACTTTGGACTTGATGCACATGAAGTTGGTGAGTATTTCACAGAGGATATGATTGATTCCTTTATGGATTTATTACCACCAGCTTGTATGAGAAGTGATTGTTCACAGATTGGTGAACCATGTTCAAGTAGAATTGATGAAAATGGAAAGGGCAGAACAACATATTCTACATTCAAAAAGGTAGATGATGGAATTTGGGAATATTGTGGAGATTGTTTTAGAGGTGAAAATTATATGCATGGAAAAGATATTCCGTATGTGAGATAAGGAGATGATACTAATGTTAAATATCAAATGGGATAACGGAGTTACAGGATATTTAAGCAAAAGCGAAAAAGAACTGTGTGAAAAGATTGATAGAGAAATCAGTGCTATCAATGCAGTAAGTAAAACGGAAATATCTGTAATAATCAGTATTGAAGGTGGCAATCAATTCCACATAAAGAAAGATACTGGTTCACTGATTGGATATATGAACGCAGAACAGTGTTGGTATGCATTGAAGGGAATTATGACAAGTTTGTTATACATGGAAAGGCAGGTTGATTAATATGATGCAGTACGAAATAAAAGAACCAAATGGGTTTGGAAGTACATGGATAAAAGTAATAGGTAAAAATGCAAAACAGGAAACAATGACAATAGAGATTGTACATTGTGAAAATCCAGGAGGTAAAAATTCATTACCTTATGCATGGTATAAAAATGGTTGGACTGATAAAGTAATGGAAACCTATATTGGTTGCCATACTTATGTACATGATTCTGAAGGAGCTTGTTTTGGTATTTATAATCCAACAACAAAATTAAGTGATGACGGAAAGAGAAGTGTAATCAACTTTGATTGGTTACTCGAAGATACAGAGGAAAATCAAAAGAAAATCATTGAAGCTTGTATCAAACTATTTGAGTCTGCTACCGGCAAGAGTGCAACAGAAAAGAAAATTGAACATGTAATGGAATTTGCAAAAGAAAAAGGTCTTGAGGTTGTATCTGAAATGCCTAAAGGTTGGAGAAAAAATCCATTTGCAACAGATCCATATGGAGCTGTGACTATTGATAATGATAAGCCAATTTTTGCTAATCATAAGAAGAACCCAGAATATAAGAGAATGCTGTTGATGGAAGGAGTGTGATAAATATGTTACCACAGATTCAGTATGATAAAGTATTGCTTGGTAAAATGAAAAGCAATTACTTTAATGCAAAGGCATTATATGAAACCATTAAGGCAAATGCAGAAGAAATTCAGAGAAAAGTTCTTGCAGAGAATGAATTTTATGAAACAGAAGATATTGCGAAAAGAATGGAAAAGCGGGGTGGAGATGGTAAGCCTAAACGTATCCTTGATCCTGACTTAACATATATGATGGACTTAGACAATGAGTTGCCACGATTCATTGATTTATGTTATCCAGAATATGTGAAAGCTGGAATTGCAGATTCAAGAGGTAAAGATTATATTCCAGAAGCGAATGCAAAAGATTTGATGTATGAGGCAGAAAAGCAGCTTATAGAGTATGGAATTGATATTATTCCCGATGAATTTGGTGAAAAGGAAACTCTTAGAAAAGCAGTACAGATGATTAAGTACAGAGATAAAGTACTTGATTTGGTATTGAGATTAGAAAGTGGGGAGGTTGAAAATTATGCAGAAAATAATTGACAAAGCTGTTTTATCAGACGGAACGAAAATACAGCTTGAAGATTGGCATAGCGAAAATTCAGAAAAATATCCAGACTTATATGGGTATATGATAGGTGCTTATCCGAAAGCAAAAAATACAGGGAAATGGGGTTGGGTTAGAACAGGTGAAACTTTTAGATTGAGCATTGGTAGGAACGAGTATGCAAAATATACAGATGATATGGTACTTGCTGATTATGAATCATTAAAAAATGGAACGAAAACACTTGCTAATCTACGAGAACATTTTAATGATGGAGCAAAGCATGAATTTTACTTGGGCTTGATCGATAAAGAGCCTGAGTGGTAAAGGAGCGTGATTATATGGCAAAACATATTATTGATAAAGATAATACATTAAAAGCATTAGGAAGCATTAACACGTTATTATCTCAGTCATTACAGATAATAAAAAAGGTAAATGAAGATGAGCAATGGGATTTTTGTACAGATGATGTTTTAGCAAGGCGAGTTAATGATGCTGAAAGATTAATAAAAGAAATATCAGACGTTGTATTTCAGAACGAAAAAGCAAAGTAAATTGTAATTTACAGTGAAATTTAGAAAGGAAAAAGGTGAATATTTATGGATTATAGAATGAAGCGAGAATATTTAAAAAATAATTTTTGGAGTGATAATACAGAAGATGAAAAGTATCTTACAGAATATCTTACAAGGGGTATTTTTCATAAATGGAATGACAAACTGGAAATCTTGACAAGAATATGCGATTACTATTCATATATGTTTAGGTTTTATCCTGATGGACGACTTGTATTGCAGATGATGAATGCAAATACAAAGGATACCGATTCTGAATGGAGAGGTAAAGATGATTGCGGTCATCTTGAATATGAAACTTTAGACCATATGCTTGTCGATTGGTTAAATGAGCTAAAGAAAAACGAAGGTTCATATAAGTTTGATGAAGAAATCGCATTTATTGAGAGCATGTTTAAGCCAAATAAATGCACAGTAACAATTAAGGTTGAAATGGAATAACACGGAGAATAATAAGGCAGACGCAAACAAATGTGTCTGCCTTTTGTAATGGAAGGAGCGAAATATACATGTACACAATATATAGAAAATATTATGGACTTCCAGATTATCTAAGTCATTGTATGGAAAATGATGAAGATGGTGTTTTTATATTTAATACAGAATACGAAGCAAACGAATGCTTGAAACAGATTTTTGCTAATGGTGATTGGATCGAGGATGAGAAATATGGAAAATGTAGATATTATGTCGGAAAAATTTGAATTGTAGGAGGTTTATGAAAAATGAAAACTGTAATGGAAATAGCAAAAAGTGAACGAATTAACAAAGTATGTGTTGATGGTCATATTGGAGATATAAGACAGTATGACAAGACACCATTGGATAAAAGAGTGAAGAACTATGAGGTTATTGATTCAATTTACAATGAAAAAATGTTGATATGTCAGACCGTATAGGAGGTAAACGGAAATGAAGATTAAAGAATACAAATTATACAAGACAGCTAAAAAGACAGCAAAGGAAAACAACCTAGAATATGTCGATTCATTTGAAACTGGTAAGAGAAATATCTTGTTTGATTTCTCATTATTAGATAACACAGATAAATTAACAGATGAAGAGAAACAGTACATTAGAGAACACGCATTACGGAATTTACATGCTAGTGATTGTGAACAGTTCTATGGGAAAGAGTTTGATAATTTTACAGTTTGCAATGGTAGAGCATTATATTATCCACATAAAGTTTATGATGAATATGGTTGTGAACGCAGATATATAATTATGCAGCTTGCAAAGATTATTCATGCAAGAGGAACACAAAAGAGTGTTTATGATGATTATGAAACAACGGAAATTAAATTGGATAGTGGTTATACAGAACCAGTAAGAGATTATGAAATATAGAACGGAGGTTGATTGATATGGCAGATAAAGAATACAGATACTATAAAGATAACGGAAGGCTTATGAGACTACATATTGAACAGGACAATGATCCACTTAATCCACGAGTAGATTTTGATTGCAATATAGGGAAGATCGTATGTTGGGGAAATAATTGGGGTTATCTTGGAGATAAACATAATAAATGGGATGATGCAGAGGATTTCTTTAAAGAACTTTGTATGGAACATTTAACAGAAGAACAGATTAAATCACTTGTTAATAAGCGTATGGAAATTGTTTCGATTGAATCACCTGCTGTAGAAAAACCAAATAAAGCAGAGTATGAAAAGGATATTAGAAGTACAGTCTTAAAATATAATGCTATGGCTGAGAAAGCAAATGAGCTTGAACTGTCAGATGATGCAGCCAGATACATAAACATGGCTAATGTATATAAGAGAAATCGAGAAGATGAGTTCGAGAAAAACTTACGACTTTCCAAAGAATACAAAGTAGCAAATGATATTGGATGGTTTCAGTATAAGGGAACTAAAGAACAGTGCAAGGATTATATTAATGGAGAGTTAAGAGAAGGATTGCTTGACGGGGATATCTTCTATGCAAGTGCAGGAATGTACAAAGAAGCAATGAAAATGTTAAAAGAATCAGACGTTGTAATTCTTCCAGTATTTGTATTTGAGCATAGTGGAACTTCAATAAGCGTATCTGAATTTGGTGATAGATGGGATTCTGGTCAAGCAGGTTGGATTTATACAACAAAAGAAAATGTAAAAGAAACACTTATCAATTGGGGTGCAAGGTACAAAGACAAAAATGGAAATCTTGTTGATGTAACGGAAGAAAATTGGAGAGAAGCTGCAATAGAAAATCTTAAAGGAGAGATTGAATTGTACAATATGTATCTTCAAGACGAAGTGTATGGAATTATCACAGAAGAATATGATACAGACACTGATGACTGGGAAGAAAAAGATTCATGTTGGGGATATTTTAGTGACAAATGGGGCGATGAGCTTGTCCAGGAAATTGCTTCTGATTTTGGCATAAGCGAAACATTATATGATGATATGAAGTCAGTAGCATAAGGCAATGAAAGAACCGCTTCATTGTATTAAGAAAGGAAGGTAAGAATTATGAGTATTTTAGCTGATGGCATTTTTATGAATTCAAGATATGATCAGTATGAAGATTATAGTGAAACACAAAGCTACTATGATTTAAGAACAGGTATTATCTATGTGGTAATGGAAGAATATGGAATGAGTGGTAACAATATTATTCAGGAAATCACACCAGATTCTGCTGAATATAAGGCAAATTATGCAAGATACAAGAAAGCGAGAGGTATTAAGGAAAAATATAGAGTAACTTATACTGCACAAGTTGATCAAACGATTGAAGCAACTTCTTTAGAGGAGGCTAAAAAAATAGCGAAGAATGGAGCTGGTGAATATGAAAATCAAGCTTTTGAAAGCATTTATTTATCAGAAGTCGCTTTTATAACAGATAGAGACGGAAACGAAGTATAAGGGAGTGATTGATATGATGACAAGAGAAAGATTTGCAGAAACAAACTGGAAGATGACATATGAACAGTTTCAGAAATGTGATTGTACAGAATGTAAAAAAGAAGATTGTATTCACAGAGGAGCGTATAGAAGAGTACCTGAAATAGATGGTGGTCTTGGGTTGTGTCCTAATCTGAAGGAGGGTGATTAATATGTGCAAACATAAACCAAAGAATCTAAGAGAATTTGAACCAATCCTAAAGGCAAATGGCTATCACGAAGTTAGAAGTCGTGGTAGTCATTTTATTTATGGGAATGGTAAAAATCAGATTACAGTAAATAAGGATCTGAATAAGATGGTGCAGTTACGGTTAATTAAAGAGAATAACTTAGTGGAGGTGAGATAGTATGTGGCAGCATATAGAATTTGCAGATGGTAGCAATCCATATATCAGTAAAACAGAAAAGGATTTTAAACGGATGAGCGAACAGTATTTGCTTATACCAATTTGTGAAAACTTTTGGAAGGCAACTGACAAAGTATTTTATAAGGTTGTTGGTTTTCCTGATAAAGACAAACGAGCAACATTCAATAGAAATTACAAATCAAAAGCAGGTGCAATGAGAGTAATTCACAAGGCAATCAAAGAGAATAAATTTGAGTGTATTGTACTTAGAAAAGAAATTGAGGATTTACGGAACGATGAACATTTTGATATTTCAGTGAGTACACCTATTAAAACATGGAATTTAGCATAGATTGGAGTGATGGAAATGAAAATTACGCAGACAAGAGTAAAGCAATATAACAGTACATACAAAACAGTTATTTCAGTTGATGGGATTCCTGTATGTATTACACGAAGCAATAAAAGAGCAAGTGACATTGTTTCCTATTTATCAGGATATGAAGTCGAGATTAACGATGGAAAATTAAAGAAACAGTTAGATAAAATTAGAGTAAATTAGAGTAAAGGAGCGATAGAAATGAATAATATTTTTGTGATTGATAAAACAACAAAATGCAATTTAGGAGTCCTTGATTTTACACCACGGAAAGATGATAGGATTTCTATGAAAGCATCTGAATGGAAAGAAATAGAAGTAGTAGTTGAGTGTGTATTATATGAACCGTTAGAACATGCGACATTGGTTTTTGTGAGCATTGTTGAATCATACTACACAGCTATGGTAAAAGAAATTAAGTGGTAAGAAATAGCAATTTCAAAATAAGATTGGAGTGATTGGATATGTATAAAAATTTTAAAGAATTACATAAAGCATATGGATTTGATAATCCATATATAACAAGGGATGATTTGACGGAAAGTGAAGAAAGAAATTTTGTAAATGATTGTTTTGAATTATATGAGCACATTGGATTTGCAGATACTTTTGGTACTCCATATACAGGGGAAAAGAAGTATTTAGGAATGAAATTCACTGTACTTGGTAGAGTAAAAGAAATTACAGAAGATAAAGAAAATGGAGCTGATCTTGAATGCTTACCTATGTGGCACATTCAGTTTGAGAACGGAGATAAAATTGCTGCATATCCAGAAGAGATATGTTTATATGAGAGAAAGGATGGTTGATGATTATGTGTATACCGACAATAGAAGAAAATTATGAGTATAGAATGAAAAATCTGATTAAGAAATTTGTCCATGATTATGAGTTAAGAGACTATAAATTAAAAGAAGTGACTAATCCAGAAGAATTACAAGAATTATTATGGAATGACTACGCAAAAGAATTTGCTCATGCTGTATTACAAGATATGAACGATTTTTCTGGCGATGAATTATTTGAGATTGGAGAGTGATTTTATGGATAAGAAAAGCGAAGAATATTTAAGTCGATACATAAAACTTACAGATAAAATCAAGCAGAAAATAGAATCTCATGCAAATAGATACAATATAAAAGCAGAAATTTGTGCATGGTATTTAGATTGGGAAGATTTTTGTTCAGACTGGTGTGATGGATGTGGTTATACAAGAACAGAAGCACGGAAATTATATCATGGAGGTATAGGTGAATTTATGAATTTACCTAATGGAAACGGAATTATTAGATTTGTTATTTAGGAAGGACGGAGTGACAAATTATGACAGTAAAAGAATTAAATAGAGATCAGTTACACGAACTGAAACAGGCATATTATTCAGAACTTGTAAATGAAGGTACTTTTGCAGAAGTGATGGGAGTTAATATCAATGAGCCGTCATATGAAATGATTGCAAGTATTGATGAATATGTTAGTGATGAATTTATTTATGAACACTATGATGGATATAGTTTCACAGAAGATGATTTCTTCTGTAGTGCGGAAAGGAGTGCTTAATATGTTAGATATTACAAACTTATATGCATACAGAATTGAAGAATTGGCTGTTGGAATTGTAAAGGCAGAGTCATATGAAGATGCAAGAGAAAAGGTGAAAGTAGCTTATTTGAAACACAACGATTGCTTTGATTCTGAAAGAGATTTTATTGAGTTAAAGGAAATTGCAGAGAATGATTCATGGTTTAATGATAATCCTGATGTAGTTGAAGTTGATGAATTAATATAGAAGTGGAGTGATGAGATATGAATTATACTTATTTTGGAAACAGAATTGAAAGAAGCCCATTAGGGAATATGGGGTTACAGTTATTAGAAGCTCAAGAGAAATTAGTTTCTCAAGAATATGAAGTTGAGAATCTTAGAATTAAAGCAGCTATGTATAAAGCATATTTCTTTCGTAACTCCATATTAGCAGAAAAATTACAAAAACAAAGTGAAGAAAACAGAGATGCACTTATCGGAGAGTTTGATGGTTTCTCATATGCGAGTTGGAGAGCTAATGCTGTATATAGAACGCTTGAAGATATGTGTGATGAAGGACTATTAACTGAAAAAGAATATAGAGAATGCAAAGTATGAAATGGAGTGATGAATTATGGCAAAAACATTAAGAGATTTTTGGAATAAGGCAGATGGAGTTTATGATTTTGTAGATAAGAATGGAGTTTCTATTGATGATATGAATTATCCCTTAGAAACAGAAGTGTTAAATGAACGGTTGGTTGAAGGTGAACAGTATGAGATTACATTAAATGTAGAAGTAAAGGAGTGATGAATATGCAGATTGTAAAAGAAAGTATTATTAAGAAACATTCATATGAAAATGGAGTTCATACTTCTTATACAGAAGTGATAGAACAGTACCATTATGATTCAGAAGAGGAACGTAATAAACATGCAGAGCAAATGACCGAGAAAGGATTTAACGATAGTGGTCAGGTTAAAGAAAATGTTGGTACGATTATGAATCCAAAACTTGTATGGTTCGGAAGCTATTATAAATATGAAAGAAACTAGGCAAAGAAACAAGAGTTTCTTTGGAAGAATGGAGGATATAATATGCGATTACCACAAGAATTATTTGCAGAATCCTTATGGTTGGAATGGGATAATCATTATGGAATTATCCATAAAGAAAAATTACCACATCTTCTCAGACAATACAATCTTAAATTAAAAAAGGAAAAGACTTTGGATGATATGCAACTAGCTTTCGGTCGAGGTCTTAAAGATACGTTCGGTAATACGGCAAAACAAATAGAGCAAATTGCTAAAGAAATTGACAAAATCTGTATTATTGCCAATTGGGAAGATGCGGTTGCAAAGTATAAAATTTGATGAAATGAGGATTTACTGTGAAGAATGGAGGCTATATGATGAAACGTGATTTAGTAGATGAATTGTATAAAATAGCATATAAGCGATATAGAGAAAAATATCCAAATAAAGATTTCGCATCTATTCCCAATTTTTTAGATTCGCTTTGGTTTAGTATTGAAGGTGAACTTAATAGAAATGGATACGATGCTGCAAGAAAATATGTAGAAGAAGCAGACTTAATTGTATTAAGGTGAATAGTAAGAATGGAGGTAGACATGGAAAAAATTGATAATAATATTCAATTAGCTTTCTTAGGTGGTATGAAAGCTGGATTAGAAGCATTAATTCATGGACTTGAAGTAGTAGCAGAGAATAATAACGGGCAAGTATCATTTGAGTTTGTTAAAATGGTTTCTGCTAGTACGATAGCTGATGTAGAATTAAAATTATCTAGTATAGAGAACGGGAAAGGTCTTATAGATGCTTTAAATAATAAAAGCAAATGAAAGATAATTTACAATGCTCAGGATTTGTTATAAAGGAGAGATGTATTATGGTAAGAATTAAAGATGGAAATTATATAGCAATATTCCACGATAGAATGATTGAAGTAAAAGCAGATTCAAAAAAAGATGCTTATAATAAAGCAAAAAGATATTTTGAATCAAGAGAACATAGAGAATTATTTGATGGCGAACTAAAAGTGTGTCAGATACCATCTATGATAGGTGTTCTGGATGAGTGAAATAAATAGAAAAATATTTATTGGAAAGTAAGGTGGCTACATGAATATTGTATTAGAAATGGAAAATTGGATTGTTAATGATGAGTATTTTATCACACAAGGACTAAACGGATATGAAGTGTATGATTGTGGCGATGATACAAAAGAAGCAAAAGACTTATATACGGGTACATTTGAAGAATGTTTGACTTGGATATGGAATAGTATCTAAGTCGAATGAAAGGATGATTTCTTGTTTTAGAAATGGAGGAAATAATTATGAGCCAAACAGTATTTGATGAGAATGATTTTATAAAACGAGTACCAAAAAAGATTTTGGAACGTACAAGAGAAAATATGGAAGTGTATCATATGGATTTAGCAGATTCATTTCAGGAAGCAACAAGGGAATTAGCAAAGAAAGGTACAACTTTGTGGAAAGCATGGTATTATGATGATTTTAGAGAATATGTACCATGTATTTACTGCCCAGAATATTTGGATTTATCAAAATATCCATTAAAATACAAAGGGAAATAATTCAATGAATCGGAAATTTACTTGGAGAATATGTAAGAGGTTGGAATATTCAATCTCTTACTTTTTATGGAAAGGAATAGTGAAGACTATGTTTGATTACAAAGAATTTAAGAAGGAAATGTCTAAAAGAGGGCATGAAGTACATAAGAATGGAAAGTATCTTACAATTATTCCTAATAATAATTACGAGGGATACAGTAAAGGATTTTTGTTTGCAACGGATATCATTAAAGGTTTTGAGAATGTATTAAAGTTACTAAATATGGATCATTTTAATACTTGGATATATAGTGCAAAATTTAAAGTCATGTGATAAAATTATAGTAATGATATTCAATAGTTGGAAAACGGAGGTAATTATTATGGCACAGTTAATCGGATTTTTAATTGCAGGATATTTATGTATTTATCTTCCTTGGAAAGCGCACCAAAAGGAAGAATCTCGTAAGAGGCAAGATATGTATGATAACCTTAATAAGAAGTCTGTTGATGAAATGGAAAAGTGGAGAAAATAGTAATATAAAATAAGAAGGGTGGTTGATGATTATGTTCGGAGGACTGTTAGCGTTCTTAGGAATTTATGCAGGAAGTGCTGCAAAGGCAACTTACGACAATTATGACATGAAGAAAATTACTCGTACAGTTGATAAAGATGGAAATGTTCATTACATGGACAGGTTATGTAATGATTACATCAATGGAGAGCGAGTAAAGAGAGTTGAAACTACTGATAGAAACGGAGTTAAGTTATATTCAACTGTTGGTGTGAATAGCAGTAAAGTGTATGATACTTCTTATGGGAGGGGTACACAGCAGTTATTCGAAATGAGTGAACGTGAAAAGCAAGATGCAATTGAACGTGGTAAATTAGCTTATATGCAATATAATCCTTATTTTGGGAGATCGGTTACAACGGAGATTGCTACTGGTAGAACAATTACTTGTCTTTTTGCATGGGAACATGGAGATAAACCAATTTATAAGAAATGGTACTTCAGACCTGAATGCCAGGATAAATTCGGTTATAGAGAAACTGTTAAAGGCGATTATGGAATCGACATTACAAAAGAAGAATATTATAAGTTACAAACAGTTGGAATCAGTTATACAAATCTGCCAAGTGATCAGAAAGTATTAAACGACTTATGGGGAAGGAATTGCGTAAAATAAAAACAGAGAAGGTGATCCCTTCTCTGTTTAATTAGTCACGTAATTCGAAAAGGTACTAAACCTAATCTTCCAACACAAAAAATATAATAGCATTAAATATTAAATATGTCAATGAGGTGATTAAAATGAAAAAAAACAAATTAACAGCAGAATTTTTTGAAAATGCGATTTGCAAAAATAAAGACATGGAAACAAAAGAATATTGGAGTAATATTTTTAAGTCTAATTTGAAAACTTTTTTGGATGAAGTGGATGAGAATGACTTTAAGGAAATTAGAGATGATGTAAATTCAGATTATCTAATGGATTATAATACATATCAAAATCATTATAGTTTTATTTGCGAAGTGATTGACATAGATATGGAAGATACATATGAGCCTTACAAAAGACAAATGAATAAAATTAAAAGACTGTCTGAAGGATATTCAAATATTGTTCAAAAATTTCCAGACAATATTGATTATAATGTTGAATTTTCGAGAAGTAGCTTGTCTGTATATTTGAATACAAACGTTCCTGTTGCAGAGAATAATATTGATAGATTTATTAATATCGGAGAAACAATTAGAGGGATCAATATTACAGAAACATACTTTGAATATGAAGAAAGTGATTACAAGAATAAAACAATTGTGATTAGAATGTCTGATCACGATTTTGGTGGAAACAGAGACTACTCATATAGAATACCTTGTATCAATATTGTTTTAGAGAATAAATAGATTGGAGTGATAAGAATGAAATCAAATTGGAAAGAGTTAGATTATTATCATGCGGAGTTTTCAAAGTTAAATGACAAAAACTTTGTCGAAGAGTATTTGGGATGCAAAATTAAAAAAGAGGGTAGAGATATATTTACTATAGAACTTGCAAATGAACTTATAGAAAAAGCGAATAAGGCATATAAGGAAAAGTATGGAAAAGATGTTGATTTTAACTATGTTAAATTAGACATGACAAATATAGTTGAAGATATAGAGAATATATTAGATGATGGAGTATCGCACCCAAGACGAGAAATTGGTAAAACAAGAGTTGGAAAATATGATAAGAGAAAAAATATCTTGAGAATTTGGGAAGACGATGTTCCAGTATATGAAAACAACAACGGTAAAATATGTAAAGATGTTTGTGCATTAGCCGATAGTTTGATGTAAAAGGAGAATGTTGTTATGAATAATATTATATACAAAAATGAGGTTAAAAGAGCATATAGAGTTCTTGGGTATAGAGCAGAATCACAGAACACCATTGATATTAATGGACTATATGAAGATAATATGGTTGATGAGATAGAAAGAGATGCATTGTTGAAGTATAATAAAGAACTTGCTAAAAGATATTATTAATTAAAAGATTTAAAACGGAGAAATAATAATGCTATTATACAAAAACGTAGATATTTGTGATTTGAAGTCCATAATTGAGAATGGAATTCTGAGCATGGATGAGTGTGGAAATAATAATTGGGACGAAGGAAAACGAGCAGAAAATGATACATCGGTGGTATATTTATTTAGCCCGATTGGTAAACATAACTCATTCCCTAATTATGGTGCAGCATTGTTGGAGATTCAATGTAAAGCAAAGAAAAATAAAATTGGTAAAACAGATACGCATGTAGACGATTATATAGAATATATTACAAAAAGAGTTGAACCATCAGAAATAAAAAGAGTTATTATTCCAAAAATTTTTAAAGAATACATTTCAGTTCCTCAAAATGTTGGAATTACATGGTGTGAATTGAAGGCAGAATGTTATGGTAATAATGGATTAGAAGAATGTAGTAATAAAATTTTGGAACAGTTCTCAAAAACCGCTCCATTAATGAATTCTACGGAATTTAATTTCTTTAGAGGTACAACTGAAAAACACACGATGATTGATTTGTATAATATAGAATACATATTCTAAGTAAATAATAGTTTCGAATGGAAAATTGGAGGTTGATTATGAGTAGAGATGAAGTGAAATATTATATAGATCATATGGATGCAAATGGTTTATTAAATTTGTGCAATGATATAAATGAATGGAAATATAAATCTGGCAAACTTAAACCAGATTGTACATTAAATCATCTAGCAGAAAATTTACAGTATTGGGAATTAAGAGATTTGGAAGAACTTATTCTTAATGCAGCTCATGAAAAATTTGGGAATTTAGTTAGTTTATTGATAAAGAGTGAACCAAGTATCTATATAAAATAAGTCAATGAAACCAAGTTTTCGTTAGGAGATATGAATATGATTACATTTAAGTGTTTATATAAGTTAACAAAAGAAGAAGTAGCTGGAATTGTATTTGATATCAAAAATGGTAAATCTTATACTGTTCTAGGCTGGGAGAATTATTATGCTACAGATGCAGATATTATTAAGTATTATAATTCACTTTAAATAAAAATTACAGACTAAGAAATCTAAGTTTACTATGGAAGGATGATATTTTATGAAAAAGTCAAAAACACCAACGCTGGATAGAATGGTAGAAATTCAAGAACAGTCACAATTATGCGGAGAATTTTTGGATTGGTTTTTAGGTAAATATACCGTATTTGACAGAAAGCAAAAGAGGGAAAACCCATTTGCTGATGTTATGGGAAATGGAGATTATATTAACAAAGAAAAATTGCTTGCTGAATTTTTCGGTATTGATTTAGACGAAGCAGAAAGAGAAAAAGATATACTACTTCAAATAGAACAGAATAAACACAAAACACATCATTGTAAGTTATGTGGCAACTATATTGAAGAAGATAATCTTAGTGTATGTGACAAGTGCGCATCTGAATATCAGATATAAACCCCAATAACTTTAAGTTTACTATGGGTTTAAGAATGGAGGTAATAGTATGAAGATAACAAGAGAAATGGTAATAGAATTGAATAACGAATTAGCGGTTAAGGGTTGTCCATTCAGATATGAGTATGAGGAGGCAACAGAATATTCACGCATTCCGCAAATGGAAATTGCATTGCCAAATATGAATTGTGTTAGTAGCTACATTATTAATGTTACAAAAGACTTCCTTAAATGGCTTGACATATGGTTTAAAACAAAATATGGGATTGAATTAACCTACAACAATGATGGGAGTGTCTTATGGGCTAAAAATTTTTGTGAGTAAAAGGCAAAGAAATTTAACTTTCCTTGAATGATTGGAGGTAATGATATGACAAAAAGTCAAATAGAAAAATTCGCAGTAGGTTATTCTTCTTATCCTACAGACTGTGTGGAAGAAGTATTAAAGGTTACTAATTTCGATAAAGATGTGGCGAGAGAAATTTTAGATGACAAAGAGAAGACATTAGCAATTTGGCAGAATGGAACAATAATGATTGATGGAGTAACACTTTGTTGTGGATATGATTTCGCAGAAGATGCTTTTAACAAAAAGATGAGTATTGGTTATTGTCCGATTTGTGGAAGAAAAATTGTAATTAAGAAGCCAATGAAAGAATGATTTGCTTGGAAGATTAGAAGAGGTAATATAAATGAAACAGTATGAAAAATTACAAACAGATATGCAACAGAATTTATCAATAGATGAAATATCTGGGTATTTATTTGCATTAAAAGATGAATATGTTGCATATTGCAATCAAAATGATAAAAGAGTTGATGATATATATTCATTGGCTTCATTTTTAGACACTGAGTACAAAGAGGTACAATAAATAATGGAACAATGGGATATTACATGCTGTAGATGTGGAAAGTTTATTCTGACAGAGCAAAGAGAATCATTTTCTGGAAATATAAAATGTGTCAGAGGTAGTTATGACAATGGATTCTATAATGGAATTGAGGATCGGTTTTATTGTAAAAAATGTGCTGATAAATTAGGATTGGGGTGATATAGTGTACGAATTTTCAAAAGAGATTATCGAAAAAATCAATGCAGCAAAATGTCTTACTTTAAAAGAATTAAGGATAACCGAACTTGCATTAAGAATGTATGAAGTAAATGAAGATATTTTAGATGAATCTACTGGCTTATCGAATAATGATAAATACGAACTAAAATATAACTGTTAAAATAAATGATTTATTGGGAATATTGGAAGAGGTGATATAATGAGCCGAATTAATAAAACGCAAAATAACTTAGATACCGTGTGGAATAATTTGGATTTAGCTTATGAACATATGGAAAGAGCTATTGAGGATTTGTCACAAATGACTGGATTATCTGATGAATTAGAGAGAATGGTTGATCAGTATGATTTGTCGGAAATAAGTATAATGAAGCAGGAAGTTGAAGAATTGATGTTTAACGCTGATGGAACGCAAAGAACCACTAAAATAGAAGATTATAGAAGTGGTAAAATTCCACTGTAAATGACGATTTCTTTTGAAAATTTGGAGGTGAATAGATAATGGATAATATAGTTTATATGTTTGGAATTGCTCTTTTAGAACATGATGGATATTGTGAACCTATGGATGACAGTACACAGTATAAAGTTGTTAAATGGAAACTTTCAGATATGAATAAATATAATGGAGAATATGCTGTTATAGGATTCGATGGTGCATTGAAAATATATGAATCAGAAGGTAAAAAAATATTTGACGGCTCATTACTTGATTCCTCTGATTTTTGCAATAAATTAAGAGAAAAGATGTAACCCAAAGAAAAATTGCTTTCAAGTGGAGGCAGATGTGTTATATAATATTGGTGATAAATTGAAATGTAAACATGAATTTAGCGGTGAAACCGAGGAGCAGCAATGATTAATTTGAATTGGTTGAAAAATAAGATATGTGAAAAAGAGATTGTTTGGGATAAAATCCGAATGTACGGAGAGGAGGAACATCAATTCAGCTATTGGATAATGGCAGTCATCTCCACCGATAATAAGATAGAATGGTATGTAAAAAATACAGCTATTAACGAAGTTATTTTCGAAGGAAATACATATGAATCCTGTGTTAATTTTCTTGAAACACTTATAAATAAGTTGGTTGAAACTGGAAAATATAAATATTTGGAATAAATGAAAGTAGAAGCAGAATAAACTGCTTCTTTTTTAATGCAGAAAACGAGGTGATAATAATGAATATGGGAAATCCAAAAAGAGCATCAAGATTTTTATGTCTTCACTGTATGAAAATTAATCAGTTAGGAAGTGGTATACAGAGAAATGGAAATCAGCGTAAGAAGAAACATATCAAAGACTTAACATGTTTTAATGAAGGCTGTAATGGAGAAATCACGAAAAACGTAGAAATTCGTTGGTGTGACGATTATCTGGAAATGTTGGATTATGCTCAACGAATTAGATCACGTTATTATACGGATAAAGTAGAGAATAATATGTAGGAAGGTGGAATATAGTATGGAAAATTATAAAATTAGTTATAGTGGTGATACTCAAATTAAAAATATTCACCATATAGGTGTTGATTATAATGGAAATTACTATAGTGTAATTTTCGGAGAATATGTAAATGGAGGATTCTTTAGTATTCCGAACTGGAATTGCGGTGGCGAGTTAGCTGGGCTTAGTGATGTGTTTTGGAATACAGAATCTATTCAGAAATCATTAAAAAGTAAAAGAGCAGCTAAAGCTATTGCAAAAGCGATAGCAGATTACACAAAGGAGTGATAATTATGTGTTATAAGATAGAAGTACAAAATAGAAATGCTGAGAAGCTTAATAGGAAGTTGGATGAGTTAAACGCACCACAGTTTTTAAGAGATTACTTGAATGAGTTGGAAAGTAAAAGTGGAGCGTTAAATTATTTAGTGGCAATTAAAGATTTTTTACAGTGGTTGATTGAAAATAATATCATTAATAAGAAATCAATTTCTGGAATAGAAGTTCCTGATTTTAGTGACTTGCGACCACAAAATATTAGTTCGTACCTTAGATATAAGGAAACAAATGGAATGTCGCCAACCACAACGGAAACAAGAAAAAATATCATTAAAAGTTTTATAAAAAATGTATATTCATATAGAGAATGTTTATTGAGAGAACTCTATAATAGTATGGAAGATTTTAGTAAACAAATAAAGTATAAAGGAATATCTTCTAAAAACAACTTAACACAAAAACTTCCAACAGAAAATCAGCTTAATGATATGGAAGAAAAAATAATGTGGAAAAAGGATGAATGTGTAAGGAATAGAAATATTGCTATTTTTCGTGTCTTAAGAGGAACTGGAATAAGAGAGTCTGAACTTGCTGGCTTGGATTTATCAGATTTGCATTTAGATGAAAATAGTGAATGTATTGATCTTAATGATATGTCACATATTATGGTTTTACCAAAAGGATATCAAAGAGAAACTGAAAAAAGACCTGTATATCTTACTGGATCTGCTCTGAAAGCATTAAGAGAATGGCTAGAGTACAGAAATACATTGAATAATATTGTAGACAAAGAAGCTGTGTTCGTAAATAAAAATGGTACACGTACAACAGAGAGAAACATCAAACAGATATTTGAAAATTATGGAAATGGTATTACTCCACATATGATGAGACATTATTATGCCAGTATAATGAACAGAAATGGAAATCTTGCATTTGTTCAGCAACAGCTTGGACATAGTAGTGTGAATACAACAGTTAATAACTATGCGAATGGTGCAGTGGGAATGAAAGAGAAACTGATGGAGATGTGATTATGGTTGAATATATTGGAAAGAAAATCAGAACTGAAAAGAGAATAACAGTAAGAGGGCTTGCGAAAATGGCTGACATTGCACCAAGTACAATCAGCAAATGGGAAAATGGAAGTGCTGTTCCTGATTTAGCTGTACTTGATTTGGTTGCTAAGGCAATGGAAGTGAATCCGTTCGATCTTGTTAAATTTGTGTAATATGTATACGACACTAGTTTTTAGTGTCGCTGTGAACTTTGTTAACTTCGTTTGTTACGAGATTTCGAATCCACCCAGATAAGGTTCGCCCATCTGTACATGCAATTTTTTCAGCCTTTGCTTTAACGTCTCTTGATAAGACAACCATTACTCTTGTGTTCTCTGGTTTGATTTTACCTTGTGGCATATTATCTTCTCCTTTATCATTTTATAAACTATATTATAAGTTGTTGTAAACTGTATGTCAATTATTTTAAAAAACTGGCGTAAACCTATTGACAAGTTGTCATCAACTCGCTATAATGCGAAGCATAAGAAGTAAACAAAAAATAAAAAACGTAGGACATTACATAAGAAGAAAGGAGGTAAAAGGAATGACTGTAAACTTTGGGGATGTTATGATGATTGACTTTGGAAAAGACAAAATTAATTCAGTTCAAGTAGGAGTAAGACCAGGTGTAATCATTCAGAACGACATCGGGAACAAATATTCTCCAACCTCAATAGCTGTTCCTTTGACCAGTGAAATCAAGAAATTAAATATGCCATGTCATAAAGTCCTACATATGAATGAACAAAATGGCTTGACGGAAGATTCAATGGTGCTTGGAGAGCAAGTAAGGGTAATTGACAAAAATTCGATATTATACAAAATGGGCACTTTAAACGATGGCGAATGTGATCTTGTCGTTAAAGCATATTTTGCAAATGTACCTAGAAGGAGGGTTAGTTGTGGCTGAATATAAGACTATCACAAAGAAAGAATTGAGAGAATTGCTTGATAAATATCCAGAAGATGAAGAGTTCAATATTATCCAAACTCAACTTGGAATGACAATTATTCCATTAGGAGAGCGGATAGCAAATAAGGTAGACATTTTGGAAATTGCAAATGCAGCAAAAACAATGATTTATTCAGAGAATAAATTCATGTCACAAGTTGACATGCACAGTGTAAGGCAAGATATATTTAATATAGAAAGAAATGGTGTAATGAATACGTTACTACTGCCGAGATTTTCTAATAAAGAATAACTTTAGTGTCCTGATTATAGGACACCATACATATTAAAATGCAAACATGAACAAGAAATCGAACAAGTGTTTGTTTTATACTTGACACAAACATATGTTTGGACTATGATTATTATTGTAAGAGAAATAATGGAAATAAAAAACAGTCCGAATGACGTGGCTGCAACCACATATGTCATTCAGACTGTAACTCAACCAACCAAGATTAAGTCATTACATATTTTGGCATAATTTTCCAGTTATGTCAAGTTCAGTATGGCTAAAATCATAGCCTGTTTCCAATATTTTATCAAAATTTAATATTTTTATAGGGCATTCGCCAAGTGGTAAGGCACAGGATTTTGATTCCTGCATTATATCAGTTCGAATCTGATATGCCCTGCTTTGTGACATTCCACCCGGTATGTTACAGAACGCAAGTGATTTCCTTGTAAGAGCAAAATGTGTAGTTGCTATAGTTCTACCATAGTTTAATCCACTAACGGATTACAAGCTGATACTATAGGACTTCTTGATAAACTTACGATAGTGTCAGCAGCTTGGATCATTAGCACAATTGGTTAGTGCATTCGGCTCATAACCGAAAGGCTCAGAGTTCAAGTCTCTGATGATCCATTGCTAAATCAAACAAAGAGAGGAGATGATTACGTTGGCACAATATGTAATTACAGACGGTTCTCGTTGGATTATGAGAAATCGTAATGGTAAATATGTTCCAACATCTTGCGAGGCATTGGCTGATACATTTTCAAATAAAGCAGCCAATAATCTATATAATAACTCGCTACCCAAAGCCTTGAAATCAGTATTTTATATCCAAAAAATTGACACTCCACCTGATAATGTAAAGCAGATTACTCAATCGGAAGTGGAAAATAACACTGAAAAGGTTATGGTTGCCGAAAATATTCAGAAATGGATCAATAAAATAACTGATCTAAATGGATTGGCAACAGATGCATTACATAGAAAAGAAGAGTTGTGTGAAGAACTTAGCTTTGTAGATAGGGAATTATCTGATATCAATCATTATATAGAATTTTGCAATCTTAATGCAGCACAAGGATGGAAAGCATATAAGATGATAAAGGAACGGAGGATAAAAAGAAGAAGTATCAAAAATGAGATACAAATTCTTAACATTATTCTTGATAAAAAGATTTCTGACACAGTTACAAATGAGATTTTGGAATCCATGTCGAAAATGGATAAGCGTACATATGAACCACGAGTAATGAACGAGCTGTTTGATTTGTAAAGGAAGGATATACATATGGTGATTTGTAAAAATTGTTATATTCCGATGATTGGTGTTATGTCGTTCTCAAAGGACAAGCATGAGAAGTTTTGTCGTTGTCCTAAGTGTAGGGCAGAAACAAGACATACAAAATTAGACGATTCTGAATTAAATTTTGGAGAATATTTACATAGAGAGTTAGAAAGAAAAAGGAAATGAAGTAAGGTAGGTGCATGAAGTGAAAGACGAAATATTGCGTGAAAAATTAAATAATCTTTCATCACAACAGTTGGAATGGATTAATGAATACTGTGTAAATGATATGTCAAAATTGAAGAAAATTAGTTACAATGCATTTTTCAGGTATGGGATTCCAGCACATGAACATGACGAATTGTACGATGATGCAATGAATGTTCTGATGGAAAGTGTTATCAACTTTGATTCATCTCAAGGTGCGAGTTTTAAAACTTACCTTATCAATAATATTAAAAAATCTGTTATTGACTGGTATAGAGACAACTATCAGAGATGTAAAAGAAAAAATCTATTAACTGATAAAAATGGAAAGATAGTAAAGGTTGATAAAAATGGAAATGTAACAGATGACGATAAAGGAAAACCAGTTATTATTCCAGATACTTCATTTGATGCACCTACTGAAGAAGATAATGATTTAGTAGAAAAAATTGCATCTGACTTTAACGTAGAAGACAAGAGTGAGTTCGATTTTAGTGCCGATGAAAAAGTTGATAATTTTATTGATTCTTTACCGAAGATACAAAAAAATATTTTGCTGATGCGGATGGAGAATGTTCCTGCTGATAATATAAAACAAAAATTGAATATATCAGATAGAGAATATAGTAGTGCTATGAAGTCAATTAAGATAAATAAAGGACTTTCAGTGTTTTCAAAGAATAAAAATGATGGGAATTATGATGTGGAGGTAAATAATATGGAAGACAGAATTATTGAAATTAGCGAATCTGAAAATTACAGGACGGACAAGTATAGTATGTATTCGTTGTTACAGGATAAGAAAAATGGAGACGTGAACTGCAACTACATTTTGCAACGTGAACCTTTTCAGTGGACTACAGAAGAAGCAAATAGATATTTCTGCCGTATTCTAAGTAATCTTCCTATTCCTGAAATTATTCTTTGTGAACAGAAGAAAAAAGGCTTAACAATTTCTCATTTGATTGATGGATTGCAAAGACTTTCGTATGCTGAAGCCTTCAAAGAAAATCGTATTAAGATTGGTTCAGCAGGAGCAGAGAGACATTTAATTCAGTATAGAGATTATGTCTTAGATGATAATGGAAATCGTGTACTTGATGAAGATGGCTTACCAGAATATGAGATGAAAATATTTGATGTTATAGGGAAATATTATAAAGATCTTCCTGATGAGTTAAAGAAACGATTCAATAATTTCAATATAAACGTAACAAAGTTCTTTGATTGTACAGATGAACAGATTGCAGATCATATTCGTGATTATAACAATCATGCGAGCATGAATAAGGAACAGGGCGGGTTTCTTAATGTATCTGCACAGACAGCAGGATATATTAAAAATATTTCACAGAAAAACACATTCTTTAAAAATTGTGGGAAGTTTACAGATAATAATGTTATTAAGGGAAAGTTGGAACGTGTTGTTGCAGAATCAATAATGTTAATGTTCTTCCGTGATTCATGGAAAGCAAAACTTGATACAATTTACAAATATGTTGATGAAAACGCAACAGAACAGCAGTTCTTAAAACTTAATTCACACTTCAATAGATTAGAATTGGCGTTAGGAGAAGATAACAAAGATTTAAAATTATTACTTACTCCAACAACAATGCCAATGTGGATTGCTGTATTTGATAAATTTACTACATATAACATGGATGATTCTAATTTTGTTGATTTCTTAAATGCATATAACACAGAGTTAAAAGACAAGGAAATTGATGGTGTTTCTATGGCAGATTTTAAGGATCAGCAGACAAAGAAAAAGGCAACTATTACAGGTAAAATTGATTTACTTGTAAAATTGATGAATGAATTTTTACATATTGATATAACAGAAACAAGTAGTACGGAAGTAGAGAATAACAATACGGAAGAAAATGAGCAAGATAATCCAGAAGAAACAACTCTTTCTTTTGTTCAGGAAAATGCAAATCCAAATGTGACGGACGAAGATATAAGCCTTTACACAGACATGGTAGAAGATTGTGTTAAGATTGACGATCCAGTTTATAAAGAGTGTGGAATGGCATTAGTAGCACTCATGGCATATGCTTGCCAAAACGATAAGGATCAAGACTTTGAAAGATGGATTGAAAATTATCGTAATAAATCCGAATTTAGTCCATCGCAGAAAGTTAATTATACATATATGAAACGCAGCTTTGATAATTTCGTAGCAAATGCGTAATCAATTTGGTAATAAGCAATAGCTTTTACATAAAAAAGATGGACAACGTTGTGTCGTGAAGTTCCTGTTGTCCATCTCTCATATCAAACTAAAGGAATAATCCAAAAGTCGATATACATATATTGTAGTCTTTTCTTAAGGTTAAATCAACAACCAAATTGACATTCTTCTCGTTCTGAGTTGGATTATTCCATTATTAAAAATTGTAAGGGAGAATATTTATGATGAGTAAACGCACTACTTAATGGGAAATTATGCAAATCTTGTGAGACATGGTGCTTGTGGTTTGTGCGAATGAGATTATGCAGGCACCGACTTATTGGAGATATTAGAGAGGAGTACAAATATGAATTTAAAAATCAGAAGGAAGAAACGTTATAAGAGAGGTATGCTTCGTAAAATTCGGGCTGGTTGGCATGAATTTGACGCAAATCATTTCTTCCTTTGTAAAAATAATTGGTTGAAAATGCATGGTTATCCAATGAAAAGAAAGTTGTATAACAAATAAATAGAGGATGTTTTATGAAACATGGGATGAATTGTGTGATATGGGAATAGACTTGTTCCAAAAATCGAAGAATGTTGATGACTAAATATAGCAAAAGGTATCTTTTTCAAAAGAGAAAAAGATACCAATTACTTAATAAATTAAGTTTATACGACATTGAAATTCTTCTTAGTTAATTCTTTATCGTATTTTTCTACTGCTATATTAGCAACATATTCAGCAAATTTACGATGGTGTTCTTTCCATCCACCATCTTCTTTAATGATATGTTGCTGCGCAGCACCACCATAAACCATGCGACCATCTGGCATTTTGGCTGATAAAGACATAAAACTCACCTCCTCTCGAATTATATGTATTATATGTCGGCTTTATTAGAACGTCAAGCAGAAGCAAGATTGAAACACGGAAAGGAAAATTTTTTTCTTTGGATTGTGAGGTGAAATAAGACATGGATAACAATAAAGACTTTGATGAGCTTTTATATTTATTGGATAAATATAAAGATAAAATCACAGTAAAAGTTCATCATTATATTCAAGGAAATATTGATAGTGGAATTATAGGACATAGGAGTGATTACCCAGATTATGAAGACATAGAAGAAGTCAGCAAAGATAAAGATGGGAATATTGAATTATCAATTTGTGTAATGGATTGAATACGAATAAAGTTCGTTTCTTTGGAAGAGAGGTAAAAGAATGAATAATATTGATGAAATGAAGAAAGAAGTGTATTTTGCAAATAGAGTGATTGGGGCGATTGATAATATCAAAACTCCAATGCTTATGTATGAAGAAGAAAAGCAAGTTGTAAGAAAAGCACTTCAAATGTACATTGATAAAATTGAAGATAAAATGTGTGGGAATTAAATCACAGTAAAGTTCGATTTCTTTGGAGAATGAAAGGAGATTTATATGATTACAAAGACATTATATACTTGTCAGTTCTGCAATACTGATTATGCAGATAAAGAAAAAGCAATGGAATGTGAGAAGAATCACAAAGTTTTGGAAACAGCAACAATTATAGGCGACTATAAATCATTAAAATCTATTCCAGACGGATGCCCTATGAAGGTTAAAGTGAAGTTCAAGGGTTCAGATAAATGGATTGAGTATAAAAGGTACTAAGAAAACTTCGTTTCCTTTGAATTATAAACGGAGAATATAACGGTAGAAACAATTAACAAAAATAAATATAAGAAAGAAGAGGTACAAAATATGGATGGATTTATGATGTTTAAGAAGGCTTTACAGAAGCACTTCGATGAAATGCAGAAAGAGGCAACACATTTATTTGAGGTAAATGTAGATAAGGATGAATTATGGAATACATATCTTGATAGCTTCCCTGCTGGTACAAATGAGATTTTCAGAGAGCGTAGAGAACATGATTGTAGTTGTTGTAGACAGTTTATTAAGAATATTGGTTCTGCTGTCACTATCAAAGATAATCAGATTCATACGATTTGGGAACTGAATCTTGGTGATACAACATATCAACCAGTATGTGATGCACTTGATGCTTTTGTAAAAGCTCATACAGTTACAGATATTTATACAACTAAGTTCCCTAAGATTGGTACAGATTTTAACTTTGAGGAAATCAATGGAAAGTCTCATCAGTGGGATCATTTCTTCTTAGAGCTTCCAAATAAGTTTGTAAATAGAAGTAGTCGTTCTAATGAGGAAGTTAAAGGACAGTTCAGAGATACAAGAAATGTATTTAAGCGTTCTCTCGATGAAATTACTATGGATGCACTTGATACAATTCTTGAACTTATCAATTCAAATACACTTTATAAGGGTGAAGAGTGGAAAGGTGTACTCACAGAGTTCAAGAAGTATAAGAAGGAATACGATAAGTTAGCTTCTGATACTGAAAAGGATTTATATGCTTGGGAGAAGTCGGTAACAGCAGGTATGGCTATCGGTAGAATTAGAAATCATTCTATTGGAACACTTCTTATCAATGTAAGTGAGGATATGGATCTTGACACGGCAGTTAAGAAGTATGAGCAGATTACAGCACCGAGCAACTATAAAAGACCAAAGGCTATTTTTACAAAGAAGATGCTTGAGGATGCAAAGAAGACCATTACAGAACTTGGATATATGGATTCATTACAGAGAAGATTTGCTAATCTGAATGATATTACTGTAAATAATGTACTGTTCTCAAATAAGAGTGCTGCAAGAAGAATGGTTGGCGCAGATGATATTTTTGGTCAGATGGAAAAAGATGTTGCTGTAAGTCCTAAAAAGTTTTCTAAGGTTGAGGAGATTTCAGCACAGGATTTCATTGATAAGGTACTTCCAACTGCAAAGGAGATTGAAGCTTTTGTAGAGAATAAACATGAGAAGAACTTTGTTTCTATGATTGCACCTGTTAATCCAGACGCTAAGACAATGTTCAAATGGAATAATGGATTATCTTGGGCTTATTCAGGAAACATTACTGACTCTGATATGAAGCAGAATGTAAAAGCTGCTGGCGGTAATGTTGACGGTATACTCAGATTTTCTATTCAGTGGAACGAAGATGGTCATGATAATTACGACCTTGATGCACATTGTATTGAACCAGATAAGAACGAAATTTTCTTTAGTAATTGTAGAAAGCCAAGTGTTTCAAGAATGGGTGGTCAGTTAGACGTTGATATTATTCATCCAGATGGAAAGGTTGCAGTAGAGAATATTACTTGGGAAGACCTGTCAAGAATGAAACCAGGTGTTTATAAGTTCTTTGTACATCAGTATTCAGGTGCAGTAAGACATGGATTTAGAGCAGAAGTTGAGTTCAATGGAGAGATTTATTCATTTGATTATAGCAATCCTATGAGAACTGGTGAGAAAGTTCAGGTGGCAGAAGTAACACTCGATGAGAATGGAAACTTCTCAATTAAGGAGAAATTAGCAGGAAATTCATCTATTTCAAGCCGTGAGATTTGGAGTGTAAATACAAATCAGTTCGTTCCTGTATCAGTAATCAGTTATAGTCCAAACTATTTTGACGAGCAAGACGGAATTGGTCACAGACATTTATTCTTCTTCCTGAAGGATTGTGTAAATAGCGAAGAGCCTAATGGATTCTATCTTGAGTTTCTTGACAATGATTTAATGAAGCATAAGAGAGTATTTGAGGCTTTAGGTGCTAAGTGCCATGTAGAAGATGCTGATGATCAACTTTCAGGAATTGGATTCTCTATGACAAAGAGAGCAGATTTAGTTGTTAAGGTTAAGGGCGCAACAGAGCGTGTAATGAAGATTAAGTTTTAATTAGAAAAGGAGATTATTATGACAAACAACGAATTATTTATTAATGCAACAAGATCAAATTATCAGTTTCCATTCAGAGGAATGATTAACGTAATTGATTTGTGGGATTTATCTCTCACAAATCTGGACTCAGTGTTTAAGACACTCAATGCAGAAGTAAAGAAGTCTGAGGAAGAAAGTCTTCTGAATACCAAGTCAAAGGAAGATGAGGAGATTTCTAACAAGATTGAAATTGTCAAGTATATTGTTGGTGTGAAGCTGAATGAGAAGAGGAAGAGAGAAGACGCTAAGAAAAATGCTGAGATGAGACAGAGATTGCTTGAAATCAAGGCTAAGAGACAGGATGCAGCACTTGAAAACATGTCTGACGAGGATCTGGATAAGGCACTTGCGGAGTTAGGCGAGTAATTGTTATAAATATACCACATATAGTATTTGAAATAAGTAATATATACTATATATGGTATATATTTTACATTAGAAAGAAACGCACATTTCCTATGGAATTTTGGAGGTGAAATCTTTTTGAAGGTTGTTGGAAATAAAGAAAATGTCAATCAAATAAGATTGACACATAAAGGTTTGAACGTCAGATTTAATTGTTTTATGAAACCATTACCCTACACTACTGACAATAATATTGATATATCTAAGCCTGAAATAATTGAGATAACATTTAAGGATTCTTATGAAATAGATAACTTAATACATATATTGGAAAAATTCAAAAAAGAATGTTCTGAGTATATTGGAGAATGGAGATAACATTATGACGAATAAAGAGCAAAATAATTTAAGTAAATACATAGCATTAATTCTTAGACATAGACCTGATGTTGTTGGCATCACATTAGACGAACATGGCTGGGCTAATGTATCAGATTTATTAAAGGGGATCAATAAAACTCAAACAATTACAATGAAAATGCTTGAAAAAATTGTAGAAGAAGATTCTAAACAGAGATATTCATTTAATCGAGAGAAGACGCTTATCAGAGCAAATCAAGGTCATTCTGTAAAAGTCGATGTAGAATTGAAAGAGTGTATGCCACCAGATATTTTATATCATGGAACAGGTGTTAAATATTGCTCTTCAATCAATAAACAAGGGTTAATATCCAAGAGTCGTTTATATGTCCATCTATCAAAAGATATTGAAACAGCAACAAATGTTGGTAGTAGACATGGAGAACCGTTTATTTATAAGGTTAGAGCAAAAGATATGTATAATGACGGATATAAATTCTTTTTATCTCAAAATAGTGTATGGCTTACAAAAGAAGTACCAATCTGTTATTTAGAAGGAGAATAATACAATGTCAAATTTATATGTATATTTAATTCGTTCTCGTAACAAGGATAATAAGGATGTCCCAAACTTTAAGCAACGAGATAAGACAATTCTTGAATATAAAGAGAATGAAGACAAAATAATTGAAGAATTTAAAAGTTTTGCAACTAAAGGAGTTCCTGGTGAACAGACAAGATTATATAGATCAGTTAATTCTAGGAACGAAGAGAAAATCAGGGAAGAATTTATTATTCGTCTGCTGAGAGACAAGCCAAGTATGACACAGCTTAATCGTACATTAGCTTCAGTTGCGCAGCAGGTACAAAATCGTGATGAGAGTAAATGGTTGTTCGATTTCGATGTGGATGATGATAAATTAGCTTTAGGATTTATTAATGACATTACAAATTATGGATTTGTATTTAATCAGATTGAAATGTATAAGACTCCACATGGTTATACAATCACCGTTCCGCATGGATTTGATACAAGAGAACTGATGGAAAAGTGGAAAGATTATGACATCACATTGAAGAAAGATGAATTGTTGTTTTTGGATATGATAACGAATAAGTGATATTTTATTGATATACCAAAAATTGAGGTGAATTTGAATGAAGAAATTGAAAATTGAAATTCCATCTGGTGCAAATGAAATTATTCATACTTTACAGGATAATGGATATGAAGCTTTCTTGGTCGGAGGATGTGTGAGAGATAGTATTCTTGGTAGACCAATTCATGATTATGACATTACAACTTCTGCCACACCAAATGAAATGATGGAAGTATTCAAGGACAAGAAAATTATTGAAACTGGTTTACAACATGGAACTATTACCATTGTAATTGATGGCGAGGGATATGAATGTACCACTTACAGAATTGACGGTAATTACTCAGATAGTCGTAGACCTGATAGTGTAACATTTACACGAAGCTTTGAAGAAGATTTAAAGCGTAGAGATTTTACAATCAATGCAATGGCATACAATGATGAAGTTGGTCTTGTAGATCCGTTTAATGGTATGGAAGATATTAAATACCACAAGATTAGATGTGTTGGCAGAGCAGAAGACAGATTTTCAGAAGATGCATTAAGAATTTTACGTGCTATTCGATTTGCCTCACAGTTGGAATTTGTCCTTGAACCTGATACAGATTGGAATATCTCTAAAATGTATAAGAATTTGGAGAATATATCTATTGAAAGGATTAATAGTGAGTTCTGTAAAATTGCTGCATCGAGTGATTTCTGTGTACAAATGGTCTTATATCACGAAGTATTCTCGTTGTTCATTCCTGAAATTAAAGATATGCTTGGTTTTCAACAGAATAATCCATATCACATGTATGATGTATGGAATCATACCGTACATGCAATAGAATATTGTGAATCCGATGATTTAGTAACAAGATTGGCGGTATTCTTTCATGATATAGGAAAACCACATTGTTATCAAGATGGCGAGGATGGTATTAGACATTTCAAAGGTCATGGAAGAGTCAGTGCTGATATGACTGATAAAATAATGAAGCGATTAAGATTTGACAATGATACAAGAGAAAAGGTCGTTGAATTAGTCTATTATCATGATGCTACTTTTGAGGTGGGAAAGAAATATATCAAGAGATGGCTTAATAAAATCGGAGAAGAACAGTTCAGAAGATTACTAAATGTTCGCAGAGCTGATATTAAAGCACAAGCAGACATGAATCAGGAAACAAGATTACAGAAGATTGATAACATCGGCTATATCTTAGAAGAAGTCTTACAGGATGAAGAGTGTTTTTCTCTAAAGGATTTAGCAGTTAATGGCAGGGATTTAATTACTATTGGATATAAGCCAGGAAAAGAAATTGGTGAGGTATTAAATAATCTGTTGGATTCAGTTATTAGTGGAGAAAATATAAATGAGAAAGAAAAATTATTAGAAATAGCAGAGAGGAGATTACATGGTTAAATTATTCAGTCATACAGATTTAGACGGAATCGGTTGTGGTATTTTAGCACAACTTGCATTTGGTAAAGATAATGTAGAAATTTCATATTGTGATTACGACAATATTGATTCAACTGTAAAGGAATATTTGGAAACAGAACAGGACGACACAATCCCAATTTATATTACCGATATTCGTGTCAATGAAGAAACTGCTGAGTTACTGAATAAAAGAGGCAATGTTAAGTTATTAGATCATCACCCAACAGCTCTTGGATTAAATAAGTATGATTGGTGTGATGTAGTTATCGAAGATTCCAAAGGAATTAAAACATCGGGAACTATGTTGTTTTATCATTGGTTAGGTATGAATGGTTGTCTGAGTGAAGAGTTAGAGAATAATAAAGCGTTAGAGAAATTTGCTGAACTTGTGAGAGATTATGACACTTGGAGATGGTCAGAACTCGGTGATGAAGGTGTTATTTGTAAGCAGATAAATGATTTATTATATCTTTACGGTCGAGATGATTTTATTCATTGGTGCATTTCAGAAATCCATGATGAGGTATTCCCAAGATTATATGCCAAAGATGAAGTTATCCTGAAAATTAAACAGGATGAAATTGATAGATATATCGAAGAGAAGAATGAAACTATGTTTACCAGTCCTATGTGTGGTAAGGTTTGTGGTTTTGTATTTGCAGATAGGTTTGTTAGTGAATTAGGTAATAAACTTTGTAAAATGCATCCTGAAATTGATTTTGTGGCAATGATTGATATTGATGGTTGTACGGTATCTTATAGAACCGTTAAAGAAGATATTGATCTTGGTAAAGATGTAGCAAGTTTATTTGGTGGCGGTGGTCATCCAAAAGCTGCTGGTTCAGAATTTGGTCAGAGTATTAAGTTGAAAATTATTGGGGAAATCTTTGGACAGTGAGGTGAGAGAATAATTGGAATGGATTAAATGTGTCGAAGGACAAATGCCAGAAGATGATAAAAGATACGAAGGCAAGAAAGTAATCAATGTACTTGTTACCACAAATCGAGGCATAGTAACAAAAGTACAAAGACAACGCTATGATGGGACATGGTTTTGGGGAAGAATTAATGGTGGCATGAAAGCTTGGATGCCGTTGCCTGAACCATACAGAGAATAAGCGAGGTAAAAGAGTGAAATTAACAATTGATATTCCAATAGGATATGAAAGAGATTTTAATGTTGATAAGTTTAAAGATTTCTTTTCAAGAGTAATTGCAGATATAAACTGTCATGGTCTATGTGGTAATTATGAAAAAGAAATTGCAGAAATGTTTTTAGAAGCGTTTGAAAAAGCTATTATTGGTGATGTTAATTTAAATGCAAAAGTTATTCCAGTTGCAAATATATCTTTTGACAAAGAAGATATGCAGAAGATGATTCAAGATGAATTAAAGAAGTTTCAAGTAGAGAATAATCTAATATAGAAGTAATTCTATTCACGGCTGATCAGCCAAATTAAGCGAGGTGATAAAGTGAAGAAATATTGGGAAACAGGTGAAAAGAATGACTTTGGTAAGGAATGTTATAAATTACATTTTAGTCAATTTTATGAAGAAGATGATGAAAATGTAGTAGCTGGTTTTGTACAAGATGAGACAGACGAAAACAGATTTATATATGTATCAAAAGAACTAAATGTTGAATATGATACATTGTTTGCAGACAGTATAGAAGATGCAAAGCATCAAATCGAAGACATGCTAATAGATTATTGGAATGACAAGATTGATTATTTAGAAAATCAAATTAAATCATTTCAAGACAAAGAATAATCATATATAGAAATTTCTATCTTGGCGATTCAGCCAAATTTTCCAAAAGTAAAAGTAACAAGAAATATTTTTTTCTTTATTCTCTGTCAAAATCCTTTAATCTACAGAGATTGCGCAATCATTTATCCTAGAATTTACTGTTAAATCCTTTCGTTTTAATATTATTTTGTTGTAAAATCCTATGGAATTTGCACGTCTGCAAAAAACCATAAGAAAAAAATAATTATTGTGAGAAGAACTGGAAGTTAGTGAACTTCTGTGAGTTTGATAAATATGCAACAAGTTCTTATTGTGCTATTCACAATGAAAACGAAAGTAAAAATCTTGGTGATATTACTAAGGTTGATGAAACAAAGCTTGAACCATTTAATATGATTTGTGGAGGTAGTCCCTGTCAGGATTTTTCTGTCGCAGGTAAGCAGAAAGGTTCTGTATGGACTTGTAAAGATTGTGGACATGAGTATAACCCACTGACAGTTCATTGGTCAGAAAGAGATAAGTGTCCATGCTGCGGAAGTAATAATATTGAGAAGACTCGTTCATCTCTTTTGGTAGAGTATCTGAGAGTTATCAGAGCAAATAAACCGAATTTCGGTATGTACGAGAATGTAAAGAATATTGTGGGAAAGCAGTTTAAAGATACATTCAAGATGTTCACAGATGAGTTGGACGAGTATGGATACAATGTGTACTGGAAAGTCCTAAATGCAAAAGATTATGGTATTCCTCAGAATAGAGAGCGTGTGTATCTGATTTTTATTAAGAAAGAATTAGACAATGGAAAGTTTACATATCCTGAACCATTTGATAATGGAATGAGATTAAAAGATATTCTTGAAGAGAATGTTGATGAGAAGTTTTATATCTCAGAAGATAAGGTTCAGAGATTTTTAACAAATCTCAATAACGAAGACGCTTTATTATACGATGCTTGTCAGGTTAAAAGAGAAGGAAAATCAAGAGAATATAATGATTTCTGTCCTACTTTAACAGCAAGAGATTATAAAGATCCACGTCTTGTAAATGATAATGTTGTAAAACAGATTGGCACAATTTCTAAATGTGAGGGGAATTGGAAAAATCCACAGGTAGGTAGAATTTATAGTACAGATGGTTGTAGTCCAACATTAAATACTTGTGGAGGTGGTAGTCATGAACCAAAGATTGTTCAGCTAGGAAATGTAAATCCATCTGGCAAAGGTATGAATGGCAATGTGTTTGACGAGAATGGATTAGCACCGACTCTTACAACAAATAAGGGTGAGGGTAATAAGATTGCAATTCGCCAGGCAACTAAGAAAGGATATATTGAATGTGAACTAGGTGGCGTAGCTGATTTACCATATCCAGAGTCCAAAACAAGAAGAGGTAGAGTTCAGGAAAATGGTCAGATTTGTCCAACAATTACTGCAACTGAGACAGGGGTTTGTAGAATTGAATCACCTATTAGAATTAGAAAACTTACTCCGAAGGAGTGTTTTAGACTTATGGGATTTTCAGATGAGAATTTTGAAGCTGCTGAGAAGATGGTAAGTAATAGTCAGTTGTACAAGCAAGCAGGGAATTCCATTGTAGTAGATGTTTTATATTACATATTGGTTGAATTGTATAAGGCTATGCCATATCTTTTTGAGGATTTGAGATTAAGTAGCTTTTTCTCAGGGATTGGCGCATTTGAGATAGCGTTGAACAGATTATATGAAGGAATCAACTCTGGAAATTTTACAAAATAGCATATACAATATATAGTATTAAATAATTATAACAAATACTATATATTGTATAAAAATCAAGACCGAAAGAAAGCGGAATTTCTTCTGAGTTTTCAGAGAATAAATACATATAAAAATAAAGAAAAGAGGTAACAAAATGAGTAAAACACTAATTGTAATTGATATGCAGAATGATTTTATTGATGGTTCACTTGGTACAAAGGAAGCACAGGCAATTGTATTGAATGTAGCAAAGAAAATTAAGGAGTATAAGGATCGTGGAGATAAAATCATCTTCACTAGAGATACACATGATACAAATTATCTCAATACACCAGAAGGAAAGAAACTTCCAGTAGAACATTGTATCTATGGTACTCATGGTTGGAAAATTGCAGACGGATTAGAAGTAGAGAATTGTTATTATGTTGATAAGCCTACATTTGGATGGACGCATTGGAATGATTTAATTTTTGAAGACGATATAGAACTTGTTGGACTCTGTACAGACATTTGTGTAGTGTCAAATGCTTTAATCTTAAAGGCAATGTTCCCTAATGCAGATATTACAGTAGATGCAAGCTGTTGTGCAGGTGTCACACCTGATACTCACAATGCTGCATTAGCAACTATGAAGATGTGTCAGATCGAAGTGATTGGAGAGTAGAATATGATTAAAATTAATGGCGAAATTGTAACAATCAACAAGTTTCCAGATGGAACACCAAGAGTAAATATTGATATAAACAACATTGAGGAAGACTCTTATGATGGCTCTCCTTGTATTTGGATTGAATGGATTTATGAGAGTAACGATGAGATATTTTATCTGATGTTAGTAAAGAAACATCTTGAAAGATTTTTTACTAATGTGGATTATTATTTGTCTCTTCCATATATTCCTAATGCACGAATGGATAGAGTAAAAAATGATGATGAAGTATTCACATTGAAGTATTTTTGCGATTTTATCAATTGGTTAGGATTTTCATCAGTTTATGTTTTAGATGCTCATAGCGATGTTTCTACTGCATTACTCAATAATTGTGTAAAAGAAAATCCAAAAGAGTATGTTGATAAAGCTATTTCAAAGATTGGTATGAGAAATCTTGTACTTTATTTCCCAGATGCAGGTGCAGCTAAGAGATATTCAGATTTATTCCCTGAGTTACCGTATTGTTATGGTGAAAAGAAGAGAGATTGGAAGACTGGTAAAATCCTTGGATTAGACATTAGAACAAATGGTATTGATTTGAAGGATAAAGCTGTGTTAATGATTGATGATATTATCGCATATGGCGGTTCACTTTATTATAGCGCAGAAGAATTAAAGAAACATGGTGTAACTGAGATTTATGCGTATGCAACACATACAGAGAATTCAATTCTTGATAAAGAAAAAGGAACGTTGATCAAGTCTTTGGAGAATAATACAGTGAACAGATTATTTACGACAAACAGTTTATTTAATGGTAGTCATGAAAAAATTACAGTTATGGAGGTTTAAAATTATGGATAACACAATGGCTTTATTATTATCAGATACTTATAAACAGTGTCATGATCGCATGTACCCAAATGGTTTGACTAAATTGGTGTCGTATTGGGTGCCTAGAAAATCAATGTTAGAGAATCAGAATGAAATGGTTTTCTTTGGATTACAGGCATTTATCAAAGAATATTTAATGGGATATTTTCAGAAAAATTTCTTCGATTTATCGGAAGATGAGATGCTAACTCTTTATACAGATTCGATGGACGTACAGATTGGTAGAGACAACTATGATTTAGATAAAATTGTAGAGCTTCACAGATTAAGATATTTACCACTTGAGATTAGAGCATTACCAGAAGGTACACTTGTTCCTATGGGTGTTCCTTGTATTGAGATTACAAATACGGATGATAAATTTGCTTGGCTTGTTCAGTGGATCGAATGTATTCTTCAGGTAGAATTATGGAAGCCTTGTTGTCATGCAACTATCGGTCATATGTATCGTGAGATTGCAGATTATTGGTATAACAAGACAACAGACGGGTTGCCTGGAAATATGGCTTGTGCAGATTTTGGCATGAGAGGAATGTCTTGTATGGATGAAGCTACAAGATGTTCAGCATCATGGTTGCTTTCATTTAATAAGACATCTACAATTCCAGCAATTAATTATATTGATAGATATTACAATGCCGATTGTAAGAACAATGGTATTGGAATCGGTGCTGTCTCAACTGAGCATTCTGTAATGGGGGCTAATTTCTCAATTGATGGAGATGAGATTACGTTCGTTAAGAGACTTTTAACAGAGTTATATCCAAATACATCATTTAGTATGGTTTCAGATACTTATGATTATTGGAATATGGTAAATAATATTCTTCCACAGTGTAAAGAAGAGATTATGAATCATAATGGAAAGCTCTTGGTTCGTCCTGATAGTGGTGATATTGTAGAGATTTCAGTTAAGACAGTTGAAAGGTTATGGGAGATTTTTGGTGGTTCTGTAAATGGTAAAGGTTATAAGGTATTAAATCCGCATATCGGTATTATTTATGGTGATGGCTGCACACTTTCTAATGTAGAAACTATTTGGAAAGAATTAGAAAAGCGTGGTTTCGCAGCTAATAATATTGCTTATGGTGTAGGAGCTTTTTGCTTCACTGCAATCGTTGAAAATGGCAAGATGATTGTTGTTACAAGAGATACTTTTGGTATTGCAATGAAAGCTACATATGGAGTAATTGATGGTAAGAAGTTAATGATTTTCAAAGATCCTAAGACAGATACGAGTCACTTAAAGAAATCTCATAAAGGATGTTGTAGAGTATACGATGATAACGGTGAATTAAAGTGTCAAGATCAGTTACTTGAAATGAGTGATAACAGTTTACTTACTACCGTATTTAAAGATGGAGAGTTAGTAAGAGAAGATACATTTGCGGATATCAGAAACAGAATGTACGGAGGTAAGTAATGATTAAAATTATTGATGGAGACTTGCTCACTTCGAACACTGATATTATTGCGCACCAGGTTAATTGCAAAGGTGCTTTTAATTCTGGTGTTGCAAAAGCGATCCGTGATTATGATGCGCAAGTATATAAAGATTATCATAGTTTTTGTTCGATTAATACACCTGAACAATTATTGGGTTCTGTTAGATATTTTCAGTCTAATATTGACGCAAGAATATATGCAAATTTATTTGCACAAAAATCATATGGCTATGACGGAAAACAGTATACAGATATTAACGCTTTAAGAAAATGTTTTGAAAATTTGAGATCATATGCGGGTTTGGAAAATATGAGTATTGCAATGCCATATAAAATTGGCTGTGTTCGTGGCGGTGCAAATTGGGAGGAAGTACATCAAATGATAGAGGATATTTTTTATGATTGCAATGTTGAATTATGGAGGCTTGACAAAGGATGATAAATGAATTTAGAGGTAAATATTATTTTTTAAGCAACTTTTATTCTTCTCCTGTTACATATGAAGGACTTACATATTTGAATAATGAAGCCGCTTTTCAATCAGCAAAAACTTTTTCAGATAGAGAATGTTTCACGAATTTAGATCCATCATCTGCAAAGAAACTTGGCAGAAGAGTTCAGCTTCGATCTGATTGGGAAGATGTGAAGTACAACGTTATGTACGAAATTGTAAAAGCGAAATTTACTCAAAATTTAAAGCTCAAAGCAAAGTTACTTGAGACTGATAATCAGCATCTCGAAGAAGGTAATACTTGGGGTGATAAAATTTGGGGAACTGTGAATGGTGTTGGAGAAAATAATTTAGGAAAAATTCTTATGAGAGTTAGAGAGGAGATTAGACATGAGTAATTTTGATGTAAAGAAAGCGACTAATGATTGCGTTCAGTGGATTAAGGATTTCTTTGAGAAGAATGGTAAGGACTGTATGGCAGTCGTTGGTATCTCTGGTGGTAAGGATTCAAGTGTTGTGGCAGCATTATGTGTAGAAGCTCTTGGCAAGGATAAAGTTTTTGGTGTGATGATGCCACAGGGAAGACAAAGAGATATTGAATATAGTCGTAAACTTTGCAGTTTTTTGGACATTCCATGTACTATTATTCCAGTCGGAACAATTGTGAATGTTGCTGAATATGAAATTAAAACATCATTAGATGAAGAGTTATCAATTCAGACAAAAACAAATCTCCCTGCTCGTATTCGTATGGCTACTCTTTATGCTGTATCACAGACAGTAAATGGTCGTGTTGCAAATACATGTAATCTTTCCGAAACATTACTATCTTGGGAAACCAGATGGGGTGATGCAGTTGGAGATTTTGCACCAATTAGCGACTTAACAGTAGAAGAAGTGAAAGCTATTGGATATGAACTTGGATTGCCAAATGAATTAATCGAAAAGATTCCGTCTGATGGACTGTGCGGAAGTACAGATGAAGATGCATTGGGATTTAAATACTCTGTTATGGATAGATATATTAGAACAGGTGAGATTGACGACAAAGATATTAAAAAGAAAATTGATAATCGAGTAGAAAAATATCGGTTTAAGAGAATGCCTATTCCTTATTATAAAACAGGTATGGAAAGATATGTAGACTAAAATGGCAGAAGACTTAACTAATTTACAATTTGGAAAATTAACAGTCATCAAACGTGGAGACAACGATAAAAGTGGACATGTGAGATGGTGGTGTAAATGTGGCTGTGGCAACCCTAAATTGATTTTAGTTGCCGTAGGACATTTAAAATCAGGACATACTCAATCATGTGGATGTATAAGAAAAGATAATATTAAACCACAAAAGAATTTAGAAGGAAAAAGATTTGGAAAATTAATTGTAAAAGAATTTCTTGGTATAAAAAATCATAGATCATTATGGAGTTGTGATTGTGATTGTGGTAAGAAAATTAACGCTTTATCATCGTCTTTAACTTCTGGAAAACTTAAGTCATGTGGATGTTTATCTTCTGTAGCTGAGTTCGAATTAAGCCAGTTCTTAACAGATGAACAAATTATATTTGATACGCAATATAAGTTTGATGATTGTAAATATAAAAGAAGATTGCCATTCGATTTTGCAATTTTTCATCCACAAAATAAGAAACTCTTATTTTTAATTGAACTACATGGAGAACAGCATTATTTTCCGTTTACATTCAATAGTGAGTCTGATATGCAAAAGAAGGAAAATTTTTTGCATAGAAAACATTTGGATAAATTAAAAGAAGATTATTGTAGTGGAAATAATATTCCATTGTTAATTATTAGATATACAAATTTTCAAACAAAAGAAAAAATTGTAAAAGGGTTTTATGAAAAGCTCTTGCAAAAGAATATTACATTTGATGATTATATATTTTCATCAAAACAAATAAAGGATGATTTACAAGTAAAGCATAAACGTGTTTATAAAAGAAAAGTAGTCCAAATAGACATACCCAACAAGAATATTATAAGAGAATATAATAGTATGGAAGAGGCATATAAGATAACTGGAATATCATCTGGACAGATTTCGGATTGTTGTAAGGGTAATTGTAAAACAGCAGGTGGATATGCTTGGGCATATAATAACGGAAACGTTAATATTGAAGAAGTAATTAAACGTGCAACAATTCCAAATAGAACAAATGCAGTTGTGATTTTTCAAAAAGATAAAAATGGAAATATTATAAAAGAGTGGCAAAGTATAACAGAAGCAGCACATTCTTTGGGAGTAAGTCATCAAGGTATTCAAGCGTGTTGTTCAGGAAAGCAGAAAACTTGTAAAGGATTTGTTTGGAATTATAAGCAAGATTGATTCAATGCATGAGAAAAATCTGTTTAAATTACAGCCGATGCCAAGTTTTGTGTATCAGGTGTAAATGAGATACTATATATAGTGTTTATAGAAAATATAGACACCGTATATAGTAATATTTTTACCAAGAAACATAGATTTCCTTTGGAGGTTGGAATGGGATTAATTGAAAAATATGAAAAAAGAAAACTAAGATATGAGAAGCAACTTTCTCAAATGTCAGATGATAGTGAACTATCAGAGTATGGATTTTGGGATAAGGGGTATCTGCGTGGAAAAATTGTAATATGTGATGACATTATAGACGATTTGAATAATATCTTAATTGGGAAGGAGAATTGATATTTTGAAAATTGCAGAAATGGATATTTCGGTTAGATTGTACACAATTTTACATAAGCACGGAATTGAAAACATTGAAGATATGAGTAATTACACATCTGATGACATCATTCGTTGGAAAGATATTGGAAGAAGATCGTTAGAAGAATTATTAAGTACAATGAAAAGCAATAACGTCAAATTTAAAGGAGAATAAAATAACAGGAGGTAAGCAACATGAAATACAGAAAGAAACCAGTAGTGATCGAAGCAGTTAGATATATGATTGACAATTCTTTACCAGATTGGTTTATGGATAGAGTATCAAATAATACTATTGTAATTCACGAAGATGGTACATGTCATATCAAAACATTGGAAGGAACAATGAAATCGGAATATGGTGATTACATAATTTTAGTTGTCAATGGTGAAGTATATCCTTGTAAGCCAGATATTTTTGAAAAGACTTACGAAAAAAATTAGATGATAGGAGAATAAATCATATGAAGAAGAAAATTTTATATAGTTTGGTTTTACTATTAGCATTAATGTTTATATTAACCGGCTGTGCAAAATGCATTAGCACCGAAACATCTACGGTTCAAGTAAAAATAATAGATGAATATCACAGGGCTGTTTATACAACAATGCATTATAGTCCTGCGACTAAAACGATGATACCACAATCGCATCCAGCAGTTTATAGAATTACTGTTGAATATAACGGTGTAGAATATAATATTTCTGGTAGTAATACATATAACAAATATTCAGACAAAATTGGAGAATATGTTGATGGAATATTAGAAACCAGGAAATATGACGATGGTACTGTTAGATACAATATTGTTGACTTACCATAGTAAATAAATGATATTACAAAAGACACAGTAAACCGAAGTTTTTTTTGAAAATCTAAGAGCAAGTCGCTCAAAAATCACAATAATTAAGAGAATAAAATAATGAAAGGAGATGAGGTTCGTGTACACAAGAAGGAATTCCTTACTCCAAGTAATTTATGAAATACGTTGGTAGCAAAAATAGATTAAGTAAAGATTTAGCACCAATTATTCAATCATACATAACTAATGAGACGGAAGGATATTTAGAGCCTTTTGTTGGAGGTGCTAATATGATTGATAAAATTAAATGTAATAAAAGGATAGGTACAGACAATCATAAATATTTAATTGCTGTACTTAAAAAGTTATCAGAAGGTTGGATACCGCCAGAAGATATTACAGAAGAAAAATATAAAGATATTAAGAACAATAAAGAAAAATATCCAGATTATTTAGTTGGGTATGTTGGTTTTCAGCTTTCATATGGTGGGAAATGGTTTGGTGGATACAGAAGAGACAAGGTTGGAAAACGTAATTATTCATTAGAGGCATATAAAAATACTATCAAACAAATCCCAAATCTTAAAAATATTCAATTTGAAGTATTCGACTTCAGAGATATTCCCTTAGACAAAATTAAAAAATATGTAATTTATTGTGACATTCCGTATCGTGATACAACAAAGTATTTAACTGGAGGCTTCCCATATGAAGAATTTTACGAATGGGTTAAGAAGGCAAGTGTAAATAATACTGTTTTAATTAGTGAATATAACATGCCTGATGATTTTAAGTGCATTTGGCAGAAAGAAACGAAAACACTTTTAGATAGTAATAAAGAAAAAAGTGATGATAAGAATATTAGAATCGAGAAGTTATTTACATATAGTGAAAAGTAAAACTAACAAGAAATTTTGGTTTCTTGAGGAGGTTTTGTATGAAATATAGTGTATCAATTGAAGTTGTTTATACAGATATTGTAGAAGCAGACAGTGAAGAAGAAGCTATTGATATTGTTATGGCAAATTGTCCATATGATAATGAACCATCATGTGATCCATGTGTAGAAATTATTGGAGAATAAAATTTAAAGAAAGGAAAATATAGTCTCATGAGTTAAAGGTGCGCACCACTATTGGTAAGAGACTATTAAAGTATTAGAGTTATTTGCTGGTACACGTTCAATTGGCAAAGCTTTTGAAGCAAGAGGTCATGAAGTGTACAGTGTAGAATGGAATAAAGATTTTGAAAACATTGATTTATATGCAGATATTAGTCAAGTAACTGCACAAGATATTTTAGAAAAGTTTGGTCATCCAGATTTTATCTGGGCATCGCCTGACTGTACAACTTTCAGTATTGCTGCAATAAGTCATCATAGAAGAAAGAATCCTGAAACTGGTAATCTTGATCCAATCAGTGATTATGCAAAATTCTGTGATGCAACTGATCAGCATGTCGTTTCCTTAATCAAGGAATTAAATCCAACTTATTATTTTATTGAAAATCCTCGTGGTGGTATGAGGAAGATGTCTTGGATGCAAGATTTACCAAGATACACAGTTACATATTGCAAGTATGGTGATACAAGAATGAAATCAACTGATATTTGGACAAATCATCCAAATCCAAAATTTCTACCTATGTGTAAGAACGGAGATCCGTGTCATGTATCATCTCCAAGAGGTAGTAGAACCGGCACACAAGGATTAAAAGGGGCAAAAGAAAGAAGTGTAATACCACAGAAATTATGTGAACACATTGTAGATATTTACGAAGAAGGACTTGCTGAGAATAATTTGCATGATAAGTGTAAATCTTGTGACAATAAGTGGTCTTCTCTTGAATGTGACATGTGTGAAAATTTCGATATGTATAAGAACCAAAAAGAGAATAATGAGGTGTAACTAATAATTTGTAAAAATCTTAATCTCTAAAATGCCCTAAAATCAAGGCTTTCAGAGGTTGAAAAGGGCAAGGAAAACCACGTTTCATTCGAGGAGGTAAATTATGGGTAAATCATTAAAATTTGTAAAAGAACGAATTGCATCAGGTCAGTGCAATGGTTTGGAAAATAATAAATATGAATATATGATTGAACAGGATATACGAGAGTTATTTACAGTTGTTAGTTGCACAAAAGATGGAACAATTTTAGCAGATATTCCTTATCTTAAAGCAGATGTTCCTTATCTTAAGGGCGACAAACCTTATTTTAATGTAATTATTAAGCGTGATCCAGATGCAGATTTTGAATATTTCACAATGCAGCGTTGTAATTGTGATGGAACGTTTGTATTCTTTCAAGATTTAATGGATGAGTGCATAGATAAAATGATTCATCTTAAAACATGTAATGTAAATAAAGAGATTCCAAAAGATTTAACTGGATATTCTATCATCTATACTGTTGGAGATTTTGTATTGGCAGAAGAGTTTGGAGATGAATTTGCAACAAAAGAAAAACCTTGGATGAAGAGTAGATTCACTGCTATGTTGCCAATTAAGTTTGATGTAATAAGGAATGGAGAATAATGTATTTTGATTTAAATATTGGAGAATGGGAGTTTGAAAATAATTATGAAGACATCTACTTTCTGCTTCATTGTTTATACAATGCAAAAACTGAGTTATACGACAGAACTCTTACTGATATGAAAAGTAGATATGATCCGACTGAAGCATTTATTGATGGCTGGAATAAAAGTAAATCGAATTTGTATTCCAGGAAACTATATGATAAATGTGTGAAGTGCATTGAGTTAAAAACAAAAAGTCGTTTTATACACAGATACTGGAAAGAATGTGTTTGGAAGTTTCAAAGTCTTTCTGCACAAGAATGGATAAATTTATATCAGCAGTTGATTAAAGAAAATAAATACGATAGTTGGATAATGAAATATATAGAAATTGGAGAATAACAATTTGAAAAACGCACTATTAGATGTAGCTCAGAACTTTGATAAGATGAGTGATTCAGAAAAAGCAGAAGTAAACGATAATGTCAGAAAACAATTTGACAATATTATTCATGGTAAACCTCCGAAAACGGAACGAGAAAAAGAGATTGACAAGCTTGCAAGAGAAGAATTAGAAGAGTACAGACGAAAGAAGAAAGCTTTTTATGACAATCCTATCCATTGGAATAACAACAAGCGTAGAAGGCACGGACTTCCTGTATTAAGAGGTAGTGTTAATAAATATCGTTTAAAAAAATATCCAGGATTCTTTCCATCTGTACGATTCTTTTGTATGATGGAAGATTTATTTGATGAGATATTGATTACAACTATGGAAGATAATCTAAATTCTTTTGTAGAAGTAAAAGATTTGGCAGTTGGTGATGCGAAGGTGTTTTAGAGTGAGCGAATAGGAGAATAACAGTATGGAGTTATCACAAGATGAAAGACAAAGATTTTTAGAGTTAATAGATAAAGTAAGTCCATGTGCTGCAATTTCTGAAAAAGAAAATCTTGAAAAGTTTAAAGAGTGGCTGGATAGTGATAGATCAAAAAGAGTTACATTTGTTGAAGCTCCAAAAATATTTAAAGATCAGGTTGGAGCTGACAAAGTGATTCTTATACCAACAAATGACGAAACTATAAAGCCAATAAGAGTAATATTCGAAGGAGAATAACAGTATGAAAAGATACAAATTAACCAGAAGTCCTAATCCAGAAACTCATGCATCTGGTGAAGTAATATTTATAAAAGATGAAAATGGTAATGAGCTTAATGTCGGATTTGGTGATCAATGTGATGCATTTGATTATATAAAATTGCAAGTAGAAAACGACAAAGAGTATACTGACTGTCTTAATAATCCAAGCAAACATATTATGGATATGTATAATTCATTGGATGAGTTTGATAAAAAGATGATCGAACAGAGTTTAATACAAAAATATAGAAACGAATGCATGTATCAATATTTTAGGTAGGTGAGAAATATGAATAAGAGACAGAGAAAGAAATCATTTAAACAGACACTTATTAAGGTTAGAAAACTGCATCCACAGAAGGGTGATGTGATTTGTTTTCAGCCTAATTTTGATTATGTTGACTTGGGAACTATGTGTGATTTTTTGAGAGTATATGAAGATAATAAGATTTTTGGAGAAGCTAAACTTACTATTATTCCGTCAGATATTAGACATATATATGGTGGTAAAGAATCAGCACAAGTCTTTGTTGACAAGTTACAGAGTATTGTAGATCAGATGGGAGAATAAAACTATGGGGTTGACAAAAGATCAACAGATATATGCAGCCATAGACTTATTAAAACATCATGGATACAAAGTATATAAAGATTATTCAATGTTGATTGGTAAGTGGGTTGCATTTTGGCAGGAAGGAATGACACATATTTTGCATGGAAAAGTCATAGAAGTTTGTGGTGAAGATAATACATATTTTAAAGTTAAATGTAAGAATTCTTATTATAGATATGTTGCTATGATCGATGTAATTGAGTTCTGCGACAATAAAAGTGATTGTTATGCGATAAGATGAAAGAAGCATTTCCTGTTGATTTTATCTAAGAGCGTTTCTGCTCACAATTTCCAAAATAAAAGAGAGAATAATTAAGCGACAATAAAAGTTTGAAGGAGATATGTTTTATGAGTAAGAAGCAACAATTTAAAGGTTTGAAATTTAATTATTCCATAAATGGGAAAGGCTTGAAAAGTAAATATAAGACAATCAAGGATTTCTTAAACACAGAATTCCCAAAGAACAATAATCCATTGTCGCCTACTCTTGATACAGAGATTACAGGAATTAAATGGAATGGTAATACTATTTCTATTTCCAATAAAATTCACACAGTAAGAGATTTGGTTAACTTATTAAGCAAGAAAAATACAGAAAATGTTTTTATTTCAAATAAAGATATTAGATTGCATGAGTTTAAACCAAAACATGACAATCTCATCAGAAAATCCACGTACTCCATAGGAGAGGTACACGATAAGGTTAAAGATGTTTTATTTGAGAAAGATAAAAGACTTGCAAAAGTTGATTTCGATGGGGATTTAATTAAGGGTAACAGCCAGAGATACCAGACTTTTTTCACTAAAGGCTGTAAATGTGCAGTTTGTGGAATTGAAGGAAAATATTTTGCAAAAGAAAGACATTTGCAGGATAAGAATTATCATCTGAATTTGTATGCAGTTGATGATAATGGTGATGAAATTTTAATGACAAAAGATCATATTATACCACGCTCAAAAGGTGGTATTGATGATATTAGTAACTATCAAACAATGTGTAAGCTTTGTAATGAAGCAAAAGGCAACAAATTAGAAGATTAAAAATAAGAAAGGAAAAATAGAAAAGTTCCTATAGGATAAAGTGCGCACTACTTACTAAGGTAAGAGGAACTTATGTATTGTGCTTATATCACAACATTAAAAGGATTAAGAAAACATAGTAACGCTGATAGATTACAGTGTGTAGAAGTATTTGGACAGAATGTAATTGTAGATTTGAGTTATCATGAAGGGCAGAAAGTGGTCTTCTTCCCATCTGACGGTCAGTTATCACTTGAGTATGCAACAGATAACAACCTTGTAAGGAAGAAAGACGAAAGCGGAAACAACATTGGTGGTTATATGGATGCTGAGAAGAGAAATGTAACCGCTATTAGACTTAGAGGTGAGAAGTCAGAAGGACTTGTATTACCTGTTGAGACGCTTTCTAAGTATACAGATATTTCAAAATTAAAAGATGGCGATCAGATTACAGTTCTTGGTGGTCATGAGATTTGTCAGAAATATATTCCTAGTGGAAAGAATCGTTCAAGAAGTGATGGAAATAGTTCAAATAAGAAGAACAAGTTTCAGAAAGAAACAGTATCATATCCATTTTTTGAGGAGCATAAAGATACTGCACAGCTTGCATATAATATGTCAGCATTTAAGCCAGGAGATACAATTTATATTACTCGTAAGCTCCATGGAACATCAGCTCGTACTATGAAGACTGTTAAGGTTACAAAGAAGAATAGTAAACTGAGAAAGTTCTTACATATGCAGCCAAAGGTTACAAGAGAAGTTTCTGTTGTATCTGGTAGCAGAAGAGTTGTATTAAAGGATATGACAAAGAATGATGGATATTATTCTGATAATGGATTTAGAAAGAAGTACCACGATTTATTAAAAGACAAGCTTCCTGAGGGTGCTGAGATTTTCTATGAAATTGTAGGATATGTAAATGAAACAACACCAATTATGGGTTCAGTATCTAATAAAGGAGTTAAGGAAAAAGAATTTACAAAGAAATTTGGTGACATCACAACATTCTCATATGGTTGTGAGCCAGGCGAAAATGAGATGTATGTATATCGAATGACAATGACAACAGCAGACGGAACAGTTGTTGAAGTGCCTTGGGAGATTGTAGAGGTATGGTGTGACAAGTTGGGTGTTAAGCATGTACCTGATTTAGAGAAGTTTATTTTTACTACACCAGAAGATTTGAAAGAAAGAGTAAATAAATATCTTGATGGTATGCCAGCAGATGAAATCGGTAAGACACATGTTGCCGAAGGTGTAGTTGTTCGTATTGATAACAGAGCAACATTCACGGCTTATAAGGATAAGGTGTTTGAATTTAAGGTAATTGAGGGGATCGCCAAAGATACATCTGATGTACCTGATATGGAAGAAGCTGAAGAATTATTTGAGGAGACTTTAAATGAATAAACCTACAATGTGGGTACTCGTTGGACTGAGTGGTAGTGGCAAGTCAACCATTGCTACTCAGATTGCCAATGAGAATCCAAATACAGTAATCGTATCATCAGACGCAATTCGTGAAGAATTAACAGGTAATTACGAAGATCAAGAACATAACGAAGAAGTGTTTAAGATTTTTCACGATAGAATCCGCAAGAATTTGGAGAATAAAAAGAATGTAATTGCAGATGCAACTAATCTAACTATGAAATCTCGTAGAGCAATTATGATGAAAGTAAATGGTTTAAATGTCAGAAAAGTATGTGTAATTATTCCAAAGCCATTTAAACAGTGCAAAAAAGATAATCTACATAGAGAACATCCTGTACCTGATTTTGTGTTGGATAAGCAGATTAGAAAATATCAGATTCCGTTCTACGAGGAAGGATTCGATGAGATTATTATTCATAAATTTCATAATGCTAATGCAATGACCACAGGTGGATTGATTGCTAAAATGAAAGATTTTGACCAGAAGAATCCTCATCATACTATGACTTTAGAAAATCATTGCTTTAATACATATGATTTATTTACAGAAAAAGGACATAAAGCTGAATACAATATTGGAGCAGTTCTTCATGATTATGGCAAACTATACTGCCAGACAATTGATGAAAATGGTATAGCTCATTATTATGACCACCCATCTGTCGGATGCTATTTGGTTTTAGAGAGTTTAATGGAAGAGTTTAATAAGGTTGTATTAGATATATGTTTCCTCATCAATTACCATATGATGCCTTTTAGTTGGGATACTGATAAAGCAAAGCAGCGTTGGAAAGAAAGATTTGGAGAATATAAATATAAGATGCTTTTAGATTTCAATGAATGTGATAAAGCGAGGTAAGTGTATGTGTAATCGTTGTGATTATGACTCACCTGATAATCGAATATATGTAGATCCATTGACGAATGAATATTATTTGGATATAGAAACATCAGAATGGGATGAATATGACGATGGATTTGTTCATCAGGAAGAGTATATTGCATATTGTCCTTGGTGTGGAAGAAAGTTAGGAGAATAAAGATATGAGGATAGAATTAATTAGATTAAAATTTAACGACACTCATTCGTACAAGTATAAGCCATTTAAGTATTGTTGTGATGAAATTCAGAATAATGAGTGCATAGAATTTACAAACGAAAATTTAACAAATTTTAATGTTGATTATGATAAAGAATATGGTTTTATTCCTCAGCTCTGTACTTCACATACAGAAGTTATTACATCGTATGAAGATGAATGGGAACAGACAGACAATTATCCAATCCAGTTTTGTCCTCATTGTGGCAAAAAGATTGAGATTTCAGTCGTAGAAGAGATTAATGTATCTGATAAGTACAATGAATTATCTAAGCAGCGTAATGAATTATGGAAGAAGTGTCAGAGAACAGATAGTAAGAAGAAAGAATCTGAATTAAGAGAGCAAGTTAGAAAGCTTGATAAACAGATTGATAGTTTCTATTGGTTAGATGAGTGGAAAGAGGACGTATATGTATAAACAAATTATTATTGCTAGAAAAGATTTGAATATGAGTTCTGGGAAGCTCGCAGCTCAAGTCAGCTACGGCTCTATGGCATTTCTTAGTTGGTTTATTAGAAATAATGCCGATTTAGATGGTCATGTCGATGGCTATATTGACGAAGATATTCTTCACAATTGGATTGAGGGTGAATTTACAAAATGTGTTCTTCAAGCCAAGAATAAGAATCAGTTGCTAAAAGCTAAGACTATGGCAGAAGAATTAGGAATGGTTGAAGGCAAAGATTTCTGGCTCATAAAGGATAACTATCACACTGAATTAGAACCAGAAGAAGATGGTAGAACACTTACTGTAATTGGTTTTAGACCAATGGACAGTGAACTTATTGATCAGATTGGAAGAAAATATCATTTATATATGTAGAAATGGAGAATAATAAAATGGCAAATAGATTATTATTTGAGAAAGATATTATTAGAGCAGTTGATAGGCATACGAATGACGATAGTAAGTTAGATGATGATATTAGCTGTATTCTTGAAGAAGTTGAAACAGCTACAATAGAACTTCCACCTATTATATTATCTCCAAAAGTAGAAACTAAACCAGTGCAGAAACAGAGACGAGTATTATTATTCGAGAATGAGAATCTTGACTTAGAGCAGCGTGGTAACAGATATTATTTATCCCTTTATGATAAGGAAGGAAAATTTCAGAGAGAAGTAACTATTGACGTGAAAGACGATTACAAAGTTGGACTTTGTAATGGTAAGTAAAGGAGATTGTTTATGAGAGACGAAGAAACAAAGTTATTATTTCAGGCATTGAGTCAGATTTTAGCCAATCAGGATGACATTAAGAAACACTTGGGGCTTAATAAACTTGATTCAGAATATGGTTGGAATGACGAAGATACGATGAAATTGTCAAGAAAGTGTTCAGAAACAGCGGATGATTTTGAACATAATGATAATGATTCTAGTAACTATTGGTAAGGAAATTCAGGTTTCTTTTGGTTACAAAGAAAGAATATTAGAGCGAGGTGAACGATTAATGTCTTTGGCATATAAAAATGACACATACAACTATAATGGCGAATATGAAATGGGTTCATTAAATAAGTTTGCACAAGCAGAAAGAAGATTGTCTGCAAAGAAACAAGCATTGGATGATATGAAGAATGAATATAACCTTATTGAACAACAAACATTTCGCATTTATAAAGAAAACATCCAGTATATGCTGCTTGATCAGCCGTCCACGATTAAAATGTGTAGAGAATGGTTAAATATGTTATTAAAAAATCAGGATACGGACGGTAACAAGCTTGACAAAAGAAAGAAGTATAAAGAAAAGGAAACATATGATTGGTATGTCAATTATATTAAAAAGCTTCTTGATATTGAGTATATGAATGATGTTAAATTCATTGACTTTAATTTTGGGCAAGCTACTAATATTCAGTTTGAATATAAAAAGCATAATTGGCGTTTAGAAATTCCTCATATTAAAGCTATCAAATTAGATGCATATAAGAATTATGGTGGCAGTGTATTTGAACTTGCGTTAGTACACAATGATATAGAATATAGTTGTAGTTGGTCGCAGTTTGGCTCTACATATGAGGAAGATGAATTAAGAGATATTATGACACAAGGTATTGAGAAATATTGTAATTAGTTGGGAGTAACTTTACAAGAAAGCAACATATCCTTGGATTATAGAAAAGAGGTGATTAAGTGTTAGTACCTGCAATTTTATATAAAGAACAGATTGGGAAAGAATTTCAGAAATATTACTATACAACAGATATGATGTATGAAACTGGTTGTATGTGCAATTGGAGTCCTGAAATTGCAGAATATCCAAATGAGAGTCAATTCCAATATGCAATAGTTGATAAGAACGAAAAACTCATTGGCTATTTAGGATATTCCGTTGATTGGTATGTATCTAAAGCATATAACTTTGGATTGTTCTCATTTGACAGAGGAAATATCTTGGTTGGTAGGGACGTATTCGATAAATTAGAAGAACTGATTAAAACATTACATAGAGTTGAATGGAGAGCTGTTGGTGGAAATCCTGCTTGTAGAGGTTACGATAACTTTATCGAGAGACATAATGGAACGAAACATGTTCTGAAAGATTCAATTAAAGATAAGAGTGGTAAATATCACGATGATATTATTTATGAGATTGTGAGTGGAGAATAATACATTGGAGGTGAAAACATAATGGGAATGTATACAGAGATTAATGTGTGTTTTGATTTGTTAAGGAACACACCGAAAGACATTGTAGATATTTTACATTGTTTTGTAGAAGGAACAGATGTTGAATAAATTTAAAGGAGAATATTAAACATGGAAACAATTTTAAGATTATTAGCAGAGAATCCAGAAAGTTTAGGAGCGGTAGTAAAGACATACATTACAAAGTACAAAGAGCCTGTATATGATATTTTGAAGGAACTCATGATTATTGCAAAGGATTATTCTGAGAACACTGAGTATCCTGCAATTCAGGCGAGAACTAAGAAGAATATGTTTGATGCATATGTAAGTGTTGGTTTTACAGAGGATCAGGCATTAGCACTTATGATTAACGACAATATTCAGCTTATGAAGAATATTCAGAAGTCAGTTAATAATACTTCTGTAAAAAATAGTAAGTAGTGGTTTCGCAGTAAACCAATCTTTCTTTGAAATTTTTAATCATATCTAAGCCATTCGGCTATGGGAATCCCAGTAAATAAGAGAATAAAATATTAGAAAGGTGGTGAAAAGTAGTGCATCCAAGTGATTTTTTTGAAAATTGCTCATTAAGAACTGGAATTGATACATTTGAAATTTTTGATGAAGATTTGAAACAAAAATTAAAAAGTATTCATCCTAAAAATTTCTTAAAAACAAAAATTACCCTACCTGTCTATAAGATAAATCTATATTATGTGACAGAAAAAGGAAATTACAAGACAGTTGACAGATATACTGTAATGGATTCGGAGTCAGATGATGAGTATGTAGATTTTTGGATAGATATGTTTATTCGGGATTATAACAAAGATAATCCAAATCATAAAATGATAAAATGTGAAGTCAACAGTATTGAACGAATCTGCGAGGCTGTGCTACCACTTGGTTAGTTTTTCACCATATGTATTTAATGCCTTTGATTAGCAAAGGTTGTCACAATGATTCATAAAACGGATCATTGGTTTATATGAATCGAAAAAGTAATGTGATAGTGACGTAAAAAGACACTCACCAAGTATGGCTTTACCTCATTGAAATGAAATAAATTTCAGTGAGGAAAGTACATATTGGTACAGAAAGCTAATACAATTGAAGAATTATTACAGGATTGTCCTGTAAACTCAGTAATAGGAGATAATTTAATAAGAGCATGGTCGAAAATTAACAGTCCTAAATATTTACATATTCTTTGTAGTGTTTCTGGCGGTTCAGATAGTGACGATATGATTGATATCGTTTGGAGATGCGACAGAGATGATAAGGTTATTTATGTGTGTTTTGATACTGGTCTTGAGTACCAAGCTACAAAAGAACATCTTGATTATCTTGAAGAAAAATATAATATAAAAATTCTTAGATATAAAGCAATTAAACCAATTCCATCGTCTTGTAAACAGTATGGTCAACCATTTTTATCTAAGCAAGTCAGCGAATTTATCCAAAGATTACAAAGTCACAATTTTCAATGGGAAGACGAAAAATTTGATATTCTGTATAAAAAATATCCAAAATGTAAATCTGCATTAGAGTGGTGGTGTGGAGAAAAGGGCGAAGGAAGTCATTTTAATATATCATGCAACAAATATTTAAAAGAATTTATGGTTGCAAATCCACCAACTTTTAAGATTTCTAATAAGTGCTGCCAATATGCAAAGAAAGATGTGGTACATAAAATTTTAAGAGAAGGCATTTGTGGTAATGGATTGCTACCAATTGATCTACAAATCGTAGGGATTAGAAAAGCCGAAGGTGGAGCAAGATCAACTGCATATAAAAGTTGTTTTGATGAAAATGATTCTGGTTGTGATAATTATAGACCTTTATTTTGGTATAAAGACTCAGACAAAATAGACTATGAAAATGCTTATGATATTGAACACAGCAAGTGTTATACAGAATACGGACTGAAAAGAACTGGTTGTGCAGGCTGCCCATTTGGTAGAGATTTTGAATACGAATTAGAAGTAATTCAAAAGTATGAACCGAAACTTTATAAGGCTGTTAATAATATTTTTGGAGATTCTTACGAATATACAAGGAAGTACCGTGAATTTGTAAAGAAAATGAATAAAAGTAGAGAATAACAAAGTGAGAGGTTACGAAAGCCTTGAAAAATAAGGCTTTTTAGAATCTAAAAATATAAAAATATTACATACAAAGGAGATTAAAATGAAGAACACAAATTGGAAAGTGCCAGTAATTATTGGCGTAGGAGTATTAGCAGTTATTTTGATGATTGTATTTGGTGTACAGAGTTCGCAGAATAAAGCTATTGCACTTGAGGAGCAGGTAAATACAGCATCATCAGATATTAAGGTACAGGAAAAACGAAGAGTTGACCTTGTGTATAACCTTGCTGATTGTGTAAAACAGTATGACAAACACGAAGCTGATACATTGACAGCAGTTGCAGATGGTCGTGGATCAACAGGAGATATTGAGAATGTAACAACAGCTATTACAGCAGTTGCAGAAGCATATCCTGAGCTGAAGTCCAATGAGAACTATAAGACTCTTATGAATGAGTTATCTATGACAGAGAATATGATTGCAGAGTATCGCAGCAATTACAATAAACAGATTAAGGAATACAAGCGATATGTGAGAAAGTTCCCTACAAGACAGTTTCTTGGATTGCTTGGATATGAAGTGCAGGAATATGAGTATTTGGATTACAACGCACCCGTTGATGCTCCACAGGATTTATTTAAAGAGGATTAGTCTATGAGATATGGTAGAAAAGGTTTTGATTTTGGCGATTTTGAAATAACAAAACGTGAAATCTTGGCTAGTATTTCTATCATTGCAGTTATGATTCTGTTTGGTATTCTGATTTCTTCCAAGATTTCAGAACACCAAATGGATAAAAATGAAATTTATAACAAGGCTGTCAAGATAGAAAGTCAAGAAATGTTCCAATACGGAATGGATACAAATGTTGGTAATGCGTTTGTATATGGTGATTTGAAAGCGGTAGATACAGTTACCTGTCCTGAAATTGGTGGAGAATATATGTATGTAGAAAAAGTCAAAGAGCGATACACAATGCATACAAGAACTGTTACTCATACCGATTGCAAAGGACATTCGTATACTACAACAGAAACATATTGGACTTGGGATAGAGTTGGAAGTGAAGATATTAAGTGCAAGGAAGTATCATTTTGTGGTGTGAATTTCGCAAGTAATAAGATTGATTTACCTGGTACTGATTATATTGACACAATTAAGGAGTCAAGTCATGTAAGATATAAATATTATGGTGTTGAAACTGAATATAAAGGAACAATTTTTACAGATTTAAGAGATAAAACTATTCCAGATAATACATCCTTTTATAATAATTCGACTATTGACGAGACGATAGAAAGGCTAGAATCTGATTTTCCAATTATTATTTTCTGGATCTTTTGGATTATTTTAATCGGTGGAGTGGTATTTGGATTCTACTATTTAGATAACAGATGGTTGGATTAGAAGGAAATTTTTCTTTCTTTTGAACAGATTGGAGGTGCGAATATGTATCAAAAATTAAAAGGTAATGAAAATTTTTCAGATAAATACGCAACGTGGATTATAGCATATTGTTTAGATACAGATTCATTTTTTGCAACAAATAAAAGACATTTCTTTTGGGAATATAATGACGAATTCCAATGCGAAAACGATGCGGTTAATTATTTCAGAAACCATTTGGACGAATTTAGAGATGCTAGGAAAGAAATATTGAGTCATTGTGGTGGATGGAGCATTGATAAGGATTTGTTTTTAGAAAATACGAAAGAAAGGTTTTCAAATGCAGATAGGAGAATAACGACATGAAAGCATATTTAGTAGAACGACCTGCAAGAGATTGGTGTCAAGATTACGCAATGGTAATTATTGCAGAAGATGAACGACATGCTAAAAGAAAAGCAAGGGTAAGTTCAGATGATTTTAAGAAGTGTCAAGAGATTACCATTACAGAAATTGATATGAATGAAGAACAGTGTGTTTTAACAGCAAACACAGGTGCATAGGAGAATAATATGGCAGATAGACAGACCAAAACTATACAGTGGACAATAAATCTTCCAATGGATTTTCCTTCGAATTGGGATGATGACATGATTGAATTTCATCTTAATGAATCAAGTTGGTGTTGTAGCAATCTTATTAGTGAACTTAAAAAGTATGATGAGAAAAATGGCTGTATTTGTGGAATATGTGAAGCAAAAGTAGCTGAGAAGATTGGAGGTGTGAAATGAAAAAGTATTATAGAGAAGCAATCGCATTTCTTTTGGTATGGTTCTGTAGTGGTGTAACGATGTATTCATATCAAACAGAAAATAAAATACTTGGAATTACTTTTACACTTTTAAGTTTTTTATATTGGTTCATTATGGATAAAGATGAATAGGAGAATAAGTACATGGGACAGTTAATTGATAAAACGGTATTACGAAAAGAATTATCTAAGCTGCCATCTGAAATGGGATTTGTAAGGAAGTCTGATGTAATGCAGATTCTTGGCAGTCAGAACTGTGCTTACAATATAGATAAAGTCGTGAAAGAATTAGAAGAAACACATAAGCGATTCTGTAATTCAGTAGTTTGTGGTGGAAAGGGTAATTCATATTTATGCGAAGATTGTGAGGAATACATTTTAGTAAGCCATTATATAAAAGCAGTTAAGGATGGTGGAACATGTCAATAGGTGATGGAAGAAAAACATATTCCGACAGTACATTAAAATCTATGACAAAAGATGAGCTGATTGATATTATTCGTTGCTTAGAAAGTAATCTTAGAAATGCTCGTGAGACAAATAATATTCAGTATGAGAATTGTAAGAGATTGTTGAGTGGAAATGAGACAATTCAAGATAAGTATAAGAAGAAATTCGATGAACAGACGGAAGCTTGGATTAAAGCAGGATTGACATTATTAGAATCAGAAAAAGAAGAATTGATGAGAATGTCGCAGTTAAGAGAATAAGTAATTGTAAACAATAATTTTTATATCATAGGAGGAAATAAATATGATGAACAATTTTTTAAATGGTATGTTTGGCAAGGTAGGAAGTGGAATGTGTAGACTTTCTATGAATGGTGGAATTGCAGTTAAGACAAATGGTGGTTATAAGACATATAACATCAAGACTGGCAAGCTCACAAACTGTAGTAACTTTGTATTTGATATCGGAGAGGAATTCTTCTTTATTATTCCAACTAATAAGGTAGAGAAGGGTGATATCATTCTTGTAAATGGCAAACCAAGATGCGTTATTGAAGCTGATAAGACAAAGATCACAGTAATCAATTATGAGGACTCAACAATCGAAACTGTACTTCCTGAAAGACATGTATTTATGGGTAATACATATTTTTATGGCAAGATTGTTTCAATGTTTGGTAGTGACATTATCAAGGGTAAAAAAGGCACAAACAATATCTTTAAATATATGATGCTTTCTCAGATGATGAAGGGTGACAATGGCTCTACTGGCATGATGAATGGAAATGGTGGAATAAGTTCTATGTTACCACTTATGATGATGGGTGGAAATATGGGTGATATGTTTGACGGAATGTTCGACTTTGATATGAGTAGCAATGATGACGATGATACAGAAGTAGATGAAGAGGAGGAAGCATAATATGGGATGTGGTTCATGGACAAGAGATAGTTATGTAAGTTATTCAACAACAAAGGGTATGAGTGTTTCAACGGATGGTATGATTAGAGGTTCTTATTCTAATCAGGATATGTTTAAGGCAAGAAATATTGATTCTGCACTTGATCCTAAGAATGTTATTAGAGAGTGCTGTGATACAGAGGAGCATCCAAACACAATTCCTGTCATTCTTGCTTTAGATGTTACTGGGAGCATGGGAGAGGCTGCTGTTGAGGTAGCAAAGAAGTTGAATGTAATTATGACTAAGTTATATGAAAAGGTTACAGATGTTGAGTTCCTTATCATGGGTATTGGTGATTTAGCTTGTGATAGCTGTCCAATCCAGGCTTCACAGTTTGAGTCTGATATTCGTATTGCTGAACAGCTTGACAAGATTTATTTCGAGTTTGGCGGTGGTGGAAACAGTTATGAATCCTACACAGCAGCATGGTATTTCGGCTCTCGTCACACAAAGCTTGATTGCTTAACCCGTGGAAGAAAAGGAATTATTATTACAATGGGTGATGAGCAGTTAAATCCATATCTTCCATTAAAAGGTTATAGAAGTGGCTTAATTGAAGCAACAGGTGATAATCTTCAGGCAGATGTGGAGACAAAAGATTTATATAATGAAGCTTCTCAGAAGTTTAACATCTATCATTTAGATGTTGTTCATCGTCATAGATGGGATGAGGATGAGATTGAAAAGTCTTATAAGAAGTATCTTGATGATACTCATTTTAGAAGAGTAAATATGGACAGTATTACAAATGAGATTGTAGATATTATTGTTAATGAAGCAGAGAATAATGTAACAGATACAGTTGCTACACCTTCTAACTCGGAAGGAATTACTTGGTAGGATAGGAGATTTAAAAGATGAAAGACATTAAGATTGTATGTGGATCGAATTGGGGAGACGAAGGAAAAGGTTTAATGACAGATTATTTCTCACAGAAACCTAATAGTATTGTTGTTTGTTCAAATGGTGGTGCTCAGAGAGGACATACCGTAACAACACCTGATGGAATCAGACATGTCTTTCATCATTTTGGATCTGGAACATTCAATCATGCAAGTACATATTTATCTGAGGATTTTATTGTTAATCCAATTATTTTTAAGCAGGAATATGATGAATTGATGAAATTAGGATATATTCCGAATGTTTATATCAATCAAAACTGTATGTTGACTACACCTTTTGATATGATGGCAAATCAGATTATAGAAGAAAATCGTGGGAAAAATAAACATGGTAGTTGTGGCTTGGGAATTTTTGAAACTATCAAAAGATATAAAGCTGGCATAACTGATGTAGATAATCATATCAGGGAATATTACTTAGAACAATTTAAAAGAGAGAATATTATATTAACAGATGAATGGTCAAGAATATTCCTTGATAATGGTATATTTGAACACTTTTTAGATGATTGGGATTTTATGAATAATCACTCATTGACTATATCGGATAATTATTTCTTAAATCAGTTTGACAATATTGTGTTTGAAGCTGCACAAGGTTTATTACTTGATCAGAATAATACCAAATATTTTCCACATCTAACACCGTCTAATACAGGTATAGAAAATCCCAAGAGAATAATTGAAAACGTTGAATGGAATGATGAGATAAATATTGAAACTTGTTATGTATCTCGTACTTATTTAACAAGACATGGTGCTGGTAAATTTCCATCTGAATGTAATAAGAGATTTATCAATGAGTATATGTTTGATAAAACAAATGTACCAAATCCATTCCAGGATACATTGAGATATGGAACACTTGATTTGAGAGAATTGTATAGTAGATGTTCCGATGATGTAGGAAATTTTGGAGACGAAAAATCAATCGCCATTACACATTGTAATGAATATGATTGGGATAATGATAAATTGATTGAATTATTCAAGGATTGGAATATTTATTATTCAGATGGCGAAACACATAATGATGTGAACTGAGAATAAGAAAGATTTGTTTCCTTTGGAAATATGGAGGTGAAATAATGGAGAAATTTTATATTGTAACAAATGAGAAATTCCTAAAAGAGATTAATGATTATAGAAAACATTGTGAAGAGAGAAGAATAGTAACAAATAATTTTTTCGAGGATAAAGGTATTGCTGGAAAGGAATATTATATCGGTGGAGATGGATCCGTAAATCGTCCATTTAGAGAATATGAGAAGCATAATATCAGATTATATATTGCCGATTGTGATGAAAATAATCAGAAGTTTGGTAAAGAGTTACTGAAACCAACTAAGCTATTTTGCGATTCTGATGTGTTAATGAGAAGATTTAGAGCTAACAGCAAGACTTTAAAAGAGTTTCAGGATTTATGTATTGAAAAGAATATTGTTATTAACAACCATCCGATTCGAGTAGGAGACTATTTCAAAGAATTACATTTAGGTGGGTATTCATTTTCAAGATTTGAGTATAAGAATAAGTTGTATTTAAATATTTCTACAACAAAATATGAAACTATTACACCAGATGATGATACAGGTTTTACAGAAATTAAAGGCAGCGAATTTTATAAAGCACTTGAAGAATTTGAATCGAAGAATGAGTAAATATTGTTTCTTTTGAAAATAAGACTAAGAAAGGTGTGTGCTGAATGAGAAGAAAATTAAAAACGATTGCAAGAAAAGTACATAATTTTATTGAACGAGTGAGGATGCCTGAATCGGATTATTTAACTATGAAAGAACAGTCAAATAAGTTTGAAAATATGATGTCATCTTGTGAATTTAAGTTAGACGAACCAGAATATACGGATGTTAAAGATGCAGATGGAAATATTCTGCATAGATTTAAAAAGTCTCAGTCTGCAAGTCTTAATATCAACATAGATGAAATGTTAAAAAACGGTGGAATTTTATATGATAAAGAAAGAGTCAAGTTAAATATTGAGTAAAAAGGAGAGAATAAATATATGAAAGCATTTGATAAAATTTTTGATGCAATTAGCAGTCTTAATAATAACATTATACATTTAATTGATTACTATAAGAGAGAACATGATGATGTGATTAGAACATATAACAGTTACAGAGATATTATTCAGGAACAGGATAGAATCATACAGTCGTTATTGAAATCACAGACAAATAATAAAGATATGGAATGTATGGTATTTGTTCCATATAGAGGTAAGCCAGTTGTAATTAAGAATGGTGAAGTTGTCAGCACAGATAGTATGACCTCATTCGATGTTGATTGGGCTTATGATAGACGAACTGAAGTGACTGTGAGAGGAGAATAATAGATTGAATAGTAGCATTTTTGTTCCTAAAACGATAAATGTTGGATATCAAAATCGTTCAGGAACTTATACAGGAAAACTTGCCTATGTCATTTACTATGACGAAAAAGGTAAACTGCGAAAAGAAACATCATGGAATAGTTGGCGTGATTGCAAAATTCCGAATGATGAATATGATAATATTCCAACTGAAGGATTTGTGCTAAATAAGAAAGCTGGTGATTACTCTACAGGATGGGATCACAGACATGCCTATTGTAGAGTATATGATCCAAGAGGATTTGAGTTTGAAATTACCATTGAAAATTTATTATACATTCTCGAAAATGCGAATTGCATCAAAGGTAAGGGACTCGAAGGAGAATTTATATATGGATGGGATGGTAAGGATTTAGTTCTTATGCCTGTTGAGTCACCTGACTATAAGCAAATTAGTGAGTTTAATAAAATTATCCATAATAATGAAACCATTAAAGCAAAAGATTTAATTATCGGTGCTACATATCTCACAAAAGATAATGAGAACTGGATTTATATGGGCAAATTTGAAGCTTTTGACTATTGGGAAGGAACAAATAAAGGTAAACATTTTTGGTTTTGGCATAGTGGTATTTTTGAACATTATAAATCTTTACCAAAGAATAAATTTATCAAATGTATTGATAACAAATGCAGTGAAAAATATGCAAATATCTACAATAATTTAGAAAGAAACTGTGAGTATTCTCCATACGACAGTTCAAAAAATGAATACGAATATCTCACTTTTGAAGAGTTTGAGAAAAGATCGTCTTCTGGTCGTTGGGACGAAAGACAATTTATAAGTGAATATTACGGTAGAAATAAATATGAGTTTGAGATTTATCCAGAAGACAAAAATAATAACTTATTTATTGTTCGTATAAAAGATAATACGAGTAGGTACTACAGCGATTATAATGAAGTAACCAATATTTTTCCGACTACATCTAAAATGGTTAAATCAAACCACTACCCATATAAAGACATAGAAGAAAAGCATATGATTCCAGTTACGCTAAAAAAGATTTTTGAAGTGATGAAGCCAATGTATATTCAAAAATATTTAGCAAATGGTAGAAAATATAAAAAGGAGTACGAAATTAAATGAGTAAAAACGATGACAGAATTTTAGAATTGAAGAAACAGATTGAAGCCAAGAAGAAATCAATTTCTGAGAGGAAGATTAGATTTATTCCTGAAACAAATTGCGTTCTTAATATGGATGGAATGACAATTAATCTCAATGTGTGTTCAGACGATGCATTATTATTACTTTTGATTAGATTGAATTCATATTTAATGTCTGCAAAAGATCTTAATATGGCTGATTTTGAAATTTCAGGATACAGTGTGACAACATGGATTAAAGATATTAAGAGTAAGTTAGAGGTATCTGGTCTAAAGAAGGAAGAGTCTGATTTGAAGAAAATGGAGAGTAAGTTGGACAAGTTGCTTTCTGATGATAAGAAAACAGAGCTGGAGATTGATGAGATTGCTGCTTTATTGAAGTAAAAGAGAGAATAATACAATAGGTGGTATATTTCATAAAATTGCATACTATATATAGTGGTTAGATAAATTTAAACTACTATATATAGCGATAAAAAGGACAAGAAATATCGGTTTCCTTTGGAGGTGAAAAATTGGAGAAAGAAATAGTATACATTGCAGATTTAGATCAGGATGTTGATGATGTTGTTGCAGCACATTATCTTCATAACGAAGGGGTATTGAAATGTGTTGTATGTGATCCATATCCAATGACAGAAGATGGGTTAAAAAGAAAAGACATTCTTGAAAGTTTGGGCGTTCAAGTATTAAAGAAAATGCCACCAATTGCAAAATATGTATTTGTTGGTGGAGCATTAACGCTTGTTGCTGATTACATCAAAATGCACCACATTGACTGGTTAGTGATGAATGGTGGTTTTGTTGGTACGAATATTGCTTCATTTGAATTGGATAAGTTTAAAGGGAAAGAAACAGTAAGAACGTTTAATTTTAATTGCGATGTAAATGCAACTGATTATGTCTTAAAAGCTGGAAAAGAGAGAATATCTAATATAGTACTTGTTGGCAAAAATGTGTGTCATGATTTCAGAAATACAAGAGTTGGTATATGGTCGGATGAGAAATATAAAGAACTATTTGATACATATGATGTTAAAGACAAAAAACGTCAGCATGATATGTTGGCTTGCCATGAAGGGCTGGCATTTTTGAATAATTCTACAAAATATTGTAAGTATGAAGTTGTAAAGCCATTTAACACAGGTTTAAAAGGAAAATATACCCAATGGGGAAGTACAAAAGCAAAGGAAACTCCGTATAGGGAAGTGTTGGCTGCAATAGAATATGAAGCATAGTAAATTTCGATTTCTTGGGAACGAAATAAGAGAATATAAAGGAGGAACACATGAGAAAGAAAATTGTAACAGCAATTTTAGTTGCTGCGTTAGCAGTAGGAAGTTTATCAGGATGTGCATTATTAGATAACGAAGTAAATGAACTAAATGGTTCAATCACAGGTAATACATATAATGCTTCGTTTTATTCTAATGAAGGTGAAAAGTTCATGGATATGAGTGGTCAGAAAATTGATCTTGCATCCAACATTGTCAAAGAACAGTCGTATAGTTCTGATGGTGGATGGGGATATACACAGACATTATCTAGTGTAGTGACAGTTACCATTGATGGTAAAGAGGTAGAGAGTTGTGGAAGTACAATGATTTTTTCCGAGAAAGGATTAAATCCAGAAGTAGATTTTAAGAGTCCAGAAGTTATCAATAGTACAACAGATGGCAGTTTAGGAGACAATGTAATAATTGCAAGTGTTGTGAATAAATATAAGAATTACTTTGGTAAATCAAGAGTAGTTGTAATTCAGTCTCAGTTAGGCGATCCGATTTGTGCTTATTCAGGTGATGAAGTGTATTGGCAGGTATGTCAAGATTTACCTAAGACTACAAAACTTATGATTGACGGTAAAGCATTATATATTCACAGAGCAAACTTTCAGATTATTGATAAAAGCTTATTAAATTAAAACGAAGGGAGGATATAAAATTATGTGGTGCGTATTTATTATTTTAGGAATTGTAGCAGAGATATTAAAAGCAAATGCAATTTTAGTAATTCCAACAATTGTTGAATATATTTTGTTTGGTGTTGGTGGATTGCTTCTTGTGATTAAATTTATTATTTATTGTTCTACGAAGCGTCAGATAAAGAATATGACAAAAAATTTTAATGACGGATTCAATAATAGATTTAATGGCATGTTTTAAAAGCCAAGTAATCTGACATTTCATGGTTTTGGAGGTGAGATTGTGAAATACAACATTAAAACAGTAAGAACATTAGTAACAGATAACAAGAAAAGCTTTAGAGTTGGTGAAGATGTTGCATTTACGTTATTCAATAAAGTGACAAATCATCACGATCACTACATAGGAAATATTATAGAAATGACAGACACTTCTATTAAAATTTCTAATATTGAAATTGATAGATGTCATGAAGATGGCGAAATGATTATTGACTTAGAAAATATTGAATCCAATAGCTGTAATTATGTGTATTATGATTAAAACAGAGAATATATAGTTAGAGAGGTGAGAATGTGATTCAAGTAATTGAGACAAATTTAAGCATTGACAAAGATGACACCATAAGAGATCATCAGTCACGAATTGTTGAAGTTGAAGATTGGGATACATATTGCAAAGCATTTGAAAAATATAATGGCGAAGCCGTTTATTTCAAGTCAAAGACTATGCGTGGTTACAGTATCTTATCGAATTGCACAATGACAGATTTGATATATGATGACATTCATTTATCTTGTATGGTCTTACACCGATCAGGTTTTATTACTAAGAAACTTGCATATAGAATTGTTCTATAATCTATGACTCATTCGAGTCACAATTTCCAATAAAAAGAAAATCGAATAGAGAATAAGTAAGAGGTGGATATGGATAATCAAACATATAACGCTTGCCGTTGTTTTATTAGTAATATTGATTCAATAAGCAGTAATGCAAAAATTGTTATTGATAACATTAAATCTTATAACAATGATACTGATTCATCAGCAAAATTATTTATTCATTCAAAACACTCCAATACGGAAAACATACTAACAGAAGATGAGGTAAATCTGGTAATTTCAATGCTATTGAAAAAATATAAGAAAAGTATTGAGCAATATCAAAAGGAATTGAATGAATGTATTAATGAAGAAGTTTTGAAAATAACGGAGACATTAAAAGAGTTGGATAATAAGAGTAAAACAGAGAATAAGTAAGTGAAAGGAAAACATATGAGTAAGAAAATTATTGTAAAGATTACAAGATTATTATGCAAGCTAACACATAATGAATTTCTCATTATATTAGATGGAATCAGCTCTTGGTCTGTATCTAAGAATACACATATAAGAGATGTGGTTTATTATCATAGAAAATTATTATCATAGAAAAACAGAAAGTTGATTGTAAATCACTGTTTCATGTGAATTTTGAGGAGGTGAGAAAGTGACAGAATTTAGATTTAATGAAGACTTTGCAAATAATTGGAAGTCAGGGCAGACAGTTACTTGTGAAGAAAAAGAGGATGGTTACTTAGTTGATAAGGTGGCACTGATTGAAAAGGACGAACTTTTAAAACATGGTGAATTTATCACAATGAATGTTGAGATATTAGGACGTATGCAATCAAATGGTGTATTTATGTATAACAGAGATTTCAAACCAGGAGATACTGTACAACATTTCAAAGGCGGTTTTTATAAGATTGTTACCATTGGGATTAATACAGAAACAGAAGAAAAGATGGTTGTATACCAGAGCTTAAAGGATAAAAGAGTATGGATTAGACCATATGAAATGTTTATCAGCAAAGTGGATAGAGAGAAATATCCAAACGCTTATCACCCATATAGACTTATCAAAGTAAAGATTACTGCCTAGTAATCAGTCTTGAACGATTCAGTTTAAAAATTCCAAAACAAAATGTTACGAATAATATATAAAATACGTGACAAATAAGAGAATAAATAAATGCAGAAAACATTTGTATGGGTGGAAGAACAGCATACCCTTGGGTTTTTATACTCAAAAATCACTGATTATACATAGATGTTTATATAAATTAACTTCTGTGTTCCGTCCATTTGGGCGTTTAGATATATAAGTTATCAATTAAATTTTATTATAAGGAGGATTCATTTAATGAAGACAAAGAGAGTACCAACACAGGTTCATACAAGAAAGTTAGACAGAATGGTTGCAAGAAAGAATATGGAGAAGAAGGGTGTCACACAGATTAATAAGATTAAGGGTGATGCAAGTTTCTTTTCAAAAAATTGGAGAGATTATGTAAACGCTTAATCTCAAATATAGTTATCAAAAAATTTTATTACATATTATAAGGAGGACATTTTTTAAATGGCAGAGACAACAACAAAGGAAACAAATTTAAGACAGGCAAATGCAAAGGCAACAGCAGTAGGTGTAGTTAGTGAGAAGGATCTGAAGATTGTAACAGAAGATGGAAAGAATAAGATAACAGGTCATATTACAGTCAAAACTTCTGATGTGAATTTCGTTAAGTACAACGTCAATGTAAATGAGAAGACTAAGGCTGGTACTGACAATAAGACTTATGCAGGTATTCAGACAGTAATGAATGAGTATAAGTCTATTGCAGAAGTTGGTGAGGAAGAGGCTACAAAGGTTAGAGTAACTGGTGATATTAGTCCATTCACAGGTAAGAATGGTGAGAAGATTGTATCTTACAAGAGCAATTTCTTCAAGAGATTAAAGGCTGACGAGGATTATGAGCCACACGCAGAGTTCGCAGTTGAGGTATTCATTTCTGGTATCAATCCTGAGCTTGATGCTGATGGTGTTGAGACAGGAAGAATTGTAGTAAGCGGATGGATGCCTACATATAACGGAATTGAACCAATCGACCTTGTGGCAGAGGGTGAAGTAGGACAGGCTGTTGATTCAGGATTCGAGGTAGGACAGACAGTAGAGTTCTATGGAGATATTATCAATAACAGAATTGAGACTGTTACAGAGATTCCAGTTAAGATTGGTAAGCCAAGAAAGAAGGTATCTGTAGAGATTAAGAGTGATCTTCTTATCACAGGTGCTTCTGAAGCATATGAGGAAGGTATTACACCAGAGCTTCCATATGTTGCTGAAACAATTCAGGCTGCAATTCAGGAGAGAGCAAATCGTCTTGAGGAAGCAAAAGCTAAAGCTCAGAGTGGTGCAAAGGCATCTACTGCAAAGCCAAGTGGTGCAGCACATGGTAGAAGTTTAGGTTTCTAATCTAACTTTGTTGTAGGTACGAATGAAATAGTTTGAAATATGTACCATTTTTATTAAAAAAATATTTTTAAAAATAAAGGAGAATTACATGAACGAATTAGATATTTTTAATCCACAGGTCAGCACAGTAGCAAAAGGTTTAGAAGGCAAGGTTATTCTTGTCTATGGTGGAAATAACTTAGGAAAGACTAAGCAGGCAACTCGTATGAAGAAGCCATTCTATCTTCCATTTGAGGCAGGTCTTAATGCCATTCCTGGTGTTCCATATTGTCCTATTACAAAGTGGTCTGACTTCATTAAGATTAACAAGCAGCTTACAGATCCTGCAACAGTAGAGAAGGCAAGAGAAATGTATTCAACAATTATCTTTGATGAGATTGAAGCGGCTGCAAATTACTGTCAGGAATTTATTTGCCAGAAGTATAAAGCTCCTTCAATCGGAGAAGGAAACGGTGGATATGGACTTTGGAAAGAGTATGAGACTGAGTTCTGGAAGCAGATTAACAAGTTACTTGGTGCTGGATATTGTTGTTACTTTATTGCACATGCACAGGAGAAGGATGGATACATTTCACCAAAGGCTGATAAGAGGGCGTTAGCACCTATCATCAATAATACAGACTTATGTGTTTATGTTCGTTCTAACGGTGTTGATAAAGACGGTAAGGTTATTAAGTCTTCTGGTTTCTTAGCACAGACAGATGAGTTCTTTGCTCGTTCTCGTTTCGATTATCTTCCTACTACTTATATTGAGGAGTTCACTGCTGAAGCTCTTGAAGATGTAATTATTAAGGCTATTGAGATTCAGGAGAGAGAAGAGGGAATCACAGCAGTTACATACGAGGAGCAGAAAGCACAGAGAACAGTTGATGTTAAATCATATGATGACCTCATGGATGAGTTACAGAAACTTGGCGAGAAGCTTGCTGATAATGGATATCTTGAAGATTTACAGACAATCGTTGCAAATCAGTTAGGCGAAGGCAAGAAGGCTAGTGATCTGAAGAAAGGTCAGGAACAGCTTATTGAAGCAATCATTTATGATATTGAGAGTTTCATTGAGGAGAATAACTTATAAGAGGTTGATACATGGCAGCTCGAAGAAAATGCGTAATATGCAATGAGCCAATTGTAGATGAGGATGGCGTTCCATACAAGGGACGCTATGCTCATAAAAAATGTTTTAATATTGCAATCAAGACATTGCAGAAAGACAAAACTGAACAGATAGATAAGGTTGCTACAAAGAAAAAAGTCGGTAAAAAGGCTAGACCTCAAGCCGAATTAAAAGAAGCATTATCCGAAGAGGAATATGCAAAAAAGCAACAGTATTATAAGTATTTAAGAAGTCTCATCGAAGGAGAAGAATTAAGTACAAAAGTATATGCCTTAACAGAAGATTATATCAAGCGTTATGGTTTTACATACGAAAGCATGTATAAGACTCTGGTTTATCTGCATGAAATCATTGAAAAAGATTTAACTGGTGATGTAATTGGAATTGTCCCATATTATCACACAGAAGCAATGCAGTATTATGAGTCGGTTGATAAATTGGAAGAACATAATGAAAGTATGGATATTTCAAATATGTACAAAGAAAAGACCATTATTGTTCAACCTAAAAGGAGAAAAATAAAACAGATTGATATTCAGTCAATTGGGAAAGAGGTGAAATAATGGCACACGAAGGACTTGTAGATAAAAGAGCATATTTGAATACGATTGGTTGTTTAATACAAGATTCTTCCTTAATAGATGATATTGATAGACCATTAGATAGAACTGATTTTAATACAGAGAACTTCTATGAATTGCTATTTGTTGCAATTTACAATCTACATATGCAAGGTTGCACCACAATTGATGAGTTTAGTATAGATTCATATCTAAGCAATTACAAAGAACAATATTCAATTTTTCAGGAGAATCAAGGTATAGAATATCTTTCAAATGCAAGAGATATGGCTACCATTGAGAACTATGATTATTATTATCACAGATTAAGAAAATACGCATTGCTTAGATATTATGAGCAAAAAGGTCTCGATACAAGATTTATTTTTGATAGTACCATTGCAGATACCTCAAAGATGGAAGCTGAACAAATTAAGTTTGACAATTATACTGAGCAAGACATTATTGAAATGGTTGAAGCAACATTTGTTATTAATCCCAATATGAAATATTGTACCAATACACTAAGTACAGATGTCCAGGCTGGTGATGGCATGACAGATTTGGTGAATGAATTGATGGAAGTTCCTGATGTTGGTTTAGCTTTGAATAACGAGGGATTGAATACTGTATCAAGAGGTGCGAGATTAGGATGTTTATTTATGAGATCGTGTCCTCAAGGTGGTGGTAAAACTCGTATGGCTGCTGGCGATGCTTGCAAAATTGCTGTTCCGTATTTTTATGATGTTGTATCAAAGCAGTATGTGTATACAGGAAATTGTGAGCCGACTACTATTTTCTCAACTGAGATGCCAGTAGATGAAATACAGACATTATTAATTGCAGCCGTTAGTAAAGTAAATGAGGAACATATTCTATATGGTACATATGAACAAGGAGAATTAGAAAGAGTTCAACAAGCCATTTCTTATATCGAATCTAGTCCATTATATATCGTACATATTCCTGATTTTTCCATTGAAGATATTAAAAACCAGATAAAAAAATACAACCGAGAATTTTCTGTTAGGTATTTTTTCTTTGACTATATTCATACCTCATTACGTTTAATGGCAGAAGTAAATAGTAAATCTGGAATGGGATTGAAAGAGCATCAGTTATTATTGGTATTTGCAACCGAATTAAAGACGATTGCTCAACAGTTAGATGTGTTTATTTATACTGCTTCTCAGTTAAATGGTGAAGCACAAAATGCACAGTATAAGGATCAGAATTTGTTAGCTGGTTCAAAAGCATTAGCGAATAAATTGGATATGGGTGTTATTTCAATGGCTCCCACCAAAGCAGAGAAAAAGAAAATTGAATCAGTGTTACATAAAATGGTTAATATGCCTGTACCTAATATGTGTCATTGGGTATATAAAGTCAGACGAGGAAGATTAACACGAATCATTATTTGGACAAAAATTGATTTGGGTACTATGACAGAACAGTGTTTGTTTGTAACGAATTATGATTTTGAGTTAATTGATATGGATTTTACAAAGATTGAGCAGGTAGAAGAGAAGATTAAGGAACATTCTGTATTGCTATCTCAAGTACCTGATAATCCGATTGATGAAGAACAGGAAGAAGAACCAACTGATAAGAAGAGTTGGGGAAATTGGTAAGTGAGGTGAGGGTATGTATTTAGACAAGGATGCAATTCTTAACTCACTTACTAAGGAAGATATAATAAAAATTGTTACTTATTTTGGCTCTAGTTATCCAAAAACAGATAGTAATGGCGATTTAATATTCCAGTCGGTATGTCACGGATCAGATTCGTGGAAATTGTATTATTATCACGAACCAAACGAGGATAAAGGGTACAAAGGAAGAACTTTTCATTGTTACTCTAAATGTTCAGATAATTTTAACGTTGTTGAATTAGTAATTAGAGCTAATAGAGTTAAAGGAAAGACAGTTACATGGTATAAAGCGTTACATTTTATTGGGCAACTTACAGGAAAGTTAGCTATTACAAGTGCTGATGAGATTGAGAAAGAAAAGAATCGTATTAATGATTTTGAATGGATTAATCGTTTGAAGTCAGTAAAAAAGAATAGACGTGAAGTACCTACATTGTCTGAAATTAGTGAAAATATCTTAGACACATTCTACTATGCACCCCATGAAGATTGGTTAAATGACAACATTTCTCGTGAAGCTTTGAGCAGGTATGAGATTGGTTATTATGGATTGACCAATCAAATCGTAATTCCACATCGAGACAAAGACAATCGGTTGATTGGAATTAGAGGTCGTTATCTTGATGAATCTGATATTGAAAGAGTAGGAAAGTATGTTCCGCTTCAAATAAGTGGGAAGTTTCTTAGTCATCAATTAGGTTCAAATCTATACGGAATCAATGTTACCCAAAACAAAATTAAATCAATACGAAAAGCAATGCTGCTTGAATCAGAAAAAGGATGTATGCAAAATTATTCGTACTTTGGAGAAGATTCATTTGCAGTAGCAACTTGCGGAAGTAATATTACTGTCACTCAGCAAAAATTATTATTGCAATATCTCAAATGTGAAGAAGTGATTGTGGCTTTTGATAGAGAATACCAGGATGCACATTCTTTTGAGGCAGAGATTTATTATAACAAACTTGTAAAAAAAGTAGCAGGATTAGTGCCATATTGCAAAGTTTGTTTGTTGTTAGACAGTGAGAATAGATTGCCTTATAAAGCCAGTCCTACAGATATGGGGAAAGAAACATTATTGGAATTATTAGATGAGAAGATTGTTATCACAATGGATGAAGTTAATAGAGTGTTGAAAGAATCAAAGAAGGAGAAGTAATTGCAAGAATTAAAAGATAGAGTAAGACCTGTAACTGATAAGGACAAAGGTTTACCTACATTTTCATATAGTAAAATTGAGGTTTTTAAAAACTGTCCTCTTCAGTATAAGTTTAAATATATGGATAAGAAGTATTCACAGGATACTTCAATTGCACTTGAGTTAGGTAGTCTGTGCCATTATGTTTTGGAACAGAAGGGCAGGATGATTGCTTCTGGTCAAGCGGTAGATTATGACAAGTTAAATAATATTCTACAGAATGGAGTGACCGAAACAGACGAAAAAACAAAAGAAGAATTATTAGGTGTAGCACAGCTAAGAAGAAAATATTTTGAAGTATGGCACGAAACTGATAATGCGAGTGGTGCTTCATATGAAGAAAAAATAAAACTATTTGATAAAGTGTTACATGAAGAAATGGAAGATACTACTTGGCAGCCTACATATTTTGAAAAACCTTTTGAATTTGTATGGAATAACAAAGTTATTCTAAAAGGTTTTATTGACCGAATTGATGTAAAGGATGGTCAGTATAGAACGGTTGATTATAAGACTTCCAAGAAAATATATGATCAGAGTAAATTGGCAACTTCATTACAGTTTGGAATTTATGCCTTGGCAATTTTAAACGAATTTGGTGAATTGCCTATTGAATCGCAGTATAGATTCATCCTTATAGATGATGAACAATATGCTCTTACAAAAGGATGGGAAAAGCGTTTAATTAAAGCACTTGATAAAGTGTTTGGTGATATTGAAGCAAGTGAGAATAAAAATCTGTTTATTCCGAAGCCCACGCCATTATGTCATTGGTGCAATTTCTGCACAACAAATCCAGAAGCAACTATTTATAAAAATGAATGTGAATATTATTCAAAGTGGACACCAACTCAAAAGACATTTGAAGTCAATAAAAAGTGGAATGCTTTGGAGAATAATAATACAGAGAAGAAAAGAAAGTTGGTATTTTAATGACAGAAGAAAAACTAAAAATGATTGAGCCTATTTATGACTCGTTTGAAAATGAAGATATTAAAGATTTCTGTAAACTCTTGGTATCAGAACTTCCTTTGTATTGGTGGGAAGTACCTGCCTCGTCTACAGGCAAGTACCATCCTGCATACGCATTAGGCGATGGTGGATTGATGAGACACAGTATTGCAGTTGTACGATTCCTTAATTGGTTTTTCAGTCTTGAACAGTATCAGAACAAATTCACCGACAGAGAAAGAGACTTATTAAGATGTGCTGGTTTAGTGCATGATGGCAGAAAATCAGGTGCAAGTGATGATGTAAAGGAAGTATTTACAGTATTTGATCATCCGTTGTTAATGGCAGAAGCGGTTAGAAAGCACAAAGAAGATGCAGTTATTTCAGATAAAGAAATTGAACTGATTGCTAATGCGATTGAATCTCATATGGGGCAATGGACAACCTCAAACAAACCAAAAGATGCTGGAATTGTGCTTCCAAAACCATCAAATAAATATCAGGAGATTGTTCATTTGGCTGATTATCTTGCTTCACGAAAGCCGTTAGATATGGAGTTTGATGAGTGGAAGAAACCTGAGTTACCACCTTTAGATACTTATGTGTTGAATTTCGGTAAGTATAAGAATGAACGTCTTGTGGAGGTAGCACAAAAGGATAAAGGATACATTGATTGGTTGAAAGAGAATTATGGAAGAGAACCAGTTAGAAGCTTATTAAAACAGTTATAAGAGGAGGATTTGAGTGAGTTTTTTTGGAGTACATAACCATAGTGCAGAGGGAAGTAATTTAAGACTTCGAGATTCTATAAATAAAGTGCCTGAAATGATTGAGTATGCTCACTCATTAGGTCATGCTGGCATTTGCTTTACGGAACATGAGTCTATCACTTCCTCTTTAGATGCACTTAAATACTATGATAGTCACAAGGATTTAGAAGGATGGGAGAATTTTAAAGTTGTTCTTGGTAATGAGATATATTTGTGTACAGAAGATGTAACTGCCGAGAATAAATTTAATAATAGATATCCTCATTTTATTTTAGTAGCATTAAATGCTCATGGGCATCAAGGCATTAGAGAATTAAGTACAAAAGCTTGGACTAAGAACTCTTTTATGCATGTCATGATGCGAGTTCCTACCTATTATAGTGACCTTGAAGAAATGATGGTAAACTATAAAGGAGATATTATCGGAAGCTCGGCTTGTCTTGGAGGAGCTTTACCACATAGACTTTTACAATTTCAGGATTTAGAAAAAGCAAATCCAAAGGAATATGGAAAAATATGGCAATCTTGTAAAGATTGGATTGCATATATGAATGAGATATTTGGTGAAGGATACTTCTTTTTAGAGTTGCAACCTTCTCATATGATGGAGCAAATCTATGTCAATCACAAGTTAATTCAGTTATCAGAAGAGACAGGTACACCATATATCATTACAACGGATGCTCATTATCTTAAAAAAGAAGATAGACAGATACATAAAATCTTTTTGGAATCTCAAGAGGGTGACAGAGAGGTGGATGATTTTTATTCTACCACTTATATTATGAGTGAAGATGAAATTCATGAGTATATGGACGAATACTATGGTCACGATGTAGTTCAAAAGGGATTAGACAATACAATGCTTATATATGGAAAAGCAGAGTATTACAAACTCACAAAAGATCTCGATATTCCGTACATTCCATTAAATACTTCTGAACCAAACAAAGAGTTATATGAAAAGTTTAAGTATCAAATCCCTTTATTAAGTGAGTTTTATCATTCTAAATATGATTGTGATAGGCATTTAGTAAGAGATATTGTTGCTTATATTGACACAGATCCTTATTACCAAACAGACGAAGCTTATGAAAAAATAAACGAATGTCTTCATTATATAAAGGATTCATCCGAAAAAATGAAGGTTCGTTGGTCTAAATATCTTCTTCAGATTGCTATTGATGTGCAGATTGCTTGGAGTGCAGGTACATTAGTAGGGGCTGGTCGAGGTTCTGGTGTAGGTTTCTGTCTATTAAATATTCTTGGTATCACACAGATTAATCCGTTAAGAGAAAAAACAAAGACATATCCTTGGAGATTCTTGAATCCAGAACGTGCTTCTGTTTTGGATATTGATATTGATATATGTGGTTCAAAGCGTGAAGCAGTTATTCAGGCTATGAAAGATACATATGGAGAAGATAGAGTTAGCAAGGTTATGACACTATCAACTGAAAAGAGTAGAAGTGCTATCTTAACAGCAGCTCGTGGTTTGAAGATTGATAATGATATAGCTCAATATATTAGTTCATTGATTGTAGCCGATAGAGGTCAATTAAGAACTTTATCACAAATGTATTATGGTGATGATGATAATCCACCTGTACAAGAATTTGTTACAGAAATGAATAAATATCCTGAATTATGGGAAGCTGCACAGAAGATAGAAGGACTTGTCAATGGTGTAGGTTCACATGCAGGTGGAATTATTTTAGTTGATAGACCATTTACAGATACAACAGCACTTATGAAAACAAATTCAGGTGATGTTATTACTCAATTTGATTTACATATGTGTGAAGATTGTTCTCTTATTAAAGTCGATCTGCTTTGTATTGATGCTTTGGATAAAATGCAAGCAGAGTTGGAACTGCTTTTGGAGAATAATGTAATAGAGTGGCAAGGTTCATTGAAAGCTACTTATGAAAAATATATTGGCGTATATACTTTGGAACGTAATGCTAAAGATATGTGGGAAATGCTTTGGAATCACAAAGTAATGTCATTCTTTCAGATGGAGAAAGAGAGTGGTGTACAGGCGGTTGCATTGGCAAAACCTTCTTCTGTCGATGAATTAGCAACCATTAACTCAGTATTGCGACTTATGGCACAGGAAAAAGGTGCTGAAACACCATTACAGAAATATGCTCGTTTTAGAGAAAATATCCAGTATTGGTATGATGAAATGACTGAATATGGTCTGACACAAGAAGAACAAGATATTTTGAAAGATATTATTGGAGTATCATTTGGTATCTGTGAAGCCCAGGAGTATTTGGTACTTTTAACAATGCATCCGAAGATTGGTGGTTTCTCACTAGCTTGGGGTGATAGGTTAAGAAAAGCGGTTGCAAAGAAGAAACCAAAAGAGTTCTTGCAATTACAAGAAGAGTTCTTTGCTAATGCGAAAGAGAAGAATTTATCAAAGAATTTAACGAACTATGTGTGGAATGTGCTTATTTGCACCCAGAGAGGGTATGGATTCAATAAAAGTCATACACTAGCCTACTCGATTATAGGTCTTCAAGAACTGAATTTATGTTATAAATACAGTCCGATTTACTGGCAGACAGCGAATTTAATTGTAGATTCTGGCGCAGTAGATGAAAATGCAGGTGATTCTACCAATTATGGAAAGATGGCAGTAGCAATAGCGGCTGTTCAAAAAGAGAATGTTAAAGTAGAACTTCCACTTATCAACTCAGCAGACTTTGGTTTTAAAGCAGATGTTGAGAACAATCGTATCATTTTTGGACTAAAGGGTATTAATGGTATAGGCGATGATATTGTACAAGCAATTATTCAGAACAGACCATTTAATTCTATGGAAGATTTCGCTCGTAAAATGCTTGATACAAAGCTTATTACCAAGTCAAAAATGGTTCAATTAATTAAAGCTGGTTGCTTTACAGAATTGCACTCATCAGATAGAAAAGAAACAATGCGTTGGTATTTAAAAAACTATGCTTTTACTCCAAGTGACAAAATTACAATGCAACAGTTCGCAAAAATGACAGAATTGGGTATTATTCCTGAATCATTAGATTTAGCAAAACGTATGGTTAATTTCAAAAAATATGTTTTAGATGATGAAGGATTGTATGAAAAGCATATAGATGAAGGAAAGAAAGTACCAAAAAGAGGATATCATGATGGTTATTATATTCTCGACAACAATTCTCAGCCTTTCTTCAAGGAACATTTCACAGAAGACTCAGTAGTTAAAATAAAAGGAGAATATTATATCGTATCAGAAAAATTGTTTACTAAAGAGGTTGATAAATACATTCAGCCATTAAAGGATTGGTTTGACAATACTGATACATTAAATCTCTATAATGAAGCTTTATTTAAAACTGTTTGGAATCAATATGCTGATGGTACATTACCTTCTTGGTCTATGCAAGCATTAAGTTTCTATGATGGTGAGCATGAATTGGAGAATATTAATGAAGAACTATATGGCATAGTTAATTTCTTTGATTTACCAGAAGAACCAGAACCTTACGATTATTACACTCGCTATATTGATGGCTCACCAAAGAAAATGCCTAAATTTAAGATTTCAAGAATAGCAGGAACAGTTATCAATGCTGATAACTTGCATTGTATGGTTACACTTCTTACAAAATATGGTGCAGTACATGTGAAGTTTAATAAAGGTCACTATGCATTTTATAATAAGCAAATTTCAGCAAAGCTTGATCCAAATAGTGATAAGAAGACTGTACTTGAAAGAAGTTGGCTAAGTAGAGGTTCAAAGATTGTTGTGGCAGGAATCAGAAGAGATGATAGTTTCAGACCAATGATTTATAAAGACACAATTTATCAGCACACAGTAAACAAAGTTCAAGAGATACATTCAGATGGCACATTGCTACTTCAATCTGAAAGAACAAAAGTTGATTAAAAGGAAAGTGAGGACTAATGGCATCAGAAAATAGAATAAAAATTATATGTAGTGTAGAGAGAATACGATTTTATAAAAATGAATTTGGAATTGCTGTTGTCTCAGTAGATAAGGTCAAAGAGGGTAAACCTAAGACCGACAAATTCAATCAAATCATAATCAAAGGTACAATGCCACAGTTGGTTGAAGGTAATCCATATGTATTGGTGGCAGATTATGTAGAAGATCCCAAATGGGGAGGACAATACAATATCATATCAATCTATAGTGCCATTACCTTTAATGAGAATGACAAAGTTGGACAGAAGAAATTCTTGTCCACTTTGTTCACTCCACTTCAGATTGAAAATATGTATGATGCATTGGATGATCCATTTGATTCTTTGAAGAATAACAAGGCAGAAGATTTGGTAAAGGTCAGAGGTTGTGGACTAGACACGGCTGCACGATGGATTGAAAGATTTAATCGGAATATCCATTTAGCAAAAATCTTCTCAGAGTTGGAACAGTATAACCTTACGAACAATATGGTGAATAGATTAATGGAACGATATAATTCACCTGATTTAGTTGTTGAAAAGGTTAAAAATAATCCATATATCTTATGTAACGAAGTAAAAGGAATCGGTTGGAAAACGGCAGATAAAATAGCACTTGATAGTGGAATGGAAGAATTTTGTTCTCAACGTATTAGTGCCTTTATCTACAAATACCTTGAAGATTCTGGTCAGAATGGTTGTTCATGGATCACACCTGACGAGTTAATGGGTGCAATTATTGATGAACTTGGCGAAGATGTTCCTGATATGAATATTACAGAAGCAATTCATGATATGGGTGATGAGCTGTGGTGGAATGAAGATAAGACACAGATTGGTCTTAGAAAATTCTACAATATTGAAGATAAAATTGCCAAAGAATTAATCCGATTAAGAGATGCAAAATCAGAGATTACATATGGCGATTGGGAAGATACAATCAAGCATGTCGAACATAAGAATGGTTGGCAGTTTACAGAAGAACAGCGAATGGGTGTAAAAGAAGCACTTGAAAACAATGTAGTTGTTATTCATGGTGAAGCTGGAACAGGTAAGAGTTCATCCGTGTCTGCTTTTCTTGAAGCATTGAAAGATTATGTATATGTACAGTGTGCTTTATCTGGTCGTGCAAGTTCTCGAATGGCTGAAATCACAGGAGAAGAAGGATATACAATTCATAGATTGCTTAAATATCCTTGTACTGATGATGGGGGCAAGAATGGTTTCACATATCATGATGAAAACCCATTGGATGTTGACATTGTAATCGTAGATGAGATTTCAATGGTTGATGCTTATCTTTTCTATTATCTTTTAAGAGCAATTCCTTCAGGTGCAAAGCTTATCTGTCTTGGAGATATGGGACAGTTAGAGTCAATTGGGTGTGGCAACATTGCGTTTGATATGATCAATTCTCCTGAGATTCCCACTGTATATCTTAGTCAAGTACATAGACAAGCAGCAGCTTCAGCTATTGTTACAGAGGCAAGACGTATTCGTAAAGGAGTACAGATTGTAGAAAAAGATTGGGTTGGTACAGAGACAAGAGGAGAATTGCAGGATTTATCATTAGATTGTTATTCAGATAAGAGTAATACTTTCTATAAAATAATGCAGAGATTTTCAGAAGCAATGAACACAGAGAACTTCAATGTTATGGAAACTCAGATACTTGTTCCTGTTAAGAAACAAGGTGATGCTTGCACTTATAACATCAATAATACGATTCAGGATTTATATAATCCAGAAGACGACAATAAAGAACAGATTGAGGTTGTATCACAGGGCAAAGTAACAATTCTTCGAGAAGGAGACAAAGTTATCAATACACAGAATACATACAAAACCAATCCACCTATCTTTAATGGTAATCTTGGTATTATTAAAAAGGTATTTCCAGAAGATAAAGCAGTGCTTATTTCATTTATGGGTATTGGAGAGGTATACGTAGAAGGAACACAAGTTAATAGTATTGAACTTGGTTATGCGATTACAGTTCACAAGTCTCAAGGTTCTCAGTTCGATCATGTTATTTTCGGCATTGATTTTTCATCATATTCCCTTTTAACAAGAGAATTATTATATACAGGAATTACAAGAGCAAAGAAAAAATGTGATTTGGTTGCTCAAACTGGTGCTTTGAGAATGGCTATCAGTAAAGAGGGCGTAAGTAAGAAACAGACTCACTTACAGCAGTGTTTGTATGACACAGCTCATCCAAAATTAGTATTTTAAGAGAATAATACAATAGAGGATTTCTGGAATGCCCATAAATAGGGCATTTCAGAGACTTAAAAAGCCAATGAAAGACGGATTTCTTTTGGACACAATATGTGGTGGTGGAATATGTAGACACACAGGGAGGGATTTTGTAGTAGTTGTTTTTATCAACGAATCTGGTATAGGAAAGTAAGTAGTGTGAGCAAAATCATGTAGGGTGAAAATCTCTACCCACATATTATGAATAAAAATAACAAGAGGTGGATTTATGAGTAAATCGAAGGAAGATACAAAAGAAGAGTTATATGAGTATTTTTCATATATGCAACAAGAAGATAACAAATCACTTCTAGGTGGTATGGCTTGGGACGATATCGCTTGGCATATCAAATATGCAGAAGATAATGGAATATTAAGAACACAGCTAGGTTTTGATTTTCCTAAATTGCTTGGATATCTGATTATTGATGATGAAACATATGAAAAGAAAAAGAGAGAATATACTGAAAATATTGAAACTTATAACCATAATGCAGACTTGTTAAGAGCTAATAAATGGAAATATAAGCTAGTCGATGATTCAGAAGAAAGCAGACGACATTTGGCTGATACATATATTCAGTATGCAGAAAATTGTAAAGAATTACTAAAAAACTTAGATGTGTATCACAAAGAATATTTGGATTATATGAAAAATATTAAACAAGAATCGACAGTTTCTTTGGAAGATTGGAGGTAGTAAATGAGAATAGCATTAACAGGTCATAGACCTCAGAGACTAGGATTGCCAGATGATGAGAGATGTGACGAATGGATATATATTGGTAATTGGCTGAATACGATTCTTCTTGATAAGTTTATACATAATGAACATACAGATATTTATTGTGGCATGGCATCTGGTAGTGATATTAAATTGGGTTTAATTGCATCTGAAATGAGATGGATGGGAGAAGATATATCTTTACATTGTATTCTCCCATGTAAGAATTATAATTCTTCACATCCATATTATAAAGAGATTAAAGATGCAGCAAACGAATGGATTGAATTATCAGATGAATTCTATAAAGGTTGTGACAATATAAGAGATCAATATATGGTTGACCATTGTGATGTACTTCTTGCAATTTGGGATGGTAATAAGTCTGGCGGTGTTTGGTCAACAATTCGCAAAGCACAAAAAGCAGGTAAGAAGATTATTTACTGTCCAAAAGAGATTTTAGAAGGAGAATAATATAGTAACAGTAAACCATTATTTCTTTTGAAAAATAAATGAAAGGAGATAAAAAATTGGAAAATAATTACGAATTATGGCAAGGGAATTGCTTAAACCTTATGAAAAAAATTTCTGATAAATCGGTTGATATGATTCTATGCGATTTACCGTATGGTACAACAAAATGTTCTTGGGATATTGTTATTCCATTTGATAAATTGTGGAAACAGTATGATCGTATTGCAAAAGATAATGCAGCGATTGTGTTGTTTGGACAAGAACCATTTTCATCGTTGTTAAGGAATAGCAATATTGATAATTATAAATATGATATTTACTGGGAGAAAGAACGACTCACAAATATTAATCAGGTAAAACGTAGAGTTGGCAAAACAGTTGAAACAATATCGGTATTTTATAAGAAACAATGTACATATAATCCTCAGATGGTGAAATATGATGGCAAGCCACGAACTAATAAAGTTAAAAACGGCAAGTTGGGCAAATTAACAGATGAAAACGAAAAGAAAGTAATTGAATATAAGGATACTGGATGGAGATATCCAACACAGGTTTGGAAGTTTCAAAGAGACTGTTTAACTTCAAATCTACATCCAACTCAGAAACCATTGTTGCTTTGTGAAGAACTTATAAAGACATTTTCCAATGAAGGTGATGTTATTTTAGATAATTGTATGGGCTCTGGTACAACTGGTGTTGCTTGTAAAAATCTTAATCGAAAATTTATTGGAATTGAGTTAGATGAAAAATATTTTGAGATAGCAAGAAAGAGAATAAGTAAGTAACAAGAATCTAAACTTTCTTTTTGAAAATAATGGAAAGACTTGATCATATAGGGAGGTAGAAAGATGGAATGGTATGTGTATTATTATGACATCAATCATGGAAATATTGTCACATACAATATTTTTGATCATGGTAGCTTTAAAGAAGACTTTAACAAATTGATATCAGATTATAATATCACAAAAGAAGAATTTGCAAATAAACTTGATATTATGCTTAGATATTATTTCTGGTCAAAAGCTCAATGGGAGACATTTTTGAAGCCTTGGGTTGGAGATAGTAAGATTGAAAAGAAGATTGATGTGTATGACCAAATTAAACTTAACTGGGACAAATTCTTAGAATATGCATATAACTATAAATTTAAAAGATTTGCAGATGTTATTGAATATGAAAAGTATAAAAACATCGGCACTGTTGAAGAATGTGAGAAAGCAATGAAGTTTGTAAGACACTATCAGGAAGAGAATAAATATTTATAAGGAGGATCAAGTATATTGAAAGCTACAGTAACAAGTATTACAGGATTTTATGAAGCATTTGTATCTATGTTTATGAGTAAAAGAACGTGGACACCAGAATTGAACGAAGAAATTAAAGTTGTATGCGATAAGGTTTTAAATCCTGATGGAAGATTAAAAGAGGATCAAGAGGTTGAAAGCTATGATAAGTTTTGTAAATGGCTTGGGATGCTGCTTCGTATGGGCAAAAGACATATTACAGTTCTTAGATACATTGACATTACAATTATGACAGAAGGATTGCATAGAGCAGGACAAGATGACGTTGATGCACACGCAAGAAGATTTGATAATCGAATTATTAGAAACAGTACAAGGTTAGCAACATTTGATGAAGGAGAAATGTCAGATTATTACAAGGATAAAGTATTAACAGATGGACAGGCTTGCAAAATTCTTGGATTTGAATTACCAAACGAGATTGAGCATGATGGTAAAACATATGTAAAATCGACTAATGGATATGTTTTAAAAGAATATGAGAATAACAAAGATGTAAAACGTGGTCTTTATATGTTGGGTATTCCAAGCAATTTTATATCTAAAATCAATCTTTGTGAATGGGGACACGTATTTAGAGAGCGTTGTGCTGATGGCGGTGCTAATCCAGAAGTAAAAGAATGGGCAGAACAGGTTATGAAACAGATTACGGAATTTCATAAAGAGATTACAAGAGATTATGTTTTATCAATTCAAAACTAAATCCTGATTTCAAGAGAGGAGGAATTGAATGGAAGAAGTAATTAAAATTTTCAAACAGATACAAAATACAAGTAGTACAAATGATAAGAAAGCCATCATTGAAGCAAACAAAGATAACGAATTATTCAAAAAGTGCTTAGTGTTCTTACTTGATTCAAATATTGTAACTGGTATCAGCGATAAGAAATTAAATAAATTCGTTGGTATGTCAGGAACAGAATTGAACTCTTTTGAAGAAGTAATGAAATACTTAGCTGATTTTAATTCAGGTAGCGATATGGATATTGGAACTATGCAAGGGTTTATCGAGAATCAACCAGAAGAATACCAAGATTTTTATAAACAAATGATCACAAAGAAATTTCGTCTTGGTTGTGATAAAAAAGTTGTAAACAGTGTAATTCATGGTTTGATTCCATCATGGGACGTACAACAAGCGTATCCAATTTCTGAAAAGAATGAACCTAAAGATGGTGAATGGTTTGCGTTATCTCAGAAGCTTAATGGTAATAACTGCGCATACTATAAAGGAAAACTAATTAGTAGACAAGGTAAACCATTTACAGGTCTTGACCACATCATTAAAGATATTGAACGATTACCAAAACATGAAAACTATATGTTTAATGGTGAGCTAATTCGTAAAAATTATGATAATCTTTCTGATAATGACAACTTTCAGATTGGAACTGGTATTATCAATTCTGACGATTCTGACAAGTCTTGCATCAAATTTGTAATCTATGAATGTATCCCAAACGAAGAATTTGAAAATGGTGAGAGTAAATTAAAGTACAAAGATCGTAGAGAACATGTGTTGAATCCATTAACAATCGCAATTTCTCGACTTCAGACAGATAATCTTGAGGTTGTTCCTATTATATATGAAGGAACTGATAAATCGGTTATTCAACCATTGCTTGATAAAGCAGATAAAGATGGTTGGGAAGGTTTAATGCTCAACAAAGATACAAAGTGGAAGAATAAACGTAATAACGGAATTCTTAAAGTCAAGTCATTTAAACATGCAGATATTCGTTGCACTGACGTTATCGAAGGTGATGGCAAATACAAAGGTACGCTTGGACTAATCAAATGTGATTACAAAGGATATGAACTTGGTGTAGGATCTGGATTTACTGATGAGCAGAGAACTTACTATTGGAACAATCCTGGTGAGATTATTGGCAAAATTGTGCAGATTAAATTCAAAGGCGAAACAAAGAATAAAAATGGTGGAATTTCGGTTCAGTTCCCTATTTTTGAAATCGTAAGAGATGACAAATCTGAACCTTCTTATAATTAACAATTCGCTAAATATTCCCAATTCAAACAGAGAACATACAAATGTAACATATTAACAGTACAAAAGGAGGCAATGTATTTTATTACGAAAAATGACATTTGGAATGGTTGTTGTTGTGGCTCTTGTAACTTCTGTTCCAACAGCACAAGCAGAGGTTTGTAACGAAAAACCCTGCATAACAGTTACACCCTGTCTTACGGCAGGGTTCAGTAATCAATTAAACTTGTTATCTCAATCAAAGGAGAAAATTAAGTACAAGAAAAAATATGTAAAAGGTACATATGTGAACATTCGAGAGCAGCCAAGTAAAAACTCAGAAGTTATCAAACAAGTTTCGTTTAATGAACAGGTTATTATCATTGGAAACGAACTTACAAACGGTTGTTGGTATACTGTCGATCTTGATGACAAAACTGGTTATATCCATAAAGATTATGTATCTGACAAACCAATCAATTACAGGATCTACAATGTTCCATATGCAAAAAATAAGACTTGGATGCCATACACAGCAATTACCAGTAGAGGGAGTAAACAGTATAAGTTACAACAGAAAGCATATACAAGCGATTATGGTATTCGAATGGTAAATGGAAGATATTGTGTAGCAATTGGTTCACATTTTGAATGTAAGATTGGTCAGTATTTTGACTTAATTTTAGCAAATGGTGAAGTAATTCCTTGTATTATGGCTGATCAGAAGGCAAATAAACACACTGATTCTGCGAATATCATCACAACATCTACAAATTGTCTTAGTGAATTTATTGTAGACAGGAATGCTTTAAATCGTAATGCAAAACGTGATGGCGATATATCTTCTTGCTGTCCAGAATGGAAATCGACTGTAAAGCAAATTAAAGTATATGAAAAGGTGATCTAATGTTTATTAGTGGGGTTTGTTTTAGAGAGGTGAAAAAGGAAATGGAAAGAACATATAAATTATATTTACAAAGCATCAATGATGCAAAAGATTTTGTAGTGGCTATAAACAAATTAAATAGCGAAGTTGATGCAAGGTACGGTGTACGTGTTGTCGATGCAAAATCTATGTTTGGCTTGTTAAATATGTCTCATTGCAAGCCGTTAGAAGCAACTATTTATTCTAATGATGAAAATGAGATCAATGAATTTGCTGAAATTTGTAAGAGATATGAGGTAAAAAAGAATGACAAACAGAGAGAAATATAAAGAAGAACTTATTGATTTGGCGATAAAAAGAAATATTTTTGCATTAGTAAAAGGAGTCCCAAAGCTATGTAATGAAACATATTGTGAAAATTGTGATTATGATTATCTTGATAAAGATTGTGATTGCGCGAGTAAAAGACAAAATATTTTTAAATTATGGCTAAACAAAGAATATGTCGAACCACCTATTGACTGGATTAAAGTTGCAGTAGATACACCAATTTTTGTCAGAGATGGAGAAAATGAAACATGGGCGAAAAGACATTTTGCGAAATACGAAAATGGCAAGATTTATACATGGACAAGTGGAACAACATCTTGGAGTGGGGAAGATGATAGCATGATATCGTGGAAATATGCAAAACTTGCCACAGAGGAGGATATGAAGAATGACTAATTATTCACAGGTATTAGAGTTAGATGAAATTACATTAGAAGATTGCATGAATTTATTCAAATATGGCAAAACAACACTAATTGAAGATGGTAGAATTACAAATATCTTGGAAGAAGGTGATTGATTATTCTTTGTTTGATTGGTAAAAGCGCAAGTGGTAAAACATTTGTGCGAGATAAATTAGTAAAAGAACATGGTTATAAAAGTCTGGTGACATTTACATCTCGTCCACCAAGAAAAGGTGAAAAACAGGATATTACATATCATTTTATTTCCCAAGAAGATTTTGAACAGAAAATTGAAGATGGATTCTTTGCAGAGTGGAAGAAGTACGACACTGAGCAAGGTGTTTGGTATTATGGCACTGCATTAACAGATTGCTATGATGCAGACGATGATACAGTTACAATTCTTACTCCTAATGGTGTAAGAGATTTGCAAGCAAAAGAGATTCCAATGGTTATTATCTATCTGTATAGCAATTTGAGTACGATTAAGCAGAGATTATCCATTCGTGGCGACAATCCAAAAGAAGTTGAAAGACGTATAGAAGCCGACATTAAAGATTTTAATGGTGCTGAAATGCTTGCGGATAGAATCGTATACAATAATCAATCTGATGATATTGAGGATGTTATCAGTAATGTTGACTATTGGTATAAAAAAATTTTAAAGGAGAAAGCGGATGAGTAATAAACTAACTATTTATTTAGCTGGACGTATGGGTGGTCTTACAAAAACTGAATATAACACATGGCGAGAAGTTTTAAGGAAGAAACTTGAAATTGCAGCAGAGTGTTGCAATTCAATTATTCAAGTCATCAATCCTGCTGATTATTTTGACTTTGATAACATGGAAGGTCATACAGATAAGGAAATTATGCAGTTTGATCTCAATATGGTACGTCAAAGCGATATTGTGATTGCAAATGTTAATGGTATAAACGAAAGTATTGGAACATCTATTGAAGTTTATGAAGCTAATAGATTAAATATTCCTGTCATTGCATATTCAGACGTATTAGATGCCAAAAAAGGAGACATTTTTGACAAAATTCACCCTTGGATTAAGGAATGTTTGGCAACGAAACTAATGTTTCATGCTGACGATGTTGTGCAGTATGTGAAGGATTTTTATATGGTTAGATATTAGGAAGGAAGTGATTAAGATATATACAGGATATATGAGTTGTCGAAGTCTAGCTGATGCGTTATACAGTAAGAATAATTTCGTAACAGTTCAAGTTGGAGACAGAGAATATTATATTAAAACTGTTAAGCAGAAACGAACCCATGCAAATTTAGATGATTCAGTGATGCACACGGTTCTAGTTTGTGAAGAATAGATTGGAGGTAATCATGCCAGATATGACATTATGTAGCAGTTTACATTGTCCAGTAAAAGGAGATTGTTTTCGTGCCACCGCAAAACCAAATCCAGTGAAACAGAGTTATTATAATTTTGAATATACTTGTCACGAGGATAATGGCTTTGCAGATTTTATTAAAAATGAAAAGAAAGGTTGATTTCTTATGGATAATGATAAAGAAATAACACATGAAAAACTTCAAATAATATGGAACGACATGACAATTTATCAAAAGATAAAAGGTTATTCACTTGAATCATTATCGGATTTTTTTATGAAAATCTGCAATGATAATAGAAGTAAATTTCTCACAAAAGAAGATTGGATAAAGTTGTTGAACATGAAATCTTATGAAGATTATAAAACGGGAAAGGAGAATATACATATTGACAAAAGTAATTAAAAGAGATTGTTCAGAAGTTAATTTTGACAAATCAAAAATTTCAACCGCAATTCTTAAAGCAATGAAGAATGGTTCAGGCATTGTAAAGCCAAAGATTGCGGATGACATTGCAAATGAGATTGAAGAAGAGTGTAAGGATAAAGACGAAGTAAGCATCTCTGATATTGAATCAATGGTTTATGATAAATTGATTACTAAGAAGCAGAGACTTACTGCAAAAGCATATGAGGGATATAGAAGTATTCGTGAGTTTCAGAGAGAAAATGAGAATACAACAGATTCCGAGATTGATGAACTATTAGATGGTGAAAGCGAGTATTGGAATACTGAAAATTCCAATAAGAACTCAAAGGTATTAAATACTCAGCGTGATTATATGGCAGGAATTGTAAGCAAGGATATTTCTCGTAGATTTTTACTTCCACCAGAAATTGTACAAGCACACGATGAAGGTATTATTCATTTCCATGATATTGACTATTTTGGTATGAATGCAATGAGCAACTGCTCACTTATTAATCTTGAAGATATGTTACAGAATGGTACTTGTATTAATAAGGTAATGATTGAAAAACCACATAGATTTATTACTGGTTGTACAATCGCCACTCAGATTATTCTTGGTGTTACATCACTTCAGTATGGAGGAGCTACAATTACTCTTACACATTTAGCACCATTTGTAAGAGATAGTTATAACAAATATTATGAGAAATATAAGTCATGGGGATTTTCTGATGAAGATTGTAAGAGATATGCAGAAGCTGATACCAAAAAAGAAGTAGCAGATGGTGTTCAGACTTTTAACTATCAGTGTAATTCTATGTCTAACTCAAATGGGCAGTCTCCTTTTTTGAGTGTATTCATGTATCTTGGAGAGACTACAGAGTATAAGAAAGAACTTGCAATGATTATTGAAGAGTTTCTTAATCAGAGATTACTTGGTCTTAAAAATGAAGTTGGCGTATATGTCACACAGGCTTTTCCGAAGCTTCTTTATGTCTTAGAAGAAGATAATATTCATGAAAATTCCCCTTATTGGTATTTAACAAAACTTGCAGCCAAGTGTACTGCAAAGAGAATGAACCCTGATTATATTTCAGAGAAGATTATGAAGAAATATAAAGAGGGTAACTGTTTCCCGTGTATGGGTGAGCGTAAACTACAGCCCAGGATAAACCGATTGAACCTCGTTGCTTAGAGGGTGTAACTAATATAGTTGCTAACGGATAGGTCTTAGGTAGAAGAGATTCTGTGACCTAAGATGAGTACCGTGCCAACCCTAGAAATAGGAAGTGTGTATCGACTAACCGTGATGAGTGTAGCGGTGTAGGATTGGAGACAAGCACCAATTCCAAGCAGTCGGCTCGTTGATGAGAGTAACGGACTCGGAGAGAATATATAGTCAGTGTACATAGTGATATGTAATAAAAATGTGTAGAAGTTTCCTTTCGCCTTATAAAGATGAAAATGGTAATTATAAATTTTATGGAAGACTAAACCAAGGCGTTGTTACCTTAAACCTTGTAGATGTAGCATTGTCATCTGAAGGAGATTATGAAAAGTTTTGGGATTTAATGGAACAGAGGACAGAATTATGTCATAAAGCATTACTTTGCAGACATAAACGATTAGAAGGAACGTTATCTGATGTCGCACCTTTATTATGGCAGTATGGAGCATTTGCAAGACTTAAAAAAGGTGAAAAGATTGATAAGTTACTTCATAATGGATACGCAAGTATTTCTCTTGGATATGCAGGATTATATGAATGTGTAAAATATATGACTGGTAAATCACATATTGATTCACAGGAAGGTCATGATTTTGGCATTAAAGTAATGCAGTTTATGAACGATAAATGTGACCAGTGGAATAAAGAACATTATATTGGATTTTCAATTTACGGATCTCCAATCGAAAACACAACGTATAAATTTGCGAAGTGTCTACAGAAACGTTTTGGAATTATTGAAGGAATTACAGATAGAAATTATATCACAAACAGTTATCATACATTTGTAAAAGAACCAATTAATGCATTTGATAAACTTGCTAAAGAATCAGAATTTCAGGCATTATCGCTTGGAGGTGCGATATCTTATGTTGAGACAGATGGATTAGTAAATAATGTAGATGCTATTTTAGAAATGAATAAATTCATCTACGACCATATCATGTATGCAGAAGAAAATACAAAATCTGATTACTGTCAGATTTGTGGTTATGACGGTGAAATTAAAATTATTGATGAAGGTGGCGAACTTATTTGGGAATGTCCAAATTGCCACAATAGAGATAAAGACAAGATGAATGTAGCCAGAAGAACCTGTGGATATATTGGAACTAATTACTGGGGGAAAGGACGTACTCAGGAAATTAAGGAGAGATATGTCCATATGACAGATATAGCGGAGGATTTATAATGGCACAGATTTTTAGAGTAAGTGGATATTTAGTTGATCCATCTGATGACTGCAATAAGGAAGAAATTAAAGTATCTATTACTGATAGATTAGATATGTTTTGTCAGCAATTGCATATTGAATCTGCTGATATTGGAGAATGGGAAGATGATAACCCATTAAATTATGAAAATTGTGATTTAGCATATTGTACTAAATATTTTAAACAGACCAATAATTATTTTAAGTTTGATAGACCATTACCAGCAGTAGGACAAAAATACAAACACTTTAAAATTGGTAAAATTGTTACGATTATTGGAATTTCAAGACATACAGAAACTGAAGAGGTGACGGTTGTTTATGACTATGAAGGACATATTTGGAATCGTCCTCTTGAAATGTTTATGAGTGAGGTTGATAAAGAAAAATATCCTAACACTACACAAAAATATAGATTTGAACTTGTGGAGGATTGATTATGAGGTATGCACAAATTCGATCTATGGACATTTCTAATGGAGAGGGAGTTGGAGTCTCCCTCTTCGTCCAAGGTTGTCCATTTCACTGTAAAAACTGTTTTAATTCTGATACATGGGAGTTTAATGGTGGAAAAGAGTGGACAGAAGAAACAAAAAATAAATTTATGGAACTTATTAATAGACCATATATTAAACGAGTGTCATTTCTTGGTGGTGAGTGTTTAGCGGATCAGAACCTTGATGAAGTCCTCAAATTAGTCAAGGAAATCCGTATTTCTTTTCCTGAGAAAACTATCTGGTTATATACAGGTTTTCGATGGAATTACATAATGAATTATCAACCTGTAGAAACAGATGATTTTGATTATATTGAAGAATCTTATAATGATGGATTGATGGAAAAACGCAAGCAGATAATTTCACTATGTAATATCGTGGTTGACGGAGAATATATAGATGAGCAGAAAGATCTCACACTTGCTTATCGTGGCAGTAAGAATCAGCACGTTATTGATGTAAAGCAATCTCTTGCTCAGAACAAAGTAGTTTTATATTGTGATTAAAGGAGATAATACAAATATGGAAATGGAAGATTTATACAAATTAAAGAAAGGCGATAAAATTCTTGTTAAATGTACTGTAGAAGCAGTATTTGTTCAAAGCGGAATGGTAATGGTTACAACAAGAGATTGCGACAATGGGTTCGATGCTTATGTTGATGAGATTAGAGGTGTTGTAAATGAATAGCATTATTGGATTTCTGTTATTTCTTCTTGGAATCATATTTGGCGCAATTATTGTATTTATAGCTATATATCCAATAATAAAAGATATGTTTAACTATATTCAAGATATGAACAAAATTTTCGAAGACAAGGAGAATAAATAAATGGAAATAAACGAATATCAAGAATTAGCAATGCGAACAAATCCACACAAGGCAACAGAAAGATTACTTGGGAATATGCTAACATGTGATATGAAATATCTACTACAGCAAAATTTAATCGCAGAAGATGAACGTCATATTGATTTTGGCGGCGTATTCAATTCTTGTCTTGGATTGTCTGGCGAAGTTGGCGAGTTTAACGATATGATTAAAAAGCATATATTTCACGAGAAAACACTTGATGAAACCCATGCAAAGAAAGAGTTAGGCGATATTATGTGGTATATTGCTATGATGTGTGAATCTTTTGGATGGGATATGAATGAAATTGCAGAAATGAACATTGACAAATTAAAGGCACGTTATCCAGAAGGATTTGATATTAAAAGAGCAAACAACAGAGATTCAAAAGATATATAAAGGAGAACAAAATAAATGGAGAAAATTAAGATTAAATATTTTGACAAGGATATTGAGAAACTTACATACATTGGTGGTGGTAAATCTAACTGGATTGACCTTCGTTCAGCCGAAACTGTCCACCTGAAGAAAGGTGAATTTCGTCTGATCCCATTAGGAGTTGGAATGAAACTACCAGACGGATATGAAGCCAATATTGTGCCTCGTAGCAGTACATATAAGAATTTCAAGATCTTACAGACGAATTGTTTCGCTGTCATTGATAATTCATATTCGGGAGATGCAGATGAATGGAAACTTCCTGTAATTGCTATAGAAGACACAGTAATTAATAAGAATGATAGAATCTGCCAATTCCGTATCAATAAAATTCAGCCAGAGATTGAGTTTGAGGAAGTGGAACACTTGGACGAAACAAACAGAGGTGGTTTTGGTTCTACAGGACGAAAGTAAAGAGGTGATATACATAAAACAGGCGGTTGAAATTAAAGATAAAATAAATCTTACGATTCCAGAAGCATCTACATACTCTAATATTGGAGAAACAACAATTAGAAAATTGCTTTCCGAAAAAGCATGTCCCTTCCTATTAAAAGTAGGAAACAAACATCTAGTAAAAAGGGTTGAATTTGAGAAATATTTAGCTGGAAAGCATTTTATTTAATTTGGTAAAAAGAACTTTTGTGTGATATAATACAGTCATGCAAAAGTTCTTTGCCATATACAAGGAGGAAATACGATTGGGCAAAGATCTTAAAGGAAAAGAATTGGGACAAGGAATAATACAGAAAAAGAATGGGAGGTATGAAGCAAGATATATAGATAGATTTGGTAAAAGGGTATCAATTTCAGGCAGAGATCTAAAAGATGTTAAAAAGAGATATAATGAAGCGATTTACGAAAATGACAAGCAAATAAACGTAAAAGACAATATAACACTTGACGAATGGTATAAGAAATGGATGAACGTTTACAAGTTTGATATTATTCGTGAAAACACAAAAAGACATTATAATAATGTATATTATAAGCATATATCTCCGAGTCTTGGGAATTTTCAATTAGGAAGTATTACTCAATATCAAATCAAACAACTTATCAAAGAATTAAAGAGTAGTGGGTATCAATACGAAACGTGCAACAAGGTAAAAATTCTTCTTGTTGATATTTTTAACAAAGCTATGATTAACGAATATGTGCGAAAGAATCCAGCAAAAGGAATATCATTAAAAAGAGACGAAGAAAGGGACGTAAGAGTTTTGTCGCAGGATGAACAAACGGTATTCTTTGATTGTTGTAAGGGAACATTTTATGACAATCTGTTTGTTACGGCAGTATCAACGGGAATGAGGATTGGAGAACTTGCTGCTTTAAGATGGACAGATGTTGACTGGGATAGTAGAGTAATTCATGTAACTAGAACTCTCGTATATCAGAAATATGAAAGCGACAGTCAAAAGGAATATCATTTTGAAAAGCCAAAGACAAGAACTAGCTTAAGAGATATACCAATCAACAGGCAGTGTGAAATAGCATTAAAGAAACAATTTATTCAAAAGTCTGTTGTTGCTACTAAGCAACCAATTACAAAGAAAGTTGACGATAAATATGCTGATTTGTTATTTACATCAAAATTCAACACACCATTAAATTCGCAAGTTGTATGTCAAGCAATTAACAAAATTATAGAAGAGGTAAATCTTACAAAAGATTATCTGGATGAAATAGAACCATTCTCTGCACATTGTTTTAGACACACATTTGCGACACGTTGTTTTGAAGCTGGTGTTGCACCAAAAACAGTCCAAGCATATCTAGGACACGCATCTCTGCAAATGACAATGGATTTGTATACATCAGTTATGCCAAAACAGATGGAGACAGAGATGGATAAAGTGTCTAATGAGCTTGATCGAATTTCAGAACATGGTGATGAATTAGCAGAAAAACAGTTCGAAAATATGGCTTCAAATAACAAAATTGTTTCTTTCCGTGGAGATTCAATGGTGGTATAATTGGTGCTTGTGGAGACAAATCTTGTAAAATGGCTTAAAATCAACATTTGCAACATTCGTTTTTTGACTTTATGAGTATCTTATTACGTTTACCAGCAGACACCATATGAGTTCATCAATACCGATGAAATCATTGGAAAATAGCGGTATTTAAAGGGCTTGACAATAATTTTAAAAAATGAGAAACCAAGATAAGTTGATATATTTTCGTATAAATTGATATAGTTTTATATATCAATGGAGACAAAATGGAGATTCCTGAAAAATCAAATGGAGACAAAATAATATAACAGTTTTGCCGCAAAGAACTTTTGCAAAATCGTAAAAAAATAGGGACAGGTAGAAATTCATATACTTGTCCCTAAATTATTATTACATCATATTACAACATTTGTCCGTTCCATTTTCGTCTATTCTCTGTGTCATATTCAACTTGAATCCGTGAGAGCGTATCATTGTGGCTTAATTCTTCATAGGCATATTCCTGAGTTTCATATAAGCGTTTTAAAGGTAGCTGAGTACCACTACCGTCTATAAAACGTATAATCGCCAAACTTCCACTAATACGAACTATTTTACATTTCCGAACAGTTCTATTGTTTTCTATAATCCATGCAGTATCACCTTGTTTCATATTATCACCTCTGATATATTATGACATTATAACAGAATACATATTCGTATGCCTACAGATTTCTATAAATATACGAACATATATTCGATAATCTTCTTTAAACGGCAGTTTAAATGACTTAAATAATTTTAAATTCAGAAAAATTATTGAAAATTGGTCTTCGGCATCGCAAGTATCTGGTGGATGTGGAATATACAAAGTAAACGTAATAGAAGATAATTTCTATAGTTCAATAGCTAAAAAAGCAACAACTTTCCAAAATGTCGGCGATTACGTACTTATTATATTTTCGTGGAATGGTTTAGAAACTTTAAATTTTAGTATTGGATTACTTGCAAGTCCACGAAGTACCACTTTTTGTTTGGTACAAGTTTGGGATGGCAATTTTATTTTGTATGATATTTAATTTTATTCTGCTTCTAGATACATGAAGTTAAGCCAATACGTGCCGGCTTCAAATACGCTTCGCAAAAAGACACTAGCTGTGTTTTTATCTAAATACCATTTACCTTCTTTTCCGTCCATGTTTGTTTGGTTGATGTTAGTAAACAATTTTGTTGGTAAATTTACAATAGAAACATATTCGCCAGGAGTATTTTCAGATAAATCAATACGTATAGCGCAAATTACTAAAGATCCGTATCGTAGTGCCATCGCTTCGCTAAACTTAACCTTATCTGCAAAATCTGTTCGAGGACAATATGGTGTCCATTGAACAATTTTAATTTTTAAACTGCCGTTTAAAACAACATTGTCGAACAAAAGTTCTTTGTATAATACAATTCAAGTCAATACATACTATCAATGCGCAAAAATTGTTTAATTTTGTGCGTATTCCTTTCTTGTTTGGCGTGTATTTGCACATTCATATACGCCACTTACATAACCTTATTAAATTCATTTCTAACATTTTTCTTATCACAAATACAATAAATCATTGTAGTATCCAACTTAGCATGACCAAGAATTTGTTGAACATACTGAATTGGCATACCTTTACGAGCTAATTCTGTTGCCATTGTACGTCTGCATCTGTGCGGATGAACATTTGTCACGTTTGCCACATCTCCAATTTTATGTAATCTTTGTCTAATGCTTTCCTTGGATAATCGTGTCCCATGATCATTTAAAAATAATGGTTCAAGATTGTCTTTTCTAGTCATAATATATTCTTTGATATAATACATAGAGCGTTCAGATATATAAACCGTCCTTTCTTTGTTGCCTTTTCCAACGACAGTACATTCGCCCGATTTAAAATCAATGTCCTCACGGTTAACATTCTGTACTTCAGAAACTCGACATCCAGTAGAAAACATAAATTCTAATAACGCACGATTTTTAATTGTATCGCAGTTATCTAAAAGCTTTTCTACATCTTCATCAGAGAATGGTTTCTTTGTGACATATCGAGACTTAATCTCATGGATTTTCAACATAGGATTCTTTGGAATAATTTCTTCAAGAGTCAACCATCTAAAGAACGCAGAAAGGTTTTTTCTCCTATTATTAGCAGTAGTATTTGAAACTCTTTGCTGATACAATGAGAGTGCCCATCTAATGTCGTTTGTAGTAATATCCTTTATATTTTTGTTTCCAAGATCATCTAACGTGTGCTTAATCGAATCCATATACTGATAAATTGTACTGGGTGAACGACCTTCAAGACGCAAAGAAGCTCTATATGTATTAAGAATTTTCTCATTCTCATTTTCAAGTACACACAATTCTGTATGTTTCTCATTTATATCATATTTTCTTAATAATCTACAAACACATCCATCTATCATCATTACAGTATTATCATCTGCAAATCTGTCAATCATTGATAATAATTCTAATCTAAATTTCTCTTCCATAACGTAAAAAAATACCTCCATCCTAAATCAAAATTTATATGTTCTACATATATATTCTCCATTTGGAAATAAATGGAATTGATTTTAGAACGGAGGTTCGGTTATTCAATATTCAGTTGTAGATAAGATTATTCAGATACAATACAATCTGAGAATCCATCAAGTTCCAAGATACTATTTACAGTATCCTGATAACGTCCATACAGTTTTGCGGCACTCTTTCTTACGAAATATGCTCTGTACTTTGCCTGTCCCTTTTCAAGACTAGTTCCTCTTGCTTCTTCAATTCTTGTTGCCATAAATGTTTCCATATTAAAATCCTCCTTTGAAATATATTTATTCAGCACCTTCAGTATCTTCCATACCTGGAATAATATCTGTGATGATTGAATCAATAGCAGTAGCGTTTGCAATGTGACCTTTTTCCAATGAATCCAGACGTTTTTCGATTTCATTTTTGGTTCGCAGCCTGATAGTAACCGTGTAGGTTCCATCTTCCTTGCCGGCCTCGTCCGTATTCGGTGCGTATGTAAACCCATCACACTTCAGATCGGTGTATTTTCCAGATACCTCATCATTGTGTTTAAAGGTCACTTCCGCAATGTTGTTCTCTGCAAAAGTGTCCGTGATCGTTTTAATCCCGTCAAAATTTTTGGACTGGATCTGGATGTTTCCAAGGCTTGCACCATCGGCAATTTCAAAGCTGGTCTGATCTTTTAAAATAATTTTATCCATATTATTTTTTCCTTTCTATGATAAAAAATGGTTAATAAGTTGCGTTCGAATATTTGTTCGATATATTTTCTTAAACGGCAGTTTAAATACAACAATAAAAAGAGCTAATACATTAGATGGAAACGAAGCATTAGGCACAACATGTTATGGGAAACCTTTCTTTAACCTAAGTGGATAACTAACGGCATGTATCTAATATCTGTAAGTGTTTGGTTTGTACGCCCAGTGAATTTAATTGATAAATTCCAATTTTTTGGGCTACTTGTAAAGTTACTTCTAATGAGTGATCCTTGTATATCAATATTCTCTTCATTAAGTGTATTTACATCAACAATAACAATGCTATTAGCAGGTAACGATAATGAGACCGTAAGATTAGTAGCCGTTCCTGCAGGATACTTTATGTTTTTGACCCTATAGCCGCCATTGTCTATATCCCAATCGGTTTGTACACTTATTACATCGGAACCATTGTTGACTATACAAAACGGGTTTCCAGTAAATATGTTTTCGATGCCAAATGATGGTATTTTCTTACTATTTAGACTGCCGTTTAAATCACTTATCTGCTTTGCGAGCGATCCATCAATATTCGGGTTCGCCTGCCTTGCGTCCAGTGCAAATCCCGCCACAGTCGTTGTCTGGTTATTTACGATACTTTCCGGTTGCAGTGCGCTTCCGATCTCCTTTTTCAGCGTAGGGTTACTAAGAGTTGTAGGCTGGTATTCGTGTCTTATAGTGCCACGTTCTAACTGGAATTTTATAATACAGTTAGTTAAAGTAATACCAGCTACAATATATAAACCAAGTTCATCACGATCAAAGTCATCGGTTTGCGAATACTTAAAAATAACACTTAATGTTGAATTATTAACAGTACGGCAAGCAGCAATGTCCGTATTTATATTTTGTTTGTTTTTATTGGCTAAATATAAAGATGCTTGTCCTTTGACTGTAGTTATCGTCAACACGTAATTTTTTCCAATTTCTAATCCTAACTTGCCTATAAAAACAGTATAGTGCGCGGTAGCCGTAGCTGTACCGTTAGCAGTTACAGACCCATCTTCGTTTACTGTCCAAGTGATACCGTTATTCGTATAACTATCCGGTCTATAATATGGATAAGGTATTAAATTCTGCCCTTGCTGATCTGATAATCTTTCATTTAAAGAAGTATTGCTAATCGTAGTAGGTTGATATTCATGCGACATCGTACCTACTTCAAGCATTGGCTTAAATGTAATATTATTAGCAGTTGCGCCGTTTCGAATAATCAACCTTATTCCATACTGGAGAGTATTCTCATCATTTGCTGTATATATTTCAGTTCCTTTCATTGAAGAAACTCCGTACTTCCAATTGGTAGGATTGTTTTTATCATAACGAACAAGCTGCATATAGCCAACGTTTGTATGCTGTTCATCAGTGAGCCCATCGCTAATAATATAGGTATTTCCTAACTGAAGCGATTTCATGGTAGATAAATTATATGGATATATCAATGAATACGGTGCCTCTTTACTAGCCGTGCCATTAGCAGTTACAGACCCGTCATCGTTTACAGTCCAAGTGATACCGTTAGTATTCCCTTCGGTTCCGTCATATGGATAAGGTATTAGATTCTGTCCTTGCAAAGTCGAAGTTTTGTCAATTTCTTTTTTCAGATTTACATTGCTCTCTGAAATAGGTTCATAGGCATGAGCGATTGTTCCCATTTCAAGTATTGGCTTTATTGCTAAATCAGAAACAGGAGTGCCTTTACCAACATTAATTGATAAAGAATATGTATGTGTTGAATCACCAACAAAAATCTTTGTCACTGGCGTGTCAGATACATTTGCAACCGCCTTACCAATAGTTTCATCATACACATATACATACACGCTTTTTGGAAGTCCTTCACAACTAAGAGTATAAGAAGTATCATCAAGCTTTAATGTCTTATATGCAAAATTATAATAAGCATTATTCTCAGCAGATGCAGTTCCATTTGCTAAAACTGAACCATCTGACTGAACTGTATATGTTATTCCATTTGTAGTTCTATCTGTTAAAGGATACGGAATTAGATTTCTTCCCTGTGAAGTTCCAACACCACCAAGTTTAGTCTTTTCTTCACTTGTATAATCATTAGAAGATAATCCCTTTCCTTCTTCCTTTATAACAAGATTAGAAATATCTTGATGCTCAGTAAGATATCCTGCATCATTTGTAAACTCAGATACATTTGTTGGAACTATTGGAATTTCCGTCTTATCCGCTTTACCAATCTGTAATGCTGTAATAGCACTCTTATTATCCTTAATGGCACTATTCATGGCAGACGCACTTGTTTCATGTGTAGAAATCCAATCAGACATTTCCTTTAATGTATCAAAATCTTCAGGTGCACCAGCTACAACCTTTGCAATTCCATCCGAAACTGCTTTTTTTACCGAACCATTTCCCGTTCCATTAAGCGTTGAAATCGCCGTTTCATTAGCTTCAATTCTTTTCGTATTGCTCGTAATATTCGATGTATTCTGTTTTATTGCAGATTCATCTGTTCCAATCTTAGATTTAATGCTTTTTAATTCGCCAGCAATCACTTTATTCTGTAAAGGATTTGTTGATTCTTCTGATAAAGCATCATCTACAGGAATTCCTTTTACAACACCGCTTTCGTCAATAGTAATGGTAGTACCGTCAACTTTTGATGCAACGTGACCGTTTGAATCAGTTAACGAAACTGGTAACTTTGAATCTCCTTTAGAGATATACAGTCTATCCTCATCAGAGGAAAATTCAAATTTGTAACCGTCAAGAGCGGCGTTAATTTTGCCAATAGCCTCATCAATCAGTCGAATATTGCTTTTACCACCTTGACCTGTAAGTTGATCAAATACAGTCAACCATAATTCGCTGTAATCTGTTTCAGCCCACAACTTAACGCCAGTGTTACTTAATATCTCTGACATATATTTCCTCCTTTTAAATTATTTTCTTTCTACCTGTTTCTGAGATTGTTTGATTATAATAACTATTTAATGATCCACTCATCATTTTTAATCGTATCAAATAAGAAGCAGACATATTGACCTTCCCATTTGTAAAATTGATTTTATTATCTTCATTTGATTCATTAAAAATGTCTATCTGCGTATGAACTTCGTTGTTCTTAAGCTGAATCTCATTATTATCAATTTTCAGTTTTTCGCTTAATGAAAGAGAAGAGTTATTGTTCTGTACAACAATATCAGAATCGTTTTTTGACTCAATTCTTTCAGAAACTATAGAGGAAGTATTTTTATTCTCTATCTTTATTGTGTTTTCTTCTTTATTTTTGACATTTTCACGAATTAAAAATGTTGAATCATCATCAAATTTAATCTCATTTCTTGATTTTGCATGGGACAAAAACAAGACTCTTGTTAGAAATTTTGAATTATTAAAAGCCACGTTATTTGTGCGTGGCTTTAATATTGCTTTTAATGCTGTTTTAATAGAGTTCTTAATTTTAATAAAACTCGTATTAACAAGCTGAGTATATCGTGAAGCACCATGAATATACTCACGAAATGTTTGCCTATCCGAAATCTTGGATGATAAAATGTGATAGTTTATTCGCATACTTCACCTCGTTTTCTTTTATGCGTTCAGTACAGTAGTAGTTAACCCTTCTGTTGGAATTTCAAGAACTGCACCTGCCGGAATTTCCTGTGCCCTCATTAACTCTCCATAGAACATCATATTTCCACCTGTCTCTGCATCAAAAATCACCCAATGTGTAACAGGGGAAGCAGCCGTAGTCCATGATTCAGCAGCCTCGTCAAAACGGAATACTACAGAGTTTGAGATTGCACCTTCGTTTGGTTCACTCCAGTTAGTAGAATCACACTTAGCTGAGAAACGCTTGTAACTAGGAGCAGTAGGCTCTGTACAGTTTGTTCCCGCTTCTGTAGGAGCTGTCTTGCTTACTCCGATATAAATTGTCTTTTCGCCATTACGAAAGATATTAGTTAAAATCTGATTCTTCTCGTATGTATTAATCATTACGAATCCTCCTTATTTATTTGATCATAGGTTTTATTGAGATTTTGCCGAGATCGGCAACGAAACGATTCCCAAGTCTATCTGTTATAATCAGTTGATGTGTAAATTTACCAAATAGATTTAACGTGTCAGAAGATGGGATAGTGATTTGAATTACATTATCTGTAATTTTAATTGTGCCTTTGGTTGTTGATTCAGTTGCCAAAACCTCTGTTTCTCCGTACTTTGCTAAACGCCATTCACAAGAAGAAGCCGCTATATGATATTCTGTATCTAAAATGTCATATAAATCGACCTCGAATGTCTGTTGACAACCTTCAATCATACCAAAGTCTGAATTGTTAAATACTTCACATGACATTTACTTTACCTCATTATTTTGTGACTCCTTTGTTACATTTTCTTTTTTATCCTCTATAATAGGACTATTAAGAATCACACTAATTTGTGCGATTCCTTGCGCTTGTTGAATTCCTGTAAAATTCATAGAATTCAGAATATTAAAAAGAAGTTGTATCTTATCTTTTGGATAAGAGACAACTTCCTGTACTTGTGTATTATTCTGTTTTTGTTCCATATTAACCCTTTCTTTATTTCTTTTTGAACGTGCTATTACACCATGATTTTGTTGCATAACCACTTAAGTCAGATGCAGTAACCATTTTACGATATACTTCAGACAACTTATCTGCTACATATTCATTTACATACGTTTGAACATAATCTGGTGTTGCTCCTGTCAAAATACCAGAACTATAATTAGAAAAATCAATGAGCCTAGATCCACCGCCATATGTTCCAACTGCAACTGAGTAAGATGCTTCGATATCTTTTGTACTTTTTGGAAGCGAAGAAGAAGTGATAAGTTGTTCACCGTTTGCAAAAATTGTACCTTTTAGATTGATAACATTTGATTGAATATTCAATTCGTTAGAACCATTTATATAATTACAATTCATAGAATTAGAGAATATACTATTATTACTTATTATTGTTCCGTCATTATTTCCATTAGATAATAACTGTATTAAGCTTGGAGATATTATACTTGTTCCATAGTCACCATCATACCATAAATATCCATTTGTAATTCCCCAATCACCAATTAACCCCGCATTTGCTTTCATATTTCCATATTTATCCACTAAAAAGTTACCATTGTTTATATTAATACTTCCACCAATAAGATCTCCACTAAACGTACCTTTGTTTGCGGTTAAATTACCATCTTTATCAACCGTAAATGTCCCATTACCAAGATTGATAGAGCCACCTTTTAACTGACCGCTGAAAATGCCGCTAGAACCAGTCAAATCGCCCATAAAATGCACATTACCATCTGAGTCAACGTAAAACTGTTTGTTATTCCCCTTATAAATAGAAAATAATTCTTCACTTTGATTCGGTTGAATTCGTACAGAGTTATTACCACTTTTAGCAATAAAACCAGCATCATCAAATTTATAAGTACCTGAATTGTTTTGTAAAGTAAGATATTCTCCCAAAAATAATTTTCCTAAAATTGCTTCGGCATTTACGGCATAAACAGTATTTCCATTTTTGTCAATGGGAATCTTACCGATAGCCATTTTTGCACTCTGGAAACCATCATCTGAAAATACAATTTGGTTGTTAATAATCTTAATCTGTTCGGGATCAAAGTCATTCTTCTGTTCATTCCATTGCCTGAACCACATTCCAGTTTCGTCCCATGATTGATGTTGATTTTTTACAGGAATATTTGCAACATCTAATCCATATTTCCGCATTTCCTCAACAAAGTTACTCTGATTTACAGACTTATCGTATTGGTCTTTGTTAAACTGAAAGCTCATAGCAGCAGAATTAGCTTGCGCTTGAATACTAGCAGCATCTTCATATATATCATGTACACGAATAGCATCAGAGAATGTTACATCAATCTTACTTGTGTCATTATAATCAACAGTAAAACTAATTAGTCTCAGTTTAATAACGGTATCGTAATCGGTAGCCATTCTGATAAAGTTACCAAGCTGGAAATACTTTAGAAAACCTTTGAATTGTGGGATAGTAAGAACATTAGAAAGAGTAGAAGTATACTGATATTGTGGTCTACATTTCTTAGATAAATCTTTCCATGCGACATCAAATAACTGACGTTCAATATCAAATCTTTCTGTATCTGTTGTATTATCTGTGGTGATATAATTGTCGTTACTATATGTTTCCTCTACAACATAAGAGTCAAGAGTTTTCCATTCATCTTTAGTAAACCATTTATCCATATCTAATTGTGCCTGAACAGCATTTCTCTCTGAGATTATAGAATTGTATACATCTGTAGCAGAATCAACCTCAGATTTTCTTTTATTATATTCAGCAGTAACATTATTCAAATCCTCAAGATTTTGCTGATACAGATTATAGTTAAAAGAGTCTGGTTTGTTCATGCCTTGTGCACAATAAACTTCATCTATATTCTTGAATGATTTAACCTTAGAATCCAGAAAATCTAAACCATATTTCGTCCAATCCTTAGAGTTTAAATCATCAGGTAATCTAGTTTCAAGTTCCTGGATAACACCAATCTGATCACCAAGACGTTTCATAATTTCTTCGTACTGTGGTTTTAAAGACTGATATTTTTCGTTGTATGATTTTACTTTATTCTGGATAGATTCTTCCATTTCTGGCAGATAATATTCAAAATTGTAAATCTTATTTGTGCTGTTTGGATTGACTTCGTTGATATAAATTCCGTCACCACCATTGACACGATAGCATGTAATAATGCTATTTTCATCAATGGTTTCTGTCATAGACTGTGCAAGATTATCCATTGAGACATAGATATTTGTATCTTCCCCATAATTGTCTAAATCATAAGCACTAACTGTCTGATTGAACGTATCGAAAATAAACAAGCAATTAAATGCTTCTGATACATCACCAGTTAAAAATGAATATACATCTATATCGTCCTCGTCAAAACTTCTCTGTTTATTAGCAAGAGAAGCATCTACATGACCAACCGACCAACTTGGAGCAACATTTAATACTCGATTCAACAGACTTCCCTTTGGATTAATAGGATCATAGAAGATAGTTTTCACATAATCATCGTACAGGATTTCGCCTGAGTTACATTCAAAATCAATGAGTCGCTTATTGCATAAAGTACATTCCAATGAGTTTGCAGTAATACTTTTTGAGATTCCTGTATCTTCGATATTAGTCTCCACATGAATTTTGTACCAACCAATGCCTTGAATCATAATTAGACGGTCTTCTTGAAAATCGTCATAATGTTCATACTTCTTACCATTGATATCTCTATAGATTTTAAAAGAAGCAGTCTGATAAGCGTTTAGATTAAAAGTGAGAGATAAATCATCATAAATACTTACTGCACCAAGAAAGGTTTTATCCTTTTTGGTAATGTAAATAATTGGTTTTTCAAGATTATTCAAAAAATCAACTGGTAAATTAAATGATTGAACTGCCATCAGATCACCACCTTTCGTATAGGTCTATATTTCATCGTGAGAGTGCAATTACCTTCAATTTTGAATACATTTGTTCTTTTATTTAAGTCGTTTACAATACGTGGCAATTTGTAATTGGTATCATTATAGATTTTATGGGATATAGCAGTAGAAGTGATTTCTAGGATTGTTCCATCAATTTTGATTACTTCATTGTCTACACAATTATCCAATTTAAAGAATTCGCTCGATGTTTCATTTGTAACTTTGAGATTGCAAGCTGTAGAAATGTCTATTTTAATATCTGGATAGATATAACCAATTTCATCACTCATATCTGCAAATTTTAATATACCAACACCATTTTCTGTTGTTGCTTTTAATGTTATTAACTGTCCAAATCCATATGGAGCGTCTGTTGTACCTGTTACTGCAATTCCCATAATATCACCTGCAACAGAAATAGGAAATATATTCAATTGAGCATTAAAATGAACCGTATCATAATCTAACCGTGTAACTGTGAATTCCTTATAACCATCTTTTCTTTCTAACCATCGAGCAATAGCAGAATACTCATATGAATCAATTGGTTCAAAATTCTGTTTCATAACTTGGAACTCAAACTTAATTGCTTCAGAATAATTTGCATTTCCACTTTTATACCATCTATTTTGAATAGGAGAGGAGGTTAGTGTAAATTCAATATTACCACCTGTCGTATCAGATGGAGTATTCCCATCAAATTCACATACCATCAGTCCATACTCATCAGAGGTCTTATTATCAAAAGTAAAACCACGAGTTTGAATTGTCATGGCAACCTCCTTTCATATTACATCATTTTCTTCATTTCTTTTTCATATTTCTTTTTGAGCCTTTTCATTTCTCTGTTTGTGCCAGAAAATTCTCTATTTAACTTTTGTGTCTCAGAAATAATATCCTGCAATTCCTGGATATCACTTCCAAAACTTTCAATTTCTTTCTCTAATTCAGTGTTCTCTTCCTGTAACTTCCGAATCTGTTCATCACGTTCAAGAAGCAGTTTTTCGAGAATACTTACTTTTCTTTCATTAGTCACTTCTGACATATGTTTTCCTCCATTAAAATAGGAGAGGACTATTACATCCTCTCCATAAACTATCTTCTTACACCTTTAGTATAGGTAGCTTGGTTAATCTTTCTTACTACATTTTCAGCCTGTTTTTGAGCGACACCTTCCATCTGCTTAACAATCTGATCGGTGGCAACGCCTTCAACAATGGTTCTATTATCAATTTGATAAGTAGGAGATTGGGATGAAATTTTCTCAATAGGAATGTTCTTCAGATTGCCAATGATAGAGTCAATCTGTGGAATAACAGGCTTAAAATTCAACAATGCTTGTGTCTGTTCCTTAGAAAGAACAGCTTCGCCACGTTGTAAGAAACTAATACCATCTTCCCCAGAAAGTTTAACAAGATCCTTAATCACACCGCCAGTTGAGAACGAAGCGTCTTTTATAAGTTTCTTGAGAGCTGAAGTAATTTTTTCTCTATCATTCTTACCAGACAAATCACTTTTTACAGATACACCAAGTTTCTTCGCAAGGGCAACTTCATCAGCCTTACTCAGAACTTGTCCATGCTGTTTATCATAAAGATACTGATTAAGAGCACCGTAATACGATTTCTTGTGTGTTGCCGATACTGAATGCTTAGATATCCATTCCGTAATATCACTTGCTTTCTTTCTGAGTTCGTACAATTCCTGTTGCTTGTCAGCATCATTACTTCCAGAAGAACCAGAGCCGTTTCCGCTAGTTCCAGAATCATTTGGTGATCCAATACCTTGTGTGTCTGTAACTTTTGTCTCTGCGTACTTAGCACTTGCTTCAGCAGCTTCATCCGCAGCTTTACAAATAGATTGCCATGAAGACGCAATCAATCCAAGCTGTGCAGTAATGTTTGGAATGTTAGAAGATAATGTACTTGCATAATCACCTACAGCATCGCCACCATCTTTCCAAGCATTCACAATATAAGTAGACACATCATAACCAGTATCCTTTGCAATTTTCTCAATGTTTGATGCAACCTGTGAAGAGTTAGCATTAACATATGTGAGAGCATCAGAGAAGACCTTATTGGTATCTTTCAGGTAGTCTTCAGCAGACTCTTTACTCTTGGTGAGCATATCATCGAGTGCTTTTTCTTGATCGGATACAGAACGATCATACAAAGTATCTGACTGTTCTTTTTCGGCATCTTTCAAATCGGATTTCAATTGCTGAAGCTTTTTACGATTTGATTCTGATGAATCGCCTTCCAGTGCCGCAATCTGCTTGCGCAAATTAGCAATGTTCTTGTTTTGATCAGCAATCTTGGATTGAAAATCGTGCAAATCTTTTTCGGTTTCTAACAATTCCTTTTTCTTCGAAATTGCTTCTTCCAAAGCATCATTTTGTGCATCTAATCCTTGCTTTACATAGGCAACTAATGACTTCTTTGCTTCATTTGCAGACTTAATAGAATCACGCTGACCTTGCTGATACTCACGAAGTTTAGAGTTATAATCAGTAAGACCAATTTTTCCACTATTATACATCTCATTCAGATCAGCAATAGCATCTTTGTACTTTTGAGCCTCCGCAAGATATGTATCATAATTCTGTGCAGTCAACCCTATAGCAGTAATACCATCCTGCGTAATCATTCCCGTATTACTGTCAAATAGATTGTCAGAATCAAGCATGTCAACTAAGAAATCTGTCTCGTCTGTGATGTCTCCAAGCTTATTAAGCAACTCGTTAAAACGGTCAAACTTCAACTCATTGATAGATTTTTGAAACTCTGCAAGTTCCTGTTCGTCCTGTTGAATGGCTTCATAGACACCATTTAAAGCTTCTTGCGCTTCATACCATTCATTACTGCCAAACTTAATTGTAGATAATTTCTTTGCAAGTTTTCCAGCTTCTTCTTGTTTAAGCTTCATGTCAGATTTGACGGCATTTGCCTGACGTGCATAATAAGCTTCACCAATCAACTGACCTTTTGCTTCAGCTATATTAAGGGAATTGGAGACAGAGTTCTTTCTCTGCTCAATCAGCCCAGCTTTATTATCATACCTTGCCTGCACCTTATCAAAGCGATCTTTCCTAGCCTGACGAACATTAGAGGTATAATCCTCTTTAGCCTGATTATAATTATCAGTTGCGGTATTCTTTGCAAGAAGATATTCATTATGTGCTATGCACTTTTCCCTAAGAGTGTCATTTTCAATCTTGTTAATAAGATTATACGAAATTGACTTATTGGATTTTAAATTACTCTTAATAGAATTAAATTCCTTTTGAGTAAGACCAATGTTTTTAGCTTTTGTTTTTTTTAGAGACTTTGTAAGAGAACTCTTATTGGATTTATAACTCTTTGTTGCACCAGTATAAGCAGTTTTTGAAGCTGATAACTGGCTATTGTAGTTTTTAATAATCTGTTTATATAGACCATCAATATCAGACGTGCCGATTTTCTTTGTTGGATCAAATGTAAGATTACCTACCTTGGCATTCAGAATATCAATCTTTGTTCCAAGTTTCTCAATCTTATCAGAAGCACTGTCAATCGGGTTGTTCGCTAAAGTCTCATATAAATCCTTTAACTGATCCGTAAGACTGGCAACCTGTTCCTTGCAAGCTTTTGCTTTCTCATAATAGACCTGATAATCCTTTAATGCATTTTTCAGGTTTTCATTCTTAATAGAAGCGATACCATCTGAACCAAGTGTTCCTTCACGGATAAGTTTCTTATAATGGTCAAGTGTCTTGGATGATACACCTTTTATCTTTTTTACATTCTTTCCGCTGCTAGAAGATGTAGATGTTGCATTGTTGATTTTGCTAAAACGTGAACCAGATACAAAATCCTTACGAGATGAAAGTTTGGAAACTCTTACAGATGCGCCAGTATGAGGGGATTCAACAAACTTACCGTCTCCACCATAAATACCTACATGTGTGATGTTGTTCTTGCTTCCAAAGAATACTAAATCACCAGCTTGCAAATTTTTCTTCGATGTAATTTTTGTTCCCATCTTAGCCTGGTCAGCCGCATGATGTGGTAAACTTACACCAAACTTCTTATAAATCTGCTGTGTAAATCCAGAACAATCAGCACCACTTGTAAGACTTGCGCCACCCCAAACATATTTCAATCCAAGGTAATTTGTAGCAGCATCATACAAAGCGTTTCCACCTGTAGAAGAAGAGGAGGATGATGAAGATGATGAAGTTGTCTTTTTGCTATTCTGTGTTTTCGCAGCTTTATTGGCATATGCCATGTATTTCTTGTATGCTTTTTCCTGTGCAGTAATAGCCTTTGTTGTAGCTTCGATTGCTTTTTTGGTTTGATTTTTCTTCTGACCGAATGTGAGAAGATCATCAATCTTGTCTTTAGCCTTAGATGCCTTGTCTGTAAGATTGTTAAGTTTAATCTCAATAAAGTCAAATACTTCGGCTGCATCAGACTTTGTTTTTGATTTAGATTTGGATTTTTTTGATGACGGAGATTTATAACTTGATGAACCAGAAGAATTTACTTTCACTTGTGGTATATCTAACTTTGCACCAGCTGAAGTTGTTACACCATTTACAATATCCTGAATTGCACTGTTAATATTATTGCGCATTTCGTTAGACATAATTGGATTATCAGACAATCGCTGTTTTAATGCGGCAAGTTTATTTAAAGCTTCTGTGCCTGCACCAGCCATTTTAGCAAGAGTGTAGATATTTTGGCAATCTGCATCAGTTACAATAGTATTTTTATTACAATACTGTTTTTCCAATGTGAAAGCTGCCAATTTTGCTTTTTCTTGTTCTGTAATATCACCAAGATTTTGAAGCTTAAGAATATCTGCAACTGTTGCATTTTGAAAATCTGTAGATGCATCAGCAGAAAGAAGTTTTTCAAACCTAAGTTCTTCTTCTTTTTTTGTCAGAGCCTCTATTACAATTTGCTCGGCATTTTTAACACCCATATCTTCAAGCTGAGTGATATAATACTGTTTGTTTTCATCAGTAAGGTTTGCCAAGAAGTTGCCATCATTTACCCATTCAGTAGCAAGAGCATTGGCTGCTTTCTGGCACTGATCCATGCTAGATTCAGAACTACCCATTACCTCTTCAAACTTATCCCATGATTCAAGACCACGGACTGAAACATCAAATCCTGCTAAATCAGAAGCGGATGCAACTGTACCATTTTTCTTGTCAGCAAGCATATCAGATATCTTAGAAATCTGTGTAGACATAGAAGAGAGCTGCGTAGAAGCGTTTACAAGACCATTTATTTTCTGTGCAAGTGCCTCTGCTGATAAACCTGTTTCATTCATCAACTGCTGACCACCAGCCAAACCTTCAAGTGCGTTTCCTGTTAATTGTCCTGCATTTGCAAGGTCAAGAAGGTCATCTGCCGCACCTTTTAAATCGGAATCGTCTGTGTTTTTGAGATTGAGCCATGCTTCGTCAAAAGAAGCGATAGATGGGGCAGCAGAATCAGCAGCATTACCCGTATCTTCAATAGCATCCACACCAGCATTCAAATCATCACAGAAAACTTTAAGATTAGAATCTTTTTCCCCTAAAAACTCTGCGCTATTAATCGCATTCATGAGATTAGGATATTTTTGTAATTCTTCCTCTGTAAGCTTACCTTCTTGTGCCAATTGTTGAAGATCTTCTTTTGATTTCTCAATTCCGTTTGTATTGAAAATTTCTGAAATCTGAGAATTATTCCATCCTACTTTGTCAGTGTAAGAGTAGATTAACTTAATTATGTCTGCAATTTCTTGATATTTTGAAATTGTATTTTTTTCATCGGAAGACAAAGATTCTCCATTAGACTTCTTTTTGACAGCATTATCATAGGCATCTTGAAGATTGTTCTTCTTCTTTGTGAGATCTTCAATATTATTATTTAATGATGTTGTATATTCATCTACAGTATCAATACAATCTTGTAAATTCTCTTCATAATACTTAATATCATCCTTAGAACCAGATTTCAAGGCTTTGTTATATCTCTTTTGTGTCTTTTCCATCTGCTCCGTATAATATTCAAAAGATGCTAAATTGCCAACAATATCATCGCTGTTTCGAGCTTCCTGAAATACGCCAGTTGCTTTTGACTGAGCAAGTTGAGTATCAACCGCATTTTTATCAATATCACCTTTCCCATATTGCTTATTAAATGCAGTTACTGTTTTATCTGCCGCCTCTCGCGCAGAATTAGCCTTCTCTTTTTCTTCAATATTTTTTTGAAGCTCTAACTGTCGAGTAGCTTCTTTTAATTTGTCTAATTCTTCCTGTTCAACATAGGTAAGTTTATCTTTCTTATTAAGTTCATCAATTCGTTTATTTTGTTCGTTTAACTGAGATGTCGTTTCTTCTAGTACGGATTTCGCAGAAGCATATTCACTAGTAGCTTTATCCATAGCTTCATTTGCCTTCTCGACACGATGAATCCAGTTATCTATTGCTGTGATAGCCAGTTGGATGCCTTCTGCGATAAGCATACCAGCAATCATATTTGCCGCCATCTTTAATCCTTCTAAAGCAATATTAGCAGCTTTAGCACCAATGGTCATTTGCTCTAATCCATTATTATAAGCAATAGCAGACTGTTTTGCTGCATTCTGAGCATTTTTTACATCATCAAGAGATACTTTAGTTAAGTCATTTTCTTGAACAAATTTTACTTGCCATTTTTCGCCTTCTTTTAGGCAATTAAAATAATCCTGCCAAGTTTTTTGACCAGCTTCTATTTTTTCTTTATTATTAAGAAGTGAAGCCAAAATATTAGATGGATCTTGATCATAAACAGAAAGGTCTTTTAATTTATTTTGTATATCAGATTTAGTAATAATAAATTTATCACTTAAATCTTTCTTAATAGAAGAATTTTTCCATGCATTCACAATATTTGATATTGTATAATCATTTGTTTCAATTAATTCATTAGAAACTTTTTTAAATCTATTTCCAATATCTTCAAATGATTTTCCAAATATTCCAAATTTTGATGAAAATGTATCTTTATCACTGTCAAATGTTTTGAATATCATACTATATTATCAATACAAGCTGTTTGAATGCTTGTCGAATTTTATTATATGTGATACAATTTTCATAAATTGGAGGTATATTATCATGTTAATGTATTGTAAAAAATGCGGAAGAGTATGGATGAAATTTGGTACTGAAAAAAACGATTGTGATATATGTGGATCAATTTGTTACCCTATTCCAGATAAATATTTATTAGTCTGGAATGGTGAAATTGACCATGATACTATTGATAAAAACAAAAAAGACCAATTCATAGAAGAGTGCGTAAAATCTTCACCAGAATTTGATGAATATCTCTTTAATAATCGAGACAGAATCAAAGCACAAAAATCTGCCGAATATGAACGAGATATGGCTATCGGTGATGCAATACGTCAAGGTGCGGATGTTAAAATAGCTTTTCGCAATGGTGGTAAGAACATGCCAAAATGCCCTACCTGTGGCTCACTTAATGTAGAAAAGATTTCAACTGGTAAGAAAATATTTGGCGGTGCAATATTTGGATTGTTCAGTTCAGATGTAAGAAACACAATGCACTGTAAAAATTGTGGAGCAAAATGGTAAACATATGTTCAGACTATCATAATATGGAATGCTGTGCTACAATAAATTTAACCTGTATATATACAGATGTAACTCATTAACCATACACCAATGGCTTAGAACCATAGAAAGCGAAGGTGTATTCACATCAGAAGTTTATACAATTCTGGACGTTCTGTCCCATATAACTTCCCAAGACGATTACTTAATAATCAGAAGGGAGGTGAGATATGGAACAGATTTTTACAATTTTGCTTTCGTGTTTTTGCACGATCGCAATTGCCTTTGCGTTTACCTTACTTGCAATAATTGCGATATTATTAGCTTGCAATGTTGTAAGAAGTGTAAAGTATTTTGAACTACATGCTGGCAAACATCTCTGGTTCAAAATTAAACGCAAATAACTTACATAATTATTTTAATTTCTGCTAGAAAATTTGAGTGTTTAGTGTAACACGGTGCACAATGGTATGAGGATGACATTATGTTATCCTCATATTTATATATTCTCTTTTTAGATATATTTATTTCAACAGCTATAAGGAAGTTTTAATTATGAAAAAATTCACAAAAGAAAAGAAGCTTGTAATTTTTCTACTTTTAATTATCACTATATTAACTGGTACAGATATTTACTCTTTATACGAATTAAATTCAGAAAATAATCAAATAATTGAACTTAAATCAAAAAATTCAAAGTTACAAAAAGAAAAATCGAATTTAAAATCAAAAAACAATGAATATTTGTCCAGAATAAAAGAATTAACAAACAATAGAATCGGATTAGAAATAAAATTAAACGAAAAGGATAAGCAACTGTCTAATTTAAAAGACAAACAATCTACAATAGATGATCTAAATAAGCTTCTTGACGAAAAAGATGATACAATTTCTGATCTTAAAAAACAAATAGAATCTTATAAATCATATGAAGATGCTTATTATGACAGTGATTATTATAATAATGATTATTCTGAAGAAAATAATACATATACAGTTTATATCACCGAAAATGGCTCAAAATATCATAAAGATGGATGTAGATATTTATGGAATAGTAAAATTGCAATTGATATAAACGATGCTATAGCAGAAGGATATGAACCTTGTAGTGTTTGTAATCCATAAATTTAACAAAAACACATACATAGTAAAAGAGCAGGAGATTAGTCCTGCTCTTTTGTTTCATTATATTTCTTGTTTACTGCTTGATTTAATACATTATCATATAGAATAATATTTGAATCGCAAATATCATCATAGCGGCTTACATTTTGATGTTTAAAATGAGCTATTACAACAATTTTACCAATATTGTGTAATGTTTCTACAACTTTTATATAATCAGTATCTCCCGATACAAGCACCGCAATATCATATGCATTTTGAAATCCTTTTGCTACCATATGAGTAGCAAGGTTTATATCAGTTTCTTTTTCCTCTGTATAATAAGTTCTAGGATCATTTATATCTAATTTTATATCATCATAAGTTCGTAATTCTTGTCTACCTTCAATAATTTCAAGATATGGTGTTTTCTTTAATTTAGTAAGCCATTCATAATATTTCGAGTAGCTTTCTATCTTCATTAGATCATCGCATGGCTTATAAGCAAATAAATAAGTTTTTAAAACTTCTGATTGAAATGGTATTATTTCATTTATCGCCTTACCTAAAGCCCAATAATTAATTGGTTTAAATGTTTTGCCTTTATAATGTTCTTTAAGATTTATATTAAAATTTTGATAATCAATAAAAACCATAACTCTATGCATATCATTTTCTCCTTTAAAAATAAATAAGGGAGTTTATAACAAACCCCCTTCCTGCCATTTGACAGAACATAAATATTCACTCATATATGAGCTACCAAAATTTATTTATGCATTTATTATATATCAAAGATAATAATAATGCAATATAGAACGTATGTTTACGCTCCGCTAATCTATTTTATCATATATATCTTAATTTGTATATATGAAAAATATTCCAAAATAATTTATCCAATTTCCTTTATAGCATCTTTAAAGAACTGCAATCGTCCATTTACCATATCACTATTAGATGTACCATTAGAGCAGTATTGCAAATAATCCAAGTTCGTATCATATGATGCTAAAAATTCGTTCAACCATTCCATATATTTAGAAGTAGATTTAGAATCTCTAACCATACGGTACATTCCATAAATGCACATTGGAATTGTACTTGCTTTTATTTTTACATCTTCTGGAAGTTCTTCATTCAACCTATCTAATGCTTTGCGCAGATTTTCAATTTTCTTTTCTGCAAATTGTTTTTCATTTGGATCTGCAATCTTATCATTATAATACATAATAAATTTATTCATATCTACATCTCTAAATGAAGTAAAATTGTTTTTATCTGTCTTTTCTGTAAGCATTAAACATTGAATAACAATATCTCTGTCAAGGTTCTTTTTAAACTGGGCAGGAGATAAAACTTTTTCAAAGAATGGATGATCAGCAATAGAGTAAATAATTTCTCTAACTTCATTGCTTTCAATAGTGCTTCTTTTCTGTCCGTTTGAAAGTTGGTGTCCCATATTTATTCTTTCAAAAATATCAACAATTTCTTCTTCGGTTGCATCTGTCATTGTTATAATAGAAATATCTCTGTCATTAAATCTTGACTGAACAGTTTCGTCAAGCTTAGAAAATTTCTTTCCTGCGATTTCGTATTCAGTCCCATCAATTGTTAATGGTTTTAAATTCTTTGATAATTTAAATTCGTCATTAGCAAAGGCTGCGATTGTAGTAAAACGTTGCTTAAAATCAACTACATCAATCTCTTTTGTGTCACTGTGTTTATTCACAAGTGCAGGGTAAATAGGGTAGTTTCTTAACAAAGTATCAATAAACAATGACTTCTCTTTTGGTTTCCAAATACCAGCTCTACGTTGAATTGGTAAGTCAAAATTATATTTTCCCTTATTGATTTCACCAACCAACGATCTTAAACTTTTCGGACTTGTTTTAATATCTTCCATCCAATTTGCCTCCTTCAAAAAATGCAAAAATTTTTATATTTTCACAATAGCATAATTGTAAAATTTTGTAAATAGAATTATTCAAAATTTGAATATTTTTCTTTCTGCATTATTCGACAAACTTACGTTCTGGATTGTAAAATTATGGCAATTTGATACAATAAATTTGTACATACACCAATTTTATGTACTACCCCCAATGTTACAATATAGAGAGTCTTTGATTTTCGGTAATCTCAAAGACAATTTAGCACTACAAGAACAGCAACTTGTGGTGCTATTTTATTATTCTCTATTTTACTCGATTGAAATCAAGATTTCTTGGTTTTGTTCCATCTTATCTACCTCTAGGAACTGAGAGTTCAAACTGATTTACACGAGATATGAGATAAGTTCATATCATTTAACATGTCGTGCCATGAGTACGGAATGCATATTATAGTAGCATCATTTCATATAACTACTACCAACGGTTGTCACTCTCTGAGGGCTTACCATTTTAAAGGTCTATCCCTGCGAACCAACTGAATTCATGAATTTTTACTGTACCTATTTAGTTTCCTTATAATAGGGTAGTACCATGAGTTTTACAGCCTTCCTCGCATATTGCGTCTTCGTTTATCGTATGTATAGCATACTTATCATAGTCCAAACTAACGTATCCGTTAGAAACCCTATGATGTCGGTACGTTCAAAACAATAACAATGATTTGATTAATACGCCACTAACGTATCAATGCCGACATTTTTAAAAGATAATGCTGCCGCAACTCCTGTGAGAATAGTTGGTAACAATCCAACTGTATCTACAAAATCAGTAGCACCTTTAAGAAGTGTGGATAATAAATCAATTCCATTCTTGATAGTTTCGGAGTCGATTACTTTAAACCAGAACTCCTGGGCACGATTTTCTAATTGTGCCATTTTACCATCAATACTATCAAGATAAGAGTTTAATTCTTTTTCTGCTGATCCCTCTGAATTTTGAGCATCTTCATACACAGAACGAAGCATATCTCCATTCTGAAGAATACTTGCGGCAATGTTGGCTCTATTTTTCCCTGCGATAGTCTCCAATAAAAGATTAAGATTATTTGTCCCTAATTCTTTATCTTTTTTTACAATATTGTCATATAAATCTGCGAGTCCTTGCATAATTTCATATGTACTTTTATAATTTCCATTAGAATCAAGAATATCAAAACCTTTCCCATCTGACGATGCAGCTTTGGTTGCATCCATGATTGTGTCTCTAAGTTTAGAAACGGTAGTAATCATTCCATCTGTTTCTTCGCCTAAATCTGAAAGCTCCTGTTTAGCTTCCTCTGTACCAACCAATCTAAGAGAAATTGTCCTTAAACCTGCCCCCACCTTAGATGGATCTTGAGTTATAGCATTGCCAGCCGTAGTCAACGAAACAGCTTCATTAAGATCGTTGTTCGCAGTTACCAATGCACTTGCGGAATCTTTAAGAGCAGTTGCTAAACCATCTGTCGAGATACTATAATTATTGCCAATATTATTGAGAACATCAATTATATCCATCTTATCAAGATCTTTATACGCCTGGCTCATTGATACAAGAGACTCCGTTGCTTCGTCTATTCCTTCAAACTCTGATACATTTAAAAGAACATTGGCATCCTTTGCACTTTCCGCAGCTTGATTCATTGATTCTCCGAGACGCATCCAATCTGCTGTGGAATTTTGTATCTGTTTTGCAGTTGTACCAACCGCATCTGCCGTATCAAAAGTAGTAGCTTGATAATCTTTCAAGTTTTGAACAGTCTCATCAGATACTTTTCGCATTTCTGTGAGAGCAGTATTAAGTTCTCTTACAACATTAAAACCTTCTTTACCAAGATTAATAACATCATAAACACCAACCATCCCTGCCATCTGTGCAGCAATCTGATGGAATCCGCTATTCTTTAAAGTGTCCCACAATGTTCTACCAGCACGACCAGCTTCAACTTCAGCATTATAAATCTTTAAGATTTCACCATGAATCTTGTCAAGACTCATACTAGGATTACCACTTTCAATTTCTGCATAGTAAGCTTTAATCTTAGCCTTTGCCTCAGTAGACATTTTGCTGTTTTCATTAAGAAGCTTATGAATTTTATCTAATTCTTTCGGACCAGAAACAAAGTTATATCCCTTTTCAGAAGCCGACATATTAGTAACAGTAGCGATAGTATCTTTGATTTTCTTTTCATACTCGTCCAATTTAGAAATATCATCACTTGTCACCAAACTAGCATCTTTACCTTTTAATTCATTAAGCAGAGTTTCATACTCTTTAACAGCATTCTTGACAGCTTGCACATTTTCCAAATATGTTTTACTTGTCCAACCACCATCATTGAATCTGTCAATAGTGGCTTGATATTTATCAACCTTACCATTATAAGAATCCAAACGCTTATCATACTTATTAAGGTTTATATTGGCATTCTGTTCTTTAGCCCGTGTATTTTCTTTAACTTTCTGAGTGTTCTGTTCTAATACATTATTCTCTTCTTTGATGGAATTGGTAACAGATTCTGTAGAAGCAGATGAAATATTCGTTTTCTTTCCAATCTTACTCTGTGCATCAGCCAACTTCTCAGCTTCTTTAGCAGCATCTTGATATGCATTACTAATATTCTCCACCTGTTTGACAGCACCACCCGTATTGCCACCCATATTGCTCATGTTTTTATTAACATTGAGAATATTCCGACTTAGTTCAGCAAGTGACTTATCAATGTTCTGGATAGAAGAGAGTAGTGTTTTAGCACCAGAATCATCTACTTTGCCAAAAGCTTTACTTAAACTCTGTACTTCTGAGACAACACTTGATAACTCTTTTGATAAATTCTCAAACTGTTTAAAATCACCTGTTCCTTTACCAAGAGAATCAAGCATCTTTTCGAGATTAGAAATTACACTGGATAATTTCTTTTCATCGACATTCAATTTGATTTTATATTCTTTGCCCTCAACAGTGTCTAATCTGTCTTGTACTTGTTTCATATCTGAAAGTAGTTTTGCTACATTTGATTTAATTTCTACATCATACTGATATGTACCTGGCATTTTCTACCTCACTTTCTCAAAATTTGTTCTATTCTGTTATTTATAATTTTGTCTAAGCGACCATCAAATCCACTTTCAATGTCTCGTTCAACATACATATACGGAGGTAATGATTGATGCATCATCCATTTTCCATTACCATGTTCTCCATCCATAAACATATAATCGAAAGCTGTACTTGGCTGTAAACTTTGACCAAGCCAACCGACATATGAATCCATTGCACCTGAATCAACCGAAAAACGAAGAACATTTCCTTTTCCTCGTGTTCTTGTAGAATCAAGAATTTTCATGAAGTTATATGTTCTTTCATAAGACTGTGGAGTATAGTCGTTGTACCAATCTATTAATGAATATCTAACAGATTCTTTTAGAAGTTCATTTGCTTGTGGTGCGACTTCTTCTGCAATATGATTTTCAATTCTGTCTAACTTCTTTTTAAAATCTGCATACATATTTTTTGCCAATTTCATCACCTCAAAAAATTTCAATTTTTCCACACTAAAATAGGAGAGCAGTATCACCACTCTCCATAAGAAAAGCTCTATACGCTGTAACACGCATAAAGCCTGTTTATTTCACAAGAAATTTGAATTTACTTAGACTTCTTTGAAATTACCTTTCTTAACAAATTCAAGAATTTTTCCTTCCAAATCTTCTTTTGGAATCTCATCGAGTTTTTTACTTACAACATCAACAAGTTGTGTTAGAGTAGCATTTGCCAAATCAGAAATCCTTCCAATCTGTTTGCTAATAAACGCCTGAGTAGTTGTCTCATTAAACTGAGTATCTGACTGCTTCATTGTTAAAATGGTTTTAAATTCACTCAATTCACTCATAGGAATAAGTGGATCAGCTTTATCAGAACCAACCATTAAAACATCAAGTAAGCCAGATGATTTAAGTGCATCATATCCCTTGATGAATCCTTTATCATCCTCGTCAATCTCAAGGTCGGTATATAATTTAATAACAGCACGACAAAACTGTACATACTGAGCAACAGAATTTACTCTAATCTTATCTGTTTTACGATATTTTGTTACTCCGTTATCATCATAAGATTCTTGCTCAAATGTTGTCTTATCTACAATCAACTGTGCGTAAGCATCTTTCTTGATGATTGACACATATGGTGTAATTTTGATTTTACTTAATAACTGTTCCTTTAATGTGTTATTTGCCATGTTGTTATACTTTTCTACAAACTCTAAAAGTTTCATATTCCTTTTTCTCCTTTACAAATGTGACTCGTTGACAAACTTCTGAATGTCATATGTATATCTAGTTCGTTTCTTTCTGCTATTTATTTGAACAGCATTATTATTTTTCAAGTCGTTAATATTGAACGACTTCTTATTTATATTCTCCATCATCTTTACGAAATCGCAGATTTCTATAAAGAATGTGTCGTTGTTTTCATTCCTAAAATTACAAATAAATCCTGCGACAAGATTATGTTCACTTGCTTCTTGCAGAGATTTAATTTGATTATCTCTAATCATTGATAATGGAAGACTTGTTGATTGAGTTGATTTTAATTCGAGCAAATACAATGTCCTTGAATCATCATCAAATAGAAGATAATCACAAATATTACTACTAGCAAATCTAGTATTATTTCCATTCCCAAACGATGCTGCATTATCCCTGAAGCGATAAATCCAACATGTATTTGGGACAGAATCTTTAATCGACTGTTCAAAAATCTTTCCTGGATTCTGTGCTATTTCCTTTCACTCCTTTACATAACAAAAGAGCAGCTTCCGAAGAAGCCGCTCTTTCTTTTAAATATTAAATTTTAAATATGATAAGTCGCAATTCCCAATGAGCATTGGGATATTTATCAATATTACTTATCACGAAATTATGTACTTCATTCATATTTCCAAAGTTCTTGTCAACATGAATTACTTTACCACCCAATAATTCCAATTCTTCACAGATTACATTGTAAAATGTTTTCTCCATATCAATTCTCCTTATCTCTTTATGCAAAACAAATCGTACAAATCAACATGTAATACATGAGATAAAGATACTGCATGAGAGAGTAGTATATCAGAAGTATATCCATTTTCGAGATTGGATATTGCAGTTGCTGACAATCCTGTACGTCTCGCAAGTTCTGATATTGACATATTCTGTTGATACCTATATCTGCCTATTTCATTCTTCATGTATTTAGTCTGTGTATAATCTGTTTTTCTATACATATATAATAAGGAAGAAATTCATAAGTTGAATTACTGGATTTTATGGTATAATAAAAGTATTAGGGTTCATCCTTAATTGGTAACGACATTACTTCTGGCTTTAATTTATCATGATAGATATCATCGCCCCCAGCGGCTTCGTAAATTTTCCCTAACTCCGTAAAAGTTTTTAATCCAGAATTGTCAACATAACCTTTTTCAGAAAATTTAGCATGTAATCCATATAACTGATTTCTTAATGTCGCAACTGTCCGCTCTTTATCAGCTCTTTCTTTTTCAGTTAATTGACATTTTATATCATCTATACCCTTTGACATTTTAGATATTTCTTTGTATTGCCAATTATCATGTTTTTCTAAAGTGGTTATTCTGTCTTCAATTGTTTTTTTATCTTCTTCAAATCCAAATTTTATCCTAAAAGTCTTTTTAATTTTCAAAAATAAATACACTATTTTATCAATACCGAGAATAAAAATAAACACACCCATTATGATAGTTGGATACGGAAGATTAAATAATGCTTCTATTTCGTCCATAACACACCACCTTAATCTTTAGGTTTGTTGTAAGTTAGGGCAATAGAAGAATCTCCAATTCCTTTTGTTGTTGGATCGGTAATTGCATTAAATAATGAAGCTAATACCATTACTACTACATATGGATTACTAATTGCTTGTACAAATGTTTCCCATACTTTTGACCAAGTTGTTAAATCTGAAGCTTGTAAACCAAAGTACGTAAGAATCGGAATTACAACAGAAATTATAACTTGCGAAATAAATAAAATATTTTCTTTATTAAAACGAACTTTCCAGTTAATTTTATTCATGACTTTTCCTCCTATAATTTATACTCTTTTGAGTTTTCCTACTTTTAATAATGAAAGAAGTCGTGTGTTTTGATCTGAACTTCCTACATACCCAGCAATTCCATTAGCTTTTGCAATTTTAGTACGATGTGCTTTTGATGAATCTACTTTGATACTATCCAATGCAGACGAAATAGTAGTACACTTACTTGCGCACTTAGGATAATAACTTGATTTTTTATTTGATGTAGGCTTATTAGCTGTAGAAGTGATTGTATAAATAAATTCAACATGTCCTATCTGCTTTGGACGAGACGGATCAGTTCCAACAAACAATATTGCATCTCCGACCTTTAAAATTTCAGGATTTGTAATATGACCATTTTTAATCTTTACAGGAACAGTTTCAAACAATGAACTTGTATAAATTCCTGCCGTATTTAGTAACGGTACACTATATCCAATTTTCTTAAACGTAGCACATCCACTAGAAGAGCAGTCTGAATAATACTTCCCCTTATATGGAGTATATACATATGGTCGTAACGACTGATTATATGAGTTCCGACCTAGAATGGTTTTGTATGTGTCATGAAACTTTTTTCGTCCAGAATCAGTAATTTTTTTTAATCGTCTTACTGCAATAACTCCCTTATGTTTTCCGTTTGGAGCAATGCTTTTGTATCTGCTTTCAAGATATGTATACATATTTTTAGTAGACGGAGTTCCTGATCCATGACCACACAATGTAATATCTTTTTCAGTTACTGCCATAATAGTTTCCTCCTTCCTATGTTAATTCATGATTACACCATTTCTTATAAACTTCTTTTGTGTCGTTTCTAATAAAAGTCATTATAATAATTTTCTTTTCACATTTAGGACTATAACTCGTATATACATCCACTGGATAAACATTAGAGTCGATGTAAAAAGTTTGTTGATCTCGATTATATATACGAACAACTTCTTTTTCAGTGTAATTTCTTGGTTTTAAATTACTTTCAATTATCATTCCTTTTTATCCCTCAATTGAATAGCGTAAAAAATAGGGATTACAACATTGAATAGCGGTATGTCATAATCCCTTATTTAAAAATCACTATTCAACATTACTTTCAGCCTCATTTTCGACTTTTGTAACAATATCCTTTTTGACAGATTTAACCTCTGTCTTTTTATTTTCTTTCTTAATAACTCGTGCTTTTGCCTTCATGATAGAAGCAATAGAATTCTTATAGCTTTCACCAAAATATTCTTTTCTGCTTAAATCCAATTTATTTAACTTCTCTTTAGCTTCAATATCTGTCATACGTCCATCTTCAAATGCGGAAGCCACTTCGTCAATTTCATGACAATTATCTGAACACCAACAAAAATACCATGTTGGCTTCAAACGGTCTTCTGGATTACAAACTGGACAAAACGAATAAGTTTTACCGCAAAGCACACAAGTTCTCAATTCTTTCTTTGCCATTGTTCCTCCTTGTAAGAAGAGGGCAGTAGTTAAACTGCCCTAAATGTTCTTATAATTCGATGTCGTCTTCTTCCTCATCAATGTAATAAATAGAGAAAAGTTCTGCATCTGTAGAGCAAGCATTTAACATCATAGAACCCTTGTAATCCATCGTCTGAGAATCACCACCCTGTAATGCAAGTGAGAATTCAGGACTTGGCATAAATGAAGGGATATGAATGATAGCTGCTTTTAATACATCAGTTTCACACTTATCTACTACAAGTGCCTTGAAGAACAACTCATGAGACTTAGGGAACTTTTTACCAGAATTAGTAATCTTTGCTCCACTCTTAATTGTCTTCTTATACTTTATAATATACTGAGTTTCACCATCTGCAATAGGCGGTGTTAATACATCACTCGCAGGAGTTGTTACATGCTGATCTCCTGGATCTTTTACCTCATCAGTATGCTTAATTGCATATTCAGTAGCAGAAGCAGCAGATCCTTTCTTAAATTCGTCCTTACCCATAGAACCTTTTGTAGAAAGAGCATTTACATGAATAGAACCTTCAATAAATCCCGTAATATCCAATGTCTCGCCAGCTTTTACGATCTGAATCATCGGCATAACAATACCATTATCTGCGGTTGCAATCTCGGCATCAGTAGCAGAAATAGTCTCTACAACAGCAAGATTAAGGAATGCGTTAGTTGCAGTAACCTCACCTTTCTTACCTGTATACTTACGATATACAAGGTTTCCATCCTTATCATTGATATCTGTTGAGTCAGCAGTAATATCAATATTTGCCTGTGTAAGCTGTGTTAAAGCATACAGAGGTGTACCATTAGACTTTGCACCGTAACCAAACTGAAGTCTATCTACGATTACGTCACCTAATTTAAATGCCATAATTATTTTCCTCCTTTAAAATTGTTATTTTTATGCAATAAAAAATGAGCGATTATAATTCGCCCATAAAATTGATTAAGTCTTCGGGAATATCTTTGGCTGACACCATACCGCCATAGATCCCATGTAATGCAGCCGTTCCCTGTTCGTATTTTTGAATTCTGTTTACAGAATCCATAAACTGACATATATTCACTTGTTTTAATTCTTCCAACTTATATTTAAACCCAGGATGATTTATACAACTCGAAACAAGTGGTAAAAGAGTCGATATGCCTTTCTTTTTATCATCCTGTTCTGCTTTCATTCTATCTTCTTGTAAAATCCATTGTTTTGTTGTTCTACCTTTTGCCTTTTCAACCTTTGGATGAACATTCATCATCGCTCGAATAAATTCAGCAATTTCCATATATTCATCATCATAAATAATCATATTTTTATCTTGATTAAAAAGTGCAAGATGATTGTATTCTGGATCGTCAACATTTTTTCTTGCTTGAATTAGTTCAAATCCATCAAAACTAAAATCTTTGAATAGTAGCTTTAACGGCTCTTTATCTTCGAGCAATTGATATAAGATATAAAACACTTCAATATCTTTTGTTTTGTTCCAATCCTTTTTAAATACATCATAAAGAAGAACTCGAATAGAAGTAGAATTACTAAGAAAAGGAGAGATTGCTTGGTAAAATTTTGATTCACCAATATCTAAAATATCTCCTATAGTTGGAATGGAAATAGTAATACCATTTATAGTATAATCCTCACCAAAATACATTTTAAGTTTGTCAAAATGGTATTCTGGATTATGACTTTTTTCTTGTTTCTTTTTTATATCTTCTTCAGCGGCAGATTGAAGACTGTCCAATGTTTCTAATACATCCAAACAATCACCGCCTTATACCGTAATTTACAACAGATGGTTTTCCACCATAAGGTGTACGAACTTTACTATTTAAGTCCGTAAGTTCAAATACAAGAGTGCGAGCCACATAATTGTTATCAACTGTAGATTCATAATCCTGTGTAAGATATGTCTGCATACCAAATATATTAGACCATGCGAATCGTTCTCTTATAATGGAAGCAATAAGGTCATGCCTTGGAATTCCAGTCAATTTATCCATACGGTCATCTCCATGAACAAAGATAGTAAAAGTAACTTGTGTTTCTTTTAATCCTGACTGATATTTAACCGTATCTCTAAACCCTACTTGATAACACACATAACATTTAACTGTTGTCTGTGTATCTGGAATAAATAAAAATGGACGAATAAGAGAATCACTTCCAAAATATCTATCCCATTCACCAAGAGGTTCATATTGCTTGGTATCTTCATTCCATTCCCAATTGATGTTTCCATTTTTATCGAACAATTCAGATTCTAACTTTTTATCATTGAGAGCGTATAACAAACATGGATTTGATAACAAAGCATTCTTGATTTTTTGCTTGTATAGAATTACATCATCATCAGGAGTAGTTCTATATGCACGAAGCTTGTTTAACAAATCATTTTTTGTGACTAATTTTTCTGCCATAAAACACCTCCTATTCAGTTAATTCCAACGGCAAAATTTCAGATTCAATCGACAAGTCATCATTAGTGATTTCACATTTAACAGACAATATTTTGCCGATAACGGAAGTGTCATTAGGAAACTTTACTTTCTTTTGGTTGTACTCTGTACCAGCTCGCCATGTTACTTTATCAGTCCAATCTTCATTATCAATAAAACAAGTCCATGTAAATGTTGCATCAGCATATTCAGTTGTAATATCTTCATTGGAATCGTTAAATAGATTTACTGTGAGATTTTTATAGCTGCCACCAACTTTAATAGTTGAAGTGGATGCTGAAATTCTTGCTGTGATAGAAGATGGGGGAGTAGTTGGAGTAGATGGATCTGTTGGTGCGATTTCTGAATCGAAATAGTTCGCATACATTTCGCCTGTTTCAAGATTGACATAATCAGTATGCTCGTTAAAGAAATTGGTGTACAATGTAAGTTTTTGTAACCCAAGTGGAGAAGCCGATTCACATTTTGTAATTTTCCATACCGTAGGATTCTCCATCAAAGCACTAACAATTACTCGCATATTCTTTGAATCATCGTCCGTATACCAGAATTTTTCTGTGATAGAATTCATTGGCAGTATCAACTTATTTTGGTTATCTGTATGTCCAAATACACGGTCTATATAAACCCCCGATGTATAAGACATTTGTTGTCTTAAAACGCACCACATTCTACGCTTGATACGTTTTTCATTATTTTTTTCCACCCACATAAGTTCGTAGTTGGCTGGCAAAATCAGATACTTTGGGAATTGATTTGCAGGTTCATTTCTACAAATTAACCATTTATGATATACCCCTTTATCATCAGGTAAATCCACCCAGAGTCCTATCGGGAATGTCGCTCCATAGCGTTTCCTAAAATCAGTCTCATAATAATAAAGGTCATCACCTTTATTGAATCTTACAGGCTGACTTGGGCGAAACATAAGATAATATTCCACTTGATCTTTGTCCATTGACTGATAAGATTTGATAATAAACTTTGCATCTATTTTTGTCTTATTGGTATTTCCATAAGTCATACCTTCAGCAAGTGAACGTGTAATTCCATGTTCATCTGTAAAAAAATCATCATGAAAATGGTCATAGATATAACAAGTCTTTGTGGCGATATCGTTATCCCAAGTCTGTTCCATCGCCCAATCAGACTGTTCCTTATAAATCTGACCAATCGTTTTAGCACCGTTGTTCTTGGCGTTTGCGACACGCCTAGCTGTTTGTAGACTCGGCATCGCTTACACCTCCCTCAAACATTTGCTTAATATATCCGTGAGAATCTAAGATTGCCCTACGGAATTTTTTATAACTAAAATGGTCGCTCTTAAAATTATCCATAGCACCTTGTAAGGTTGCCATAAGAGTTACCATAAGTCCGTTATCATTAAATAAGGTTTTTGTGCCACCTAATTTAAACATAACATTCTCAAAGAAGACGAGAAATGCTTCATCATCTTCAAATATTTTCTCTTCAATTGTCTTGTCTTTATAGAGCAGTAGTTTGTGAATATCACCATGCATTGCACGAACTGCTTCATTGATTTGCTTGTCTGTGAAATTACCATATATGTATTGCATATTAGGACTCCGTTGACGAATATGGTTTAAAAGCAAAACCATAATCACGAATAAGTTTCTGCTGTTCAATCTTCATTTCTTTCAGCAATGCCTTATTCAGTGAAAAATCATCCTTCAATTTTTTTTCTTCTTTTCCACCAAAAAACCTCACAGTATTTTCCAATGATTTAACTTTTGGTTCAAGCCATTTGATAGCCATACCTTTGCTAAACAGTTCAATAACAAATTCTTCGTCAGAATACTTATCAACAGAAGTTGTTAATTCAAATTCAAACTGTTCCATTTCGTCATCAAGTTTTAATGTGGAAAATAATCTACGAATAAATGGACTAGAGATAACAGAATGTAAACGTTCTGCTAATATTTCATGCAAATCAGACTCTTCTAAAGACAATTCTTTGACATCATCAATTAACCCAAAGTATCTGTCAAATACTTTTTCGTAGGAGATATTCATATAACACCTCCAATATATTACTCAGCAAGTAACTTCAAATCAGTACCGCATTCCTCATCAATAATCTTGATTTTATTCATACTGTCAAAAGTTCCTTCTGAAATCATTTCAGAAACCATTGTTGCGATTGTATTTTTGAAACCAGATGGAAGTTTTCTGAACTCTTCACTAAAACGCATAGTTGGAAGATTGATAAGATTTATCAGATCTTCTCTATCATATAGACCATCGTATACTTTCTTCACTTCCTGCCAATGTACATTTTCAAGCAACTCTTCATCCTCAATAATGATATAAGGTGCAAATAAAGACTTCTTACGAACAAGTAAGGCTGAGAGTAAGTCCTGATATTCAATATATCTGAAATCACCCATGTTACTAAACTCATATGTAATCTTTGTCTTATCACCAGTAAATAGAAGAGTACCTGCATACATAGAACGACATGGAATTAAATCATCTGGTTCATACTTCTTAGGTTTCTTAACCTCTGCAACTGTTTCCTTTACTGTATCTTTTTCAACTTTTGTATCTTCTGTCTTTGTTTTTGTAGCAGAAGTAGTTGTAGCCTTTTTCTGATATGGCATTTATATTTCTCCTTTCACTCAATTCAAAAAGGACTGCATATCATTTAGATATACAGCCCAATATTTCTATGGATTACGCACCGATTGTCCAAGTACCAAATCTTGTGTTAGTCATAGTCTTAATACCAAAACGAGACTTGAACTCGTACTCTTTTGTATCATCGGCATTATCACCAGACTCAGATACTTCCTTAGTCTCATCCATTCCCTCATAGTACATCTTAACAAACTTGTCGATGTTAGATGGGAGAATAAGAAGCTTTGTATCATCTTCAAGGTAATGCTCTACGTCATTCTCCTTAAATGCCTGTGGAAGCTCGATAATCTGAGTACCCTCAAATGTACCAATTCTACCAGTGTTATAAACATCGTTCTTTGCAGCTTCAGAAACCCACTGAATATCTCCAAGGTTCTTTAATCCTGCAAGAGCAACCTTTGTACCAACGATAGTAGCGACACCACCTGTAGCAAGCTGAACATCAGAAATAAGCTTTACAAACTTATCATGGTTAGCTGCATTTAACTCACCACGAATATTCCACTTAGCAGGAACAGGAAGAGAAGTACCAGCACTCATAACAGCTTCATGAAGAAGAGTATTGATTAATCTTGTGAATGCTTCTGCAATCTTATTGATTAACTCACTCCAATCCTCAACGCCCTGAAGGAATCTTGACATTTCCATGTAAACCTTTGCGCCATAAGACTTAACGCTTACACCAAATTCCTTACCAGCACCAAGTCTCTGTCTCTCAATGCTGTGATGACCATCAGCAATCTCAGCAACAGTGATAATGCAAGGATCTTTTGTATAGAACTTGTTTGTCTGTCCAAGAGCGAGAGTCTTAACCTCTACATACTTCTGGAATACAGGTGAACTTGTCCAACCAGATACAAGAGTATCTTCAACAGTCTCCTCGATAACCTCGAATACAGCTTCTCTTACAGACTGTTTCTTAAATGCCTTTCTTACCTCATTAGGAGTAGGAGACTCAGAAAGACCTGCCATTTCGATAATTGTCTTACGAATCTTATCATTTGCTTCTTCGATAGAATACTGCTTTACAGTACCTTTTGCTGTGTCAACGCACAGACGAGAGAAGTTCTTATATTTTGTTTCATCAAACTTTTCAACGATTACATCGCTCATTTCATTAAATCTTAATCTCTGCATACTATATTAATCCTCCTTTCTACCGAATTACGCATATACCTGGGCATTCTTATCTACCCAAATACGATAATTTCCATTTGCAGCAACTTCGTAGATATGTCCTACAAAACCATACTCAGTCATAACTGGTTTCTCACCTGTTGTAAGCTTGAAATCTGTACCGTCTACGAATACATATTTTCCAACAGCTAACTCTGCATCAGAATTGAAAGCTTCTGTAGAAAGTGTGAATCTATCAGTATCCTGAATCTCGTAAGCTCTCATAACTTCACCCTTACCGTTATAGAAGTTAGATTCCTCCTGCATTTTTGTTGTATATTCCTCATAAATCTTTGGAGCAGTTAAAATGAGAACAATTTTGTCTCCCTTTGTAGGAACTTTTGCTTCAAATACATCTGCTTTCTTTCTGTCACCAATTACAGCAACAGAACCATTGTCAATATCCTTAGACTCATTTACTAAGTTGTAGTGATGACCAACTTTTGTAGCCTTAAGTAAAGTTGACTCAGCAACACCGTGCTTAGTATATGAAATGAAATTACTAGCCATAGTTTTATTTCCTCCTTAAAATTTCTAATTTTTGTGCAATAAAAAAACACCTATGGATTTTCCATAAGTGCTAATTCATAAAGTTATTTAGTTTTTGATTTAATCAAACAGATCACCATATGGTTTATATGTATCTTCCGTTTCTTTTTCTGCATTAAACGCAACTCTGCTCACATGTTTCTTCTGTGGTGTTTTACCTGCAAAAGAGAATGTCTTATTCTTTTTAACAAGTTTTCCAAGAGTAGCATCAGCCTTCTCAGATAACTCTTCCTTAGAATATTTGTTTACAGAATCCTCAGACATAAGTGCTTTGAACTCATCTGTATTAAGATATTCTGAATATGCTTCGTCATCAAATACAGTCATCTTGTCTGCAAATACTTCAGCAGATTTATATGTGTTTAATTCCTCTACAACAGAAGAGTAGTTGGAACGCATCTCATTAAGAGAAGCGTCTTCTTCGTCAGTTACCCATACAGAGTGAACAGCAACTCTATCGCCTACTAATGAGAAATTGTCTCCATCTCTATTGAATGACTGTCTGTAATATTTTCCATTCCAATAATCAGACATAATAAGAGTATTATCTTCATAAACAGTTACGCCATAATAAGCATTATCTGCTTCTCCATACATCTGATTAACAAGATTGTAAAGAGACATAGTAATCTCATCTAATGATAAAGAAAACTCTTTTACAGAACCATCAGACATTGTTACAGAATATTTTTCTGGATTTACAGATTCATTCTCTGTTACACCTGTATCTGTAGTTTCATCCTGTGTATTTTCAACTGGATCTTCTTCGGCATTTTCAGTTGTTTCTTCGGAGGTTTCATCGACTGTTTCCTCAGATTCATTCTCTGTTACAGTTACTTCCTCCTCAGTGGTTTCTTCTGTTTCAGTCACCTCTACAGTTTCAGTAACTTCCTCTTCAAATTTTTCCTTTTCCACTTCGATTGTTTCCTCCTTTCCACTAATATCATTTTTATTATTGAAACAAGCAGACTCAAGTTTTTCGAGTCGTTCTTGTAAATCAATTAAAGTAGAATCATAGTCTGAAAATAGACTATTATTTTTGGCATTAAAATCAGCAATATCTAACCTTGCATTTAGCATCCCCTCACCAATATCTTTTTTGGTGTCTGGATCTTTGCCAAGTAAAGTCGCACCCATAATAACAACATCAGTTAATTCAAGAATCTTATTTTTTCCAGAATATTCCATCTCATTAACAGCAAGTTCTACGCTAATCTTTGTTCCATTTTTTCTTTCTATAATTGAAGCTGCATCAGTATAATCAACTGGAATAGCACAATATCCATATAAAAAGTTGTGTCCAGTTTCTTCCTCAACTTCAAAGAATGGTTTATCAGATGTAAAACAGCCAACCTGTTTTTCGATGTAATTTACCGAGCCATCATCGTTTAATTCCATATCATGTGAAGTGAAATCTTTTAATGTTTCACCAGTTGCTTCATCTTCATATTCCATGAAATTTGCCAACACAGGCTTGTATGCTAATGTCTTTGAAGCTTTCTTTAATGCTTCATCTGTTACGCTAGAATGATTTCTATTCTCGCCAGAATGCATTAACTTGACTTTGCAAAATAGAAGTGATTCATCTTTATAATCAGCGTTTTTATCTATTTCAAATTCAGCAGGTACTTGTACGAAAATTTGATGTCCTGATTTTTCTGCACTAAAATGTGTTGAACGCTTATATCTATTTGAATAAAAATCATAAAGATCTTCTAAAAATAATAAGCGTTTATTATGATTTGGCATTTAATTATTCATCCTCCTTTCCTTAAAAATGAGTATAATAATACCTCATCCATAAAGATGAGGTCATTAGGCGATTATTTTTGTTTTATCTGGTTGCTCTGGATCGTCTGCATAAAACCAATAATAGTTTTTGTACAACTTATGTTGTGGAGAGGACAATGTTCTATACAATGAACTACTCACCACATCTAAGTTATCATCTAATAATTCTTGTTGAGAATGATAGTATTTTACAAAATTATTTTCTTCATCATATTTTGCCACAACATAACTTTTATTTCTCCTTTTCTTTCTTCCTTGATTTTTAAATGATAAATATTTTGATAAAGGATTTTCTGTTAAACTGTCGCTCCATAGATAGCCATATGCACAAGCATCTGTTTTTAGATGATAATTTATTACCGAATTTTTGTTATTTGTAATATTCACACTCAATAAAGCATCTGTCATTGAAGGATAACTTTCTATAAAAACACCTTCTAAAGAAAATTTATAAATTGGATGTAATCTATGTTCTATTGGTGAATAATTTCCACCTTTTAAAATATTATATCCATTTGGTGTTAATGAATTGTATTTTTTAATATATATTTTTTCGAGTTCATTTAATTTTTCCAATAACAACTTTTCTGTCTTTTGTTCTACTAAAATAACCTTTTCTATATGGAAATAATCTTTGCCATATTTTTCGATTGCTTTATGTAAAATTGAATGATCTTCTTTATGTCTAGTTTTTGACAAATGTTGATAAAATCTCGTTTCCAAATCTCTTTTTGTTTGTCCAATATAAATCTTGTCATTTATATCATTTATGATTTTATATATGTATCCTTCATACATACCAGTTTCTTTATTAAAACTCATTTAATACCTCCAATCAAAAAGGAGGCAGAGATGGGAGAGCATAAGCCATCCCACATAACTCTTTACCAGATTATCCATCTGACCTCATAGATATATTCTCTGTTTATGTTGTAATTCTTGGCAAAAATAAAACCACTCGAAATAGGAGAGTGGCTAAATGTTCAGCATATTACTATACTGAATCTTTGATTTATCTATATCATCTGAAAACATCAAATTATCAGTATTCAGAAAAGTATAAATACCATTTTGTTCATCAATTTTCTGAAAGCCAAGATTTGTCATCTTAGAAGCTGTTTCAGAATCTGATGTCTTTATAAAATTCTGTTTCATCCTTTTACTCCTTATTGTCCTGCTTGTGTTCCTTCATCTTTTTCACCGTCTCTAGTAGCAAGTCCTTCATCTGAAAGATCATCATCATTCTTAGTCTGACCACCACCTTGTTTGTTACTTTGTGTATAAGAAGAAGAAAGTGGCGTAAAATATTCTAACAATCCCAATGATTTCACCATAAAAGCATTATTTATTACTCTTAAAGGAGAAGATCCATCAAGCGTTGCATAATCCATAGTGTCAATACCTAATGTAGCTTTGTCTTTTTTGTGTGACATTTTCGAATCGAGGTCAAATACAGATACATAATGAAAATAAAAATCAAAATCCTCTGTGATATTTAATTTGACATATCTCTGGATGTTTGCTTCGATTCTTTTTAATAATTCCATAGGGAGTGTCATATCAACTGTAATAGAATGTTTAAGACCAACAGAACCAGATTTTTGACCATTGAATATCATTTCTGAAATTCCAAGAGAAGAGAATAGATTCTTAATTGCCTGTGAATATACATTTGTATCATCAACCTGATTTTTATTACCAAACTCAATCTTTTCAACTTCACATGGAGTCCATGCCGAACCAACAAGACTTGGTAATACTTCATCAATCGCAGCTTGAGTAGCCTGTACAATCTCAAGGTCTACGGCAAAGTCATTTACTTCGCCTGAGTTTTCATTCATAGGGATTTTTGATAAGAGAAGAACATAATTTTCAAGTTCTGTTTTAGAACGAATAAGAGCTTCGTAGTCAAGCAAGTCTAAGAGTGATACGAATACGGGTAAGAAGTATGGCAGTGGTACAACTGGATCATCACCACATATAATACAGATAGTTTTCTCTGGTGGTAATTCAAACCATTTATAGTCATTACCTTTTGATTTATATGTTTTGTAGCCTTCTACAAAAACATCATCCCATAAGCCTTCTTCTGAATCAGTTTCGCTACCAGTACCATATAAGAAATCCTTGTTGTTACCAGAATCAAAATAAGAGGCATCGAATTTTACAATCCATGTATCTTTTTCTGCACGAGAACCGATTTTATAATATTTTGGATCAAGTGGATGTATAAAAAACGAATCTCCATCATCGTAACAAAATCCACAATAGATACCATCCCTTAAACAAGTAGCAATCATTTGTGAACCCATTGCTTTCAGATCCATTTTATCTAATCTGGTACAAAGTTCTTGATATCCTTTAATATATTCGGATGCATCCTGTGGGGGATTTGCCCAATCGGGAGTATTGTAAGATACGTTATAACTAAAGATAGGAGTGTAAGCATAATATTCTATAATCTTTTTATAGTTATGACTGATACGATATAAGAAAGCAGATATATCACGAAGATTGTCAATATTGGCAAGAGGACTTTTTATGTATGATTGAAGTTTCTCTTTTGTGTATTGAGTATATGTCTTCGATGTACCTTTTGATATATTCTGCTGTAAGATACGTTGTAATTCCTGAAAGTTAATCATCTGTGCATACTTCTGAGTAGAAGTAGTCAGCTCATTTTTACGAGTTGGTGATGGTTCTGTCTGCACTGATTTCTTTGCAGAATTATTTGATTTCTGTGTTGCCATTTATATTTCTGATTTCCTCCTTTCCTTAGTTATAGAATCCCCATTTTTTAGGGCGTTTTGAGACACCTACCATTTTGGTAATGTCAAAGTTGTTTGTACGTTTCTTGTTTCTGATATGATCCATTCGTTTTTCAGATAAATACCATCCAAGCATAGCCAAGACATACGCACGGTCATCATGCATAGTAGCTTCTGAAGCTCCTGTATCAGCATCTTTATACGCAGGAAGTTTGAATGAATCCTTACCACCTTCACGCTTATTTCTACAGATATTAACAATTTCCTCTTTCATTGCATCAATCTGAACTAATGCGACTTCTTCATCAGGTGTTAATTTATACACTTGCGTTTTAGCAGCTTCAATCAATGAAAGTCTTTCTTCCAGTTCATTTTCATATTTATCAATGCTCAAATCCAATTTGTCTAATTCTGCACGAATCTTTTCTTCCGATTCATTCATAAGTTTGGTGTCAACTTCCATGATATTAAGATAACCTTTGTTATCATATTTTTCTGTGAAATGAATTTTGTCTGCTTCAACCATTTTTATTAAAGCCTCAAACATTTCAGATTTATATTTTGATGGTTCAATCAATTTCAGTTTTTCAACTGCATTAGGGTATCTTTTAGCATATACATCACCATTGTTATATTCCTTATCCAATAAACCACGGTGAGGATTGCCTTTTTTATCTTTCCAATCTTCAATTAAACTATCTCGAACCCAAGAGTTCCCACCTCCACCAGAACCAGCATCAGCTAAGAAAATTTCAATATTATCATAATCTAAAGCTTCACCGTTATAATCAAGAAGTATTTTCCTAATTTCTTTTATCTGGTCTTGAGTCATCATGGGGGTCTTTCTCCTAAGACCTAAATCAGAAAATGACACAACATTTACAATATCCATTGTGTATCCATCTTCTTCGTTATAAAGTAATTCACCTATACCCAGAATTGAATTGTCGGTTGAACGTGCTGGATCATATGCTAAAACAAATGTTCTTTCATTGGTATCATTACATAACACAGGTGGACGAGTGTAAGAATTACGAACAATTAAAGCTCTTTTAATAATCTGGTTCACATTCCCGTCTTGAGTGAATTTATTATAATACTCACGTTGAGCTTTTTCTGGATTATTTCTTAATTCTGTCTCAACGGTTTCTCTATTCAAAAGTGGAACATAAGGTTTGCCATGAAAAGTAGCATTAATAACAACATCACAGTTAATATCTGCTACAAAATATTTTGGATCACCTAACATCATTTTCTTGGAAAAATCACGATACTTTTGATAAAAAGCTGTGTCAATAGAAGAAGCAGAAGAAGCATATAAGAGCTGATGTGGAAATTCCTTTGGAAGAGAAGATATATCAATATTTCCACCAAGTTTGAAATTTGAATCAAGAGTTGTAAATGCACCAATAACATTAAATTCTTCTTCTGAGAGCCAGCCGCCCTCATCAAAACAGACGCACTCACACCTCTTACCTCTTTTGGCATTGATATTACTATTCAATGTTTTTACAAAACTACCATTATACAACCTATATGTAAATCCCATTGGATTGTGGATAAATCCATTTGAGTTTGCTTGCGATATTTCAACTTCATTTTTAAAAACATCTGTAAGACCAGTCATTGATTCAATATTTTTTAATGCAATATCTTCGATCTTCTTAAAAGTTTCTTGGGACTGGTCTGCTGTTCCTGAACAAATGTACGTTCTGTAGTTGTTGAACAGAAGTCCCTTTATTATGGTAAATAAAGCAAGTAATGTCGTCTTTCCTGCGGCACGACTTTCCAACCATAACACAAATGGTTTTGTCCATGAATTCATAAAAGTATATTCTTGTGCATCAAGAAGCTCAACTCCTATAAATTCTTTCATAAATTTTGTCGGGTATTTAATCCCAAATTGCTTTATTTCCGCTAATTTTTTATATCCTTCCAACTTCCTTTCAGATATTTGAAATTCAGTTGGTTTGACATAAATTTCATAATTTTTAGGTATCAATATTCCAGATTCAGTAGTCTCAAACGCCATAACTAATCCTCCTCAATATTGATTCCGTTTTCTTTTACGAGAGCTTTTAAGTCAATGTTTTCTCTGAGTAAAATACGGGCTTTTTCTTCATACTCATCAGCAATTCTCTTATATTTTGTAATAAGTTCTCTCTGTTGAATAATCATATCTGCTGAATCATTTTCGTCTAACATAATCTGCTTTAAGATAGAAGCATTGCTGATATCTGCAACTTGCTTTAGACCAGCAGAGTATTCCGCATCATATAAATTTACTTCTGCATCTCGTAAATTCATTTCTTTCATTTTACGGACTTTTCCAGTCCATGTGTTTTCGCCCTTAGTCGAATTAACACTATGCTTTAACGAAATTCCATTATCTGCTGCAAGTTTCAATACAGAAGCAGTAATTTTACTTTTTGTATCTTCGAGATTTTTAATGGTAGATATATTTGCTTCAATATTTGTGTAGTCATTCATAAGCCTTGCGATAATATCATTCATTTTCTCTATGTGATTAAATCCTTTTACAATTTCAATAATAGAGGAGAGTCGCATTCTATCATCATTTGCTTCTTCAGCAGCATCCAAATAACCAATAAGTGTTGCATATAAAAAAGGCTGTTCAGCAGTTGATTCTTTTGAAAATGGATCATAGCCTAATAGCCTTATAGCATCTTTTTTATTCTGTTCATAAGCTGACATTATTTCTTCATCTGAACTATCTTCATTTTCTACGGAAGAATTGTCAAAACTATCTTCTGATATATTTGTTTTGACTTTATAAAAATCAGAATCAAAATATGTCATACCATTATATTGTCCCATTGAGATCTGACGGATATATGCAACCCAAATATTAGATTTAACTCTCCCAGAAGCAAGGTTTTCCATTTCCTGCATACTTGAATCCCATATCCTGTCGAGGTAGGGTTTATTTAAATATCTCAATGCGAGCTTTACAGACTCTTTATCTGGCTCATGTTCAACATTTTTATTGTCTACTTTTAACGCTATTCTACGAGCACAATCTTTACAAATTGGAGTAAGACCACTTTTACTCATAGGATCTGTACTCATATAAAATTTATCTCTTGCTTTATGTGTATCACACATATAGCACCAAGCACCTTCTTTAAGTGACTTGATTTTCTCTTCCTGTGTTTCAACTTTCTTCTTTAATTGTGCAGCCGTTAATTTTGTAGGCTGTGTTTCTTTTGTCGTAGCCAAACTAACAGCCACCTCCTTTTATTCCAATATAAAAAGAAGCCACTTCATACGAAATGACTTCTCATAATTTCCAATATTAAATTTCCAATGAAAGTGCAATTTACACACAAACTTGAATAGAGGAATCGAACCTCGCTTATTCCAACGCCTTACCTCATAAACTACTAAAAATCTGCGCATTCATTTCTTTCAAATATAAGGTGTGTGGATTTGAACCACATATTCAAGAGCACTATTGTCATAGTGCTAACACGCCCTGTAGGAGTCGAACCCACATCTCTCAGATTTGGAGTCTGATATTCTAACCAATTAAACTAAAGACGTATATAACAAAAGAGCCATCTCATATGAAATGACTCTTTCAAATACATAATTTTCAATTTTCTCCACATACTAATCAAAACATCTAAGGAGAACACCCATGAACACATCATACAAAACAGCAATCCAATTTCAAGATTTATATATCCCAGTAAAAATGTTAAAAATATCACGCAACAATTCCATAGAGCTTAATCAACTCTGCAAAGACTCTAAAGAAAGAGTACGTTACATCAAATTCTGTCCGTCTTGTAACAAGGAAATAACAAATTCAGATATAGTAAAGGGATATAAATATGCAGAAGATAAATATGTTGTCTTAAAACAATCCGATATAGATTCAATCACATCGAATCAAGACAGAACACTTTCAATAGAATATTTCTGTAAACCTAAAGAAATATCAAGTCTTTTAATAGATAAATCATATTATCTAATTCCAGAAATGGAATCAGAAATATCATACGAACTTCTTCGTAAAGCTATGATTACAAATAGGGTAGTAGCCGTTACCGAAATAGTGTTAGGCACTAAACAAGAATTAGTAGCTTTATTTCCTGACAAACATTGTATTATTGCAACAATATTGTTTTATGAAAATGAAATAAACGAACTGCCACCAATAATGAAGCATAAAACCGATAGACGGCAACTTGAAAATCTCAAGCAAGATGTTATATATAGTACAAAAGAATTTAATTGGAAATCTCATTATGACAAATACCAACTCAAGTTAAGAAAATTGATATTTGATAAAATTCCAAAATGATATTGCCTTTCTCATTCCATCCTCGAATGGCGAGCTTTCATCTAAACTGCATAGGACGTATCCTATTGTTACAACAGTACCAGTCCGAAGACCGCAAAGGGCATAGGGCGGTAGTAAGTGTTGAGCTTACACACCTAAATTTCGTATGCATCCAAAAAATAGGCTTTCACATCAGGTTTACCGCACGAAAAGATTTCGGTGAGAGTCGAACTCACGCCCTCGGAGTTGCAGTCCGATGCCTTGACCAACTTGGCTACGAAATCATAATGACTCTGGCGTGACTTGAACACAGCATTACCACCTTGAAAGGGTGGTATCCTTACCTTTATAGACCACAGAGCCATATTTAGGGTGGAAGAGTGCCACCCATTATTTTTTACAGAATAACTTCTGTTTTACCTTCAAACTTAGTATTTAAAGCACGAATCTCAGCAAGCTTCTTACCGATTTCTTCCTGAATCTTAGTAGCGAAAAGTTCAACTTTTGCCTTGCCAAGTTTCTCAACACTATCAAAAGGTGCTTTGACTTCTGATTCTGGAATCTTTGTAACATCTACAGAGAATGTAATGTGAAGGTTTTCATCTACAACAAATGACTGGTTGATAATATCTTTTAATTCAACAGAGATAATAGTTGAATCATCAACTTCACTATCAGTTGTAACTGGATCTCCATTAGAGTCAGTTTTCATATTAGATTTAAAGGATATTTTAGAATATTCGATTGTTCTGACAAAATTATGTAACATATCTTTTTCAGTGGCAGCATCAGTATCAGATGTACCTAATTCTGCGACAGAAATATCTACACCAATAATATTTTCATCAATAGTTTTGCTAATATTTAATTTCATGAATTTGTGCCCTCACTTTCGTTGTAAATAACTTGTCTGTAAGCATCTTTAATTGAAATAAAGAAATCTCGTAATACATCTTTATCAATCGAACAATCAAGATTTGATGTTTCAAATTTTGGATTATATACTGTAAAATCTAATGTTCCATTATCCCTAGGTACAAATAAAATTTCTACATTGTTATTTAACTGTAATGTAATTGAATCTATTTTCTCACCATTACTAGAAGTAACTTTTCGTACTTGTCCGACCTTTAACGGGGTTTGTTCAATTACAAGTCTATTTGCCATATACATACTCCTTTCTTTTATTTTTCGTTTTCCTTTTAATCGTTTAGTTGCGGAAACAGGACTCGAACCTGCATATTCTTGGTTATGAGCCAAGTGAGCTTCCATTACTCGTCATTCCGCTATGATAATAGGAGAGGAGCGACCTCTCCATATTATATGTAGATTGGTAAGATCTACTGCCGATTGATTACCAGTCAACCGACAAAGAGAACATTGAAAATTCTCTGATATGTTACTTATATATTCTCCATATATTTTCAGTCTTCGGAGTAAAGACCAATTGATAAGGTTTCATATCTCTTACCAGTTAATTAAGGTTCTCATTAACGCAGAGAAGCACGAACATTTTCTCATTTCTGAAGGCTGAGAGAAACCGATGATCCGAGATGTTGGTAGGAGAGATATAGGTCTTACAATACTACATGAATAGCAAATGCCAAGATATGTTAATCGTCTACTAAGCCAAGACCTCTCCATAACACCGCCAATGAGCAGTAAGCAGTGGGAAGTTTTAGACCATTCCAAAGGTCAATAATTTCGCAAACCGACCTTTATATTTATGTCACATATCGGTCAGTGACAGCTCACTTGTAAAAATCTATCAACGGATTGACAGACCGCCCTCACTTCTTTTGGATGTGAGCAGCTTGTATTATATCTATTTATTCTCTACATTGTCGTCACCTCTCGGCTCAAATATCACGTTACTATGCTTTCTTGTTTAAATTAAATTGTTGGTGTTAGACGAAAGTTTCATCGGGATTGCCTACAAATCAGAAAGTGATTTTTGTTCTACTTGTTTTATTTCTCCATCAGCAAAATATTTTGCAAATTGCTCATCTGCATCAATATCCTTGTACACTGATACCATATCTAGCGAACTCCATCCGACTAGCATTTGAATTACATCATCAGGAAGACCGCTTCGAGAACAAGAAGTTGTAAAGAAGTGACGAAGACTGTGAAAATAAAAGTCTTCTCCTAAATGCTTACTGAATGTATCAGCCCAGCTATCAAGAGTGCTTGAATCCATAGGTTCATCTATATATTCTCCATTTACTTTCTTTGGAAATAACCATTCTGATTCAATTCCGTGTTCTTTTCTATAATTCATCCACAAATCAAAATATGGCTTAAACGGTTTTGCAAGTGTATATACCACTAACATTTTTCCGCGAGATCCTCTTCCTTTTGTTTGGATCTTTTCAGGTGTTTTATATAAAGAACCGTATATGATATTTTCATCATCGAAATAAGATACTTTAAATCGTGGTAACTCACTCTTACGTCTGCCACTAAATGCAGCTAATGCTAAAATACAAGCCTTGTCATATTTACCTTTTTCAACCCAATAATCAAGCATACCCTGTACTTGTTCATCGGATAATACAGTTTTAGTAAATACTTTCTCATTTGCAGGATTTTCAATCTTACGTATAATCGGTTTAAAGTCCTCATACTCATCATCTAATATAGCTTCGACATAATTTGAAAGAGAAGAGAGAGTAGATTTTACTCTACGCATTCTAGCTGGCGACCATTTATATTCAGTAAGACAAAAACTCTGATAACGAGCAATATCCCTCTTAGATAAATCAATAAAGAATTTGTTGTCGCAATGCTGAAGTAGATAAACCCAAAAAATAAAAAGGTCACGTCTATATGCATTGATTGTATTTGGGGATCTATCAACTGAACGAAGATAATCCAAAAAGTCATTTCCTAATTTTATATTCTCTTTATTACACTGAGTCAATAACTCATCAGTAACAATATTATTGTGTTGTATTTTTCTACCCATTAAATCTCACTTCCTTCCAAATAAAAAAGAAGTGAGATAGTAGTAAATACTAAGCCACTTCTTTCAAATATTTATTCAATATATTTCTATATGTTTCTTCATTCATTTCATCTGGTAATAAAATATAATAATCAAGTCCATTGCGTTCAAAAATATCACGTTTTTGGTATAATTTCTGTCGATACAATTCTTTTGACTTTGATTTTATTGGAGTATTATTTCGATAAGCTTCTTGATGACCTTTGTTCCCAAGTATGCCAGCAAGTTCTATATAGACTTTTTTATTATTGAAAATAATAAGATAATCGCAATTCATATTGCCATTATAAGAATTATCTATAGATTTGTATGGAATATTTCTGAAATAACTTTCATTAAATAAAATATTATTACTTCTCAAAAATCTGCTAAATTCATATTCATATAAAGATGTCGTAACTTCTCCATCATCGAATTTATAATTCATTCCATTTCCTGCTTTTTGTAATTCATATCCTAATGAATTTATATATTCTCGGAAAGAACAATTCTTTAATTTCTTACAAACTTCTGCATATTTACGATTGTCTGCATAAGTACCATATTTTCTAAAGTCATTATATGTAATAACACTTCTATTTTCTTGAGTTTTTATCAGATTACACACATCATTAATTTCTTTGATAGTATCTTCATCTGATAAAATACTTCCATGTTTGCCAGTTATTTTCATTCCAAGTTCTTTTTGCATTAGCCATAATTCGCCCCAAAATTTTCGTACAGTTCTAATACCAACACCATCTTTTTGTTTTGGATAAAAATCATATACATCCAATGGTGAACATTTGCGTTCTTGCATTTTCATTACAATATTTATTACATCTTGTTTTGAAAGTTCTCTTTCAGACTTTCTTTTAGCTTTAATCTCTTCATATCCCTCTTGGTATTGAAAAGTGTAATGCTGTACTTGATTCCATGTTATATTATGTATATTTCCTTTTGAATCAATGTAATCCATCTTTTCTCGTGATGCACCATTAACAGGAAGATTAGTTCCATCAATATGCAAATCTATATTATTTAATTTACAATATAAATTTATATTATCATATGTATATGGATTACCTAAAAAGAATCTGTTTAAACATGTATATCTTCCCTTGCCATTCTTTATTTGATGGTACTCTGTTCTGTGTTTATATCCATAATTGTCAATAATATCTAAGTAATATTTTCTCGATTTTAATTTTTCATTGTATACAACTTCAATACTCTCATTCAATAAATTGTACACAACATCTTCCGAAAATTTTACTGGAAAACTATTTCTTATAGCTTCCAATTGTTTGTTTACATTTTTTGTTCCCATAATTTTTCCTACTTTCTCACCTACTCTAATACATAAAAATAGAATGGGAGAGAGGTAGGTGACTCTACTCTGTCAGCTCATGACTTCTGACAGTCCCATTCCATAAATCCCACAATCAGCTATGACACCAATCATGAGCACATATATTTATTCTCTGTTTCCATATAAAGTTCGTTGCCGATTTAACATCTCCCAATCCGTATATAAAAACATTGAAAAGTCCTCCCACTTGGTAATGCTCCAAGCCGATCCGAAGACGACAGATTTACAGTCTGCCCCACATCTTTAGTGGTCTATGAGAGGATACAAAAAGAGTGTGTAGCATACACCACACACTCTAAATATTTAAAAAATAAAATCAAGCAAATCAAATAATCTTCCAACCGAATTATATTCGTCAAAATCACTTAAATCAATCGGCTTACTAGAATAAAATTCACGCTTTTCATATCCATTAACATCACTTTTAACAGAAGTAAATCCGTGAATTTTTCCGTTTTCATCTTTATCGAATGTAATATTTTTATGAGAATTATCACTTACGTCACTGCAACTGCAATTCTTACAATTACCATCACAATCATCGTCTACATCTTCAGCGTCCTCACCAATGTTGAATTCATGAATAATGCATCCAGAATCTTTATTGTCCATAACAAAAGCTGAACTCACATCTCCATGAATAAATACAATGTCTGTCTCATCCATATTGATATAAGTATCACTTCCCTCATACTTGGCAGCCCGAACACATACATTCATTTCAGAATCAATACTAAGAATAAATGCATCATCATAACCGTCCAAATAAGGATCATTCAAATCGTTACAAGAAGCAAGTTTAAAATTCGTATTTTTAATAACAGAATTAAGAACATCTTTCATCACATCATACTTAGCCACAACTACAATTTCTGAACAATCATCGTCATAATCTCTTGTACAAACATCCAGCTTGTCAAAAGTATCTGCTAAAAATTCAGCAAAATCATTTGTATCTGTAAAACCAAATGTTTTCAATATATTTTCACCACCTTAGAATTAGAGCTGTTTTGCAGACTTTGACATCTTAAAGCAAATCTCATCATGCTGTGGAGTTACATATTCCTCACCCTTGCGATCACCCATCATAATTTTTCCTCTACGCTCTGGAACTGTCTTAACCTTAAACTTTCCAAGTTTTCCAACTGCAACTGATTCTGCGTGATTTGCTGTTAATGTCTCTGTAATTACATCAGCAAAAGCATCAAGAATAACTGCGATGTCCTTCTGTGAAGCTCCCTCAACTTTATTTACTACTGCCTTTAATACCTCGTTCTTTGTCATTTTAATTTTCTCCTTTTTTCTCAACTATTTATTTTTTTAATACAAAAAGAGGGTAGTGTTTCATTTGAGTACACTCCCTCCGATACATACAATTGTGACAGCAACATCACAATTTCTATATAATCGGACTAATTAAAAGTAGAAAATTAGCCCAATTTTCATAGTTACTTATGCATAATATAAAAACCAAGTCACTCGTACTTGGTCTACTTTGTCATGAAATTAGTAATAATTCTTGTCTTGGAATCAATAATGTCACCATTTGAATCCAATGCAAGATACATAAACCCGTTCTGATTTGGAATTATAAGTTTACCGTTGTTATAATCCAACTTATCCAAATCACACACACAACCTTGCTCATACATTTTTATTCCACCTTGAGTAAAACTTCCTACTTTATGGGTATGAGCCATTACGATTCCAGTAAATGTGCGATCTACACGCAAGAAATAATTGACTGCCTTTTCTGTTGTTTTTAACATACCAGATGAATAATTTAATGGGTGACAGAAAATTACATTACCCTCTTTTATCCACCATTTTTTATCATAAACGATTTCAATATTTGAATCTTCAAACACTTCACGAATAGAAGAGTATTGTGTCTGGGTTTTATTTCTTTCATCATTAACTTTGAATCCATCGTCTACAATCATTTCTAGCGGATCTGTTGGAATGATGCCAAGTAATTCATTTGATAATCTATCAGAACAGTATCTTTGCATACGGTATTCATGATTTCCCATCACAAACATTACCTTTTTAGGTGTAGTCAGATTGATTAAATCAATAATATACTGTCTTCCTAAAACAAGTTCTTCATCAAGATTTATTTTGAATTTTTTAGGAAATGCAGAACATGAAAAACAATCCAATAAATCACCATTGACTATTAAAGTGTCTACAATTCCCTTATAACCTGAAAAAATATCAATAGGTAAATTAAACGGAATATGAACATCTGACACACATAAAATTCTTTCAGATGCACCCTCACAGTTGTGAATATAATTATCATACTCTTCATATCCAACAGCCTGTTTTCTAAGCTGATCTGGTGTAATGTTCAATCCAAGCATATCTCGAATTTCAATCCAATCCATATCTGTTTCCTTGCGCTTTTTCGCAAGACAACATCTCAATTTCCATTCAAAATCTGTTTCATTTTCTAATCTATATAAGTCGATTATAATGTCCACCTACTCTCTATTACTCTTCATCAGACGGAACATCCAGCTCCTCATCTGTTTTTAATGCAACAGTAAAATCAATTACCTGATTCTTAAATGAAGTAAGCAGATCAGCTACCTTTACCTCCTGCTCCATATCATTCTCATCTGTGTATGTAATAGTAGTACAATCCTCTGAGAGTGTACCTGCCTTTACTGTTAATTTGTCTGTAGTTGTTCTTGTGAACTTTAATTTACTAGCTGCCATTTTCCTTTTCCTCCATAAAATTAAAAATTCCCACCAGAACGCTTTCTGCCAGGATTAAAATACATTTGTTTCGTTTTATTCTGTTTTACTTTGATATATTCACGAATATTTCTAATATAATTTTCATCATAACTCAAACGAATATGTGATTCTAAATAATAACATCCACAACGAGTTGGAATTTTATTTGATAACACATTGTCTATAAGTCTATATGACGGATTAAGATTCGAGAGATGAGTATGCTTTTCTGTATCTTCTTGTCTACAGATACGATAGCCATTTTCAGTCTTGTCAATATAAAAACCTTTATATTCAATTCGATTTTTCATAGGCAAAACCTACTTAACATACTTATCTTCGATGTAACGCTTTCCACCACAAGTCTTGTAATATCCAATATGTTCGCCTCTGCGATCTACATATCCTCGTCTTGTGTTTCTAATTATACCTTCGAATAATAATTTTTCAATTTCATTTTTTGAAATGTACTTAATAATTTTCACTTCTTTCTTGATTTATTTCCTACAAAGTAGGATAGTAGTTGGAAATGTAGGATTTGAACCCACGACCTCCTGAACCCAAATCAGGCGTTCTAACCAAACTGAACTAATTCCCAAAATAAAAAATCCCATACCGAAGTATGAGATCCTTACTTAATATGAGCTGAGATATTTGACTCAATACACTAACACTTACTGTGGTTGGACACAGTTTATCACACAAGCGATTAGCTTGTAGTTAGCAACAACACCGATTTTGACATAATCGGCAAACTCTTACCACAAAGTATTATAGATTTTCTTTCTGCACATTCTTCCTTGCGAGATTCATAGGTTGCAGCCTATTAGAGTTGCACGTACTTGTACTTTCTCATATAACACCTTGCGAGTGCTATATGTCACCATATTACAGGTGAATAAGTTGTTTTTCTCTTTGCGGTCGCACACACTTTTGCTGTTTTGTAATTTTCTTTTAAATATTATTTACCTAAAATAATTTGATTTCTTTCAAAAGTATGTACTTATTATGGACGATGAGGTGTACATTTGATCATCCGTACCTTTTGAGTACAGCCCAATCATCACCATCCTGCTCGGATTGCGATCTCCTTGCTTTTTGATTCCATCCCTGTTTTTCAACTTAAGAGATATTACCAAAATCCTATCAGCGGTTATACTTGCGATATTCCCACCAATAGTACACAAATCATACCCACATTTCTGCGTTACTACAGTGCCTATTTCAAGACACCCACCAATCAACCATATTCGCCAACAGTTGTCCTTGAATAGAAGGTTGGGCGTAGATTTTATGTGTTTTCCGTTAAACTGTATTTCACAGTCGCAGCCTTATAATACGATAAGAACCACTTTATACATGTCGCCATGCTTATTTTTGAGATTTAACATCTCCTGATCCGAAACCAACCAGTCCTACAAAAGTAGAAAAGCTCTCCCAGTAAGACTCGAACTTACGACTTTCGCATTAACAGTGCGATGCTCTACCAACTGAGCTATAAGAGATTAAAAGAATAATCGGCAACCATACTACAAGAATTGTATCACAGTCACCGACACATATAAGAAGAGGAGTACAATATGAATATGTACCAATCTTAGAAATGATTTTTAGAATTGTTCTGTTTGAAAACGCCTTCGAATCGTTCCCCATAGGTTTGATTCCTATATATCTTCCACAGAAATGCATGGTACAGTCTCGCTTGATGTACTTAACTGGTTTTATCACACATGCACAAGTTTTTCATATGGCATCACATCAACTAACTTATAGCCATATGTTAGACGAACTTTATACTATTATATTCTCTGTTTTATCAGCCAAGAAAAGCTGATTTCATTGTTTTAATCAAAATATCCATTTAACTTTCTGTTGTAATAACGAGTTATTTTTGGTTTTGTCCAAATTTTTGCCTCACATTGGATATTATCATATGTATGGATTTCTTTTTCTGGAATATATTTACATTCCAAACTTAATCCATCTAAAATTTTTACCACTGTATTATCAGTGGGAGTAGTAGAAGATAGGTAGGCGAATATACATTTCTCTGCCCTTTTGAATACTTTACGGACTGTCGCTACATTTATATCTTCCTTCTCTGCGATTTCTTTAATAATCTTTTCCTGTGTAATTGTCAAAAATAATCATTCCTCCCAACTGCACGAATTCGTTTATAGAATCATATCTTACTTTGTAAATTAGGCTTATGCCTATATGATATGTTGTTCTCCATATATAAACATTTGGAGTATAATTTTCGACCATTAGTAATGGGTTACAAAATTTTAAACATAATAAAATAACCCAATATTTATGGTCGAATTTTTAACAAAAGCCTAGCTACTACATTTTTTATTTTCTCTATATCTTCTTGTTTGTAATCTTCTTAATTCTCTATTATGTTCAATGTTACATTTAGGACATCTACAAGTCTTTACATTGTTTTTATCAACTTCAAACCACTCACCGCAATCAATACATTGAATGACTTTTGGTTCTTTATATTTAATATTATTCTTCAAATTCTCTACTACATATTCTCCATAACAGAACCAAAATAATTGTTTTGCACGTTTTTTATTCTTATATAAATACTGTACAAGCATATCAGCAATCATTTCTTCCGAATATCCAAGTTCAGCAAACTGGTTTCTAATAGAACAAGCTACATAATGAAGATTATCAATGTATTCATCCTTCATATTAACCATATAACGATACTTCTTGTTTAACTCATCATATAAATTAGAAACTTCTTTAGAGCATACAATATCGGGGTTTTTCATCATATCCTTATATTTTAATTCTCCAAGTTTCATACCTCTTGTATTAATTGATTTATTAGGAATACGAGAGTAGAGTTTATTTACAAAACTATCATTTCTATCATCAACTTGTGATTTTTCCTTGTCTTTGGCGTATTCAAAAAATGCAGGAAGTTTCTGATTGGTAAACTCTTTGATTTCTTCACCAATTGTTTCTGGAAACTCAGGCTTGTATAATGTTTTAGCGTAATCAATAACAAAATTATTCTGACAGCATAAACGCTTGACACAATTAGTTGCATGTTCTTTTTCCTCATCTGTTCCATTGATAAATACGTCATTATTCCAGATTTTTGAAATATTGTTGCTATAAATACCGATGTTTCCACCTGTAAATGCTGCATTTAATCCTTCATAAATACTCTGATTATTCAAAATTCTTGGTTCAGCTTTACGCATATTATAATAGAGTGGTACAACACCATTCATATTACGTTCTGCGATTCTTACAAAATCAGGATCAGCAACTACCAGTGATTTATCTCCATCAACATCAAACTGAAGAATTTTACTAATCAGGTCATATGTACTTGTATATACCGCATTTGTTGTAAACCATTCTCTGATTTTATCAACTCGTTCCTCATATACTTTATTCGCCACATTGAAACGAATAGCATGTTCTTTGTAGAGGTGAGGACTTCTTAGACAGTCAAGTTTATCATATTGTTTAAATAACCAACAAAATACCTCTTTGTCTGCCAATAATCCTTTAGGTGTATCAATGTGTCCAAACCAATACTCACAAGCTGCATAATAATCTGGAAGTAAGAAAGTATATTTTCCATTTACTTCAAGTTTTCCACTTCTATATTTTTTTAAAAGGCTATTCTTTACTTCACGGATCACGTCTTTTGCATATGTATCATTGAGTAGAGCAGGATAAATCTTTACCGCTTTTTGAAAAGCTGTCATATTTGTATTATAAGGTGTAATTCCAAGAATATCTTTCATGGTATCAATAGAGTTACAAATATTTGTGATTCGTTCTACAGACTTCTTTGTAAGCAAATCAATCTCTTCGTCTGTCACATTTGTGAGAGTTTGTAACATTTGATAATTGATTTTTGCATTTTTAATTCTATCTTCCTCAGTGTTACATCTGCCAGCTTGACAATGATATTGCTTAAAATATGTCTTATACTCATCCCATGAATCGTAAAACTTATACATCTTAAATTGACTTTTTGTAAAAATTATTCTAATATCTTCAGCAATTACATCATGGTCTTGTCCATAAATATCTGTGATAATAGGAGAGTAATTATTTACTTCAATAAACTTTTTAAAATCAAATACTCCCAATAAACCTTTCACCCACGGGGCACGAAACATTGTGTTCTTCGTCATTCCGCTTGGTAATATCATGCCAGCTCCATCAGTATGAGTAATCGGAACAGTACCAGTTTTTCTCTCAATCGAATAATCAGTTTCATCAATAAAATCAAATTCTCCTGGCACATTCGTCTCAAAATCATCCACAACAATGCATCTGTCTATATCAAAATCCTTCCACTGGTCAGTAGCTGAATTCGCCAATGCCATATATGCAAGATGTTTATTTACATTGTTTCCACCTTTTGAATTTATTTTGTCAATAGTAAGACCACACATGACTGTTTTTTCAACTTCATTCCATACTGATTCTTTAATAAAAACAGCTTTTTTCTTACGAATTTGACCAGCAGAAGATGTAAAGTATCTGTATTTTTCGCCATTATACATAAATCCATAAAAAGATAAATCTTTAAATACATCAAAATAATAAACTTGAACTACAATAAGAGCATCTGTTAATTCGTCTTTTTTAATGCCGATAATACGTGTAAGGGAAGATTCAAATACTGAAATGATATTGTTATCATTTAGTTCGTCTTTTCTTAACTCTCTTAATTCGATTTTTTTATTATATTGAATATTATGCGATTTGCAATACTCGATTTTATTCGATAGATTCTCTTTTTGAATTGTCTTATTTGATAAAAGATTCAGAAGTTTTTCTTTTGATAAATTTGCTTTCTCTCTTTTGTGTTTTATAATCAAACACCACTTCATATATTCTTTTACAGAATCATTTTCTTGTTCATAATAGTCTTCAACGGTACAACGTCTCCAATCAGAAAAATCATCTTTGTTGTAACCTTGCGTCACGAGTTCTTCTTCTAATTTTGGAAGCATATTATTTACATAATTTCTTTCACGTCTGTATTTACAGTTCATTTCATGTAAGTATTTTTCATGGTTGCTATAAAAATGACCTGTATCTACAGAATACATATTAATCTGTGTATCTAACATTTAATTTCCTCCATATGTAAATCTTTTAAAATATTCCATCTTTTTAGTGGTGTATCTATTAAACAAGGATCAATAATCTTGCCTGTTTTCATGTTATAAATTGCTTCACAATTTTCTTTTGATACATATGGAAACCAATTTATTTGTGGTAACTTTAATAGATGTTTTGTATCATACTTGTCGCTGTTATTATATAGTGGCTTATATTTTGAAATTAATGTTATTTCATATATTGACAAAAGATACTCGTCAGGAACATTTGCAATATAAATAACCAAATTTGATATACTTTCTCCTCTACATATAAAATACATGTTTTTATCAAAATAATTATTTATAACGCTATGAACTTCAATTCTATTATCAATATTAGTTGACTTCCCAATATACACTAATTCGTCTTTATCTATAATCTTATATAGATAAAAATTGGTTTCTTTTTCAACTGTACCAGCCATAAATCCTCCTTTTATCTTTTATTTATTATGTTTCACTTATATATTCTCCAAATGAAATTTCTATTTACTCACTTTCAGATTTTCCTTCGTTGAAAGCTACAATTCCAAATGTATCAACAGAAATTACCAATCCTATTGTTCTAATACATAAATTGTCAACCATGATTGCGAAAACAAAAATGAAAGTAATTGATATAAATGTTAGAAATTTATATATTAACTTTTTACGAAATCTCTTTTTATCAATATAATACTGTTTATCCTTAAATTTCACATACCAGAAATCTTGTGTGTTGCAAAATTGAGGTAATTTATCTTTTAGTTTATTTACAATTTTATTCATCGTAGTCCTCCATTTCTTTGTATTTAAATCCAAGCCAATTAATTACTCTGTCTGTCCCCAAACATCCAATACAGTCCTCATGCATATATTCTCCGTTTTCATTATCAAGATAGCGTTCACCTTGATAAATACCTTCGCCACAATAACAGCATAGATACTTTGGATGAGGTGGAGAGTAATAAGGACACCGATAATCATGTAGACCGTCATTTCTTCCACATATACTACACATATAGTTATTTAATTCTCCTTTAATACAGTTGTTTAAATTTTCAAGTTACAACTTTTAGATGGGTATTTGTTCACCGAATGGCGTAGAATTTTCTGTACAATGGTGTACATTAGAAATTCTGGCTAGAAAGGGTATCTCAGTTAGATTTACTAGCTTGATATTTTCTCATACGTTCAGCCGCCTGTTTTTTCTGTTCATCTGTAAGTTCACGTTTCTTTGCTCTAAAACTGATTAATGTTTTATCCTTTAATAAATATTTCTTACCTCTACCAGTATCTTAAATGAGAGAGTACATATCAGGACTTTCCTTGCACAATCTATCCAATTTAGTAATATATGTAGAATCTGAAGCATAAATTGTTGCGAATTTCTCATCACGCATTGCATTAATACAAATTTCCTGTTCTTCAATTGAAACTGTCATATTTTTATCTGCCATTGTTCATCTTCCTTTCTCTATAACTTCTGATATTGTTTTCCATTTGTTTATGACGTGAAAGATCGTCTTTCCAATCCGAAATAATTCTATCAGCAATATTACGACTGCCTTCATAATCGGTGCAAAAATCTGACATATAAATATTGCCTCCATATGTATTCTGGTATTTATGGTTCTTTGATGTAATTGTTACGGTTCTGTTCATTAATTAGTTCTCCTTTACTGTTTAAAAATTTATTCATTGCAATCAACTCCTTTGAGTGCTGCGTTAATTTGTTACATATGTTTATTCTCTGTTTTATTTACGACTTATTGCCGTTTTTGATTTCTCCAAATGAGTCTACATTGTAGATTTCCAACATCTTAGCAATAGCCCATTCAATTTCTTGCTCATATCCTTCTTTATTAAGTACATATATATTTGGTACATTTTGTGGTGGTTTCTTTGGATTAGGTTGAACACTACCAACTTCTTTTTTAATTAGAAGTGGTTCTTTGTCGCCAATAGAAGATGTGAGATATTGAATACATTGATTAATGGTATCTTTTGACATAGAAAGTTCTTTTGACATAGATTCTATACTTCGCCAAAAAGCTTCTGGTTTAATTTCAGGGTTATACATAGTTTCTTCATTATCTTTATTTTTGGGACGAATGAAAATATACGAATTAATATAAAGAAAAGCCATTAATATATTCTCTTTATTAATACTAGATTCGTTCATCATAATAAAATCAAGCTGAGAAGATGTGATTTTTGAGAACTTGTCAACAGCATCAAAATTTTCAGGAATGATCTTAATTTCAATGCCAGTATCATATCCAAGCGTGTCAAGATCCTGTTGAACTTCAATCATTTTGTTGTTGATCATATATTCCAGTACATCAAGAATTTCTTGAACAGCTTTCGGTCTGCGTTTGTGTGTCTTGTATCCGTAGAAATTTAGAACTTTTCTAAGAGTAATCCAACTATAGTCTTCGTAAGACCTATATTTATCAATAAGGATATAAGTAATATAGAATTTACGACTAACTCCATATTTAGTTTTAATGTTTCCTTGAATATAGTTATTTGGAAAACGAGTAAAGTATTCTGTTTTCTGTTGCAATAAAAATTCCTCCTTTATATGTGATATTTATTTATTCTCCATTTGAAATTAAGTGGAAGAGAACCTTGCGAGCGTTCAGTAAAGTAGGTCTGAACCCCCACATGTCTGTTTTATTTTAGAAATTGGTAGGGGATGAAACCCACTTTGCCGAACTGAAAGAAGATATATAACATTATTAATAAGACAGACTATTACGCTTGTATTTCGCTTACGCTTCATACAAGCTCTATAATTTTTTGGTTGATTGTTATTGATTGGTTTAGGTATGTGGTGTTTTGGATTAATATTTTCATTTGGGTACATGTATGATGTACCTATACGACTATTCTCTGTTACAGATATTTTTCTTGCCATTCATATCCACATGTATAACAGTGATATTCATAATAATAATGTAATGAGAAAAATGTTTCTTTTGATACAAAATTCAAATCTAACCCTTTTGTTTTACCTTTTTTTGGTAACTCGTTTATAATATTTTTCTCCACATATAAGACAAGTTTTTACGAATGGTATTTTTAGTGATTCAAAAATTTTACCTTTGCTCATTTGTTTTATTCCTTTCTGTTTGTTCCAAATCAACATACTTCTCTTTGTAAATATCCTCTACAAAGAATACTGGCAATTTGTCGTGGTACTTTCCATATAATTCCTCATCAGAAATACGAGAGTAGCATTTGTATTTACCTATTGGCGAATTAACTTCTCTGATATAATCTTTTACAATAGATTTATTTTCCTTGAATCGCTCATTTATTTTTCCACAAATAGTACAGTAGGTATATAAACCTGTATTAAGATGAGTTTTTCCTGCGAATGTGGATTTGTTTTGAATCAGGCATTCTTCATAATGATGTTTGTGCTTTGATTTGCGGTTACTCTTTGAGATATTACTTTCTGTTGACTTGAGATATTTTGGTATTTCATTTTCTTGTATCATATTTGATTCCTCCTTTGATGTATTATTCTCTCTTTATAAAAATGTGATTATTGCACTATTGTTCTTTTGGTAGTAAAATAAATATATCTAATTTTAAAGGAGGAATTGTATATGAAGAAATTGAAGATATTAAAGAGGATATTTAGTTTTGTGTTATGCATTGTAATGGTTATTACCGTTATTCAATTAGTACCACAAAATATTTATGCTGCCAATAAGGTTAAATTGAACTATACAAAGCTTACTTTGTATGTTGGCGAAGTAAAGAATTTGAAAATACATGAAGGAAAAACGGAAATATATTCTGCTAGATGGTCTTCTTCTAATAAAAATGTTGTGAAAGTTACTAATTATGGACATATAGAAGCATTAAAACATGGTTCTGTTAAAATAATCGCCAAATATAATAATAAAAATTATGTTTGTAAGGTTACTGTCAAGGATGCTTTAAAAGATCATGTAAGTTATGAGTTGATTGATATTCCTGAAAATGCATATTCGGGACAGTATAATAAAATGATCAAAATTGTAAACAATAATGATGTTACTGTTAATGTTAATATTTCTATTAAACAATACGATAAGGATGGATTTTATATTAGACAAAACACAAATGATTATATAGTAAATAAAAATACTTATATTATTGCATTAATGGAATATAATAATGGACGTGTAATAGATTTTAATAATCCAATACAATATGACGAACAGTTAAAGATATCTTTGAGAAGTGTAAATAGAGCAGATTCTATTGATATAAAATATAATATTTCTGATCAGTATATTGATAATGGTTGGATATATAGAGATATTGTTTTTACTTCACCTATTACTAAATCTGCAAAATATTCTGCGTTATGTTATAATAGTAGTGGAGAATTAACGAGAATAGTTACTGGTTATGTATATGTCCCTGCTAATGAAAAAGTAAAAAAGAAAGATGGATATAATTTGAATTTTAAAGATAAATATGATATCCAAAAAATAAATATATATTTCTATTGATCAAGTATTGGTTTATTGGACTATGGCTTTGGCTGTAGTCCTTTTTTATTGCTGTTTTATATATGGATATCTCTATTTAAAAGATGATTTGTGCGAAGGTTTTAATATACCCCCAATATGTTGAGATTCTTGAGTGTGACTTTTGATGGAAAAATCGTTATCGGTGAAAACGCTTATATATAAGGAAGAAAATAGGATTGTGGGTGTGATTTTAGTATGATGGGATTTTAAAATTTAGGGGTTGAAGTGAGTGAAATGGTTGAAAAATAAGGTTTTTGACGATATGGGGTACGATAAGTGGTTTGAGATGGGGAAATTGAGATTTTGCTTGATTTTGTTGGGATTTTGAGGATTGGGAGATGGTTAGATTTTTGAGTTGGTGTATGGATGAATCAGCTATAAAGTTTACTGCATTTCCAGCCCATCTAATTAGTTTTAACTACCCCGGGTTAGACAAAAACAGTGGATAATAGATATATATTATCCATTCTTTTTCTGATCCGATTTTCACAATAAATAGTATTAAAAACTATGTGTAGTAGTTATTGATTCTATGATATATAGTTTAATATTGTTATAATCCAATATAATCTTAATATCGTTTCCATTCACCACTTTTATATCAAAATCAATCATTTTTAGGTTCACATTCTCCACTTTATACCATAAAACCTGTCTAAAAATGGGACAGTCCACCACCACACAAAACCAACCTATAATTCTATTGTTAAAATTTCACAATAACACACACCATAACCACACTAAAACTACACATATTTCACAAAACTATAAAATCTTATGAAAAAGACTTGAATATCTCACAAAAAAGGACTATTATACAGTTGTCCGAAGGGATAGGACATAAAACAAGTCCCATTGTTAGCACATCTGTAAAGAGGACACCGAACCTCACTTGACATCATTAGTCAAGATAGAACCCATCCAAGAATGATGTAAAACCTCACGGCTACTTGTACAGCCATTCCAAAGCGGATTAAAAAAGCTATCATATATAGCAACGTACAGGGCACTTGATAGCAGTTATTAAGAGGTTGAATTGATACCTTAATGAAACAATTTAGTAAAGCCACACTATAGCAGGCACGTGAATAGTAGGAACGATAGAAACCTCATTAGTAGTCAAGTGGCTACTAATTACCATTCCGGCGATGTGTAACCGGCAAGACAGCAACTCATAAACGTATTAAATAATCTTTACAAGTGTATCACTTGTTTTGTGGTAAAAACATTAAATTACATAACAGGTTTATTATACCACATTCAAAGAGGTTGTTTCAACCTAACAAGATTAAATAGTACAGTACCGCTTTATATGTCAAGCGTTAAAAGTATGGCAATATGACATAAGTATAGCAGGGTACGCAAGCTATACAGTGTAATTGTAAATTATTACAATAAGCACATTCCGCACATTACAATAATAAGCCACCAAGTAAACATGAAAAATGTTGAATTATCCAGTCGCATTGAGCAGGCTCAGTCTACGCTTTTTTAAGCGGTTGTGAATTAAGCACATTTGAGAAGTGGTTCGATTCCACTTGCGACTTTACCAAAAAAATAATTATATTGCACTCATGCGTTAAATGAGAGAAGGAGACATTATGTTAAAATCTGAAAAATTCTACTCAAAAACTAATTCTTTAAAGGACACAACTTTCGACTTTGCAGGACACGTTAGAACTTCAGTTCGTAACACTGAATTGTCACGGATGCAGGATAAAAAATCATTCAAGGATGGTAAAAAAGCATTAGAGGATGCACACGCTGATATTGACGTTATGACTTGTGACGCTAGTATTATCAATCAGACTTTAGGTAACGATGCAGGTCAATTCATCAAAGACCGTGAAGAGATTATTGCTTTAAAAGATGAAATTGCTACACTTTTACCGATTGACAACGTGACCGCACTTTGTCTAACTGACCGTGTACATATTACTTTGATGGCTCATGCTATCTATAAAAATGTACAGCTGGATGCTGATATTTTCGACACTGAAAAAGGCGGTGTTGATATTTCTAAGGCAGTACAGGTTTACTATAACAAAGGTTCTATGAAAGACTTAAAAGATGCTTTACGTTCTGTATTTAATAAGTTAATCGGTTCTGAAGGTGATCACTTCTACGGCATTAAAATAAAAAAGTCCGATTTTACAGATAAGGATCTGCGTAACTTCCTTGCAACTTTTGGCGGTTCTGCCAAACGTGAACAATCTAAGTCTAAGAAGGATGGAGTAGAAATTGTAAAATTTTCCGACTTTAACTATACAGACAAGTCAGGCAATAAAAAAGTACAGATTGCAGCTTTTACAACTCTTTGTGCAGTTGTTCTTGATAATGCGTCAAAACATGAGGTTATTAAGCCGGAAACTACAGAAGAGAAAACCGAAACAAAATAGGATGATACTGCATAAGTAGTAGGTGTGCAGGGTTCGACTCCCTGCTCATCCTTTAACTTTTAAAGTGAAAAATTCAGGCTAGAAGTATGCCCATTTTTAAGGAGGTTAATCATGTTAAAGTTTAAAAAATCAGAAATTCATAAACTTGCAAATCAGCTCACTTGTAACTCTGAACTTTTCGGGGATGAGGTTGCGTCTGTTATTGCACAACTTACATCACTGTCAAACTCTGCAAATGAGTTTGGTTGTACAATGGAAGGTAAAATCTTTGATTGTTGGGGTTCTTCCGTTTCGGTAATTGCTTTACCTGATAAGGCAAAACATAGTTGGGAATTTTAGGAGGTGTACTATGCCAAAAATCAAACACGAACCAAAATTTTACATTCGACTTTGTAAGGGAACTATCATGCAATTTCCAGATAATTTCACAATCTATCCAGGCTCAATCTATGGACGTTTTACGGATAAGCAAGGTAAACGTATATTTTGGGTATGCAATGACTACAGGCTCACAAATGGCAAACTACCTGTAAATATTTTCAATGGAACACGTTGGACTTTGTGGCTAGTAAATGCAGATCATCCATGCTATAAGTGGGTAAAATCTGTCTGCGAAAAGTTGGGTTATATTCCTAAAATCCAAAGGGAAAATTTATCCTTTGACGATTGCCAAAGTATGATGAAAAGCTATGCTTTACATAAAAAAGGAACAGGTTCACGGATCAACACGTATCAGATCAATAATCCTTTGCGTTGGAATGAAGTAACAGAAACTGCACACTGGTATGGTCACGGAAACGCAAGTGTTGTTGCATCAAATATTAGATAATAGTATGCAGTACCGAAAGGCAGAACGCACTAAAAGTCTGCCTTTTCATAGTGCATATTAGCACTAGAATGGAGGTTCGATAGTATGGTAAAATTATAAAGGCAAAATAGGAGGATTACCATGCTAAAAATTAATGAATGGTCTGTAAACCGTAGAATAGAGTCTTTGCGTCAGATGGATAAAATGCTGTCCGAAATGAACGTAGGCTCACGCTATACTATATGGCAGGAATATGGCGGAGGACTAAAGGCAAACGCAGATGATACTCATGCAAATTGGAAACGTATTGCAGAAGATGACGAACTGTACCAAAATGCTATTTTCTGTTATATGTGTTGCACGTTGGAAAAGTATACTTTACAAAATTTCAATGTAAGGGAGTAGTCTGCCAAGGGCAAGGGGTAACTTTGCCCTTTTACAAAAGCAAAATTATATGCTAAAATGAAAGGAGATGAATGACATTGGAGGCATATAAGAAAATGAGAATAGAATACAACAGGCTTTTCGATAAGCTGAAGGAAAATAAAATTACGCAAAAAGATTTTAGGGATAATGCTGGAATTAGTGGAGCAACTATGCAAAAACTACTTCATAACGGAAATATAACAACGGAAATTATTTGCCGCATCTGCGATTATTTTCAATGTATGCCTGATGAAATAATGGAATTTATCCCTGATAATGACTATATAGAACGCAAACAGGCAAAACAGGAAGTCCAAGCTCAAATAGCTGAACTTCAAGCGAAGCTAAAAACAATGTAAAGGAGGAAACAACTATGCCAACAATAGAAGAAATGCGTAGTTATATGCTCAATGCAGGAATTTACACCAAGGCAGATATAGATAAAATCTGCGACTTAGAACAGCAGTATAGAGATGAATGCCAGGAGATAGCCAAACAATGTGAAGCTGAAGGTTATCCGGCAAACGGAAGTAACTACGAACTCCGTTGTTCAGAAGCTCGTAAGTATTATGACGAGCAGTTTGCAGATATAGACGCAAATTATAATTTTGATGAAGAATAATTTGCAAAACACAGCACCAAACAAAGCACCCAATTTTCGGGTGCTATTTTTATACCCAAAAGTAATCAGAAAAGGAGAATAAATATGAAAAAGAAATTATTGTCATTCATTTTTACAACAGCAACAATCCTTACATCCTACACAGTAGGCACAATACAACCAACGCAAACAGTCAATGCCTCAACTCCAAAGCAGATCAGTGTCACAAATGCAATTCCAATCTGTGACATTGCTGGTTATTTCTATGACAAATATGGATATCTCTGCTTTGAGCTTGGCGATACAACAAAGCAGTTCAATAAGGCAGATGGATATTCGTATTCAAAAATCTGTGAGAAACTTCCGCATCTTAAAGATTTAGATGAAAACAAAACATATCCTTTGACAGCGAAAGTAATAAAGGTAAACAAAAAGAAAAACGTTGTTACTGTACAGGATTATAGCGGAAACAAATGGAAATTCCGTGGCTGTGAAGACTATGAAGATGGAGATGTAGTATCTATGCTCATGGATAGTAACGGAACAGAAAAGGTAACTGATGATATTATCTTACAGGTCAGATACAGCGGTGCAGAGTGGTAAATGATAAGAAAGGAAGTAAAAACAATGTCAGAGAAAGCAAAACAAATTCACGCAACCTATTGCGACTACGAAGTAGCAAAAGTAAGCAGACCATCACGGATCTATTCAGTCCGAACAGAAACACGGAAACCACACGGAATCAAAACCCACAACATGAGCAAAGCGATGTTAGCGCAGACGTTAGAATCGCTTTTTTAATGCAGATACAAGGAGGAAAGGCAAATGATAATTATCATTAAGGATGGTTATGACGTTATTGATAATCGTCCAGAAGCAGAAATCGCGCAATCAGAGCGTGATTATTTTGAGGAGCGTTACAATAGAGACTTAAAACGCAAACTCGAAGCAAACAAACATCCATTTGCAAAGAAATTATTAGCCGCATGTGGACTGTTATAGAAGGGAGAGTGAAAATCATGGCAAGAACATTACGGGATAATCAGGCATCATGGGATGCATTATTCTATGCGATTATTACAGGATGCACAGCAAAAGATGCATTATTAGCTATGGGAATCTGCCCAGACAGCGAAAATAATTTAGCAAGGAGAACGGAAAGAGAGGCGAAAAATAAATGAAAGGATATGAAGTACCGGAAGGTTATATGGGTTGGATCAATGGAAAATACCAGCTTTTTGAAAGCGAAAGCGAATATTACGAAACACTTTTAGAGAGAGAAGAGGTCTAAATGGCAAAGGAAATTAAGGAAACATTGTTCGTTTCACTATGCAAGCGATGTGGAGAACGCAGAACTTGTCATGGAATTTGTATTGAAATGAATAATGCGATGGTAAAGGCAAGAGAAATCAAAGCGACTGCAAAATAATGTGGTCGCTATTTTAATACAAAAAATTAAAACAAGAAAGGTAAATGGTGAAAATTATGTGCAAAATGTTTGAAGTTGTAACAGGAAAGAGATCAAAAGGAAGTGTAGACAAATTAGAAGGTCTTACAAAGATGTATACGGACATCAATGGAGAGATTGCGATTATTAAAATTCCTGTTGAGTTAATGGAAGTTGATTCACGGTATCAGACAGACGAGAGAACGGAAAGAGATCTTCAGTATCTTGTACGGAATTGGGATGAACGGAAACTTATGCCACTTATGGGTGTTCCGCATTGGGAAGAAGGCAAAGTATACATTGTAGATGGTTATGGTCGTTGGATTGCAAGTCAGATTGTAAACAAAAAGAAATACAAAGATTTGAAAGTACAGATGATCTTAAATGCACCAACTGATCCAGAAGAAAGACTTGAATTTGAGGCTGAAATGTACGCATTCCAAAATAGAGATGTAAAAGATTTGACTCCAATTCAGAAACATGGAGCAATGATGGTTTTACATGATCCATCAACAGAAACATTGGAGAATATGAGAAAGAAATATGGCTTTGAATATGTTGCAAGTAAGGGAAACAGAGAAGCTTCTGTTCTTGGTTCGTATACAGAGACATTGCGGTTATGTAAGTTAGACAACGGAAAAGCTGCTGAATATGTATTTGATATTTGTGCAGGAGCTGGATTTGATCGGAAGCCAAACGGATATTCTACATATATTATGCGATCATTAAGAGATATTTATAAACTCTATGCGAATGACCGTGAAACAACAAAAGAATTTTTAATTGAAGAACTTAGACAGATTACACCTGTTGGATTAAAGGCAAAGGCAACTGTAAAATATCCAATGCTTGATATGAAAACAGCTGTATCTCTTTACACAGAAGATATGGTTGTTAAAAATCTTGGACTTGAACAATCAAGGGAAGTTTCTGGAACTAGAGTTGTTCCAATCAAAAGGACAAAGACGGCATAAAACAGAGAACAACATATTAGAAATTGAGGTGATGAAAATGAAACATCGGTAAAAGCGAAACTAATATGCGCTATCAGACTATACGGGCAAACACATTATAATAAGGAAAGGATAGATGAATTATGACATATAGAAAGACAAAACAGTTGAGAGAATTTGAACCCATTTTGTATAGAAATGGATACAGATTTGCACGGTGCAAGGGAAGTCATTTTATTTACATGAATCGAACTTCTCATAAAATTATCACCGTGAATAAGGACTTAAACAGAATGGTTCGTGAAAGACTTATAAAAGAGAATAAGTTGCAGGAGGTATAAATTATGCAGACAAGAAATATTAAAGTGGGAACAAAATTTAAGCATATGAAAGAAGAATGGATCTGCACATCAAATGATGGATTTATATTTGAGGCAGATTGTTTAAATAAAAATTGTCCAATGGCTGACTTAATGCTTATTGGATCAAGTGAAGAAGTAGAAGTGATTGAATAAGAGGTGAGAAGAATGAAATGGACAGAGTTATTACGGAAAGATAATTATGCTTTACTGCAAAGCGAAAGTGATACACAGTATGCGGTTGTAAGTGGCTACGATCCAACGCAGCCTGAAGATCAGCAGTGGTCACACGGAACATATTTTGAATATTGGAATGATACAAAGCGAAAAGCAGATTGCTTACAGAATGCATTGGATTGTTTCAGAAGCAGAACTGAAGAACACTATGTAACAAAAGGTCAGAAGTATCTCGAAATCTACAGAGAAGATTATACAGAAGGCACATTTAATGAAATTGTTACATCTCTTGGAGTTGATAATGACAGAGTTGGAGATGCTATTGGTTGTTACTGTATTGTGGACGAAGAGAGCTTGAAAGAGGTAAAAGAATGCGAAGAGGTATAGTTCATGCGATTAAGTGATTTATTATCATATATAAGCGAAAATGAAAACGTTTATGTATGGTTGGATGGAAAAATTGTAGCGGAATACAATGGGAGAGATAGTATTTCTCTTAAATATAATGACTTTGAGGTTGAAAAGGGAAGTCTTAGAAAGTGTGAAAATGGAATCGAAGTTACATTGACAGGAAATTTAATTGTTCCTAAAAGATAATGAGTAGGAAGATGTGGATTTTATTATCTCGATGAATGTAATAGCAGAGTAAACAGATATTTCATAAGAAGGAGGATAGAATCATGAAATACAGATTGGGTTGTTATAACACAGACGGAAGTTTAGAGCATCTTCGCACTGTAGATAATAAAGAGAGTGCAAAACTTGCATACAAACATCTGAAAGAGGAATATGGGTGTACAATCTGGGTTCAGAAGATTGAGTTTGTTGACCCAAAAGAGGAGTTTAAAGAAGCATAATAAATGCGTGTTTCATATGGAAAGGAGGAAACAATATTATGCCAGAAACAAAACAAGATATGTCAAAAACATGTGGATTCTCATATCAGGATAATTGGACAAAGGCAAATGTAACACACGAAATATCTCAGGAAGAGTGGAAAAAGTGGTATGCTACTCATTGTGGTAAGTGTCAGTACATGTGCGAAATTTGCATGTATGGAGAAGAATAGTTAACACAGCAAACGAGATTTACTCTGTGATTATGAAAGTTGGCACTAAATTCGCATTTAATAAGGAAAATGAAAGGAAATTTTAATATGAGTTGGGATTTTGATTTATGCGATCCAGTTACAAAGAAAGTTTTAGAAACAGAGGAAAAACATGAAATAAAAGGTGGAACATATTGTGTCGGTGGTACAACGGAAATGGCATTGAATATTACCTATAATTATTCTGATATTATAAACAGAAAGATGGAAGAACTTGGAATTCTCAAAGAAGATTCATATAGCTATGCATATTATCTTAATGGAAAAACTGGTGCAGAAACAATTGAACCGTTAAAGAAAATCATATCATCGTTAAAAGATGATGCAACTGAAGGAAATGCAAAAAGAGCCTTGTGTGGACTATTAGCGTTTGCACAGTTAAGACCAGATGGTATATGGAGCGTATGCTAACAACATTTTGAAACTAAGATTTCTTAGGAAAGTAGTGAGGAAAATGATAACGGAAAATACACGGAAACAGTTAGCAGATTACAGAAAGCATGGTAAGAAGCTCAAATATCTTATCAATTATCTCATGGGGTTAATTGAGGACGAAGATGATTTCGAGGAGATAATTATAAGAGAAATGAAAGCTCTTGCATTCAACGAGGATGAAATTATTGAATGTCTGGAATATGATTTCGGATTGGATATGAGTTGGCATCCAATGAGTGTAAATTATGGAAAGTAAATAACAAGTAAACGCAAAGGCAGTTAGGAGAATAATCTACTAGCTGCCTATTTTATTACAAGAAAGAGAGGAAATGAATTATGGAATTACGGAATAATTGGTATAAAGCAGATAAGGGAAAACATTTTGTACTTACAGAAAAAGGCAAAGAAGAGTGTACAAGTTACAAGCATAAAACAGTTGGTAAACCTGTAGACGAATATGATTATGAAGCAGTTGAATGGTCAGTTGATAAAGGATATGTGATCGAAACTGATATTCCAGGATGGACAAAAGGACTTAAGGGATATGAAGTTGTGTATTACAACGGAGAATATAGATTATCAGCAGGTAATCCGCAAATCTTCCCAACACGCAAAGCAGCAGAAATTTATAAAAAGCATTATGAAGCATATGCATGGTTCAATAAAGATTTAGTGATTGAAGAAGTTGAATATGATGGTGTTCCATTAAACAAACCGAAAATGTACAAGGGAAAAGAAATTGTAGATAAAGAACATTACTTTGGACTTGATGCACATGAAGTTGGTGAGTATTTCACAGAGGATATGATTGATTCCTTTATGGATTTATTACCACCAGCTTGTATGAGAAGTGATTGTTCACAGATTGGTGAACCATGTTCAAGTAGAATTGATGAAAATGGAAAGGGCAGAACAACATATTCTACATTCAAAAAGGTAGATGATGGAATTTGGGAATATTGTGGAGATTGTTTTAGAGGTGAAAATTATATGCATGGAAAAGATATTCCGTATGTGAGATAAGGAGATGATACTAATGTTAAATATCAAATGGGATAACGGAGTTACAGGATATTTAAGCAAAAGCGAAAAAGAACTGTGTGAAAAGATTGATAGAGAAATCAGTGCTATCAATGCAGTAAGTAAAACGGAAATATCTGTAATAATCAGTATTGAAGGTGGCAATCAATTCCACATAAAGAAAGATACTGGTTCACTGATTGGATATATGAACGCAGAACAGTGTTGGTATGCATTGAAGGGAATTATGACAAGTTTGTTATACATGGAAAGGCAGGTTGATTAATATGATGCAGTACGAAATAAAAGAACCAAATGGGTTTGGAAGTACATGGATAAAAGTAATAGGTAAAAATGCAAAACAGGAAACAATGACAATAGAGATTGTACATTGTGAAAATCCAGGAGGTAAAAATTCATTACCTTATGCATGGTATAAAAATGGTTGGACTGATAAAGTAATGGAAACCTATATTGGTTGCCATACTTATGTACATGATTCTGAAGGAGCTTGTTTTGGTATTTATAATCCAACAACAAAATTAAGTGATGACGGAAAGAGAAGTGTAATCAACTTTGATTGGTTACTCGAAGATACAGAGGAAAATCAAAAGAAAATCATTGAAGCTTGTATCAAACTATTTGAGTCTGCTACCGGCAAGAGTGCAACAGAAAAGAAAATTGAACATGTAATGGAATTTGCAAAAGAAAAAGGTCTTGAGGTTGTATCTGAAATGCCTAAAGGTTGGAGAAAAAATCCATTTGCAACAGATCCATATGGAGCTGTGACTATTGATAATGATAAGCCAATTTTTGCTAATCATAAGAAGAACCCAGAATATAAGAGAATGCTGTTGATGGAAGGAGTGTGATAAATATGTTACCACAGATTCAGTATGATAAAGTATTGCTTGGTAAAATGAAAAGCAATTACTTTAATGCAAAGGCATTATATGAAACCATTAAGGCAAATGCAGAAGAAATTCAGAGAAAAGTTCTTGCAGAGAATGAATTTTATGAAACAGAAGATATTGCGAAAAGAATGGAAAAGCGGGGTGGAGATGGTAAGCCTAAACGTATCCTTGATCCTGACTTAACATATATGATGGACTTAGACAATGAGTTGCCACGATTCATTGATTTATGTTATCCAGAATATGTGAAAGCTGGAATTGCAGATTCAAGAGGTAAAGATTATATTCCAGAAGCGAATGCAAAAGATTTGATGTATGAGGCAGAAAAGCAGCTTATAGAGTATGGAATTGATATTATTCCCGATGAATTTGGTGAAAAGGAAACTCTTAGAAAAGCAGTACAGATGATTAAGTACAGAGATAAAGTACTTGATTTGGTATTGAGATTAGAAAGTGGGGAGGTTGAAAATTATGCAGAAAATAATTGACAAAGCTGTTTTATCAGACGGAACGAAAATACAGCTTGAAGATTGGCATAGCGAAAATTCAGAAAAATATCCAGACTTATATGGGTATATGATAGGTGCTTATCCGAAAGCAAAAAATACAGGGAAATGGGGTTGGGTTAGAACAGGTGAAACTTTTAGATTGAGCATTGGTAGGAACGAGTATGCAAAATATACAGATGATATGGTACTTGCTGATTATGAATCATTAAAAAATGGAACGAAAACACTTGCTAATCTACGAGAACATTTTAATGATGGAGCAAAGCATGAATTTTACTTGGGCTTGATCGATAAAGAGCCTGAGTGGTAAAGGAGCGTGATTATATGGCAAAACATATTATTGATAAAGATAATACATTAAAAGCATTAGGAAGCATTAACACGTTATTATCTCAGTCATTACAGATAATAAAAAAGGTAAATGAAGATGAGCAATGGGATTTTTGTACAGATGATGTTTTAGCAAGGCGAGTTAATGATGCTGAAAGATTAATAAAAGAAATATCAGACGTTGTATTTCAGAACGAAAAAGCAAAGTAAATTGTAATTTACAGTGAAATTTAGAAAGGAAAAAGGTGAATATTTATGGATTATAGAATGAAGCGAGAATATTTAAAAAATAATTTTTGGAGTGATAATACAGAAGATGAAAAGTATCTTACAGAATATCTTACAAGGGGTATTTTTCATAAATGGAATGACAAACTGGAAATCTTGACAAGAATATGCGATTACTATTCATATATGTTTAGGTTTTATCCTGATGGACGACTTGTATTGCAGATGATGAATGCAAATACAAAGGATACCGATTCTGAATGGAGAGGTAAAGATGATTGCGGTCATCTTGAATATGAAACTTTAGACCATATGCTTGTCGATTGGTTAAATGAGCTAAAGAAAAACGAAGGTTCATATAAGTTTGATGAAGAAATCGCATTTATTGAGAGCATGTTTAAGCCAAATAAATGCACAGTAACAATTAAGGTTGAAATGGAATAACACGGAGAATAATAAGGCAGACGCAAACAAATGTGTCTGCCTTTTGTAATGGAAGGAGCGAAATATACATGTACACAATATATAGAAAATATTATGGACTTCCAGATTATCTAAGTCATTGTATGGAAAATGATGAAGATGGTGTTTTTATATTTAATACAGAATACGAAGCAAACGAATGCTTGAAACAGATTTTTGCTAATGGTGATTGGATCGAGGATGAGAAATATGGAAAATGTAGATATTATGTCGGAAAAATTTGAATTGTAGGAGGTTTATGAAAAATGAAAACTGTAATGGAAATAGCAAAAAGTGAACGAATTAACAAAGTATGTGTTGATGGTCATATTGGAGATATAAGACAGTATGACAAGACACCATTGGATAAAAGAGTGAAGAACTATGAGGTTATTGATTCAATTTACAATGAAAAAATGTTGATATGTCAGACCGTATAGGAGGTAAACGGAAATGAAGATTAAAGAATACAAATTATACAAGACAGCTAAAAAGACAGCAAAGGAAAACAACCTAGAATATGTCGATTCATTTGAAACTGGTAAGAGAAATATCTTGTTTGATTTCTCATTATTAGATAACACAGATAAATTAACAGATGAAGAGAAACAGTACATTAGAGAACACGCATTACGGAATTTACATGCTAGTGATTGTGAACAGTTCTATGGGAAAGAGTTTGATAATTTTACAGTTTGCAATGGTAGAGCATTATATTATCCACATAAAGTTTATGATGAATATGGTTGTGAACGCAGATATATAATTATGCAGCTTGCAAAGATTATTCATGCAAGAGGAACACAAAAGAGTGTTTATGATGATTATGAAACAACGGAAATTAAATTGGATAGTGGTTATACAGAACCAGTAAGAGATTATGAAATATAGAACGGAGGTTGATTGATATGGCAGATAAAGAATACAGATACTATAAAGATAACGGAAGGCTTATGAGACTACATATTGAACAGGACAATGATCCACTTAATCCACGAGTAGATTTTGATTGCAATATAGGGAAGATCGTATGTTGGGGAAATAATTGGGGTTATCTTGGAGATAAACATAATAAATGGGATGATGCAGAGGATTTCTTTAAAGAACTTTGTATGGAACATTTAACAGAAGAACAGATTAAATCACTTGTTAATAAGCGTATGGAAATTGTTTCGATTGAATCACCTGCTGTAGAAAAACCAAATAAAGCAGAGTATGAAAAGGATATTAGAAGTACAGTCTTAAAATATAATGCTATGGCTGAGAAAGCAAATGAGCTTGAACTGTCAGATGATGCAGCCAGATACATAAACATGGCTAATGTATATAAGAGAAATCGAGAAGATGAGTTCGAGAAAAACTTACGACTTTCCAAAGAATACAAAGTAGCAAATGATATTGGATGGTTTCAGTATAAGGGAACTAAAGAACAGTGCAAGGATTATATTAATGGAGAGTTAAGAGAAGGATTGCTTGACGGGGATATCTTCTATGCAAGTGCAGGAATGTACAAAGAAGCAATGAAAATGTTAAAAGAATCAGACGTTGTAATTCTTCCAGTATTTGTATTTGAGCATAGTGGAACTTCAATAAGCGTATCTGAATTTGGTGATAGATGGGATTCTGGTCAAGCAGGTTGGATTTATACAACAAAAGAAAATGTAAAAGAAACACTTATCAATTGGGGTGCAAGGTACAAAGACAAAAATGGAAATCTTGTTGATGTAACGGAAGAAAATTGGAGAGAAGCTGCAATAGAAAATCTTAAAGGAGAGATTGAATTGTACAATATGTATCTTCAAGACGAAGTGTATGGAATTATCACAGAAGAATATGATACAGACACTGATGACTGGGAAGAAAAAGATTCATGTTGGGGATATTTTAGTGACAAATGGGGCGATGAGCTTGTCCAGGAAATTGCTTCTGATTTTGGCATAAGCGAAACATTATATGATGATATGAAGTCAGTAGCATAAGGCAATGAAAGAACCGCTTCATTGTATTAAGAAAGGAAGGTAAGAATTATGAGTATTTTAGCTGATGGCATTTTTATGAATTCAAGATATGATCAGTATGAAGATTATAGTGAAACACAAAGCTACTATGATTTAAGAACAGGTATTATCTATGTGGTAATGGAAGAATATGGAATGAGTGGTAACAATATTATTCAGGAAATCACACCAGATTCTGCTGAATATAAGGCAAATTATGCAAGATACAAGAAAGCGAGAGGTATTAAGGAAAAATATAGAGTAACTTATACTGCACAAGTTGATCAAACGATTGAAGCAACTTCTTTAGAGGAGGCTAAAAAAATAGCGAAGAATGGAGCTGGTGAATATGAAAATCAAGCTTTTGAAAGCATTTATTTATCAGAAGTCGCTTTTATAACAGATAGAGACGGAAACGAAGTATAAGGGAGTGATTGATATGATGACAAGAGAAAGATTTGCAGAAACAAACTGGAAGATGACATATGAACAGTTTCAGAAATGTGATTGTACAGAATGTAAAAAAGAAGATTGTATTCACAGAGGAGCGTATAGAAGAGTACCTGAAATAGATGGTGGTCTTGGGTTGTGTCCTAATCTGAAGGAGGGTGATTAATATGTGCAAACATAAACCAAAGAATCTAAGAGAATTTGAACCAATCCTAAAGGCAAATGGCTATCACGAAGTTAGAAGTCGTGGTAGTCATTTTATTTATGGGAATGGTAAAAATCAGATTACAGTAAATAAGGATCTGAATAAGATGGTGCAGTTACGGTTAATTAAAGAGAATAACTTAGTGGAGGTGAGATAGTATGTGGCAGCATATAGAATTTGCAGATGGTAGCAATCCATATATCAGTAAAACAGAAAAGGATTTTAAACGGATGAGCGAACAGTATTTGCTTATACCAATTTGTGAAAACTTTTGGAAGGCAACTGACAAAGTATTTTATAAGGTTGTTGGTTTTCCTGATAAAGACAAACGAGCAACATTCAATAGAAATTACAAATCAAAAGCAGGTGCAATGAGAGTAATTCACAAGGCAATCAAAGAGAATAAATTTGAGTGTATTGTACTTAGAAAAGAAATTGAGGATTTACGGAACGATGAACATTTTGATATTTCAGTGAGTACACCTATTAAAACATGGAATTTAGCATAGATTGGAGTGATGGAAATGAAAATTACGCAGACAAGAGTAAAGCAATATAACAGTACATACAAAACAGTTATTTCAGTTGATGGGATTCCTGTATGTATTACACGAAGCAATAAAAGAGCAAGTGACATTGTTTCCTATTTATCAGGATATGAAGTCGAGATTAACGATGGAAAATTAAAGAAACAGTTAGATAAAATTAGAGTAAATTAGAGTAAAGGAGCGATAGAAATGAATAATATTTTTGTGATTGATAAAACAACAAAATGCAATTTAGGAGTCCTTGATTTTACACCACGGAAAGATGATAGGATTTCTATGAAAGCATCTGAATGGAAAGAAATAGAAGTAGTAGTTGAGTGTGTATTATATGAACCGTTAGAACATGCGACATTGGTTTTTGTGAGCATTGTTGAATCATACTACACAGCTATGGTAAAAGAAATTAAGTGGTAAGAAATAGCAATTTCAAAATAAGATTGGAGTGATTGGATATGTATAAAAATTTTAAAGAATTACATAAAGCATATGGATTTGATAATCCATATATAACAAGGGATGATTTGACGGAAAGTGAAGAAAGAAATTTTGTAAATGATTGTTTTGAATTATATGAGCACATTGGATTTGCAGATACTTTTGGTACTCCATATACAGGGGAAAAGAAGTATTTAGGAATGAAATTCACTGTACTTGGTAGAGTAAAAGAAATTACAGAAGATAAAGAAAATGGAGCTGATCTTGAATGCTTACCTATGTGGCACATTCAGTTTGAGAACGGAGATAAAATTGCTGCATATCCAGAAGAGATATGTTTATATGAGAGAAAGGATGGTTGATGATTATGTGTATACCGACAATAGAAGAAAATTATGAGTATAGAATGAAAAATCTGATTAAGAAATTTGTCCATGATTATGAGTTAAGAGACTATAAATTAAAAGAAGTGACTAATCCAGAAGAATTACAAGAATTATTATGGAATGACTACGCAAAAGAATTTGCTCATGCTGTATTACAAGATATGAACGATTTTTCTGGCGATGAATTATTTGAGATTGGAGAGTGATTTTATGGATAAGAAAAGCGAAGAATATTTAAGTCGATACATAAAACTTACAGATAAAATCAAGCAGAAAATAGAATCTCATGCAAATAGATACAATATAAAAGCAGAAATTTGTGCATGGTATTTAGATTGGGAAGATTTTTGTTCAGACTGGTGTGATGGATGTGGTTATACAAGAACAGAAGCACGGAAATTATATCATGGAGGTATAGGTGAATTTATGAATTTACCTAATGGAAACGGAATTATTAGATTTGTTATTTAGGAAGGACGGAGTGACAAATTATGACAGTAAAAGAATTAAATAGAGATCAGTTACACGAACTGAAACAGGCATATTATTCAGAACTTGTAAATGAAGGTACTTTTGCAGAAGTGATGGGAGTTAATATCAATGAGCCGTCATATGAAATGATTGCAAGTATTGATGAATATGTTAGTGATGAATTTATTTATGAACACTATGATGGATATAGTTTCACAGAAGATGATTTCTTCTGTAGTGCGGAAAGGAGTGCTTAATATGTTAGATATTACAAACTTATATGCATACAGAATTGAAGAATTGGCTGTTGGAATTGTAAAGGCAGAGTCATATGAAGATGCAAGAGAAAAGGTGAAAGTAGCTTATTTGAAACACAACGATTGCTTTGATTCTGAAAGAGATTTTATTGAGTTAAAGGAAATTGCAGAGAATGATTCATGGTTTAATGATAATCCTGATGTAGTTGAAGTTGATGAATTAATATAGAAGTGGAGTGATGAGATATGAATTATACTTATTTTGGAAACAGAATTGAAAGAAGCCCATTAGGGAATATGGGGTTACAGTTATTAGAAGCTCAAGAGAAATTAGTTTCTCAAGAATATGAAGTTGAGAATCTTAGAATTAAAGCAGCTATGTATAAAGCATATTTCTTTCGTAACTCCATATTAGCAGAAAAATTACAAAAACAAAGTGAAGAAAACAGAGATGCACTTATCGGAGAGTTTGATGGTTTCTCATATGCGAGTTGGAGAGCTAATGCTGTATATAGAACGCTTGAAGATATGTGTGATGAAGGACTATTAACTGAAAAAGAATATAGAGAATGCAAAGTATGAAATGGAGTGATGAATTATGGCAAAAACATTAAGAGATTTTTGGAATAAGGCAGATGGAGTTTATGATTTTGTAGATAAGAATGGAGTTTCTATTGATGATATGAATTATCCCTTAGAAACAGAAGTGTTAAATGAACGGTTGGTTGAAGGTGAACAGTATGAGATTACATTAAATGTAGAAGTAAAGGAGTGATGAATATGCAGATTGTAAAAGAAAGTATTATTAAGAAACATTCATATGAAAATGGAGTTCATACTTCTTATACAGAAGTGATAGAACAGTACCATTATGATTCAGAAGAGGAACGTAATAAACATGCAGAGCAAATGACCGAGAAAGGATTTAACGATAGTGGTCAGGTTAAAGAAAATGTTGGTACGATTATGAATCCAAAACTTGTATGGTTCGGAAGCTATTATAAATATGAAAGAAACTAGGCAAAGAAACAAGAGTTTCTTTGGAAGAATGGAGGATATAATATGCGATTACCACAAGAATTATTTGCAGAATCCTTATGGTTGGAATGGGATAATCATTATGGAATTATCCATAAAGAAAAATTACCACATCTTCTCAGACAATACAATCTTAAATTAAAAAAGGAAAAGACTTTGGATGATATGCAACTAGCTTTCGGTCGAGGTCTTAAAGATACGTTCGGTAATACGGCAAAACAAATAGAGCAAATTGCTAAAGAAATTGACAAAATCTGTATTATTGCCAATTGGGAAGATGCGGTTGCAAAGTATAAAATTTGATGAAATGAGGATTTACTGTGAAGAATGGAGGCTATATGATGAAACGTGATTTAGTAGATGAATTGTATAAAATAGCATATAAGCGATATAGAGAAAAATATCCAAATAAAGATTTCGCATCTATTCCCAATTTTTTAGATTCGCTTTGGTTTAGTATTGAAGGTGAACTTAATAGAAATGGATACGATGCTGCAAGAAAATATGTAGAAGAAGCAGACTTAATTGTATTAAGGTGAATAGTAAGAATGGAGGTAGACATGGAAAAAATTGATAATAATATTCAATTAGCTTTCTTAGGTGGTATGAAAGCTGGATTAGAAGCATTAATTCATGGACTTGAAGTAGTAGCAGAGAATAATAACGGGCAAGTATCATTTGAGTTTGTTAAAATGGTTTCTGCTAGTACGATAGCTGATGTAGAATTAAAATTATCTAGTATAGAGAACGGGAAAGGTCTTATAGATGCTTTAAATAATAAAAGCAAATGAAAGATAATTTACAATGCTCAGGATTTGTTATAAAGGAGAGATGTATTATGGTAAGAATTAAAGATGGAAATTATATAGCAATATTCCACGATAGAATGATTGAAGTAAAAGCAGATTCAAAAAAAGATGCTTATAATAAAGCAAAAAGATATTTTGAATCAAGAGAACATAGAGAATTATTTGATGGCGAACTAAAAGTGTGTCAGATACCATCTATGATAGGTGTTCTGGATGAGTGAAATAAATAGAAAAATATTTATTGGAAAGTAAGGTGGCTACATGAATATTGTATTAGAAATGGAAAATTGGATTGTTAATGATGAGTATTTTATCACACAAGGACTAAACGGATATGAAGTGTATGATTGTGGCGATGATACAAAAGAAGCAAAAGACTTATATACGGGTACATTTGAAGAATGTTTGACTTGGATATGGAATAGTATCTAAGTCGAATGAAAGGATGATTTCTTGTTTTAGAAATGGAGGAAATAATTATGAGCCAAACAGTATTTGATGAGAATGATTTTATAAAACGAGTACCAAAAAAGATTTTGGAACGTACAAGAGAAAATATGGAAGTGTATCATATGGATTTAGCAGATTCATTTCAGGAAGCAACAAGGGAATTAGCAAAGAAAGGTACAACTTTGTGGAAAGCATGGTATTATGATGATTTTAGAGAATATGTACCATGTATTTACTGCCCAGAATATTTGGATTTATCAAAATATCCATTAAAATACAAAGGGAAATAATTCAATGAATCGGAAATTTACTTGGAGAATATGTAAGAGGTTGGAATATTCAATCTCTTACTTTTTATGGAAAGGAATAGTGAAGACTATGTTTGATTACAAAGAATTTAAGAAGGAAATGTCTAAAAGAGGGCATGAAGTACATAAGAATGGAAAGTATCTTACAATTATTCCTAATAATAATTACGAGGGATACAGTAAAGGATTTTTGTTTGCAACGGATATCATTAAAGGTTTTGAGAATGTATTAAAGTTACTAAATATGGATCATTTTAATACTTGGATATATAGTGCAAAATTTAAAGTCATGTGATAAAATTATAGTAATGATATTCAATAGTTGGAAAACGGAGGTAATTATTATGGCACAGTTAATCGGATTTTTAATTGCAGGATATTTATGTATTTATCTTCCTTGGAAAGCGCACCAAAAGGAAGAATCTCGTAAGAGGCAAGATATGTATGATAACCTTAATAAGAAGTCTGTTGATGAAATGGAAAAGTGGAGAAAATAGTAATATAAAATAAGAAGGGTGGTTGATGATTATGTTCGGAGGACTGTTAGCGTTCTTAGGAATTTATGCAGGAAGTGCTGCAAAGGCAACTTACGACAATTATGACATGAAGAAAATTACTCGTACAGTTGATAAAGATGGAAATGTTCATTACATGGACAGGTTATGTAATGATTACATCAATGGAGAGCGAGTAAAGAGAGTTGAAACTACTGATAGAAACGGAGTTAAGTTATATTCAACTGTTGGTGTGAATAGCAGTAAAGTGTATGATACTTCTTATGGGAGGGGTACACAGCAGTTATTCGAAATGAGTGAACGTGAAAAGCAAGATGCAATTGAACGTGGTAAATTAGCTTATATGCAATATAATCCTTATTTTGGGAGATCGGTTACAACGGAGATTGCTACTGGTAGAACAATTACTTGTCTTTTTGCATGGGAACATGGAGATAAACCAATTTATAAGAAATGGTACTTCAGACCTGAATGCCAGGATAAATTCGGTTATAGAGAAACTGTTAAAGGCGATTATGGAATCGACATTACAAAAGAAGAATATTATAAGTTACAAACAGTTGGAATCAGTTATACAAATCTGCCAAGTGATCAGAAAGTATTAAACGACTTATGGGGAAGGAATTGCGTAAAATAAAAACAGAGAAGGTGATCCCTTCTCTGTTTAATTAGTCACGTAATTCGAAAAGGTACTAAACCTAATCTTCCAACACAAAAAATATAATAGCATTAAATATTAAATATGTCAATGAGGTGATTAAAATGAAAAAAAACAAATTAACAGCAGAATTTTTTGAAAATGCGATTTGCAAAAATAAAGACATGGAAACAAAAGAATATTGGAGTAATATTTTTAAGTCTAATTTGAAAACTTTTTTGGATGAAGTGGATGAGAATGACTTTAAGGAAATTAGAGATGATGTAAATTCAGATTATCTAATGGATTATAATACATATCAAAATCATTATAGTTTTATTTGCGAAGTGATTGACATAGATATGGAAGATACATATGAGCCTTACAAAAGACAAATGAATAAAATTAAAAGACTGTCTGAAGGATATTCAAATATTGTTCAAAAATTTCCAGACAATATTGATTATAATGTTGAATTTTCGAGAAGTAGCTTGTCTGTATATTTGAATACAAACGTTCCTGTTGCAGAGAATAATATTGATAGATTTATTAATATCGGAGAAACAATTAGAGGGATCAATATTACAGAAACATACTTTGAATATGAAGAAAGTGATTACAAGAATAAAACAATTGTGATTAGAATGTCTGATCACGATTTTGGTGGAAACAGAGACTACTCATATAGAATACCTTGTATCAATATTGTTTTAGAGAATAAATAGATTGGAGTGATAAGAATGAAATCAAATTGGAAAGAGTTAGATTATTATCATGCGGAGTTTTCAAAGTTAAATGACAAAAACTTTGTCGAAGAGTATTTGGGATGCAAAATTAAAAAAGAGGGTAGAGATATATTTACTATAGAACTTGCAAATGAACTTATAGAAAAAGCGAATAAGGCATATAAGGAAAAGTATGGAAAAGATGTTGATTTTAACTATGTTAAATTAGACATGACAAATATAGTTGAAGATATAGAGAATATATTAGATGATGGAGTATCGCACCCAAGACGAGAAATTGGTAAAACAAGAGTTGGAAAATATGATAAGAGAAAAAATATCTTGAGAATTTGGGAAGACGATGTTCCAGTATATGAAAACAACAACGGTAAAATATGTAAAGATGTTTGTGCATTAGCCGATAGTTTGATGTAAAAGGAGAATGTTGTTATGAATAATATTATATACAAAAATGAGGTTAAAAGAGCATATAGAGTTCTTGGGTATAGAGCAGAATCACAGAACACCATTGATATTAATGGACTATATGAAGATAATATGGTTGATGAGATAGAAAGAGATGCATTGTTGAAGTATAATAAAGAACTTGCTAAAAGATATTATTAATTAAAAGATTTAAAACGGAGAAATAATAATGCTATTATACAAAAACGTAGATATTTGTGATTTGAAGTCCATAATTGAGAATGGAATTCTGAGCATGGATGAGTGTGGAAATAATAATTGGGACGAAGGAAAACGAGCAGAAAATGATACATCGGTGGTATATTTATTTAGCCCGATTGGTAAACATAACTCATTCCCTAATTATGGTGCAGCATTGTTGGAGATTCAATGTAAAGCAAAGAAAAATAAAATTGGTAAAACAGATACGCATGTAGACGATTATATAGAATATATTACAAAAAGAGTTGAACCATCAGAAATAAAAAGAGTTATTATTCCAAAAATTTTTAAAGAATACATTTCAGTTCCTCAAAATGTTGGAATTACATGGTGTGAATTGAAGGCAGAATGTTATGGTAATAATGGATTAGAAGAATGTAGTAATAAAATTTTGGAACAGTTCTCAAAAACCGCTCCATTAATGAATTCTACGGAATTTAATTTCTTTAGAGGTACAACTGAAAAACACACGATGATTGATTTGTATAATATAGAATACATATTCTAAGTAAATAATAGTTTCGAATGGAAAATTGGAGGTTGATTATGAGTAGAGATGAAGTGAAATATTATATAGATCATATGGATGCAAATGGTTTATTAAATTTGTGCAATGATATAAATGAATGGAAATATAAATCTGGCAAACTTAAACCAGATTGTACATTAAATCATCTAGCAGAAAATTTACAGTATTGGGAATTAAGAGATTTGGAAGAACTTATTCTTAATGCAGCTCATGAAAAATTTGGGAATTTAGTTAGTTTATTGATAAAGAGTGAACCAAGTATCTATATAAAATAAGTCAATGAAACCAAGTTTTCGTTAGGAGATATGAATATGATTACATTTAAGTGTTTATATAAGTTAACAAAAGAAGAAGTAGCTGGAATTGTATTTGATATCAAAAATGGTAAATCTTATACTGTTCTAGGCTGGGAGAATTATTATGCTACAGATGCAGATATTATTAAGTATTATAATTCACTTTAAATAAAAATTACAGACTAAGAAATCTAAGTTTACTATGGAAGGATGATATTTTATGAAAAAGTCAAAAACACCAACGCTGGATAGAATGGTAGAAATTCAAGAACAGTCACAATTATGCGGAGAATTTTTGGATTGGTTTTTAGGTAAATATACCGTATTTGACAGAAAGCAAAAGAGGGAAAACCCATTTGCTGATGTTATGGGAAATGGAGATTATATTAACAAAGAAAAATTGCTTGCTGAATTTTTCGGTATTGATTTAGACGAAGCAGAAAGAGAAAAAGATATACTACTTCAAATAGAACAGAATAAACACAAAACACATCATTGTAAGTTATGTGGCAACTATATTGAAGAAGATAATCTTAGTGTATGTGACAAGTGCGCATCTGAATATCAGATATAAACCCCAATAACTTTAAGTTTACTATGGGTTTAAGAATGGAGGTAATAGTATGAAGATAACAAGAGAAATGGTAATAGAATTGAATAACGAATTAGCGGTTAAGGGTTGTCCATTCAGATATGAGTATGAGGAGGCAACAGAATATTCACGCATTCCGCAAATGGAAATTGCATTGCCAAATATGAATTGTGTTAGTAGCTACATTATTAATGTTACAAAAGACTTCCTTAAATGGCTTGACATATGGTTTAAAACAAAATATGGGATTGAATTAACCTACAACAATGATGGGAGTGTCTTATGGGCTAAAAATTTTTGTGAGTAAAAGGCAAAGAAATTTAACTTTCCTTGAATGATTGGAGGTAATGATATGACAAAAAGTCAAATAGAAAAATTCGCAGTAGGTTATTCTTCTTATCCTACAGACTGTGTGGAAGAAGTATTAAAGGTTACTAATTTCGATAAAGATGTGGCGAGAGAAATTTTAGATGACAAAGAGAAGACATTAGCAATTTGGCAGAATGGAACAATAATGATTGATGGAGTAACACTTTGTTGTGGATATGATTTCGCAGAAGATGCTTTTAACAAAAAGATGAGTATTGGTTATTGTCCGATTTGTGGAAGAAAAATTGTAATTAAGAAGCCAATGAAAGAATGATTTGCTTGGAAGATTAGAAGAGGTAATATAAATGAAACAGTATGAAAAATTACAAACAGATATGCAACAGAATTTATCAATAGATGAAATATCTGGGTATTTATTTGCATTAAAAGATGAATATGTTGCATATTGCAATCAAAATGATAAAAGAGTTGATGATATATATTCATTGGCTTCATTTTTAGACACTGAGTACAAAGAGGTACAATAAATAATGGAACAATGGGATATTACATGCTGTAGATGTGGAAAGTTTATTCTGACAGAGCAAAGAGAATCATTTTCTGGAAATATAAAATGTGTCAGAGGTAGTTATGACAATGGATTCTATAATGGAATTGAGGATCGGTTTTATTGTAAAAAATGTGCTGATAAATTAGGATTGGGGTGATATAGTGTACGAATTTTCAAAAGAGATTATCGAAAAAATCAATGCAGCAAAATGTCTTACTTTAAAAGAATTAAGGATAACCGAACTTGCATTAAGAATGTATGAAGTAAATGAAGATATTTTAGATGAATCTACTGGCTTATCGAATAATGATAAATACGAACTAAAATATAACTGTTAAAATAAATGATTTATTGGGAATATTGGAAGAGGTGATATAATGAGCCGAATTAATAAAACGCAAAATAACTTAGATACCGTGTGGAATAATTTGGATTTAGCTTATGAACATATGGAAAGAGCTATTGAGGATTTGTCACAAATGACTGGATTATCTGATGAATTAGAGAGAATGGTTGATCAGTATGATTTGTCGGAAATAAGTATAATGAAGCAGGAAGTTGAAGAATTGATGTTTAACGCTGATGGAACGCAAAGAACCACTAAAATAGAAGATTATAGAAGTGGTAAAATTCCACTGTAAATGACGATTTCTTTTGAAAATTTGGAGGTGAATAGATAATGGATAATATAGTTTATATGTTTGGAATTGCTCTTTTAGAACATGATGGATATTGTGAACCTATGGATGACAGTACACAGTATAAAGTTGTTAAATGGAAACTTTCAGATATGAATAAATATAATGGAGAATATGCTGTTATAGGATTCGATGGTGCATTGAAAATATATGAATCAGAAGGTAAAAAAATATTTGACGGCTCATTACTTGATTCCTCTGATTTTTGCAATAAATTAAGAGAAAAGATGTAACCCAAAGAAAAATTGCTTTCAAGTGGAGGCAGATGTGTTATATAATATTGGTGATAAATTGAAATGTAAACATGAATTTAGCGGTGAAACCGAGGAGCAGCAATGATTAATTTGAATTGGTTGAAAAATAAGATATGTGAAAAAGAGATTGTTTGGGATAAAATCCGAATGTACGGAGAGGAGGAACATCAATTCAGCTATTGGATAATGGCAGTCATCTCCACCGATAATAAGATAGAATGGTATGTAAAAAATACAGCTATTAACGAAGTTATTTTCGAAGGAAATACATATGAATCCTGTGTTAATTTTCTTGAAACACTTATAAATAAGTTGGTTGAAACTGGAAAATATAAATATTTGGAATAAATGAAAGTAGAAGCAGAATAAACTGCTTCTTTTTTAATGCAGAAAACGAGGTGATAATAATGAATATGGGAAATCCAAAAAGAGCATCAAGATTTTTATGTCTTCACTGTATGAAAATTAATCAGTTAGGAAGTGGTATACAGAGAAATGGAAATCAGCGTAAGAAGAAACATATCAAAGACTTAACATGTTTTAATGAAGGCTGTAATGGAGAAATCACGAAAAACGTAGAAATTCGTTGGTGTGACGATTATCTGGAAATGTTGGATTATGCTCAACGAATTAGATCACGTTATTATACGGATAAAGTAGAGAATAATATGTAGGAAGGTGGAATATAGTATGGAAAATTATAAAATTAGTTATAGTGGTGATACTCAAATTAAAAATATTCACCATATAGGTGTTGATTATAATGGAAATTACTATAGTGTAATTTTCGGAGAATATGTAAATGGAGGATTCTTTAGTATTCCGAACTGGAATTGCGGTGGCGAGTTAGCTGGGCTTAGTGATGTGTTTTGGAATACAGAATCTATTCAGAAATCATTAAAAAGTAAAAGAGCAGCTAAAGCTATTGCAAAAGCGATAGCAGATTACACAAAGGAGTGATAATTATGTGTTATAAGATAGAAGTACAAAATAGAAATGCTGAGAAGCTTAATAGGAAGTTGGATGAGTTAAACGCACCACAGTTTTTAAGAGATTACTTGAATGAGTTGGAAAGTAAAAGTGGAGCGTTAAATTATTTAGTGGCAATTAAAGATTTTTTACAGTGGTTGATTGAAAATAATATCATTAATAAGAAATCAATTTCTGGAATAGAAGTTCCTGATTTTAGTGACTTGCGACCACAAAATATTAGTTCGTACCTTAGATATAAGGAAACAAATGGAATGTCGCCAACCACAACGGAAACAAGAAAAAATATCATTAAAAGTTTTATAAAAAATGTATATTCATATAGAGAATGTTTATTGAGAGAACTCTATAATAGTATGGAAGATTTTAGTAAACAAATAAAGTATAAAGGAATATCTTCTAAAAACAACTTAACACAAAAACTTCCAACAGAAAATCAGCTTAATGATATGGAAGAAAAAATAATGTGGAAAAAGGATGAATGTGTAAGGAATAGAAATATTGCTATTTTTCGTGTCTTAAGAGGAACTGGAATAAGAGAGTCTGAACTTGCTGGCTTGGATTTATCAGATTTGCATTTAGATGAAAATAGTGAATGTATTGATCTTAATGATATGTCACATATTATGGTTTTACCAAAAGGATATCAAAGAGAAACTGAAAAAAGACCTGTATATCTTACTGGATCTGCTCTGAAAGCATTAAGAGAATGGCTAGAGTACAGAAATACATTGAATAATATTGTAGACAAAGAAGCTGTGTTCGTAAATAAAAATGGTACACGTACAACAGAGAGAAACATCAAACAGATATTTGAAAATTATGGAAATGGTATTACTCCACATATGATGAGACATTATTATGCCAGTATAATGAACAGAAATGGAAATCTTGCATTTGTTCAGCAACAGCTTGGACATAGTAGTGTGAATACAACAGTTAATAACTATGCGAATGGTGCAGTGGGAATGAAAGAGAAACTGATGGAGATGTGATTATGGTTGAATATATTGGAAAGAAAATCAGAACTGAAAAGAGAATAACAGTAAGAGGGCTTGCGAAAATGGCTGACATTGCACCAAGTACAATCAGCAAATGGGAAAATGGAAGTGCTGTTCCTGATTTAGCTGTACTTGATTTGGTTGCTAAGGCAATGGAAGTGAATCCGTTCGATCTTGTTAAATTTGTGTAATATGTATACGACACTAGTTTTTAGTGTCGCTGTGAACTTTGTTAACTTCGTTTGTTACGAGATTTCGAATCCACCCAGATAAGGTTCGCCCATCTGTACATGCAATTTTTTCAGCCTTTGCTTTAACGTCTCTTGATAAGACAACCATTACTCTTGTGTTCTCTGGTTTGATTTTACCTTGTGGCATATTATCTTCTCCTTTATCATTTTATAAACTATATTATAAGTTGTTGTAAACTGTATGTCAATTATTTTAAAAAACTGGCGTAAACCTATTGACAAGTTGTCATCAACTCGCTATAATGCGAAGCATAAGAAGTAAACAAAAAATAAAAAACGTAGGACATTACATAAGAAGAAAGGAGGTAAAAGGAATGACTGTAAACTTTGGGGATGTTATGATGATTGACTTTGGAAAAGACAAAATTAATTCAGTTCAAGTAGGAGTAAGACCAGGTGTAATCATTCAGAACGACATCGGGAACAAATATTCTCCAACCTCAATAGCTGTTCCTTTGACCAGTGAAATCAAGAAATTAAATATGCCATGTCATAAAGTCCTACATATGAATGAACAAAATGGCTTGACGGAAGATTCAATGGTGCTTGGAGAGCAAGTAAGGGTAATTGACAAAAATTCGATATTATACAAAATGGGCACTTTAAACGATGGCGAATGTGATCTTGTCGTTAAAGCATATTTTGCAAATGTACCTAGAAGGAGGGTTAGTTGTGGCTGAATATAAGACTATCACAAAGAAAGAATTGAGAGAATTGCTTGATAAATATCCAGAAGATGAAGAGTTCAATATTATCCAAACTCAACTTGGAATGACAATTATTCCATTAGGAGAGCGGATAGCAAATAAGGTAGACATTTTGGAAATTGCAAATGCAGCAAAAACAATGATTTATTCAGAGAATAAATTCATGTCACAAGTTGACATGCACAGTGTAAGGCAAGATATATTTAATATAGAAAGAAATGGTGTAATGAATACGTTACTACTGCCGAGATTTTCTAATAAAGAATAACTTTAGTGTCCTGATTATAGGACACCATACATATTAAAATGCAAACATGAACAAGAAATCGAACAAGTGTTTGTTTTATACTTGACACAAACATATGTTTGGACTATGATTATTATTGTAAGAGAAATAATGGAAATAAAAAACAGTCCGAATGACGTGGCTGCAACCACATATGTCATTCAGACTGTAACTCAACCAACCAAGATTAAGTCATTACATATTTTGGCATAATTTTCCAGTTATGTCAAGTTCAGTATGGCTAAAATCATAGCCTGTTTCCAATATTTTATCAAAATTTAATATTTTTATAGGGCATTCGCCAAGTGGTAAGGCACAGGATTTTGATTCCTGCATTATATCAGTTCGAATCTGATATGCCCTGCTTTGTGACATTCCACCCGGTATGTTACAGAACGCAAGTGATTTCCTTGTAAGAGCAAAATGTGTAGTTGCTATAGTTCTACCATAGTTTAATCCACTAACGGATTACAAGCTGATACTATAGGACTTCTTGATAAACTTACGATAGTGTCAGCAGCTTGGATCATTAGCACAATTGGTTAGTGCATTCGGCTCATAACCGAAAGGCTCAGAGTTCAAGTCTCTGATGATCCATTGCTAAATCAAACAAAGAGAGGAGATGATTACGTTGGCACAATATGTAATTACAGACGGTTCTCGTTGGATTATGAGAAATCGTAATGGTAAATATGTTCCAACATCTTGCGAGGCATTGGCTGATACATTTTCAAATAAAGCAGCCAATAATCTATATAATAACTCGCTACCCAAAGCCTTGAAATCAGTATTTTATATCCAAAAAATTGACACTCCACCTGATAATGTAAAGCAGATTACTCAATCGGAAGTGGAAAATAACACTGAAAAGGTTATGGTTGCCGAAAATATTCAGAAATGGATCAATAAAATAACTGATCTAAATGGATTGGCAACAGATGCATTACATAGAAAAGAAGAGTTGTGTGAAGAACTTAGCTTTGTAGATAGGGAATTATCTGATATCAATCATTATATAGAATTTTGCAATCTTAATGCAGCACAAGGATGGAAAGCATATAAGATGATAAAGGAACGGAGGATAAAAAGAAGAAGTATCAAAAATGAGATACAAATTCTTAACATTATTCTTGATAAAAAGATTTCTGACACAGTTACAAATGAGATTTTGGAATCCATGTCGAAAATGGATAAGCGTACATATGAACCACGAGTAATGAACGAGCTGTTTGATTTGTAAAGGAAGGATATACATATGGTGATTTGTAAAAATTGTTATATTCCGATGATTGGTGTTATGTCGTTCTCAAAGGACAAGCATGAGAAGTTTTGTCGTTGTCCTAAGTGTAGGGCAGAAACAAGACATACAAAATTAGACGATTCTGAATTAAATTTTGGAGAATATTTACATAGAGAGTTAGAAAGAAAAAGGAAATGAAGTAAGGTAGGTGCATGAAGTGAAAGACGAAATATTGCGTGAAAAATTAAATAATCTTTCATCACAACAGTTGGAATGGATTAATGAATACTGTGTAAATGATATGTCAAAATTGAAGAAAATTAGTTACAATGCATTTTTCAGGTATGGGATTCCAGCACATGAACATGACGAATTGTACGATGATGCAATGAATGTTCTGATGGAAAGTGTTATCAACTTTGATTCATCTCAAGGTGCGAGTTTTAAAACTTACCTTATCAATAATATTAAAAAATCTGTTATTGACTGGTATAGAGACAACTATCAGAGATGTAAAAGAAAAAATCTATTAACTGATAAAAATGGAAAGATAGTAAAGGTTGATAAAAATGGAAATGTAACAGATGACGATAAAGGAAAACCAGTTATTATTCCAGATACTTCATTTGATGCACCTACTGAAGAAGATAATGATTTAGTAGAAAAAATTGCATCTGACTTTAACGTAGAAGACAAGAGTGAGTTCGATTTTAGTGCCGATGAAAAAGTTGATAATTTTATTGATTCTTTACCGAAGATACAAAAAAATATTTTGCTGATGCGGATGGAGAATGTTCCTGCTGATAATATAAAACAAAAATTGAATATATCAGATAGAGAATATAGTAGTGCTATGAAGTCAATTAAGATAAATAAAGGACTTTCAGTGTTTTCAAAGAATAAAAATGATGGGAATTATGATGTGGAGGTAAATAATATGGAAGACAGAATTATTGAAATTAGCGAATCTGAAAATTACAGGACGGACAAGTATAGTATGTATTCGTTGTTACAGGATAAGAAAAATGGAGACGTGAACTGCAACTACATTTTGCAACGTGAACCTTTTCAGTGGACTACAGAAGAAGCAAATAGATATTTCTGCCGTATTCTAAGTAATCTTCCTATTCCTGAAATTATTCTTTGTGAACAGAAGAAAAAAGGCTTAACAATTTCTCATTTGATTGATGGATTGCAAAGACTTTCGTATGCTGAAGCCTTCAAAGAAAATCGTATTAAGATTGGTTCAGCAGGAGCAGAGAGACATTTAATTCAGTATAGAGATTATGTCTTAGATGATAATGGAAATCGTGTACTTGATGAAGATGGCTTACCAGAATATGAGATGAAAATATTTGATGTTATAGGGAAATATTATAAAGATCTTCCTGATGAGTTAAAGAAACGATTCAATAATTTCAATATAAACGTAACAAAGTTCTTTGATTGTACAGATGAACAGATTGCAGATCATATTCGTGATTATAACAATCATGCGAGCATGAATAAGGAACAGGGCGGGTTTCTTAATGTATCTGCACAGACAGCAGGATATATTAAAAATATTTCACAGAAAAACACATTCTTTAAAAATTGTGGGAAGTTTACAGATAATAATGTTATTAAGGGAAAGTTGGAACGTGTTGTTGCAGAATCAATAATGTTAATGTTCTTCCGTGATTCATGGAAAGCAAAACTTGATACAATTTACAAATATGTTGATGAAAACGCAACAGAACAGCAGTTCTTAAAACTTAATTCACACTTCAATAGATTAGAATTGGCGTTAGGAGAAGATAACAAAGATTTAAAATTATTACTTACTCCAACAACAATGCCAATGTGGATTGCTGTATTTGATAAATTTACTACATATAACATGGATGATTCTAATTTTGTTGATTTCTTAAATGCATATAACACAGAGTTAAAAGACAAGGAAATTGATGGTGTTTCTATGGCAGATTTTAAGGATCAGCAGACAAAGAAAAAGGCAACTATTACAGGTAAAATTGATTTACTTGTAAAATTGATGAATGAATTTTTACATATTGATATAACAGAAACAAGTAGTACGGAAGTAGAGAATAACAATACGGAAGAAAATGAGCAAGATAATCCAGAAGAAACAACTCTTTCTTTTGTTCAGGAAAATGCAAATCCAAATGTGACGGACGAAGATATAAGCCTTTACACAGACATGGTAGAAGATTGTGTTAAGATTGACGATCCAGTTTATAAAGAGTGTGGAATGGCATTAGTAGCACTCATGGCATATGCTTGCCAAAACGATAAGGATCAAGACTTTGAAAGATGGATTGAAAATTATCGTAATAAATCCGAATTTAGTCCATCGCAGAAAGTTAATTATACATATATGAAACGCAGCTTTGATAATTTCGTAGCAAATGCGTAATCAATTTGGTAATAAGCAATAGCTTTTACATAAAAAAGATGGACAACGTTGTGTCGTGAAGTTCCTGTTGTCCATCTCTCATATCAAACTAAAGGAATAATCCAAAAGTCGATATACATATATTGTAGTCTTTTCTTAAGGTTAAATCAACAACCAAATTGACATTCTTCTCGTTCTGAGTTGGATTATTCCATTATTAAAAATTGTAAGGGAGAATATTTATGATGAGTAAACGCACTACTTAATGGGAAATTATGCAAATCTTGTGAGACATGGTGCTTGTGGTTTGTGCGAATGAGATTATGCAGGCACCGACTTATTGGAGATATTAGAGAGGAGTACAAATATGAATTTAAAAATCAGAAGGAAGAAACGTTATAAGAGAGGTATGCTTCGTAAAATTCGGGCTGGTTGGCATGAATTTGACGCAAATCATTTCTTCCTTTGTAAAAATAATTGGTTGAAAATGCATGGTTATCCAATGAAAAGAAAGTTGTATAACAAATAAATAGAGGATGTTTTATGAAACATGGGATGAATTGTGTGATATGGGAATAGACTTGTTCCAAAAATCGAAGAATGTTGATGACTAAATATAGCAAAAGGTATCTTTTTCAAAAGAGAAAAAGATACCAATTACTTAATAAATTAAGTTTATACGACATTGAAATTCTTCTTAGTTAATTCTTTATCGTATTTTTCTACTGCTATATTAGCAACATATTCAGCAAATTTACGATGGTGTTCTTTCCATCCACCATCTTCTTTAATGATATGTTGCTGCGCAGCACCACCATAAACCATGCGACCATCTGGCATTTTGGCTGATAAAGACATAAAACTCACCTCCTCTCGAATTATATGTATTATATGTCGGCTTTATTAGAACGTCAAGCAGAAGCAAGATTGAAACACGGAAAGGAAAATTTTTTTCTTTGGATTGTGAGGTGAAATAAGACATGGATAACAATAAAGACTTTGATGAGCTTTTATATTTATTGGATAAATATAAAGATAAAATCACAGTAAAAGTTCATCATTATATTCAAGGAAATATTGATAGTGGAATTATAGGACATAGGAGTGATTACCCAGATTATGAAGACATAGAAGAAGTCAGCAAAGATAAAGATGGGAATATTGAATTATCAATTTGTGTAATGGATTGAATACGAATAAAGTTCGTTTCTTTGGAAGAGAGGTAAAAGAATGAATAATATTGATGAAATGAAGAAAGAAGTGTATTTTGCAAATAGAGTGATTGGGGCGATTGATAATATCAAAACTCCAATGCTTATGTATGAAGAAGAAAAGCAAGTTGTAAGAAAAGCACTTCAAATGTACATTGATAAAATTGAAGATAAAATGTGTGGGAATTAAATCACAGTAAAGTTCGATTTCTTTGGAGAATGAAAGGAGATTTATATGATTACAAAGACATTATATACTTGTCAGTTCTGCAATACTGATTATGCAGATAAAGAAAAAGCAATGGAATGTGAGAAGAATCACAAAGTTTTGGAAACAGCAACAATTATAGGCGACTATAAATCATTAAAATCTATTCCAGACGGATGCCCTATGAAGGTTAAAGTGAAGTTCAAGGGTTCAGATAAATGGATTGAGTATAAAAGGTACTAAGAAAACTTCGTTTCCTTTGAATTATAAACGGAGAATATAACGGTAGAAACAATTAACAAAAATAAATATAAGAAAGAAGAGGTACAAAATATGGATGGATTTATGATGTTTAAGAAGGCTTTACAGAAGCACTTCGATGAAATGCAGAAAGAGGCAACACATTTATTTGAGGTAAATGTAGATAAGGATGAATTATGGAATACATATCTTGATAGCTTCCCTGCTGGTACAAATGAGATTTTCAGAGAGCGTAGAGAACATGATTGTAGTTGTTGTAGACAGTTTATTAAGAATATTGGTTCTGCTGTCACTATCAAAGATAATCAGATTCATACGATTTGGGAACTGAATCTTGGTGATACAACATATCAACCAGTATGTGATGCACTTGATGCTTTTGTAAAAGCTCATACAGTTACAGATATTTATACAACTAAGTTCCCTAAGATTGGTACAGATTTTAACTTTGAGGAAATCAATGGAAAGTCTCATCAGTGGGATCATTTCTTCTTAGAGCTTCCAAATAAGTTTGTAAATAGAAGTAGTCGTTCTAATGAGGAAGTTAAAGGACAGTTCAGAGATACAAGAAATGTATTTAAGCGTTCTCTCGATGAAATTACTATGGATGCACTTGATACAATTCTTGAACTTATCAATTCAAATACACTTTATAAGGGTGAAGAGTGGAAAGGTGTACTCACAGAGTTCAAGAAGTATAAGAAGGAATACGATAAGTTAGCTTCTGATACTGAAAAGGATTTATATGCTTGGGAGAAGTCGGTAACAGCAGGTATGGCTATCGGTAGAATTAGAAATCATTCTATTGGAACACTTCTTATCAATGTAAGTGAGGATATGGATCTTGACACGGCAGTTAAGAAGTATGAGCAGATTACAGCACCGAGCAACTATAAAAGACCAAAGGCTATTTTTACAAAGAAGATGCTTGAGGATGCAAAGAAGACCATTACAGAACTTGGATATATGGATTCATTACAGAGAAGATTTGCTAATCTGAATGATATTACTGTAAATAATGTACTGTTCTCAAATAAGAGTGCTGCAAGAAGAATGGTTGGCGCAGATGATATTTTTGGTCAGATGGAAAAAGATGTTGCTGTAAGTCCTAAAAAGTTTTCTAAGGTTGAGGAGATTTCAGCACAGGATTTCATTGATAAGGTACTTCCAACTGCAAAGGAGATTGAAGCTTTTGTAGAGAATAAACATGAGAAGAACTTTGTTTCTATGATTGCACCTGTTAATCCAGACGCTAAGACAATGTTCAAATGGAATAATGGATTATCTTGGGCTTATTCAGGAAACATTACTGACTCTGATATGAAGCAGAATGTAAAAGCTGCTGGCGGTAATGTTGACGGTATACTCAGATTTTCTATTCAGTGGAACGAAGATGGTCATGATAATTACGACCTTGATGCACATTGTATTGAACCAGATAAGAACGAAATTTTCTTTAGTAATTGTAGAAAGCCAAGTGTTTCAAGAATGGGTGGTCAGTTAGACGTTGATATTATTCATCCAGATGGAAAGGTTGCAGTAGAGAATATTACTTGGGAAGACCTGTCAAGAATGAAACCAGGTGTTTATAAGTTCTTTGTACATCAGTATTCAGGTGCAGTAAGACATGGATTTAGAGCAGAAGTTGAGTTCAATGGAGAGATTTATTCATTTGATTATAGCAATCCTATGAGAACTGGTGAGAAAGTTCAGGTGGCAGAAGTAACACTCGATGAGAATGGAAACTTCTCAATTAAGGAGAAATTAGCAGGAAATTCATCTATTTCAAGCCGTGAGATTTGGAGTGTAAATACAAATCAGTTCGTTCCTGTATCAGTAATCAGTTATAGTCCAAACTATTTTGACGAGCAAGACGGAATTGGTCACAGACATTTATTCTTCTTCCTGAAGGATTGTGTAAATAGCGAAGAGCCTAATGGATTCTATCTTGAGTTTCTTGACAATGATTTAATGAAGCATAAGAGAGTATTTGAGGCTTTAGGTGCTAAGTGCCATGTAGAAGATGCTGATGATCAACTTTCAGGAATTGGATTCTCTATGACAAAGAGAGCAGATTTAGTTGTTAAGGTTAAGGGCGCAACAGAGCGTGTAATGAAGATTAAGTTTTAATTAGAAAAGGAGATTATTATGACAAACAACGAATTATTTATTAATGCAACAAGATCAAATTATCAGTTTCCATTCAGAGGAATGATTAACGTAATTGATTTGTGGGATTTATCTCTCACAAATCTGGACTCAGTGTTTAAGACACTCAATGCAGAAGTAAAGAAGTCTGAGGAAGAAAGTCTTCTGAATACCAAGTCAAAGGAAGATGAGGAGATTTCTAACAAGATTGAAATTGTCAAGTATATTGTTGGTGTGAAGCTGAATGAGAAGAGGAAGAGAGAAGACGCTAAGAAAAATGCTGAGATGAGACAGAGATTGCTTGAAATCAAGGCTAAGAGACAGGATGCAGCACTTGAAAACATGTCTGACGAGGATCTGGATAAGGCACTTGCGGAGTTAGGCGAGTAATTGTTATAAATATACCACATATAGTATTTGAAATAAGTAATATATACTATATATGGTATATATTTTACATTAGAAAGAAACGCACATTTCCTATGGAATTTTGGAGGTGAAATCTTTTTGAAGGTTGTTGGAAATAAAGAAAATGTCAATCAAATAAGATTGACACATAAAGGTTTGAACGTCAGATTTAATTGTTTTATGAAACCATTACCCTACACTACTGACAATAATATTGATATATCTAAGCCTGAAATAATTGAGATAACATTTAAGGATTCTTATGAAATAGATAACTTAATACATATATTGGAAAAATTCAAAAAAGAATGTTCTGAGTATATTGGAGAATGGAGATAACATTATGACGAATAAAGAGCAAAATAATTTAAGTAAATACATAGCATTAATTCTTAGACATAGACCTGATGTTGTTGGCATCACATTAGACGAACATGGCTGGGCTAATGTATCAGATTTATTAAAGGGGATCAATAAAACTCAAACAATTACAATGAAAATGCTTGAAAAAATTGTAGAAGAAGATTCTAAACAGAGATATTCATTTAATCGAGAGAAGACGCTTATCAGAGCAAATCAAGGTCATTCTGTAAAAGTCGATGTAGAATTGAAAGAGTGTATGCCACCAGATATTTTATATCATGGAACAGGTGTTAAATATTGCTCTTCAATCAATAAACAAGGGTTAATATCCAAGAGTCGTTTATATGTCCATCTATCAAAAGATATTGAAACAGCAACAAATGTTGGTAGTAGACATGGAGAACCGTTTATTTATAAGGTTAGAGCAAAAGATATGTATAATGACGGATATAAATTCTTTTTATCTCAAAATAGTGTATGGCTTACAAAAGAAGTACCAATCTGTTATTTAGAAGGAGAATAATACAATGTCAAATTTATATGTATATTTAATTCGTTCTCGTAACAAGGATAATAAGGATGTCCCAAACTTTAAGCAACGAGATAAGACAATTCTTGAATATAAAGAGAATGAAGACAAAATAATTGAAGAATTTAAAAGTTTTGCAACTAAAGGAGTTCCTGGTGAACAGACAAGATTATATAGATCAGTTAATTCTAGGAACGAAGAGAAAATCAGGGAAGAATTTATTATTCGTCTGCTGAGAGACAAGCCAAGTATGACACAGCTTAATCGTACATTAGCTTCAGTTGCGCAGCAGGTACAAAATCGTGATGAGAGTAAATGGTTGTTCGATTTCGATGTGGATGATGATAAATTAGCTTTAGGATTTATTAATGACATTACAAATTATGGATTTGTATTTAATCAGATTGAAATGTATAAGACTCCACATGGTTATACAATCACCGTTCCGCATGGATTTGATACAAGAGAACTGATGGAAAAGTGGAAAGATTATGACATCACATTGAAGAAAGATGAATTGTTGTTTTTGGATATGATAACGAATAAGTGATATTTTATTGATATACCAAAAATTGAGGTGAATTTGAATGAAGAAATTGAAAATTGAAATTCCATCTGGTGCAAATGAAATTATTCATACTTTACAGGATAATGGATATGAAGCTTTCTTGGTCGGAGGATGTGTGAGAGATAGTATTCTTGGTAGACCAATTCATGATTATGACATTACAACTTCTGCCACACCAAATGAAATGATGGAAGTATTCAAGGACAAGAAAATTATTGAAACTGGTTTACAACATGGAACTATTACCATTGTAATTGATGGCGAGGGATATGAATGTACCACTTACAGAATTGACGGTAATTACTCAGATAGTCGTAGACCTGATAGTGTAACATTTACACGAAGCTTTGAAGAAGATTTAAAGCGTAGAGATTTTACAATCAATGCAATGGCATACAATGATGAAGTTGGTCTTGTAGATCCGTTTAATGGTATGGAAGATATTAAATACCACAAGATTAGATGTGTTGGCAGAGCAGAAGACAGATTTTCAGAAGATGCATTAAGAATTTTACGTGCTATTCGATTTGCCTCACAGTTGGAATTTGTCCTTGAACCTGATACAGATTGGAATATCTCTAAAATGTATAAGAATTTGGAGAATATATCTATTGAAAGGATTAATAGTGAGTTCTGTAAAATTGCTGCATCGAGTGATTTCTGTGTACAAATGGTCTTATATCACGAAGTATTCTCGTTGTTCATTCCTGAAATTAAAGATATGCTTGGTTTTCAACAGAATAATCCATATCACATGTATGATGTATGGAATCATACCGTACATGCAATAGAATATTGTGAATCCGATGATTTAGTAACAAGATTGGCGGTATTCTTTCATGATATAGGAAAACCACATTGTTATCAAGATGGCGAGGATGGTATTAGACATTTCAAAGGTCATGGAAGAGTCAGTGCTGATATGACTGATAAAATAATGAAGCGATTAAGATTTGACAATGATACAAGAGAAAAGGTCGTTGAATTAGTCTATTATCATGATGCTACTTTTGAGGTGGGAAAGAAATATATCAAGAGATGGCTTAATAAAATCGGAGAAGAACAGTTCAGAAGATTACTAAATGTTCGCAGAGCTGATATTAAAGCACAAGCAGACATGAATCAGGAAACAAGATTACAGAAGATTGATAACATCGGCTATATCTTAGAAGAAGTCTTACAGGATGAAGAGTGTTTTTCTCTAAAGGATTTAGCAGTTAATGGCAGGGATTTAATTACTATTGGATATAAGCCAGGAAAAGAAATTGGTGAGGTATTAAATAATCTGTTGGATTCAGTTATTAGTGGAGAAAATATAAATGAGAAAGAAAAATTATTAGAAATAGCAGAGAGGAGATTACATGGTTAAATTATTCAGTCATACAGATTTAGACGGAATCGGTTGTGGTATTTTAGCACAACTTGCATTTGGTAAAGATAATGTAGAAATTTCATATTGTGATTACGACAATATTGATTCAACTGTAAAGGAATATTTGGAAACAGAACAGGACGACACAATCCCAATTTATATTACCGATATTCGTGTCAATGAAGAAACTGCTGAGTTACTGAATAAAAGAGGCAATGTTAAGTTATTAGATCATCACCCAACAGCTCTTGGATTAAATAAGTATGATTGGTGTGATGTAGTTATCGAAGATTCCAAAGGAATTAAAACATCGGGAACTATGTTGTTTTATCATTGGTTAGGTATGAATGGTTGTCTGAGTGAAGAGTTAGAGAATAATAAAGCGTTAGAGAAATTTGCTGAACTTGTGAGAGATTATGACACTTGGAGATGGTCAGAACTCGGTGATGAAGGTGTTATTTGTAAGCAGATAAATGATTTATTATATCTTTACGGTCGAGATGATTTTATTCATTGGTGCATTTCAGAAATCCATGATGAGGTATTCCCAAGATTATATGCCAAAGATGAAGTTATCCTGAAAATTAAACAGGATGAAATTGATAGATATATCGAAGAGAAGAATGAAACTATGTTTACCAGTCCTATGTGTGGTAAGGTTTGTGGTTTTGTATTTGCAGATAGGTTTGTTAGTGAATTAGGTAATAAACTTTGTAAAATGCATCCTGAAATTGATTTTGTGGCAATGATTGATATTGATGGTTGTACGGTATCTTATAGAACCGTTAAAGAAGATATTGATCTTGGTAAAGATGTAGCAAGTTTATTTGGTGGCGGTGGTCATCCAAAAGCTGCTGGTTCAGAATTTGGTCAGAGTATTAAGTTGAAAATTATTGGGGAAATCTTTGGACAGTGAGGTGAGAGAATAATTGGAATGGATTAAATGTGTCGAAGGACAAATGCCAGAAGATGATAAAAGATACGAAGGCAAGAAAGTAATCAATGTACTTGTTACCACAAATCGAGGCATAGTAACAAAAGTACAAAGACAACGCTATGATGGGACATGGTTTTGGGGAAGAATTAATGGTGGCATGAAAGCTTGGATGCCGTTGCCTGAACCATACAGAGAATAAGCGAGGTAAAAGAGTGAAATTAACAATTGATATTCCAATAGGATATGAAAGAGATTTTAATGTTGATAAGTTTAAAGATTTCTTTTCAAGAGTAATTGCAGATATAAACTGTCATGGTCTATGTGGTAATTATGAAAAAGAAATTGCAGAAATGTTTTTAGAAGCGTTTGAAAAAGCTATTATTGGTGATGTTAATTTAAATGCAAAAGTTATTCCAGTTGCAAATATATCTTTTGACAAAGAAGATATGCAGAAGATGATTCAAGATGAATTAAAGAAGTTTCAAGTAGAGAATAATCTAATATAGAAGTAATTCTATTCACGGCTGATCAGCCAAATTAAGCGAGGTGATAAAGTGAAGAAATATTGGGAAACAGGTGAAAAGAATGACTTTGGTAAGGAATGTTATAAATTACATTTTAGTCAATTTTATGAAGAAGATGATGAAAATGTAGTAGCTGGTTTTGTACAAGATGAGACAGACGAAAACAGATTTATATATGTATCAAAAGAACTAAATGTTGAATATGATACATTGTTTGCAGACAGTATAGAAGATGCAAAGCATCAAATCGAAGACATGCTAATAGATTATTGGAATGACAAGATTGATTATTTAGAAAATCAAATTAAATCATTTCAAGACAAAGAATAATCATATATAGAAATTTCTATCTTGGCGATTCAGCCAAATTTTCCAAAAGTAAAAGTAACAAGAAATATTTTTTTCTTTATTCTCTGTCAAAATCCTTTAATCTACAGAGATTGCGCAATCATTTATCCTAGAATTTACTGTTAAATCCTTTCGTTTTAATATTATTTTGTTGTAAAATCCTATGGAATTTGCACGTCTGCAAAAAACCATAAGAAAAAAATAATTATTGTGAGAAGAACTGGAAGTTAGTGAACTTCTGTGAGTTTGATAAATATGCAACAAGTTCTTATTGTGCTATTCACAATGAAAACGAAAGTAAAAATCTTGGTGATATTACTAAGGTTGATGAAACAAAGCTTGAACCATTTAATATGATTTGTGGAGGTAGTCCCTGTCAGGATTTTTCTGTCGCAGGTAAGCAGAAAGGTTCTGTATGGACTTGTAAAGATTGTGGACATGAGTATAACCCACTGACAGTTCATTGGTCAGAAAGAGATAAGTGTCCATGCTGCGGAAGTAATAATATTGAGAAGACTCGTTCATCTCTTTTGGTAGAGTATCTGAGAGTTATCAGAGCAAATAAACCGAATTTCGGTATGTACGAGAATGTAAAGAATATTGTGGGAAAGCAGTTTAAAGATACATTCAAGATGTTCACAGATGAGTTGGACGAGTATGGATACAATGTGTACTGGAAAGTCCTAAATGCAAAAGATTATGGTATTCCTCAGAATAGAGAGCGTGTGTATCTGATTTTTATTAAGAAAGAATTAGACAATGGAAAGTTTACATATCCTGAACCATTTGATAATGGAATGAGATTAAAAGATATTCTTGAAGAGAATGTTGATGAGAAGTTTTATATCTCAGAAGATAAGGTTCAGAGATTTTTAACAAATCTCAATAACGAAGACGCTTTATTATACGATGCTTGTCAGGTTAAAAGAGAAGGAAAATCAAGAGAATATAATGATTTCTGTCCTACTTTAACAGCAAGAGATTATAAAGATCCACGTCTTGTAAATGATAATGTTGTAAAACAGATTGGCACAATTTCTAAATGTGAGGGGAATTGGAAAAATCCACAGGTAGGTAGAATTTATAGTACAGATGGTTGTAGTCCAACATTAAATACTTGTGGAGGTGGTAGTCATGAACCAAAGATTGTTCAGCTAGGAAATGTAAATCCATCTGGCAAAGGTATGAATGGCAATGTGTTTGACGAGAATGGATTAGCACCGACTCTTACAACAAATAAGGGTGAGGGTAATAAGATTGCAATTCGCCAGGCAACTAAGAAAGGATATATTGAATGTGAACTAGGTGGCGTAGCTGATTTACCATATCCAGAGTCCAAAACAAGAAGAGGTAGAGTTCAGGAAAATGGTCAGATTTGTCCAACAATTACTGCAACTGAGACAGGGGTTTGTAGAATTGAATCACCTATTAGAATTAGAAAACTTACTCCGAAGGAGTGTTTTAGACTTATGGGATTTTCAGATGAGAATTTTGAAGCTGCTGAGAAGATGGTAAGTAATAGTCAGTTGTACAAGCAAGCAGGGAATTCCATTGTAGTAGATGTTTTATATTACATATTGGTTGAATTGTATAAGGCTATGCCATATCTTTTTGAGGATTTGAGATTAAGTAGCTTTTTCTCAGGGATTGGCGCATTTGAGATAGCGTTGAACAGATTATATGAAGGAATCAACTCTGGAAATTTTACAAAATAGCATATACAATATATAGTATTAAATAATTATAACAAATACTATATATTGTATAAAAATCAAGACCGAAAGAAAGCGGAATTTCTTCTGAGTTTTCAGAGAATAAATACATATAAAAATAAAGAAAAGAGGTAACAAAATGAGTAAAACACTAATTGTAATTGATATGCAGAATGATTTTATTGATGGTTCACTTGGTACAAAGGAAGCACAGGCAATTGTATTGAATGTAGCAAAGAAAATTAAGGAGTATAAGGATCGTGGAGATAAAATCATCTTCACTAGAGATACACATGATACAAATTATCTCAATACACCAGAAGGAAAGAAACTTCCAGTAGAACATTGTATCTATGGTACTCATGGTTGGAAAATTGCAGACGGATTAGAAGTAGAGAATTGTTATTATGTTGATAAGCCTACATTTGGATGGACGCATTGGAATGATTTAATTTTTGAAGACGATATAGAACTTGTTGGACTCTGTACAGACATTTGTGTAGTGTCAAATGCTTTAATCTTAAAGGCAATGTTCCCTAATGCAGATATTACAGTAGATGCAAGCTGTTGTGCAGGTGTCACACCTGATACTCACAATGCTGCATTAGCAACTATGAAGATGTGTCAGATCGAAGTGATTGGAGAGTAGAATATGATTAAAATTAATGGCGAAATTGTAACAATCAACAAGTTTCCAGATGGAACACCAAGAGTAAATATTGATATAAACAACATTGAGGAAGACTCTTATGATGGCTCTCCTTGTATTTGGATTGAATGGATTTATGAGAGTAACGATGAGATATTTTATCTGATGTTAGTAAAGAAACATCTTGAAAGATTTTTTACTAATGTGGATTATTATTTGTCTCTTCCATATATTCCTAATGCACGAATGGATAGAGTAAAAAATGATGATGAAGTATTCACATTGAAGTATTTTTGCGATTTTATCAATTGGTTAGGATTTTCATCAGTTTATGTTTTAGATGCTCATAGCGATGTTTCTACTGCATTACTCAATAATTGTGTAAAAGAAAATCCAAAAGAGTATGTTGATAAAGCTATTTCAAAGATTGGTATGAGAAATCTTGTACTTTATTTCCCAGATGCAGGTGCAGCTAAGAGATATTCAGATTTATTCCCTGAGTTACCGTATTGTTATGGTGAAAAGAAGAGAGATTGGAAGACTGGTAAAATCCTTGGATTAGACATTAGAACAAATGGTATTGATTTGAAGGATAAAGCTGTGTTAATGATTGATGATATTATCGCATATGGCGGTTCACTTTATTATAGCGCAGAAGAATTAAAGAAACATGGTGTAACTGAGATTTATGCGTATGCAACACATACAGAGAATTCAATTCTTGATAAAGAAAAAGGAACGTTGATCAAGTCTTTGGAGAATAATACAGTGAACAGATTATTTACGACAAACAGTTTATTTAATGGTAGTCATGAAAAAATTACAGTTATGGAGGTTTAAAATTATGGATAACACAATGGCTTTATTATTATCAGATACTTATAAACAGTGTCATGATCGCATGTACCCAAATGGTTTGACTAAATTGGTGTCGTATTGGGTGCCTAGAAAATCAATGTTAGAGAATCAGAATGAAATGGTTTTCTTTGGATTACAGGCATTTATCAAAGAATATTTAATGGGATATTTTCAGAAAAATTTCTTCGATTTATCGGAAGATGAGATGCTAACTCTTTATACAGATTCGATGGACGTACAGATTGGTAGAGACAACTATGATTTAGATAAAATTGTAGAGCTTCACAGATTAAGATATTTACCACTTGAGATTAGAGCATTACCAGAAGGTACACTTGTTCCTATGGGTGTTCCTTGTATTGAGATTACAAATACGGATGATAAATTTGCTTGGCTTGTTCAGTGGATCGAATGTATTCTTCAGGTAGAATTATGGAAGCCTTGTTGTCATGCAACTATCGGTCATATGTATCGTGAGATTGCAGATTATTGGTATAACAAGACAACAGACGGGTTGCCTGGAAATATGGCTTGTGCAGATTTTGGCATGAGAGGAATGTCTTGTATGGATGAAGCTACAAGATGTTCAGCATCATGGTTGCTTTCATTTAATAAGACATCTACAATTCCAGCAATTAATTATATTGATAGATATTACAATGCCGATTGTAAGAACAATGGTATTGGAATCGGTGCTGTCTCAACTGAGCATTCTGTAATGGGGGCTAATTTCTCAATTGATGGAGATGAGATTACGTTCGTTAAGAGACTTTTAACAGAGTTATATCCAAATACATCATTTAGTATGGTTTCAGATACTTATGATTATTGGAATATGGTAAATAATATTCTTCCACAGTGTAAAGAAGAGATTATGAATCATAATGGAAAGCTCTTGGTTCGTCCTGATAGTGGTGATATTGTAGAGATTTCAGTTAAGACAGTTGAAAGGTTATGGGAGATTTTTGGTGGTTCTGTAAATGGTAAAGGTTATAAGGTATTAAATCCGCATATCGGTATTATTTATGGTGATGGCTGCACACTTTCTAATGTAGAAACTATTTGGAAAGAATTAGAAAAGCGTGGTTTCGCAGCTAATAATATTGCTTATGGTGTAGGAGCTTTTTGCTTCACTGCAATCGTTGAAAATGGCAAGATGATTGTTGTTACAAGAGATACTTTTGGTATTGCAATGAAAGCTACATATGGAGTAATTGATGGTAAGAAGTTAATGATTTTCAAAGATCCTAAGACAGATACGAGTCACTTAAAGAAATCTCATAAAGGATGTTGTAGAGTATACGATGATAACGGTGAATTAAAGTGTCAAGATCAGTTACTTGAAATGAGTGATAACAGTTTACTTACTACCGTATTTAAAGATGGAGAGTTAGTAAGAGAAGATACATTTGCGGATATCAGAAACAGAATGTACGGAGGTAAGTAATGATTAAAATTATTGATGGAGACTTGCTCACTTCGAACACTGATATTATTGCGCACCAGGTTAATTGCAAAGGTGCTTTTAATTCTGGTGTTGCAAAAGCGATCCGTGATTATGATGCGCAAGTATATAAAGATTATCATAGTTTTTGTTCGATTAATACACCTGAACAATTATTGGGTTCTGTTAGATATTTTCAGTCTAATATTGACGCAAGAATATATGCAAATTTATTTGCACAAAAATCATATGGCTATGACGGAAAACAGTATACAGATATTAACGCTTTAAGAAAATGTTTTGAAAATTTGAGATCATATGCGGGTTTGGAAAATATGAGTATTGCAATGCCATATAAAATTGGCTGTGTTCGTGGCGGTGCAAATTGGGAGGAAGTACATCAAATGATAGAGGATATTTTTTATGATTGCAATGTTGAATTATGGAGGCTTGACAAAGGATGATAAATGAATTTAGAGGTAAATATTATTTTTTAAGCAACTTTTATTCTTCTCCTGTTACATATGAAGGACTTACATATTTGAATAATGAAGCCGCTTTTCAATCAGCAAAAACTTTTTCAGATAGAGAATGTTTCACGAATTTAGATCCATCATCTGCAAAGAAACTTGGCAGAAGAGTTCAGCTTCGATCTGATTGGGAAGATGTGAAGTACAACGTTATGTACGAAATTGTAAAAGCGAAATTTACTCAAAATTTAAAGCTCAAAGCAAAGTTACTTGAGACTGATAATCAGCATCTCGAAGAAGGTAATACTTGGGGTGATAAAATTTGGGGAACTGTGAATGGTGTTGGAGAAAATAATTTAGGAAAAATTCTTATGAGAGTTAGAGAGGAGATTAGACATGAGTAATTTTGATGTAAAGAAAGCGACTAATGATTGCGTTCAGTGGATTAAGGATTTCTTTGAGAAGAATGGTAAGGACTGTATGGCAGTCGTTGGTATCTCTGGTGGTAAGGATTCAAGTGTTGTGGCAGCATTATGTGTAGAAGCTCTTGGCAAGGATAAAGTTTTTGGTGTGATGATGCCACAGGGAAGACAAAGAGATATTGAATATAGTCGTAAACTTTGCAGTTTTTTGGACATTCCATGTACTATTATTCCAGTCGGAACAATTGTGAATGTTGCTGAATATGAAATTAAAACATCATTAGATGAAGAGTTATCAATTCAGACAAAAACAAATCTCCCTGCTCGTATTCGTATGGCTACTCTTTATGCTGTATCACAGACAGTAAATGGTCGTGTTGCAAATACATGTAATCTTTCCGAAACATTACTATCTTGGGAAACCAGATGGGGTGATGCAGTTGGAGATTTTGCACCAATTAGCGACTTAACAGTAGAAGAAGTGAAAGCTATTGGATATGAACTTGGATTGCCAAATGAATTAATCGAAAAGATTCCGTCTGATGGACTGTGCGGAAGTACAGATGAAGATGCATTGGGATTTAAATACTCTGTTATGGATAGATATATTAGAACAGGTGAGATTGACGACAAAGATATTAAAAAGAAAATTGATAATCGAGTAGAAAAATATCGGTTTAAGAGAATGCCTATTCCTTATTATAAAACAGGTATGGAAAGATATGTAGACTAAAATGGCAGAAGACTTAACTAATTTACAATTTGGAAAATTAACAGTCATCAAACGTGGAGACAACGATAAAAGTGGACATGTGAGATGGTGGTGTAAATGTGGCTGTGGCAACCCTAAATTGATTTTAGTTGCCGTAGGACATTTAAAATCAGGACATACTCAATCATGTGGATGTATAAGAAAAGATAATATTAAACCACAAAAGAATTTAGAAGGAAAAAGATTTGGAAAATTAATTGTAAAAGAATTTCTTGGTATAAAAAATCATAGATCATTATGGAGTTGTGATTGTGATTGTGGTAAGAAAATTAACGCTTTATCATCGTCTTTAACTTCTGGAAAACTTAAGTCATGTGGATGTTTATCTTCTGTAGCTGAGTTCGAATTAAGCCAGTTCTTAACAGATGAACAAATTATATTTGATACGCAATATAAGTTTGATGATTGTAAATATAAAAGAAGATTGCCATTCGATTTTGCAATTTTTCATCCACAAAATAAGAAACTCTTATTTTTAATTGAACTACATGGAGAACAGCATTATTTTCCGTTTACATTCAATAGTGAGTCTGATATGCAAAAGAAGGAAAATTTTTTGCATAGAAAACATTTGGATAAATTAAAAGAAGATTATTGTAGTGGAAATAATATTCCATTGTTAATTATTAGATATACAAATTTTCAAACAAAAGAAAAAATTGTAAAAGGGTTTTATGAAAAGCTCTTGCAAAAGAATATTACATTTGATGATTATATATTTTCATCAAAACAAATAAAGGATGATTTACAAGTAAAGCATAAACGTGTTTATAAAAGAAAAGTAGTCCAAATAGACATACCCAACAAGAATATTATAAGAGAATATAATAGTATGGAAGAGGCATATAAGATAACTGGAATATCATCTGGACAGATTTCGGATTGTTGTAAGGGTAATTGTAAAACAGCAGGTGGATATGCTTGGGCATATAATAACGGAAACGTTAATATTGAAGAAGTAATTAAACGTGCAACAATTCCAAATAGAACAAATGCAGTTGTGATTTTTCAAAAAGATAAAAATGGAAATATTATAAAAGAGTGGCAAAGTATAACAGAAGCAGCACATTCTTTGGGAGTAAGTCATCAAGGTATTCAAGCGTGTTGTTCAGGAAAGCAGAAAACTTGTAAAGGATTTGTTTGGAATTATAAGCAAGATTGATTCAATGCATGAGAAAAATCTGTTTAAATTACAGCCGATGCCAAGTTTTGTGTATCAGGTGTAAATGAGATACTATATATAGTGTTTATAGAAAATATAGACACCGTATATAGTAATATTTTTACCAAGAAACATAGATTTCCTTTGGAGGTTGGAATGGGATTAATTGAAAAATATGAAAAAAGAAAACTAAGATATGAGAAGCAACTTTCTCAAATGTCAGATGATAGTGAACTATCAGAGTATGGATTTTGGGATAAGGGGTATCTGCGTGGAAAAATTGTAATATGTGATGACATTATAGACGATTTGAATAATATCTTAATTGGGAAGGAGAATTGATATTTTGAAAATTGCAGAAATGGATATTTCGGTTAGATTGTACACAATTTTACATAAGCACGGAATTGAAAACATTGAAGATATGAGTAATTACACATCTGATGACATCATTCGTTGGAAAGATATTGGAAGAAGATCGTTAGAAGAATTATTAAGTACAATGAAAAGCAATAACGTCAAATTTAAAGGAGAATAAAATAACAGGAGGTAAGCAACATGAAATACAGAAAGAAACCAGTAGTGATCGAAGCAGTTAGATATATGATTGACAATTCTTTACCAGATTGGTTTATGGATAGAGTATCAAATAATACTATTGTAATTCACGAAGATGGTACATGTCATATCAAAACATTGGAAGGAACAATGAAATCGGAATATGGTGATTACATAATTTTAGTTGTCAATGGTGAAGTATATCCTTGTAAGCCAGATATTTTTGAAAAGACTTACGAAAAAAATTAGATGATAGGAGAATAAATCATATGAAGAAGAAAATTTTATATAGTTTGGTTTTACTATTAGCATTAATGTTTATATTAACCGGCTGTGCAAAATGCATTAGCACCGAAACATCTACGGTTCAAGTAAAAATAATAGATGAATATCACAGGGCTGTTTATACAACAATGCATTATAGTCCTGCGACTAAAACGATGATACCACAATCGCATCCAGCAGTTTATAGAATTACTGTTGAATATAACGGTGTAGAATATAATATTTCTGGTAGTAATACATATAACAAATATTCAGACAAAATTGGAGAATATGTTGATGGAATATTAGAAACCAGGAAATATGACGATGGTACTGTTAGATACAATATTGTTGACTTACCATAGTAAATAAATGATATTACAAAAGACACAGTAAACCGAAGTTTTTTTTGAAAATCTAAGAGCAAGTCGCTCAAAAATCACAATAATTAAGAGAATAAAATAATGAAAGGAGATGAGGTTCGTGTACACAAGAAGGAATTCCTTACTCCAAGTAATTTATGAAATACGTTGGTAGCAAAAATAGATTAAGTAAAGATTTAGCACCAATTATTCAATCATACATAACTAATGAGACGGAAGGATATTTAGAGCCTTTTGTTGGAGGTGCTAATATGATTGATAAAATTAAATGTAATAAAAGGATAGGTACAGACAATCATAAATATTTAATTGCTGTACTTAAAAAGTTATCAGAAGGTTGGATACCGCCAGAAGATATTACAGAAGAAAAATATAAAGATATTAAGAACAATAAAGAAAAATATCCAGATTATTTAGTTGGGTATGTTGGTTTTCAGCTTTCATATGGTGGGAAATGGTTTGGTGGATACAGAAGAGACAAGGTTGGAAAACGTAATTATTCATTAGAGGCATATAAAAATACTATCAAACAAATCCCAAATCTTAAAAATATTCAATTTGAAGTATTCGACTTCAGAGATATTCCCTTAGACAAAATTAAAAAATATGTAATTTATTGTGACATTCCGTATCGTGATACAACAAAGTATTTAACTGGAGGCTTCCCATATGAAGAATTTTACGAATGGGTTAAGAAGGCAAGTGTAAATAATACTGTTTTAATTAGTGAATATAACATGCCTGATGATTTTAAGTGCATTTGGCAGAAAGAAACGAAAACACTTTTAGATAGTAATAAAGAAAAAAGTGATGATAAGAATATTAGAATCGAGAAGTTATTTACATATAGTGAAAAGTAAAACTAACAAGAAATTTTGGTTTCTTGAGGAGGTTTTGTATGAAATATAGTGTATCAATTGAAGTTGTTTATACAGATATTGTAGAAGCAGACAGTGAAGAAGAAGCTATTGATATTGTTATGGCAAATTGTCCATATGATAATGAACCATCATGTGATCCATGTGTAGAAATTATTGGAGAATAAAATTTAAAGAAAGGAAAATATAGTCTCATGAGTTAAAGGTGCGCACCACTATTGGTAAGAGACTATTAAAGTATTAGAGTTATTTGCTGGTACACGTTCAATTGGCAAAGCTTTTGAAGCAAGAGGTCATGAAGTGTACAGTGTAGAATGGAATAAAGATTTTGAAAACATTGATTTATATGCAGATATTAGTCAAGTAACTGCACAAGATATTTTAGAAAAGTTTGGTCATCCAGATTTTATCTGGGCATCGCCTGACTGTACAACTTTCAGTATTGCTGCAATAAGTCATCATAGAAGAAAGAATCCTGAAACTGGTAATCTTGATCCAATCAGTGATTATGCAAAATTCTGTGATGCAACTGATCAGCATGTCGTTTCCTTAATCAAGGAATTAAATCCAACTTATTATTTTATTGAAAATCCTCGTGGTGGTATGAGGAAGATGTCTTGGATGCAAGATTTACCAAGATACACAGTTACATATTGCAAGTATGGTGATACAAGAATGAAATCAACTGATATTTGGACAAATCATCCAAATCCAAAATTTCTACCTATGTGTAAGAACGGAGATCCGTGTCATGTATCATCTCCAAGAGGTAGTAGAACCGGCACACAAGGATTAAAAGGGGCAAAAGAAAGAAGTGTAATACCACAGAAATTATGTGAACACATTGTAGATATTTACGAAGAAGGACTTGCTGAGAATAATTTGCATGATAAGTGTAAATCTTGTGACAATAAGTGGTCTTCTCTTGAATGTGACATGTGTGAAAATTTCGATATGTATAAGAACCAAAAAGAGAATAATGAGGTGTAACTAATAATTTGTAAAAATCTTAATCTCTAAAATGCCCTAAAATCAAGGCTTTCAGAGGTTGAAAAGGGCAAGGAAAACCACGTTTCATTCGAGGAGGTAAATTATGGGTAAATCATTAAAATTTGTAAAAGAACGAATTGCATCAGGTCAGTGCAATGGTTTGGAAAATAATAAATATGAATATATGATTGAACAGGATATACGAGAGTTATTTACAGTTGTTAGTTGCACAAAAGATGGAACAATTTTAGCAGATATTCCTTATCTTAAAGCAGATGTTCCTTATCTTAAGGGCGACAAACCTTATTTTAATGTAATTATTAAGCGTGATCCAGATGCAGATTTTGAATATTTCACAATGCAGCGTTGTAATTGTGATGGAACGTTTGTATTCTTTCAAGATTTAATGGATGAGTGCATAGATAAAATGATTCATCTTAAAACATGTAATGTAAATAAAGAGATTCCAAAAGATTTAACTGGATATTCTATCATCTATACTGTTGGAGATTTTGTATTGGCAGAAGAGTTTGGAGATGAATTTGCAACAAAAGAAAAACCTTGGATGAAGAGTAGATTCACTGCTATGTTGCCAATTAAGTTTGATGTAATAAGGAATGGAGAATAATGTATTTTGATTTAAATATTGGAGAATGGGAGTTTGAAAATAATTATGAAGACATCTACTTTCTGCTTCATTGTTTATACAATGCAAAAACTGAGTTATACGACAGAACTCTTACTGATATGAAAAGTAGATATGATCCGACTGAAGCATTTATTGATGGCTGGAATAAAAGTAAATCGAATTTGTATTCCAGGAAACTATATGATAAATGTGTGAAGTGCATTGAGTTAAAAACAAAAAGTCGTTTTATACACAGATACTGGAAAGAATGTGTTTGGAAGTTTCAAAGTCTTTCTGCACAAGAATGGATAAATTTATATCAGCAGTTGATTAAAGAAAATAAATACGATAGTTGGATAATGAAATATATAGAAATTGGAGAATAACAATTTGAAAAACGCACTATTAGATGTAGCTCAGAACTTTGATAAGATGAGTGATTCAGAAAAAGCAGAAGTAAACGATAATGTCAGAAAACAATTTGACAATATTATTCATGGTAAACCTCCGAAAACGGAACGAGAAAAAGAGATTGACAAGCTTGCAAGAGAAGAATTAGAAGAGTACAGACGAAAGAAGAAAGCTTTTTATGACAATCCTATCCATTGGAATAACAACAAGCGTAGAAGGCACGGACTTCCTGTATTAAGAGGTAGTGTTAATAAATATCGTTTAAAAAAATATCCAGGATTCTTTCCATCTGTACGATTCTTTTGTATGATGGAAGATTTATTTGATGAGATATTGATTACAACTATGGAAGATAATCTAAATTCTTTTGTAGAAGTAAAAGATTTGGCAGTTGGTGATGCGAAGGTGTTTTAGAGTGAGCGAATAGGAGAATAACAGTATGGAGTTATCACAAGATGAAAGACAAAGATTTTTAGAGTTAATAGATAAAGTAAGTCCATGTGCTGCAATTTCTGAAAAAGAAAATCTTGAAAAGTTTAAAGAGTGGCTGGATAGTGATAGATCAAAAAGAGTTACATTTGTTGAAGCTCCAAAAATATTTAAAGATCAGGTTGGAGCTGACAAAGTGATTCTTATACCAACAAATGACGAAACTATAAAGCCAATAAGAGTAATATTCGAAGGAGAATAACAGTATGAAAAGATACAAATTAACCAGAAGTCCTAATCCAGAAACTCATGCATCTGGTGAAGTAATATTTATAAAAGATGAAAATGGTAATGAGCTTAATGTCGGATTTGGTGATCAATGTGATGCATTTGATTATATAAAATTGCAAGTAGAAAACGACAAAGAGTATACTGACTGTCTTAATAATCCAAGCAAACATATTATGGATATGTATAATTCATTGGATGAGTTTGATAAAAAGATGATCGAACAGAGTTTAATACAAAAATATAGAAACGAATGCATGTATCAATATTTTAGGTAGGTGAGAAATATGAATAAGAGACAGAGAAAGAAATCATTTAAACAGACACTTATTAAGGTTAGAAAACTGCATCCACAGAAGGGTGATGTGATTTGTTTTCAGCCTAATTTTGATTATGTTGACTTGGGAACTATGTGTGATTTTTTGAGAGTATATGAAGATAATAAGATTTTTGGAGAAGCTAAACTTACTATTATTCCGTCAGATATTAGACATATATATGGTGGTAAAGAATCAGCACAAGTCTTTGTTGACAAGTTACAGAGTATTGTAGATCAGATGGGAGAATAAAACTATGGGGTTGACAAAAGATCAACAGATATATGCAGCCATAGACTTATTAAAACATCATGGATACAAAGTATATAAAGATTATTCAATGTTGATTGGTAAGTGGGTTGCATTTTGGCAGGAAGGAATGACACATATTTTGCATGGAAAAGTCATAGAAGTTTGTGGTGAAGATAATACATATTTTAAAGTTAAATGTAAGAATTCTTATTATAGATATGTTGCTATGATCGATGTAATTGAGTTCTGCGACAATAAAAGTGATTGTTATGCGATAAGATGAAAGAAGCATTTCCTGTTGATTTTATCTAAGAGCGTTTCTGCTCACAATTTCCAAAATAAAAGAGAGAATAATTAAGCGACAATAAAAGTTTGAAGGAGATATGTTTTATGAGTAAGAAGCAACAATTTAAAGGTTTGAAATTTAATTATTCCATAAATGGGAAAGGCTTGAAAAGTAAATATAAGACAATCAAGGATTTCTTAAACACAGAATTCCCAAAGAACAATAATCCATTGTCGCCTACTCTTGATACAGAGATTACAGGAATTAAATGGAATGGTAATACTATTTCTATTTCCAATAAAATTCACACAGTAAGAGATTTGGTTAACTTATTAAGCAAGAAAAATACAGAAAATGTTTTTATTTCAAATAAAGATATTAGATTGCATGAGTTTAAACCAAAACATGACAATCTCATCAGAAAATCCACGTACTCCATAGGAGAGGTACACGATAAGGTTAAAGATGTTTTATTTGAGAAAGATAAAAGACTTGCAAAAGTTGATTTCGATGGGGATTTAATTAAGGGTAACAGCCAGAGATACCAGACTTTTTTCACTAAAGGCTGTAAATGTGCAGTTTGTGGAATTGAAGGAAAATATTTTGCAAAAGAAAGACATTTGCAGGATAAGAATTATCATCTGAATTTGTATGCAGTTGATGATAATGGTGATGAAATTTTAATGACAAAAGATCATATTATACCACGCTCAAAAGGTGGTATTGATGATATTAGTAACTATCAAACAATGTGTAAGCTTTGTAATGAAGCAAAAGGCAACAAATTAGAAGATTAAAAATAAGAAAGGAAAAATAGAAAAGTTCCTATAGGATAAAGTGCGCACTACTTACTAAGGTAAGAGGAACTTATGTATTGTGCTTATATCACAACATTAAAAGGATTAAGAAAACATAGTAACGCTGATAGATTACAGTGTGTAGAAGTATTTGGACAGAATGTAATTGTAGATTTGAGTTATCATGAAGGGCAGAAAGTGGTCTTCTTCCCATCTGACGGTCAGTTATCACTTGAGTATGCAACAGATAACAACCTTGTAAGGAAGAAAGACGAAAGCGGAAACAACATTGGTGGTTATATGGATGCTGAGAAGAGAAATGTAACCGCTATTAGACTTAGAGGTGAGAAGTCAGAAGGACTTGTATTACCTGTTGAGACGCTTTCTAAGTATACAGATATTTCAAAATTAAAAGATGGCGATCAGATTACAGTTCTTGGTGGTCATGAGATTTGTCAGAAATATATTCCTAGTGGAAAGAATCGTTCAAGAAGTGATGGAAATAGTTCAAATAAGAAGAACAAGTTTCAGAAAGAAACAGTATCATATCCATTTTTTGAGGAGCATAAAGATACTGCACAGCTTGCATATAATATGTCAGCATTTAAGCCAGGAGATACAATTTATATTACTCGTAAGCTCCATGGAACATCAGCTCGTACTATGAAGACTGTTAAGGTTACAAAGAAGAATAGTAAACTGAGAAAGTTCTTACATATGCAGCCAAAGGTTACAAGAGAAGTTTCTGTTGTATCTGGTAGCAGAAGAGTTGTATTAAAGGATATGACAAAGAATGATGGATATTATTCTGATAATGGATTTAGAAAGAAGTACCACGATTTATTAAAAGACAAGCTTCCTGAGGGTGCTGAGATTTTCTATGAAATTGTAGGATATGTAAATGAAACAACACCAATTATGGGTTCAGTATCTAATAAAGGAGTTAAGGAAAAAGAATTTACAAAGAAATTTGGTGACATCACAACATTCTCATATGGTTGTGAGCCAGGCGAAAATGAGATGTATGTATATCGAATGACAATGACAACAGCAGACGGAACAGTTGTTGAAGTGCCTTGGGAGATTGTAGAGGTATGGTGTGACAAGTTGGGTGTTAAGCATGTACCTGATTTAGAGAAGTTTATTTTTACTACACCAGAAGATTTGAAAGAAAGAGTAAATAAATATCTTGATGGTATGCCAGCAGATGAAATCGGTAAGACACATGTTGCCGAAGGTGTAGTTGTTCGTATTGATAACAGAGCAACATTCACGGCTTATAAGGATAAGGTGTTTGAATTTAAGGTAATTGAGGGGATCGCCAAAGATACATCTGATGTACCTGATATGGAAGAAGCTGAAGAATTATTTGAGGAGACTTTAAATGAATAAACCTACAATGTGGGTACTCGTTGGACTGAGTGGTAGTGGCAAGTCAACCATTGCTACTCAGATTGCCAATGAGAATCCAAATACAGTAATCGTATCATCAGACGCAATTCGTGAAGAATTAACAGGTAATTACGAAGATCAAGAACATAACGAAGAAGTGTTTAAGATTTTTCACGATAGAATCCGCAAGAATTTGGAGAATAAAAAGAATGTAATTGCAGATGCAACTAATCTAACTATGAAATCTCGTAGAGCAATTATGATGAAAGTAAATGGTTTAAATGTCAGAAAAGTATGTGTAATTATTCCAAAGCCATTTAAACAGTGCAAAAAAGATAATCTACATAGAGAACATCCTGTACCTGATTTTGTGTTGGATAAGCAGATTAGAAAATATCAGATTCCGTTCTACGAGGAAGGATTCGATGAGATTATTATTCATAAATTTCATAATGCTAATGCAATGACCACAGGTGGATTGATTGCTAAAATGAAAGATTTTGACCAGAAGAATCCTCATCATACTATGACTTTAGAAAATCATTGCTTTAATACATATGATTTATTTACAGAAAAAGGACATAAAGCTGAATACAATATTGGAGCAGTTCTTCATGATTATGGCAAACTATACTGCCAGACAATTGATGAAAATGGTATAGCTCATTATTATGACCACCCATCTGTCGGATGCTATTTGGTTTTAGAGAGTTTAATGGAAGAGTTTAATAAGGTTGTATTAGATATATGTTTCCTCATCAATTACCATATGATGCCTTTTAGTTGGGATACTGATAAAGCAAAGCAGCGTTGGAAAGAAAGATTTGGAGAATATAAATATAAGATGCTTTTAGATTTCAATGAATGTGATAAAGCGAGGTAAGTGTATGTGTAATCGTTGTGATTATGACTCACCTGATAATCGAATATATGTAGATCCATTGACGAATGAATATTATTTGGATATAGAAACATCAGAATGGGATGAATATGACGATGGATTTGTTCATCAGGAAGAGTATATTGCATATTGTCCTTGGTGTGGAAGAAAGTTAGGAGAATAAAGATATGAGGATAGAATTAATTAGATTAAAATTTAACGACACTCATTCGTACAAGTATAAGCCATTTAAGTATTGTTGTGATGAAATTCAGAATAATGAGTGCATAGAATTTACAAACGAAAATTTAACAAATTTTAATGTTGATTATGATAAAGAATATGGTTTTATTCCTCAGCTCTGTACTTCACATACAGAAGTTATTACATCGTATGAAGATGAATGGGAACAGACAGACAATTATCCAATCCAGTTTTGTCCTCATTGTGGCAAAAAGATTGAGATTTCAGTCGTAGAAGAGATTAATGTATCTGATAAGTACAATGAATTATCTAAGCAGCGTAATGAATTATGGAAGAAGTGTCAGAGAACAGATAGTAAGAAGAAAGAATCTGAATTAAGAGAGCAAGTTAGAAAGCTTGATAAACAGATTGATAGTTTCTATTGGTTAGATGAGTGGAAAGAGGACGTATATGTATAAACAAATTATTATTGCTAGAAAAGATTTGAATATGAGTTCTGGGAAGCTCGCAGCTCAAGTCAGCTACGGCTCTATGGCATTTCTTAGTTGGTTTATTAGAAATAATGCCGATTTAGATGGTCATGTCGATGGCTATATTGACGAAGATATTCTTCACAATTGGATTGAGGGTGAATTTACAAAATGTGTTCTTCAAGCCAAGAATAAGAATCAGTTGCTAAAAGCTAAGACTATGGCAGAAGAATTAGGAATGGTTGAAGGCAAAGATTTCTGGCTCATAAAGGATAACTATCACACTGAATTAGAACCAGAAGAAGATGGTAGAACACTTACTGTAATTGGTTTTAGACCAATGGACAGTGAACTTATTGATCAGATTGGAAGAAAATATCATTTATATATGTAGAAATGGAGAATAATAAAATGGCAAATAGATTATTATTTGAGAAAGATATTATTAGAGCAGTTGATAGGCATACGAATGACGATAGTAAGTTAGATGATGATATTAGCTGTATTCTTGAAGAAGTTGAAACAGCTACAATAGAACTTCCACCTATTATATTATCTCCAAAAGTAGAAACTAAACCAGTGCAGAAACAGAGACGAGTATTATTATTCGAGAATGAGAATCTTGACTTAGAGCAGCGTGGTAACAGATATTATTTATCCCTTTATGATAAGGAAGGAAAATTTCAGAGAGAAGTAACTATTGACGTGAAAGACGATTACAAAGTTGGACTTTGTAATGGTAAGTAAAGGAGATTGTTTATGAGAGACGAAGAAACAAAGTTATTATTTCAGGCATTGAGTCAGATTTTAGCCAATCAGGATGACATTAAGAAACACTTGGGGCTTAATAAACTTGATTCAGAATATGGTTGGAATGACGAAGATACGATGAAATTGTCAAGAAAGTGTTCAGAAACAGCGGATGATTTTGAACATAATGATAATGATTCTAGTAACTATTGGTAAGGAAATTCAGGTTTCTTTTGGTTACAAAGAAAGAATATTAGAGCGAGGTGAACGATTAATGTCTTTGGCATATAAAAATGACACATACAACTATAATGGCGAATATGAAATGGGTTCATTAAATAAGTTTGCACAAGCAGAAAGAAGATTGTCTGCAAAGAAACAAGCATTGGATGATATGAAGAATGAATATAACCTTATTGAACAACAAACATTTCGCATTTATAAAGAAAACATCCAGTATATGCTGCTTGATCAGCCGTCCACGATTAAAATGTGTAGAGAATGGTTAAATATGTTATTAAAAAATCAGGATACGGACGGTAACAAGCTTGACAAAAGAAAGAAGTATAAAGAAAAGGAAACATATGATTGGTATGTCAATTATATTAAAAAGCTTCTTGATATTGAGTATATGAATGATGTTAAATTCATTGACTTTAATTTTGGGCAAGCTACTAATATTCAGTTTGAATATAAAAAGCATAATTGGCGTTTAGAAATTCCTCATATTAAAGCTATCAAATTAGATGCATATAAGAATTATGGTGGCAGTGTATTTGAACTTGCGTTAGTACACAATGATATAGAATATAGTTGTAGTTGGTCGCAGTTTGGCTCTACATATGAGGAAGATGAATTAAGAGATATTATGACACAAGGTATTGAGAAATATTGTAATTAGTTGGGAGTAACTTTACAAGAAAGCAACATATCCTTGGATTATAGAAAAGAGGTGATTAAGTGTTAGTACCTGCAATTTTATATAAAGAACAGATTGGGAAAGAATTTCAGAAATATTACTATACAACAGATATGATGTATGAAACTGGTTGTATGTGCAATTGGAGTCCTGAAATTGCAGAATATCCAAATGAGAGTCAATTCCAATATGCAATAGTTGATAAGAACGAAAAACTCATTGGCTATTTAGGATATTCCGTTGATTGGTATGTATCTAAAGCATATAACTTTGGATTGTTCTCATTTGACAGAGGAAATATCTTGGTTGGTAGGGACGTATTCGATAAATTAGAAGAACTGATTAAAACATTACATAGAGTTGAATGGAGAGCTGTTGGTGGAAATCCTGCTTGTAGAGGTTACGATAACTTTATCGAGAGACATAATGGAACGAAACATGTTCTGAAAGATTCAATTAAAGATAAGAGTGGTAAATATCACGATGATATTATTTATGAGATTGTGAGTGGAGAATAATACATTGGAGGTGAAAACATAATGGGAATGTATACAGAGATTAATGTGTGTTTTGATTTGTTAAGGAACACACCGAAAGACATTGTAGATATTTTACATTGTTTTGTAGAAGGAACAGATGTTGAATAAATTTAAAGGAGAATATTAAACATGGAAACAATTTTAAGATTATTAGCAGAGAATCCAGAAAGTTTAGGAGCGGTAGTAAAGACATACATTACAAAGTACAAAGAGCCTGTATATGATATTTTGAAGGAACTCATGATTATTGCAAAGGATTATTCTGAGAACACTGAGTATCCTGCAATTCAGGCGAGAACTAAGAAGAATATGTTTGATGCATATGTAAGTGTTGGTTTTACAGAGGATCAGGCATTAGCACTTATGATTAACGACAATATTCAGCTTATGAAGAATATTCAGAAGTCAGTTAATAATACTTCTGTAAAAAATAGTAAGTAGTGGTTTCGCAGTAAACCAATCTTTCTTTGAAATTTTTAATCATATCTAAGCCATTCGGCTATGGGAATCCCAGTAAATAAGAGAATAAAATATTAGAAAGGTGGTGAAAAGTAGTGCATCCAAGTGATTTTTTTGAAAATTGCTCATTAAGAACTGGAATTGATACATTTGAAATTTTTGATGAAGATTTGAAACAAAAATTAAAAAGTATTCATCCTAAAAATTTCTTAAAAACAAAAATTACCCTACCTGTCTATAAGATAAATCTATATTATGTGACAGAAAAAGGAAATTACAAGACAGTTGACAGATATACTGTAATGGATTCGGAGTCAGATGATGAGTATGTAGATTTTTGGATAGATATGTTTATTCGGGATTATAACAAAGATAATCCAAATCATAAAATGATAAAATGTGAAGTCAACAGTATTGAACGAATCTGCGAGGCTGTGCTACCACTTGGTTAGTTTTTCACCATATGTATTTAATGCCTTTGATTAGCAAAGGTTGTCACAATGATTCATAAAACGGATCATTGGTTTATATGAATCGAAAAAGTAATGTGATAGTGACGTAAAAAGACACTCACCAAGTATGGCTTTACCTCATTGAAATGAAATAAATTTCAGTGAGGAAAGTACATATTGGTACAGAAAGCTAATACAATTGAAGAATTATTACAGGATTGTCCTGTAAACTCAGTAATAGGAGATAATTTAATAAGAGCATGGTCGAAAATTAACAGTCCTAAATATTTACATATTCTTTGTAGTGTTTCTGGCGGTTCAGATAGTGACGATATGATTGATATCGTTTGGAGATGCGACAGAGATGATAAGGTTATTTATGTGTGTTTTGATACTGGTCTTGAGTACCAAGCTACAAAAGAACATCTTGATTATCTTGAAGAAAAATATAATATAAAAATTCTTAGATATAAAGCAATTAAACCAATTCCATCGTCTTGTAAACAGTATGGTCAACCATTTTTATCTAAGCAAGTCAGCGAATTTATCCAAAGATTACAAAGTCACAATTTTCAATGGGAAGACGAAAAATTTGATATTCTGTATAAAAAATATCCAAAATGTAAATCTGCATTAGAGTGGTGGTGTGGAGAAAAGGGCGAAGGAAGTCATTTTAATATATCATGCAACAAATATTTAAAAGAATTTATGGTTGCAAATCCACCAACTTTTAAGATTTCTAATAAGTGCTGCCAATATGCAAAGAAAGATGTGGTACATAAAATTTTAAGAGAAGGCATTTGTGGTAATGGATTGCTACCAATTGATCTACAAATCGTAGGGATTAGAAAAGCCGAAGGTGGAGCAAGATCAACTGCATATAAAAGTTGTTTTGATGAAAATGATTCTGGTTGTGATAATTATAGACCTTTATTTTGGTATAAAGACTCAGACAAAATAGACTATGAAAATGCTTATGATATTGAACACAGCAAGTGTTATACAGAATACGGACTGAAAAGAACTGGTTGTGCAGGCTGCCCATTTGGTAGAGATTTTGAATACGAATTAGAAGTAATTCAAAAGTATGAACCGAAACTTTATAAGGCTGTTAATAATATTTTTGGAGATTCTTACGAATATACAAGGAAGTACCGTGAATTTGTAAAGAAAATGAATAAAAGTAGAGAATAACAAAGTGAGAGGTTACGAAAGCCTTGAAAAATAAGGCTTTTTAGAATCTAAAAATATAAAAATATTACATACAAAGGAGATTAAAATGAAGAACACAAATTGGAAAGTGCCAGTAATTATTGGCGTAGGAGTATTAGCAGTTATTTTGATGATTGTATTTGGTGTACAGAGTTCGCAGAATAAAGCTATTGCACTTGAGGAGCAGGTAAATACAGCATCATCAGATATTAAGGTACAGGAAAAACGAAGAGTTGACCTTGTGTATAACCTTGCTGATTGTGTAAAACAGTATGACAAACACGAAGCTGATACATTGACAGCAGTTGCAGATGGTCGTGGATCAACAGGAGATATTGAGAATGTAACAACAGCTATTACAGCAGTTGCAGAAGCATATCCTGAGCTGAAGTCCAATGAGAACTATAAGACTCTTATGAATGAGTTATCTATGACAGAGAATATGATTGCAGAGTATCGCAGCAATTACAATAAACAGATTAAGGAATACAAGCGATATGTGAGAAAGTTCCCTACAAGACAGTTTCTTGGATTGCTTGGATATGAAGTGCAGGAATATGAGTATTTGGATTACAACGCACCCGTTGATGCTCCACAGGATTTATTTAAAGAGGATTAGTCTATGAGATATGGTAGAAAAGGTTTTGATTTTGGCGATTTTGAAATAACAAAACGTGAAATCTTGGCTAGTATTTCTATCATTGCAGTTATGATTCTGTTTGGTATTCTGATTTCTTCCAAGATTTCAGAACACCAAATGGATAAAAATGAAATTTATAACAAGGCTGTCAAGATAGAAAGTCAAGAAATGTTCCAATACGGAATGGATACAAATGTTGGTAATGCGTTTGTATATGGTGATTTGAAAGCGGTAGATACAGTTACCTGTCCTGAAATTGGTGGAGAATATATGTATGTAGAAAAAGTCAAAGAGCGATACACAATGCATACAAGAACTGTTACTCATACCGATTGCAAAGGACATTCGTATACTACAACAGAAACATATTGGACTTGGGATAGAGTTGGAAGTGAAGATATTAAGTGCAAGGAAGTATCATTTTGTGGTGTGAATTTCGCAAGTAATAAGATTGATTTACCTGGTACTGATTATATTGACACAATTAAGGAGTCAAGTCATGTAAGATATAAATATTATGGTGTTGAAACTGAATATAAAGGAACAATTTTTACAGATTTAAGAGATAAAACTATTCCAGATAATACATCCTTTTATAATAATTCGACTATTGACGAGACGATAGAAAGGCTAGAATCTGATTTTCCAATTATTATTTTCTGGATCTTTTGGATTATTTTAATCGGTGGAGTGGTATTTGGATTCTACTATTTAGATAACAGATGGTTGGATTAGAAGGAAATTTTTCTTTCTTTTGAACAGATTGGAGGTGCGAATATGTATCAAAAATTAAAAGGTAATGAAAATTTTTCAGATAAATACGCAACGTGGATTATAGCATATTGTTTAGATACAGATTCATTTTTTGCAACAAATAAAAGACATTTCTTTTGGGAATATAATGACGAATTCCAATGCGAAAACGATGCGGTTAATTATTTCAGAAACCATTTGGACGAATTTAGAGATGCTAGGAAAGAAATATTGAGTCATTGTGGTGGATGGAGCATTGATAAGGATTTGTTTTTAGAAAATACGAAAGAAAGGTTTTCAAATGCAGATAGGAGAATAACGACATGAAAGCATATTTAGTAGAACGACCTGCAAGAGATTGGTGTCAAGATTACGCAATGGTAATTATTGCAGAAGATGAACGACATGCTAAAAGAAAAGCAAGGGTAAGTTCAGATGATTTTAAGAAGTGTCAAGAGATTACCATTACAGAAATTGATATGAATGAAGAACAGTGTGTTTTAACAGCAAACACAGGTGCATAGGAGAATAATATGGCAGATAGACAGACCAAAACTATACAGTGGACAATAAATCTTCCAATGGATTTTCCTTCGAATTGGGATGATGACATGATTGAATTTCATCTTAATGAATCAAGTTGGTGTTGTAGCAATCTTATTAGTGAACTTAAAAAGTATGATGAGAAAAATGGCTGTATTTGTGGAATATGTGAAGCAAAAGTAGCTGAGAAGATTGGAGGTGTGAAATGAAAAAGTATTATAGAGAAGCAATCGCATTTCTTTTGGTATGGTTCTGTAGTGGTGTAACGATGTATTCATATCAAACAGAAAATAAAATACTTGGAATTACTTTTACACTTTTAAGTTTTTTATATTGGTTCATTATGGATAAAGATGAATAGGAGAATAAGTACATGGGACAGTTAATTGATAAAACGGTATTACGAAAAGAATTATCTAAGCTGCCATCTGAAATGGGATTTGTAAGGAAGTCTGATGTAATGCAGATTCTTGGCAGTCAGAACTGTGCTTACAATATAGATAAAGTCGTGAAAGAATTAGAAGAAACACATAAGCGATTCTGTAATTCAGTAGTTTGTGGTGGAAAGGGTAATTCATATTTATGCGAAGATTGTGAGGAATACATTTTAGTAAGCCATTATATAAAAGCAGTTAAGGATGGTGGAACATGTCAATAGGTGATGGAAGAAAAACATATTCCGACAGTACATTAAAATCTATGACAAAAGATGAGCTGATTGATATTATTCGTTGCTTAGAAAGTAATCTTAGAAATGCTCGTGAGACAAATAATATTCAGTATGAGAATTGTAAGAGATTGTTGAGTGGAAATGAGACAATTCAAGATAAGTATAAGAAGAAATTCGATGAACAGACGGAAGCTTGGATTAAAGCAGGATTGACATTATTAGAATCAGAAAAAGAAGAATTGATGAGAATGTCGCAGTTAAGAGAATAAGTAATTGTAAACAATAATTTTTATATCATAGGAGGAAATAAATATGATGAACAATTTTTTAAATGGTATGTTTGGCAAGGTAGGAAGTGGAATGTGTAGACTTTCTATGAATGGTGGAATTGCAGTTAAGACAAATGGTGGTTATAAGACATATAACATCAAGACTGGCAAGCTCACAAACTGTAGTAACTTTGTATTTGATATCGGAGAGGAATTCTTCTTTATTATTCCAACTAATAAGGTAGAGAAGGGTGATATCATTCTTGTAAATGGCAAACCAAGATGCGTTATTGAAGCTGATAAGACAAAGATCACAGTAATCAATTATGAGGACTCAACAATCGAAACTGTACTTCCTGAAAGACATGTATTTATGGGTAATACATATTTTTATGGCAAGATTGTTTCAATGTTTGGTAGTGACATTATCAAGGGTAAAAAAGGCACAAACAATATCTTTAAATATATGATGCTTTCTCAGATGATGAAGGGTGACAATGGCTCTACTGGCATGATGAATGGAAATGGTGGAATAAGTTCTATGTTACCACTTATGATGATGGGTGGAAATATGGGTGATATGTTTGACGGAATGTTCGACTTTGATATGAGTAGCAATGATGACGATGATACAGAAGTAGATGAAGAGGAGGAAGCATAATATGGGATGTGGTTCATGGACAAGAGATAGTTATGTAAGTTATTCAACAACAAAGGGTATGAGTGTTTCAACGGATGGTATGATTAGAGGTTCTTATTCTAATCAGGATATGTTTAAGGCAAGAAATATTGATTCTGCACTTGATCCTAAGAATGTTATTAGAGAGTGCTGTGATACAGAGGAGCATCCAAACACAATTCCTGTCATTCTTGCTTTAGATGTTACTGGGAGCATGGGAGAGGCTGCTGTTGAGGTAGCAAAGAAGTTGAATGTAATTATGACTAAGTTATATGAAAAGGTTACAGATGTTGAGTTCCTTATCATGGGTATTGGTGATTTAGCTTGTGATAGCTGTCCAATCCAGGCTTCACAGTTTGAGTCTGATATTCGTATTGCTGAACAGCTTGACAAGATTTATTTCGAGTTTGGCGGTGGTGGAAACAGTTATGAATCCTACACAGCAGCATGGTATTTCGGCTCTCGTCACACAAAGCTTGATTGCTTAACCCGTGGAAGAAAAGGAATTATTATTACAATGGGTGATGAGCAGTTAAATCCATATCTTCCATTAAAAGGTTATAGAAGTGGCTTAATTGAAGCAACAGGTGATAATCTTCAGGCAGATGTGGAGACAAAAGATTTATATAATGAAGCTTCTCAGAAGTTTAACATCTATCATTTAGATGTTGTTCATCGTCATAGATGGGATGAGGATGAGATTGAAAAGTCTTATAAGAAGTATCTTGATGATACTCATTTTAGAAGAGTAAATATGGACAGTATTACAAATGAGATTGTAGATATTATTGTTAATGAAGCAGAGAATAATGTAACAGATACAGTTGCTACACCTTCTAACTCGGAAGGAATTACTTGGTAGGATAGGAGATTTAAAAGATGAAAGACATTAAGATTGTATGTGGATCGAATTGGGGAGACGAAGGAAAAGGTTTAATGACAGATTATTTCTCACAGAAACCTAATAGTATTGTTGTTTGTTCAAATGGTGGTGCTCAGAGAGGACATACCGTAACAACACCTGATGGAATCAGACATGTCTTTCATCATTTTGGATCTGGAACATTCAATCATGCAAGTACATATTTATCTGAGGATTTTATTGTTAATCCAATTATTTTTAAGCAGGAATATGATGAATTGATGAAATTAGGATATATTCCGAATGTTTATATCAATCAAAACTGTATGTTGACTACACCTTTTGATATGATGGCAAATCAGATTATAGAAGAAAATCGTGGGAAAAATAAACATGGTAGTTGTGGCTTGGGAATTTTTGAAACTATCAAAAGATATAAAGCTGGCATAACTGATGTAGATAATCATATCAGGGAATATTACTTAGAACAATTTAAAAGAGAGAATATTATATTAACAGATGAATGGTCAAGAATATTCCTTGATAATGGTATATTTGAACACTTTTTAGATGATTGGGATTTTATGAATAATCACTCATTGACTATATCGGATAATTATTTCTTAAATCAGTTTGACAATATTGTGTTTGAAGCTGCACAAGGTTTATTACTTGATCAGAATAATACCAAATATTTTCCACATCTAACACCGTCTAATACAGGTATAGAAAATCCCAAGAGAATAATTGAAAACGTTGAATGGAATGATGAGATAAATATTGAAACTTGTTATGTATCTCGTACTTATTTAACAAGACATGGTGCTGGTAAATTTCCATCTGAATGTAATAAGAGATTTATCAATGAGTATATGTTTGATAAAACAAATGTACCAAATCCATTCCAGGATACATTGAGATATGGAACACTTGATTTGAGAGAATTGTATAGTAGATGTTCCGATGATGTAGGAAATTTTGGAGACGAAAAATCAATCGCCATTACACATTGTAATGAATATGATTGGGATAATGATAAATTGATTGAATTATTCAAGGATTGGAATATTTATTATTCAGATGGCGAAACACATAATGATGTGAACTGAGAATAAGAAAGATTTGTTTCCTTTGGAAATATGGAGGTGAAATAATGGAGAAATTTTATATTGTAACAAATGAGAAATTCCTAAAAGAGATTAATGATTATAGAAAACATTGTGAAGAGAGAAGAATAGTAACAAATAATTTTTTCGAGGATAAAGGTATTGCTGGAAAGGAATATTATATCGGTGGAGATGGATCCGTAAATCGTCCATTTAGAGAATATGAGAAGCATAATATCAGATTATATATTGCCGATTGTGATGAAAATAATCAGAAGTTTGGTAAAGAGTTACTGAAACCAACTAAGCTATTTTGCGATTCTGATGTGTTAATGAGAAGATTTAGAGCTAACAGCAAGACTTTAAAAGAGTTTCAGGATTTATGTATTGAAAAGAATATTGTTATTAACAACCATCCGATTCGAGTAGGAGACTATTTCAAAGAATTACATTTAGGTGGGTATTCATTTTCAAGATTTGAGTATAAGAATAAGTTGTATTTAAATATTTCTACAACAAAATATGAAACTATTACACCAGATGATGATACAGGTTTTACAGAAATTAAAGGCAGCGAATTTTATAAAGCACTTGAAGAATTTGAATCGAAGAATGAGTAAATATTGTTTCTTTTGAAAATAAGACTAAGAAAGGTGTGTGCTGAATGAGAAGAAAATTAAAAACGATTGCAAGAAAAGTACATAATTTTATTGAACGAGTGAGGATGCCTGAATCGGATTATTTAACTATGAAAGAACAGTCAAATAAGTTTGAAAATATGATGTCATCTTGTGAATTTAAGTTAGACGAACCAGAATATACGGATGTTAAAGATGCAGATGGAAATATTCTGCATAGATTTAAAAAGTCTCAGTCTGCAAGTCTTAATATCAACATAGATGAAATGTTAAAAAACGGTGGAATTTTATATGATAAAGAAAGAGTCAAGTTAAATATTGAGTAAAAAGGAGAGAATAAATATATGAAAGCATTTGATAAAATTTTTGATGCAATTAGCAGTCTTAATAATAACATTATACATTTAATTGATTACTATAAGAGAGAACATGATGATGTGATTAGAACATATAACAGTTACAGAGATATTATTCAGGAACAGGATAGAATCATACAGTCGTTATTGAAATCACAGACAAATAATAAAGATATGGAATGTATGGTATTTGTTCCATATAGAGGTAAGCCAGTTGTAATTAAGAATGGTGAAGTTGTCAGCACAGATAGTATGACCTCATTCGATGTTGATTGGGCTTATGATAGACGAACTGAAGTGACTGTGAGAGGAGAATAATAGATTGAATAGTAGCATTTTTGTTCCTAAAACGATAAATGTTGGATATCAAAATCGTTCAGGAACTTATACAGGAAAACTTGCCTATGTCATTTACTATGACGAAAAAGGTAAACTGCGAAAAGAAACATCATGGAATAGTTGGCGTGATTGCAAAATTCCGAATGATGAATATGATAATATTCCAACTGAAGGATTTGTGCTAAATAAGAAAGCTGGTGATTACTCTACAGGATGGGATCACAGACATGCCTATTGTAGAGTATATGATCCAAGAGGATTTGAGTTTGAAATTACCATTGAAAATTTATTATACATTCTCGAAAATGCGAATTGCATCAAAGGTAAGGGACTCGAAGGAGAATTTATATATGGATGGGATGGTAAGGATTTAGTTCTTATGCCTGTTGAGTCACCTGACTATAAGCAAATTAGTGAGTTTAATAAAATTATCCATAATAATGAAACCATTAAAGCAAAAGATTTAATTATCGGTGCTACATATCTCACAAAAGATAATGAGAACTGGATTTATATGGGCAAATTTGAAGCTTTTGACTATTGGGAAGGAACAAATAAAGGTAAACATTTTTGGTTTTGGCATAGTGGTATTTTTGAACATTATAAATCTTTACCAAAGAATAAATTTATCAAATGTATTGATAACAAATGCAGTGAAAAATATGCAAATATCTACAATAATTTAGAAAGAAACTGTGAGTATTCTCCATACGACAGTTCAAAAAATGAATACGAATATCTCACTTTTGAAGAGTTTGAGAAAAGATCGTCTTCTGGTCGTTGGGACGAAAGACAATTTATAAGTGAATATTACGGTAGAAATAAATATGAGTTTGAGATTTATCCAGAAGACAAAAATAATAACTTATTTATTGTTCGTATAAAAGATAATACGAGTAGGTACTACAGCGATTATAATGAAGTAACCAATATTTTTCCGACTACATCTAAAATGGTTAAATCAAACCACTACCCATATAAAGACATAGAAGAAAAGCATATGATTCCAGTTACGCTAAAAAAGATTTTTGAAGTGATGAAGCCAATGTATATTCAAAAATATTTAGCAAATGGTAGAAAATATAAAAAGGAGTACGAAATTAAATGAGTAAAAACGATGACAGAATTTTAGAATTGAAGAAACAGATTGAAGCCAAGAAGAAATCAATTTCTGAGAGGAAGATTAGATTTATTCCTGAAACAAATTGCGTTCTTAATATGGATGGAATGACAATTAATCTCAATGTGTGTTCAGACGATGCATTATTATTACTTTTGATTAGATTGAATTCATATTTAATGTCTGCAAAAGATCTTAATATGGCTGATTTTGAAATTTCAGGATACAGTGTGACAACATGGATTAAAGATATTAAGAGTAAGTTAGAGGTATCTGGTCTAAAGAAGGAAGAGTCTGATTTGAAGAAAATGGAGAGTAAGTTGGACAAGTTGCTTTCTGATGATAAGAAAACAGAGCTGGAGATTGATGAGATTGCTGCTTTATTGAAGTAAAAGAGAGAATAATACAATAGGTGGTATATTTCATAAAATTGCATACTATATATAGTGGTTAGATAAATTTAAACTACTATATATAGCGATAAAAAGGACAAGAAATATCGGTTTCCTTTGGAGGTGAAAAATTGGAGAAAGAAATAGTATACATTGCAGATTTAGATCAGGATGTTGATGATGTTGTTGCAGCACATTATCTTCATAACGAAGGGGTATTGAAATGTGTTGTATGTGATCCATATCCAATGACAGAAGATGGGTTAAAAAGAAAAGACATTCTTGAAAGTTTGGGCGTTCAAGTATTAAAGAAAATGCCACCAATTGCAAAATATGTATTTGTTGGTGGAGCATTAACGCTTGTTGCTGATTACATCAAAATGCACCACATTGACTGGTTAGTGATGAATGGTGGTTTTGTTGGTACGAATATTGCTTCATTTGAATTGGATAAGTTTAAAGGGAAAGAAACAGTAAGAACGTTTAATTTTAATTGCGATGTAAATGCAACTGATTATGTCTTAAAAGCTGGAAAAGAGAGAATATCTAATATAGTACTTGTTGGCAAAAATGTGTGTCATGATTTCAGAAATACAAGAGTTGGTATATGGTCGGATGAGAAATATAAAGAACTATTTGATACATATGATGTTAAAGACAAAAAACGTCAGCATGATATGTTGGCTTGCCATGAAGGGCTGGCATTTTTGAATAATTCTACAAAATATTGTAAGTATGAAGTTGTAAAGCCATTTAACACAGGTTTAAAAGGAAAATATACCCAATGGGGAAGTACAAAAGCAAAGGAAACTCCGTATAGGGAAGTGTTGGCTGCAATAGAATATGAAGCATAGTAAATTTCGATTTCTTGGGAACGAAATAAGAGAATATAAAGGAGGAACACATGAGAAAGAAAATTGTAACAGCAATTTTAGTTGCTGCGTTAGCAGTAGGAAGTTTATCAGGATGTGCATTATTAGATAACGAAGTAAATGAACTAAATGGTTCAATCACAGGTAATACATATAATGCTTCGTTTTATTCTAATGAAGGTGAAAAGTTCATGGATATGAGTGGTCAGAAAATTGATCTTGCATCCAACATTGTCAAAGAACAGTCGTATAGTTCTGATGGTGGATGGGGATATACACAGACATTATCTAGTGTAGTGACAGTTACCATTGATGGTAAAGAGGTAGAGAGTTGTGGAAGTACAATGATTTTTTCCGAGAAAGGATTAAATCCAGAAGTAGATTTTAAGAGTCCAGAAGTTATCAATAGTACAACAGATGGCAGTTTAGGAGACAATGTAATAATTGCAAGTGTTGTGAATAAATATAAGAATTACTTTGGTAAATCAAGAGTAGTTGTAATTCAGTCTCAGTTAGGCGATCCGATTTGTGCTTATTCAGGTGATGAAGTGTATTGGCAGGTATGTCAAGATTTACCTAAGACTACAAAACTTATGATTGACGGTAAAGCATTATATATTCACAGAGCAAACTTTCAGATTATTGATAAAAGCTTATTAAATTAAAACGAAGGGAGGATATAAAATTATGTGGTGCGTATTTATTATTTTAGGAATTGTAGCAGAGATATTAAAAGCAAATGCAATTTTAGTAATTCCAACAATTGTTGAATATATTTTGTTTGGTGTTGGTGGATTGCTTCTTGTGATTAAATTTATTATTTATTGTTCTACGAAGCGTCAGATAAAGAATATGACAAAAAATTTTAATGACGGATTCAATAATAGATTTAATGGCATGTTTTAAAAGCCAAGTAATCTGACATTTCATGGTTTTGGAGGTGAGATTGTGAAATACAACATTAAAACAGTAAGAACATTAGTAACAGATAACAAGAAAAGCTTTAGAGTTGGTGAAGATGTTGCATTTACGTTATTCAATAAAGTGACAAATCATCACGATCACTACATAGGAAATATTATAGAAATGACAGACACTTCTATTAAAATTTCTAATATTGAAATTGATAGATGTCATGAAGATGGCGAAATGATTATTGACTTAGAAAATATTGAATCCAATAGCTGTAATTATGTGTATTATGATTAAAACAGAGAATATATAGTTAGAGAGGTGAGAATGTGATTCAAGTAATTGAGACAAATTTAAGCATTGACAAAGATGACACCATAAGAGATCATCAGTCACGAATTGTTGAAGTTGAAGATTGGGATACATATTGCAAAGCATTTGAAAAATATAATGGCGAAGCCGTTTATTTCAAGTCAAAGACTATGCGTGGTTACAGTATCTTATCGAATTGCACAATGACAGATTTGATATATGATGACATTCATTTATCTTGTATGGTCTTACACCGATCAGGTTTTATTACTAAGAAACTTGCATATAGAATTGTTCTATAATCTATGACTCATTCGAGTCACAATTTCCAATAAAAAGAAAATCGAATAGAGAATAAGTAAGAGGTGGATATGGATAATCAAACATATAACGCTTGCCGTTGTTTTATTAGTAATATTGATTCAATAAGCAGTAATGCAAAAATTGTTATTGATAACATTAAATCTTATAACAATGATACTGATTCATCAGCAAAATTATTTATTCATTCAAAACACTCCAATACGGAAAACATACTAACAGAAGATGAGGTAAATCTGGTAATTTCAATGCTATTGAAAAAATATAAGAAAAGTATTGAGCAATATCAAAAGGAATTGAATGAATGTATTAATGAAGAAGTTTTGAAAATAACGGAGACATTAAAAGAGTTGGATAATAAGAGTAAAACAGAGAATAAGTAAGTGAAAGGAAAACATATGAGTAAGAAAATTATTGTAAAGATTACAAGATTATTATGCAAGCTAACACATAATGAATTTCTCATTATATTAGATGGAATCAGCTCTTGGTCTGTATCTAAGAATACACATATAAGAGATGTGGTTTATTATCATAGAAAATTATTATCATAGAAAAACAGAAAGTTGATTGTAAATCACTGTTTCATGTGAATTTTGAGGAGGTGAGAAAGTGACAGAATTTAGATTTAATGAAGACTTTGCAAATAATTGGAAGTCAGGGCAGACAGTTACTTGTGAAGAAAAAGAGGATGGTTACTTAGTTGATAAGGTGGCACTGATTGAAAAGGACGAACTTTTAAAACATGGTGAATTTATCACAATGAATGTTGAGATATTAGGACGTATGCAATCAAATGGTGTATTTATGTATAACAGAGATTTCAAACCAGGAGATACTGTACAACATTTCAAAGGCGGTTTTTATAAGATTGTTACCATTGGGATTAATACAGAAACAGAAGAAAAGATGGTTGTATACCAGAGCTTAAAGGATAAAAGAGTATGGATTAGACCATATGAAATGTTTATCAGCAAAGTGGATAGAGAGAAATATCCAAACGCTTATCACCCATATAGACTTATCAAAGTAAAGATTACTGCCTAGTAATCAGTCTTGAACGATTCAGTTTAAAAATTCCAAAACAAAATGTTACGAATAATATATAAAATACGTGACAAATAAGAGAATAAATAAATGCAGAAAACATTTGTATGGGTGGAAGAACAGCATACCCTTGGGTTTTTATACTCAAAAATCACTGATTATACATAGATGTTTATATAAATTAACTTCTGTGTTCCGTCCATTTGGGCGTTTAGATATATAAGTTATCAATTAAATTTTATTATAAGGAGGATTCATTTAATGAAGACAAAGAGAGTACCAACACAGGTTCATACAAGAAAGTTAGACAGAATGGTTGCAAGAAAGAATATGGAGAAGAAGGGTGTCACACAGATTAATAAGATTAAGGGTGATGCAAGTTTCTTTTCAAAAAATTGGAGAGATTATGTAAACGCTTAATCTCAAATATAGTTATCAAAAAATTTTATTACATATTATAAGGAGGACATTTTTTAAATGGCAGAGACAACAACAAAGGAAACAAATTTAAGACAGGCAAATGCAAAGGCAACAGCAGTAGGTGTAGTTAGTGAGAAGGATCTGAAGATTGTAACAGAAGATGGAAAGAATAAGATAACAGGTCATATTACAGTCAAAACTTCTGATGTGAATTTCGTTAAGTACAACGTCAATGTAAATGAGAAGACTAAGGCTGGTACTGACAATAAGACTTATGCAGGTATTCAGACAGTAATGAATGAGTATAAGTCTATTGCAGAAGTTGGTGAGGAAGAGGCTACAAAGGTTAGAGTAACTGGTGATATTAGTCCATTCACAGGTAAGAATGGTGAGAAGATTGTATCTTACAAGAGCAATTTCTTCAAGAGATTAAAGGCTGACGAGGATTATGAGCCACACGCAGAGTTCGCAGTTGAGGTATTCATTTCTGGTATCAATCCTGAGCTTGATGCTGATGGTGTTGAGACAGGAAGAATTGTAGTAAGCGGATGGATGCCTACATATAACGGAATTGAACCAATCGACCTTGTGGCAGAGGGTGAAGTAGGACAGGCTGTTGATTCAGGATTCGAGGTAGGACAGACAGTAGAGTTCTATGGAGATATTATCAATAACAGAATTGAGACTGTTACAGAGATTCCAGTTAAGATTGGTAAGCCAAGAAAGAAGGTATCTGTAGAGATTAAGAGTGATCTTCTTATCACAGGTGCTTCTGAAGCATATGAGGAAGGTATTACACCAGAGCTTCCATATGTTGCTGAAACAATTCAGGCTGCAATTCAGGAGAGAGCAAATCGTCTTGAGGAAGCAAAAGCTAAAGCTCAGAGTGGTGCAAAGGCATCTACTGCAAAGCCAAGTGGTGCAGCACATGGTAGAAGTTTAGGTTTCTAATCTAACTTTGTTGTAGGTACGAATGAAATAGTTTGAAATATGTACCATTTTTATTAAAAAAATATTTTTAAAAATAAAGGAGAATTACATGAACGAATTAGATATTTTTAATCCACAGGTCAGCACAGTAGCAAAAGGTTTAGAAGGCAAGGTTATTCTTGTCTATGGTGGAAATAACTTAGGAAAGACTAAGCAGGCAACTCGTATGAAGAAGCCATTCTATCTTCCATTTGAGGCAGGTCTTAATGCCATTCCTGGTGTTCCATATTGTCCTATTACAAAGTGGTCTGACTTCATTAAGATTAACAAGCAGCTTACAGATCCTGCAACAGTAGAGAAGGCAAGAGAAATGTATTCAACAATTATCTTTGATGAGATTGAAGCGGCTGCAAATTACTGTCAGGAATTTATTTGCCAGAAGTATAAAGCTCCTTCAATCGGAGAAGGAAACGGTGGATATGGACTTTGGAAAGAGTATGAGACTGAGTTCTGGAAGCAGATTAACAAGTTACTTGGTGCTGGATATTGTTGTTACTTTATTGCACATGCACAGGAGAAGGATGGATACATTTCACCAAAGGCTGATAAGAGGGCGTTAGCACCTATCATCAATAATACAGACTTATGTGTTTATGTTCGTTCTAACGGTGTTGATAAAGACGGTAAGGTTATTAAGTCTTCTGGTTTCTTAGCACAGACAGATGAGTTCTTTGCTCGTTCTCGTTTCGATTATCTTCCTACTACTTATATTGAGGAGTTCACTGCTGAAGCTCTTGAAGATGTAATTATTAAGGCTATTGAGATTCAGGAGAGAGAAGAGGGAATCACAGCAGTTACATACGAGGAGCAGAAAGCACAGAGAACAGTTGATGTTAAATCATATGATGACCTCATGGATGAGTTACAGAAACTTGGCGAGAAGCTTGCTGATAATGGATATCTTGAAGATTTACAGACAATCGTTGCAAATCAGTTAGGCGAAGGCAAGAAGGCTAGTGATCTGAAGAAAGGTCAGGAACAGCTTATTGAAGCAATCATTTATGATATTGAGAGTTTCATTGAGGAGAATAACTTATAAGAGGTTGATACATGGCAGCTCGAAGAAAATGCGTAATATGCAATGAGCCAATTGTAGATGAGGATGGCGTTCCATACAAGGGACGCTATGCTCATAAAAAATGTTTTAATATTGCAATCAAGACATTGCAGAAAGACAAAACTGAACAGATAGATAAGGTTGCTACAAAGAAAAAAGTCGGTAAAAAGGCTAGACCTCAAGCCGAATTAAAAGAAGCATTATCCGAAGAGGAATATGCAAAAAAGCAACAGTATTATAAGTATTTAAGAAGTCTCATCGAAGGAGAAGAATTAAGTACAAAAGTATATGCCTTAACAGAAGATTATATCAAGCGTTATGGTTTTACATACGAAAGCATGTATAAGACTCTGGTTTATCTGCATGAAATCATTGAAAAAGATTTAACTGGTGATGTAATTGGAATTGTCCCATATTATCACACAGAAGCAATGCAGTATTATGAGTCGGTTGATAAATTGGAAGAACATAATGAAAGTATGGATATTTCAAATATGTACAAAGAAAAGACCATTATTGTTCAACCTAAAAGGAGAAAAATAAAACAGATTGATATTCAGTCAATTGGGAAAGAGGTGAAATAATGGCACACGAAGGACTTGTAGATAAAAGAGCATATTTGAATACGATTGGTTGTTTAATACAAGATTCTTCCTTAATAGATGATATTGATAGACCATTAGATAGAACTGATTTTAATACAGAGAACTTCTATGAATTGCTATTTGTTGCAATTTACAATCTACATATGCAAGGTTGCACCACAATTGATGAGTTTAGTATAGATTCATATCTAAGCAATTACAAAGAACAATATTCAATTTTTCAGGAGAATCAAGGTATAGAATATCTTTCAAATGCAAGAGATATGGCTACCATTGAGAACTATGATTATTATTATCACAGATTAAGAAAATACGCATTGCTTAGATATTATGAGCAAAAAGGTCTCGATACAAGATTTATTTTTGATAGTACCATTGCAGATACCTCAAAGATGGAAGCTGAACAAATTAAGTTTGACAATTATACTGAGCAAGACATTATTGAAATGGTTGAAGCAACATTTGTTATTAATCCCAATATGAAATATTGTACCAATACACTAAGTACAGATGTCCAGGCTGGTGATGGCATGACAGATTTGGTGAATGAATTGATGGAAGTTCCTGATGTTGGTTTAGCTTTGAATAACGAGGGATTGAATACTGTATCAAGAGGTGCGAGATTAGGATGTTTATTTATGAGATCGTGTCCTCAAGGTGGTGGTAAAACTCGTATGGCTGCTGGCGATGCTTGCAAAATTGCTGTTCCGTATTTTTATGATGTTGTATCAAAGCAGTATGTGTATACAGGAAATTGTGAGCCGACTACTATTTTCTCAACTGAGATGCCAGTAGATGAAATACAGACATTATTAATTGCAGCCGTTAGTAAAGTAAATGAGGAACATATTCTATATGGTACATATGAACAAGGAGAATTAGAAAGAGTTCAACAAGCCATTTCTTATATCGAATCTAGTCCATTATATATCGTACATATTCCTGATTTTTCCATTGAAGATATTAAAAACCAGATAAAAAAATACAACCGAGAATTTTCTGTTAGGTATTTTTTCTTTGACTATATTCATACCTCATTACGTTTAATGGCAGAAGTAAATAGTAAATCTGGAATGGGATTGAAAGAGCATCAGTTATTATTGGTATTTGCAACCGAATTAAAGACGATTGCTCAACAGTTAGATGTGTTTATTTATACTGCTTCTCAGTTAAATGGTGAAGCACAAAATGCACAGTATAAGGATCAGAATTTGTTAGCTGGTTCAAAAGCATTAGCGAATAAATTGGATATGGGTGTTATTTCAATGGCTCCCACCAAAGCAGAGAAAAAGAAAATTGAATCAGTGTTACATAAAATGGTTAATATGCCTGTACCTAATATGTGTCATTGGGTATATAAAGTCAGACGAGGAAGATTAACACGAATCATTATTTGGACAAAAATTGATTTGGGTACTATGACAGAACAGTGTTTGTTTGTAACGAATTATGATTTTGAGTTAATTGATATGGATTTTACAAAGATTGAGCAGGTAGAAGAGAAGATTAAGGAACATTCTGTATTGCTATCTCAAGTACCTGATAATCCGATTGATGAAGAACAGGAAGAAGAACCAACTGATAAGAAGAGTTGGGGAAATTGGTAAGTGAGGTGAGGGTATGTATTTAGACAAGGATGCAATTCTTAACTCACTTACTAAGGAAGATATAATAAAAATTGTTACTTATTTTGGCTCTAGTTATCCAAAAACAGATAGTAATGGCGATTTAATATTCCAGTCGGTATGTCACGGATCAGATTCGTGGAAATTGTATTATTATCACGAACCAAACGAGGATAAAGGGTACAAAGGAAGAACTTTTCATTGTTACTCTAAATGTTCAGATAATTTTAACGTTGTTGAATTAGTAATTAGAGCTAATAGAGTTAAAGGAAAGACAGTTACATGGTATAAAGCGTTACATTTTATTGGGCAACTTACAGGAAAGTTAGCTATTACAAGTGCTGATGAGATTGAGAAAGAAAAGAATCGTATTAATGATTTTGAATGGATTAATCGTTTGAAGTCAGTAAAAAAGAATAGACGTGAAGTACCTACATTGTCTGAAATTAGTGAAAATATCTTAGACACATTCTACTATGCACCCCATGAAGATTGGTTAAATGACAACATTTCTCGTGAAGCTTTGAGCAGGTATGAGATTGGTTATTATGGATTGACCAATCAAATCGTAATTCCACATCGAGACAAAGACAATCGGTTGATTGGAATTAGAGGTCGTTATCTTGATGAATCTGATATTGAAAGAGTAGGAAAGTATGTTCCGCTTCAAATAAGTGGGAAGTTTCTTAGTCATCAATTAGGTTCAAATCTATACGGAATCAATGTTACCCAAAACAAAATTAAATCAATACGAAAAGCAATGCTGCTTGAATCAGAAAAAGGATGTATGCAAAATTATTCGTACTTTGGAGAAGATTCATTTGCAGTAGCAACTTGCGGAAGTAATATTACTGTCACTCAGCAAAAATTATTATTGCAATATCTCAAATGTGAAGAAGTGATTGTGGCTTTTGATAGAGAATACCAGGATGCACATTCTTTTGAGGCAGAGATTTATTATAACAAACTTGTAAAAAAAGTAGCAGGATTAGTGCCATATTGCAAAGTTTGTTTGTTGTTAGACAGTGAGAATAGATTGCCTTATAAAGCCAGTCCTACAGATATGGGGAAAGAAACATTATTGGAATTATTAGATGAGAAGATTGTTATCACAATGGATGAAGTTAATAGAGTGTTGAAAGAATCAAAGAAGGAGAAGTAATTGCAAGAATTAAAAGATAGAGTAAGACCTGTAACTGATAAGGACAAAGGTTTACCTACATTTTCATATAGTAAAATTGAGGTTTTTAAAAACTGTCCTCTTCAGTATAAGTTTAAATATATGGATAAGAAGTATTCACAGGATACTTCAATTGCACTTGAGTTAGGTAGTCTGTGCCATTATGTTTTGGAACAGAAGGGCAGGATGATTGCTTCTGGTCAAGCGGTAGATTATGACAAGTTAAATAATATTCTACAGAATGGAGTGACCGAAACAGACGAAAAAACAAAAGAAGAATTATTAGGTGTAGCACAGCTAAGAAGAAAATATTTTGAAGTATGGCACGAAACTGATAATGCGAGTGGTGCTTCATATGAAGAAAAAATAAAACTATTTGATAAAGTGTTACATGAAGAAATGGAAGATACTACTTGGCAGCCTACATATTTTGAAAAACCTTTTGAATTTGTATGGAATAACAAAGTTATTCTAAAAGGTTTTATTGACCGAATTGATGTAAAGGATGGTCAGTATAGAACGGTTGATTATAAGACTTCCAAGAAAATATATGATCAGAGTAAATTGGCAACTTCATTACAGTTTGGAATTTATGCCTTGGCAATTTTAAACGAATTTGGTGAATTGCCTATTGAATCGCAGTATAGATTCATCCTTATAGATGATGAACAATATGCTCTTACAAAAGGATGGGAAAAGCGTTTAATTAAAGCACTTGATAAAGTGTTTGGTGATATTGAAGCAAGTGAGAATAAAAATCTGTTTATTCCGAAGCCCACGCCATTATGTCATTGGTGCAATTTCTGCACAACAAATCCAGAAGCAACTATTTATAAAAATGAATGTGAATATTATTCAAAGTGGACACCAACTCAAAAGACATTTGAAGTCAATAAAAAGTGGAATGCTTTGGAGAATAATAATACAGAGAAGAAAAGAAAGTTGGTATTTTAATGACAGAAGAAAAACTAAAAATGATTGAGCCTATTTATGACTCGTTTGAAAATGAAGATATTAAAGATTTCTGTAAACTCTTGGTATCAGAACTTCCTTTGTATTGGTGGGAAGTACCTGCCTCGTCTACAGGCAAGTACCATCCTGCATACGCATTAGGCGATGGTGGATTGATGAGACACAGTATTGCAGTTGTACGATTCCTTAATTGGTTTTTCAGTCTTGAACAGTATCAGAACAAATTCACCGACAGAGAAAGAGACTTATTAAGATGTGCTGGTTTAGTGCATGATGGCAGAAAATCAGGTGCAAGTGATGATGTAAAGGAAGTATTTACAGTATTTGATCATCCGTTGTTAATGGCAGAAGCGGTTAGAAAGCACAAAGAAGATGCAGTTATTTCAGATAAAGAAATTGAACTGATTGCTAATGCGATTGAATCTCATATGGGGCAATGGACAACCTCAAACAAACCAAAAGATGCTGGAATTGTGCTTCCAAAACCATCAAATAAATATCAGGAGATTGTTCATTTGGCTGATTATCTTGCTTCACGAAAGCCGTTAGATATGGAGTTTGATGAGTGGAAGAAACCTGAGTTACCACCTTTAGATACTTATGTGTTGAATTTCGGTAAGTATAAGAATGAACGTCTTGTGGAGGTAGCACAAAAGGATAAAGGATACATTGATTGGTTGAAAGAGAATTATGGAAGAGAACCAGTTAGAAGCTTATTAAAACAGTTATAAGAGGAGGATTTGAGTGAGTTTTTTTGGAGTACATAACCATAGTGCAGAGGGAAGTAATTTAAGACTTCGAGATTCTATAAATAAAGTGCCTGAAATGATTGAGTATGCTCACTCATTAGGTCATGCTGGCATTTGCTTTACGGAACATGAGTCTATCACTTCCTCTTTAGATGCACTTAAATACTATGATAGTCACAAGGATTTAGAAGGATGGGAGAATTTTAAAGTTGTTCTTGGTAATGAGATATATTTGTGTACAGAAGATGTAACTGCCGAGAATAAATTTAATAATAGATATCCTCATTTTATTTTAGTAGCATTAAATGCTCATGGGCATCAAGGCATTAGAGAATTAAGTACAAAAGCTTGGACTAAGAACTCTTTTATGCATGTCATGATGCGAGTTCCTACCTATTATAGTGACCTTGAAGAAATGATGGTAAACTATAAAGGAGATATTATCGGAAGCTCGGCTTGTCTTGGAGGAGCTTTACCACATAGACTTTTACAATTTCAGGATTTAGAAAAAGCAAATCCAAAGGAATATGGAAAAATATGGCAATCTTGTAAAGATTGGATTGCATATATGAATGAGATATTTGGTGAAGGATACTTCTTTTTAGAGTTGCAACCTTCTCATATGATGGAGCAAATCTATGTCAATCACAAGTTAATTCAGTTATCAGAAGAGACAGGTACACCATATATCATTACAACGGATGCTCATTATCTTAAAAAAGAAGATAGACAGATACATAAAATCTTTTTGGAATCTCAAGAGGGTGACAGAGAGGTGGATGATTTTTATTCTACCACTTATATTATGAGTGAAGATGAAATTCATGAGTATATGGACGAATACTATGGTCACGATGTAGTTCAAAAGGGATTAGACAATACAATGCTTATATATGGAAAAGCAGAGTATTACAAACTCACAAAAGATCTCGATATTCCGTACATTCCATTAAATACTTCTGAACCAAACAAAGAGTTATATGAAAAGTTTAAGTATCAAATCCCTTTATTAAGTGAGTTTTATCATTCTAAATATGATTGTGATAGGCATTTAGTAAGAGATATTGTTGCTTATATTGACACAGATCCTTATTACCAAACAGACGAAGCTTATGAAAAAATAAACGAATGTCTTCATTATATAAAGGATTCATCCGAAAAAATGAAGGTTCGTTGGTCTAAATATCTTCTTCAGATTGCTATTGATGTGCAGATTGCTTGGAGTGCAGGTACATTAGTAGGGGCTGGTCGAGGTTCTGGTGTAGGTTTCTGTCTATTAAATATTCTTGGTATCACACAGATTAATCCGTTAAGAGAAAAAACAAAGACATATCCTTGGAGATTCTTGAATCCAGAACGTGCTTCTGTTTTGGATATTGATATTGATATATGTGGTTCAAAGCGTGAAGCAGTTATTCAGGCTATGAAAGATACATATGGAGAAGATAGAGTTAGCAAGGTTATGACACTATCAACTGAAAAGAGTAGAAGTGCTATCTTAACAGCAGCTCGTGGTTTGAAGATTGATAATGATATAGCTCAATATATTAGTTCATTGATTGTAGCCGATAGAGGTCAATTAAGAACTTTATCACAAATGTATTATGGTGATGATGATAATCCACCTGTACAAGAATTTGTTACAGAAATGAATAAATATCCTGAATTATGGGAAGCTGCACAGAAGATAGAAGGACTTGTCAATGGTGTAGGTTCACATGCAGGTGGAATTATTTTAGTTGATAGACCATTTACAGATACAACAGCACTTATGAAAACAAATTCAGGTGATGTTATTACTCAATTTGATTTACATATGTGTGAAGATTGTTCTCTTATTAAAGTCGATCTGCTTTGTATTGATGCTTTGGATAAAATGCAAGCAGAGTTGGAACTGCTTTTGGAGAATAATGTAATAGAGTGGCAAGGTTCATTGAAAGCTACTTATGAAAAATATATTGGCGTATATACTTTGGAACGTAATGCTAAAGATATGTGGGAAATGCTTTGGAATCACAAAGTAATGTCATTCTTTCAGATGGAGAAAGAGAGTGGTGTACAGGCGGTTGCATTGGCAAAACCTTCTTCTGTCGATGAATTAGCAACCATTAACTCAGTATTGCGACTTATGGCACAGGAAAAAGGTGCTGAAACACCATTACAGAAATATGCTCGTTTTAGAGAAAATATCCAGTATTGGTATGATGAAATGACTGAATATGGTCTGACACAAGAAGAACAAGATATTTTGAAAGATATTATTGGAGTATCATTTGGTATCTGTGAAGCCCAGGAGTATTTGGTACTTTTAACAATGCATCCGAAGATTGGTGGTTTCTCACTAGCTTGGGGTGATAGGTTAAGAAAAGCGGTTGCAAAGAAGAAACCAAAAGAGTTCTTGCAATTACAAGAAGAGTTCTTTGCTAATGCGAAAGAGAAGAATTTATCAAAGAATTTAACGAACTATGTGTGGAATGTGCTTATTTGCACCCAGAGAGGGTATGGATTCAATAAAAGTCATACACTAGCCTACTCGATTATAGGTCTTCAAGAACTGAATTTATGTTATAAATACAGTCCGATTTACTGGCAGACAGCGAATTTAATTGTAGATTCTGGCGCAGTAGATGAAAATGCAGGTGATTCTACCAATTATGGAAAGATGGCAGTAGCAATAGCGGCTGTTCAAAAAGAGAATGTTAAAGTAGAACTTCCACTTATCAACTCAGCAGACTTTGGTTTTAAAGCAGATGTTGAGAACAATCGTATCATTTTTGGACTAAAGGGTATTAATGGTATAGGCGATGATATTGTACAAGCAATTATTCAGAACAGACCATTTAATTCTATGGAAGATTTCGCTCGTAAAATGCTTGATACAAAGCTTATTACCAAGTCAAAAATGGTTCAATTAATTAAAGCTGGTTGCTTTACAGAATTGCACTCATCAGATAGAAAAGAAACAATGCGTTGGTATTTAAAAAACTATGCTTTTACTCCAAGTGACAAAATTACAATGCAACAGTTCGCAAAAATGACAGAATTGGGTATTATTCCTGAATCATTAGATTTAGCAAAACGTATGGTTAATTTCAAAAAATATGTTTTAGATGATGAAGGATTGTATGAAAAGCATATAGATGAAGGAAAGAAAGTACCAAAAAGAGGATATCATGATGGTTATTATATTCTCGACAACAATTCTCAGCCTTTCTTCAAGGAACATTTCACAGAAGACTCAGTAGTTAAAATAAAAGGAGAATATTATATCGTATCAGAAAAATTGTTTACTAAAGAGGTTGATAAATACATTCAGCCATTAAAGGATTGGTTTGACAATACTGATACATTAAATCTCTATAATGAAGCTTTATTTAAAACTGTTTGGAATCAATATGCTGATGGTACATTACCTTCTTGGTCTATGCAAGCATTAAGTTTCTATGATGGTGAGCATGAATTGGAGAATATTAATGAAGAACTATATGGCATAGTTAATTTCTTTGATTTACCAGAAGAACCAGAACCTTACGATTATTACACTCGCTATATTGATGGCTCACCAAAGAAAATGCCTAAATTTAAGATTTCAAGAATAGCAGGAACAGTTATCAATGCTGATAACTTGCATTGTATGGTTACACTTCTTACAAAATATGGTGCAGTACATGTGAAGTTTAATAAAGGTCACTATGCATTTTATAATAAGCAAATTTCAGCAAAGCTTGATCCAAATAGTGATAAGAAGACTGTACTTGAAAGAAGTTGGCTAAGTAGAGGTTCAAAGATTGTTGTGGCAGGAATCAGAAGAGATGATAGTTTCAGACCAATGATTTATAAAGACACAATTTATCAGCACACAGTAAACAAAGTTCAAGAGATACATTCAGATGGCACATTGCTACTTCAATCTGAAAGAACAAAAGTTGATTAAAAGGAAAGTGAGGACTAATGGCATCAGAAAATAGAATAAAAATTATATGTAGTGTAGAGAGAATACGATTTTATAAAAATGAATTTGGAATTGCTGTTGTCTCAGTAGATAAGGTCAAAGAGGGTAAACCTAAGACCGACAAATTCAATCAAATCATAATCAAAGGTACAATGCCACAGTTGGTTGAAGGTAATCCATATGTATTGGTGGCAGATTATGTAGAAGATCCCAAATGGGGAGGACAATACAATATCATATCAATCTATAGTGCCATTACCTTTAATGAGAATGACAAAGTTGGACAGAAGAAATTCTTGTCCACTTTGTTCACTCCACTTCAGATTGAAAATATGTATGATGCATTGGATGATCCATTTGATTCTTTGAAGAATAACAAGGCAGAAGATTTGGTAAAGGTCAGAGGTTGTGGACTAGACACGGCTGCACGATGGATTGAAAGATTTAATCGGAATATCCATTTAGCAAAAATCTTCTCAGAGTTGGAACAGTATAACCTTACGAACAATATGGTGAATAGATTAATGGAACGATATAATTCACCTGATTTAGTTGTTGAAAAGGTTAAAAATAATCCATATATCTTATGTAACGAAGTAAAAGGAATCGGTTGGAAAACGGCAGATAAAATAGCACTTGATAGTGGAATGGAAGAATTTTGTTCTCAACGTATTAGTGCCTTTATCTACAAATACCTTGAAGATTCTGGTCAGAATGGTTGTTCATGGATCACACCTGACGAGTTAATGGGTGCAATTATTGATGAACTTGGCGAAGATGTTCCTGATATGAATATTACAGAAGCAATTCATGATATGGGTGATGAGCTGTGGTGGAATGAAGATAAGACACAGATTGGTCTTAGAAAATTCTACAATATTGAAGATAAAATTGCCAAAGAATTAATCCGATTAAGAGATGCAAAATCAGAGATTACATATGGCGATTGGGAAGATACAATCAAGCATGTCGAACATAAGAATGGTTGGCAGTTTACAGAAGAACAGCGAATGGGTGTAAAAGAAGCACTTGAAAACAATGTAGTTGTTATTCATGGTGAAGCTGGAACAGGTAAGAGTTCATCCGTGTCTGCTTTTCTTGAAGCATTGAAAGATTATGTATATGTACAGTGTGCTTTATCTGGTCGTGCAAGTTCTCGAATGGCTGAAATCACAGGAGAAGAAGGATATACAATTCATAGATTGCTTAAATATCCTTGTACTGATGATGGGGGCAAGAATGGTTTCACATATCATGATGAAAACCCATTGGATGTTGACATTGTAATCGTAGATGAGATTTCAATGGTTGATGCTTATCTTTTCTATTATCTTTTAAGAGCAATTCCTTCAGGTGCAAAGCTTATCTGTCTTGGAGATATGGGACAGTTAGAGTCAATTGGGTGTGGCAACATTGCGTTTGATATGATCAATTCTCCTGAGATTCCCACTGTATATCTTAGTCAAGTACATAGACAAGCAGCAGCTTCAGCTATTGTTACAGAGGCAAGACGTATTCGTAAAGGAGTACAGATTGTAGAAAAAGATTGGGTTGGTACAGAGACAAGAGGAGAATTGCAGGATTTATCATTAGATTGTTATTCAGATAAGAGTAATACTTTCTATAAAATAATGCAGAGATTTTCAGAAGCAATGAACACAGAGAACTTCAATGTTATGGAAACTCAGATACTTGTTCCTGTTAAGAAACAAGGTGATGCTTGCACTTATAACATCAATAATACGATTCAGGATTTATATAATCCAGAAGACGACAATAAAGAACAGATTGAGGTTGTATCACAGGGCAAAGTAACAATTCTTCGAGAAGGAGACAAAGTTATCAATACACAGAATACATACAAAACCAATCCACCTATCTTTAATGGTAATCTTGGTATTATTAAAAAGGTATTTCCAGAAGATAAAGCAGTGCTTATTTCATTTATGGGTATTGGAGAGGTATACGTAGAAGGAACACAAGTTAATAGTATTGAACTTGGTTATGCGATTACAGTTCACAAGTCTCAAGGTTCTCAGTTCGATCATGTTATTTTCGGCATTGATTTTTCATCATATTCCCTTTTAACAAGAGAATTATTATATACAGGAATTACAAGAGCAAAGAAAAAATGTGATTTGGTTGCTCAAACTGGTGCTTTGAGAATGGCTATCAGTAAAGAGGGCGTAAGTAAGAAACAGACTCACTTACAGCAGTGTTTGTATGACACAGCTCATCCAAAATTAGTATTTTAAGAGAATAATACAATAGAGGATTTCTGGAATGCCCATAAATAGGGCATTTCAGAGACTTAAAAAGCCAATGAAAGACGGATTTCTTTTGGACACAATATGTGGTGGTGGAATATGTAGACACACAGGGAGGGATTTTGTAGTAGTTGTTTTTATCAACGAATCTGGTATAGGAAAGTAAGTAGTGTGAGCAAAATCATGTAGGGTGAAAATCTCTACCCACATATTATGAATAAAAATAACAAGAGGTGGATTTATGAGTAAATCGAAGGAAGATACAAAAGAAGAGTTATATGAGTATTTTTCATATATGCAACAAGAAGATAACAAATCACTTCTAGGTGGTATGGCTTGGGACGATATCGCTTGGCATATCAAATATGCAGAAGATAATGGAATATTAAGAACACAGCTAGGTTTTGATTTTCCTAAATTGCTTGGATATCTGATTATTGATGATGAAACATATGAAAAGAAAAAGAGAGAATATACTGAAAATATTGAAACTTATAACCATAATGCAGACTTGTTAAGAGCTAATAAATGGAAATATAAGCTAGTCGATGATTCAGAAGAAAGCAGACGACATTTGGCTGATACATATATTCAGTATGCAGAAAATTGTAAAGAATTACTAAAAAACTTAGATGTGTATCACAAAGAATATTTGGATTATATGAAAAATATTAAACAAGAATCGACAGTTTCTTTGGAAGATTGGAGGTAGTAAATGAGAATAGCATTAACAGGTCATAGACCTCAGAGACTAGGATTGCCAGATGATGAGAGATGTGACGAATGGATATATATTGGTAATTGGCTGAATACGATTCTTCTTGATAAGTTTATACATAATGAACATACAGATATTTATTGTGGCATGGCATCTGGTAGTGATATTAAATTGGGTTTAATTGCATCTGAAATGAGATGGATGGGAGAAGATATATCTTTACATTGTATTCTCCCATGTAAGAATTATAATTCTTCACATCCATATTATAAAGAGATTAAAGATGCAGCAAACGAATGGATTGAATTATCAGATGAATTCTATAAAGGTTGTGACAATATAAGAGATCAATATATGGTTGACCATTGTGATGTACTTCTTGCAATTTGGGATGGTAATAAGTCTGGCGGTGTTTGGTCAACAATTCGCAAAGCACAAAAAGCAGGTAAGAAGATTATTTACTGTCCAAAAGAGATTTTAGAAGGAGAATAATATAGTAACAGTAAACCATTATTTCTTTTGAAAAATAAATGAAAGGAGATAAAAAATTGGAAAATAATTACGAATTATGGCAAGGGAATTGCTTAAACCTTATGAAAAAAATTTCTGATAAATCGGTTGATATGATTCTATGCGATTTACCGTATGGTACAACAAAATGTTCTTGGGATATTGTTATTCCATTTGATAAATTGTGGAAACAGTATGATCGTATTGCAAAAGATAATGCAGCGATTGTGTTGTTTGGACAAGAACCATTTTCATCGTTGTTAAGGAATAGCAATATTGATAATTATAAATATGATATTTACTGGGAGAAAGAACGACTCACAAATATTAATCAGGTAAAACGTAGAGTTGGCAAAACAGTTGAAACAATATCGGTATTTTATAAGAAACAATGTACATATAATCCTCAGATGGTGAAATATGATGGCAAGCCACGAACTAATAAAGTTAAAAACGGCAAGTTGGGCAAATTAACAGATGAAAACGAAAAGAAAGTAATTGAATATAAGGATACTGGATGGAGATATCCAACACAGGTTTGGAAGTTTCAAAGAGACTGTTTAACTTCAAATCTACATCCAACTCAGAAACCATTGTTGCTTTGTGAAGAACTTATAAAGACATTTTCCAATGAAGGTGATGTTATTTTAGATAATTGTATGGGCTCTGGTACAACTGGTGTTGCTTGTAAAAATCTTAATCGAAAATTTATTGGAATTGAGTTAGATGAAAAATATTTTGAGATAGCAAGAAAGAGAATAAGTAAGTAACAAGAATCTAAACTTTCTTTTTGAAAATAATGGAAAGACTTGATCATATAGGGAGGTAGAAAGATGGAATGGTATGTGTATTATTATGACATCAATCATGGAAATATTGTCACATACAATATTTTTGATCATGGTAGCTTTAAAGAAGACTTTAACAAATTGATATCAGATTATAATATCACAAAAGAAGAATTTGCAAATAAACTTGATATTATGCTTAGATATTATTTCTGGTCAAAAGCTCAATGGGAGACATTTTTGAAGCCTTGGGTTGGAGATAGTAAGATTGAAAAGAAGATTGATGTGTATGACCAAATTAAACTTAACTGGGACAAATTCTTAGAATATGCATATAACTATAAATTTAAAAGATTTGCAGATGTTATTGAATATGAAAAGTATAAAAACATCGGCACTGTTGAAGAATGTGAGAAAGCAATGAAGTTTGTAAGACACTATCAGGAAGAGAATAAATATTTATAAGGAGGATCAAGTATATTGAAAGCTACAGTAACAAGTATTACAGGATTTTATGAAGCATTTGTATCTATGTTTATGAGTAAAAGAACGTGGACACCAGAATTGAACGAAGAAATTAAAGTTGTATGCGATAAGGTTTTAAATCCTGATGGAAGATTAAAAGAGGATCAAGAGGTTGAAAGCTATGATAAGTTTTGTAAATGGCTTGGGATGCTGCTTCGTATGGGCAAAAGACATATTACAGTTCTTAGATACATTGACATTACAATTATGACAGAAGGATTGCATAGAGCAGGACAAGATGACGTTGATGCACACGCAAGAAGATTTGATAATCGAATTATTAGAAACAGTACAAGGTTAGCAACATTTGATGAAGGAGAAATGTCAGATTATTACAAGGATAAAGTATTAACAGATGGACAGGCTTGCAAAATTCTTGGATTTGAATTACCAAACGAGATTGAGCATGATGGTAAAACATATGTAAAATCGACTAATGGATATGTTTTAAAAGAATATGAGAATAACAAAGATGTAAAACGTGGTCTTTATATGTTGGGTATTCCAAGCAATTTTATATCTAAAATCAATCTTTGTGAATGGGGACACGTATTTAGAGAGCGTTGTGCTGATGGCGGTGCTAATCCAGAAGTAAAAGAATGGGCAGAACAGGTTATGAAACAGATTACGGAATTTCATAAAGAGATTACAAGAGATTATGTTTTATCAATTCAAAACTAAATCCTGATTTCAAGAGAGGAGGAATTGAATGGAAGAAGTAATTAAAATTTTCAAACAGATACAAAATACAAGTAGTACAAATGATAAGAAAGCCATCATTGAAGCAAACAAAGATAACGAATTATTCAAAAAGTGCTTAGTGTTCTTACTTGATTCAAATATTGTAACTGGTATCAGCGATAAGAAATTAAATAAATTCGTTGGTATGTCAGGAACAGAATTGAACTCTTTTGAAGAAGTAATGAAATACTTAGCTGATTTTAATTCAGGTAGCGATATGGATATTGGAACTATGCAAGGGTTTATCGAGAATCAACCAGAAGAATACCAAGATTTTTATAAACAAATGATCACAAAGAAATTTCGTCTTGGTTGTGATAAAAAAGTTGTAAACAGTGTAATTCATGGTTTGATTCCATCATGGGACGTACAACAAGCGTATCCAATTTCTGAAAAGAATGAACCTAAAGATGGTGAATGGTTTGCGTTATCTCAGAAGCTTAATGGTAATAACTGCGCATACTATAAAGGAAAACTAATTAGTAGACAAGGTAAACCATTTACAGGTCTTGACCACATCATTAAAGATATTGAACGATTACCAAAACATGAAAACTATATGTTTAATGGTGAGCTAATTCGTAAAAATTATGATAATCTTTCTGATAATGACAACTTTCAGATTGGAACTGGTATTATCAATTCTGACGATTCTGACAAGTCTTGCATCAAATTTGTAATCTATGAATGTATCCCAAACGAAGAATTTGAAAATGGTGAGAGTAAATTAAAGTACAAAGATCGTAGAGAACATGTGTTGAATCCATTAACAATCGCAATTTCTCGACTTCAGACAGATAATCTTGAGGTTGTTCCTATTATATATGAAGGAACTGATAAATCGGTTATTCAACCATTGCTTGATAAAGCAGATAAAGATGGTTGGGAAGGTTTAATGCTCAACAAAGATACAAAGTGGAAGAATAAACGTAATAACGGAATTCTTAAAGTCAAGTCATTTAAACATGCAGATATTCGTTGCACTGACGTTATCGAAGGTGATGGCAAATACAAAGGTACGCTTGGACTAATCAAATGTGATTACAAAGGATATGAACTTGGTGTAGGATCTGGATTTACTGATGAGCAGAGAACTTACTATTGGAACAATCCTGGTGAGATTATTGGCAAAATTGTGCAGATTAAATTCAAAGGCGAAACAAAGAATAAAAATGGTGGAATTTCGGTTCAGTTCCCTATTTTTGAAATCGTAAGAGATGACAAATCTGAACCTTCTTATAATTAACAATTCGCTAAATATTCCCAATTCAAACAGAGAACATACAAATGTAACATATTAACAGTACAAAAGGAGGCAATGTATTTTATTACGAAAAATGACATTTGGAATGGTTGTTGTTGTGGCTCTTGTAACTTCTGTTCCAACAGCACAAGCAGAGGTTTGTAACGAAAAACCCTGCATAACAGTTACACCCTGTCTTACGGCAGGGTTCAGTAATCAATTAAACTTGTTATCTCAATCAAAGGAGAAAATTAAGTACAAGAAAAAATATGTAAAAGGTACATATGTGAACATTCGAGAGCAGCCAAGTAAAAACTCAGAAGTTATCAAACAAGTTTCGTTTAATGAACAGGTTATTATCATTGGAAACGAACTTACAAACGGTTGTTGGTATACTGTCGATCTTGATGACAAAACTGGTTATATCCATAAAGATTATGTATCTGACAAACCAATCAATTACAGGATCTACAATGTTCCATATGCAAAAAATAAGACTTGGATGCCATACACAGCAATTACCAGTAGAGGGAGTAAACAGTATAAGTTACAACAGAAAGCATATACAAGCGATTATGGTATTCGAATGGTAAATGGAAGATATTGTGTAGCAATTGGTTCACATTTTGAATGTAAGATTGGTCAGTATTTTGACTTAATTTTAGCAAATGGTGAAGTAATTCCTTGTATTATGGCTGATCAGAAGGCAAATAAACACACTGATTCTGCGAATATCATCACAACATCTACAAATTGTCTTAGTGAATTTATTGTAGACAGGAATGCTTTAAATCGTAATGCAAAACGTGATGGCGATATATCTTCTTGCTGTCCAGAATGGAAATCGACTGTAAAGCAAATTAAAGTATATGAAAAGGTGATCTAATGTTTATTAGTGGGGTTTGTTTTAGAGAGGTGAAAAAGGAAATGGAAAGAACATATAAATTATATTTACAAAGCATCAATGATGCAAAAGATTTTGTAGTGGCTATAAACAAATTAAATAGCGAAGTTGATGCAAGGTACGGTGTACGTGTTGTCGATGCAAAATCTATGTTTGGCTTGTTAAATATGTCTCATTGCAAGCCGTTAGAAGCAACTATTTATTCTAATGATGAAAATGAGATCAATGAATTTGCTGAAATTTGTAAGAGATATGAGGTAAAAAAGAATGACAAACAGAGAGAAATATAAAGAAGAACTTATTGATTTGGCGATAAAAAGAAATATTTTTGCATTAGTAAAAGGAGTCCCAAAGCTATGTAATGAAACATATTGTGAAAATTGTGATTATGATTATCTTGATAAAGATTGTGATTGCGCGAGTAAAAGACAAAATATTTTTAAATTATGGCTAAACAAAGAATATGTCGAACCACCTATTGACTGGATTAAAGTTGCAGTAGATACACCAATTTTTGTCAGAGATGGAGAAAATGAAACATGGGCGAAAAGACATTTTGCGAAATACGAAAATGGCAAGATTTATACATGGACAAGTGGAACAACATCTTGGAGTGGGGAAGATGATAGCATGATATCGTGGAAATATGCAAAACTTGCCACAGAGGAGGATATGAAGAATGACTAATTATTCACAGGTATTAGAGTTAGATGAAATTACATTAGAAGATTGCATGAATTTATTCAAATATGGCAAAACAACACTAATTGAAGATGGTAGAATTACAAATATCTTGGAAGAAGGTGATTGATTATTCTTTGTTTGATTGGTAAAAGCGCAAGTGGTAAAACATTTGTGCGAGATAAATTAGTAAAAGAACATGGTTATAAAAGTCTGGTGACATTTACATCTCGTCCACCAAGAAAAGGTGAAAAACAGGATATTACATATCATTTTATTTCCCAAGAAGATTTTGAACAGAAAATTGAAGATGGATTCTTTGCAGAGTGGAAGAAGTACGACACTGAGCAAGGTGTTTGGTATTATGGCACTGCATTAACAGATTGCTATGATGCAGACGATGATACAGTTACAATTCTTACTCCTAATGGTGTAAGAGATTTGCAAGCAAAAGAGATTCCAATGGTTATTATCTATCTGTATAGCAATTTGAGTACGATTAAGCAGAGATTATCCATTCGTGGCGACAATCCAAAAGAAGTTGAAAGACGTATAGAAGCCGACATTAAAGATTTTAATGGTGCTGAAATGCTTGCGGATAGAATCGTATACAATAATCAATCTGATGATATTGAGGATGTTATCAGTAATGTTGACTATTGGTATAAAAAAATTTTAAAGGAGAAAGCGGATGAGTAATAAACTAACTATTTATTTAGCTGGACGTATGGGTGGTCTTACAAAAACTGAATATAACACATGGCGAGAAGTTTTAAGGAAGAAACTTGAAATTGCAGCAGAGTGTTGCAATTCAATTATTCAAGTCATCAATCCTGCTGATTATTTTGACTTTGATAACATGGAAGGTCATACAGATAAGGAAATTATGCAGTTTGATCTCAATATGGTACGTCAAAGCGATATTGTGATTGCAAATGTTAATGGTATAAACGAAAGTATTGGAACATCTATTGAAGTTTATGAAGCTAATAGATTAAATATTCCTGTCATTGCATATTCAGACGTATTAGATGCCAAAAAAGGAGACATTTTTGACAAAATTCACCCTTGGATTAAGGAATGTTTGGCAACGAAACTAATGTTTCATGCTGACGATGTTGTGCAGTATGTGAAGGATTTTTATATGGTTAGATATTAGGAAGGAAGTGATTAAGATATATACAGGATATATGAGTTGTCGAAGTCTAGCTGATGCGTTATACAGTAAGAATAATTTCGTAACAGTTCAAGTTGGAGACAGAGAATATTATATTAAAACTGTTAAGCAGAAACGAACCCATGCAAATTTAGATGATTCAGTGATGCACACGGTTCTAGTTTGTGAAGAATAGATTGGAGGTAATCATGCCAGATATGACATTATGTAGCAGTTTACATTGTCCAGTAAAAGGAGATTGTTTTCGTGCCACCGCAAAACCAAATCCAGTGAAACAGAGTTATTATAATTTTGAATATACTTGTCACGAGGATAATGGCTTTGCAGATTTTATTAAAAATGAAAAGAAAGGTTGATTTCTTATGGATAATGATAAAGAAATAACACATGAAAAACTTCAAATAATATGGAACGACATGACAATTTATCAAAAGATAAAAGGTTATTCACTTGAATCATTATCGGATTTTTTTATGAAAATCTGCAATGATAATAGAAGTAAATTTCTCACAAAAGAAGATTGGATAAAGTTGTTGAACATGAAATCTTATGAAGATTATAAAACGGGAAAGGAGAATATACATATTGACAAAAGTAATTAAAAGAGATTGTTCAGAAGTTAATTTTGACAAATCAAAAATTTCAACCGCAATTCTTAAAGCAATGAAGAATGGTTCAGGCATTGTAAAGCCAAAGATTGCGGATGACATTGCAAATGAGATTGAAGAAGAGTGTAAGGATAAAGACGAAGTAAGCATCTCTGATATTGAATCAATGGTTTATGATAAATTGATTACTAAGAAGCAGAGACTTACTGCAAAAGCATATGAGGGATATAGAAGTATTCGTGAGTTTCAGAGAGAAAATGAGAATACAACAGATTCCGAGATTGATGAACTATTAGATGGTGAAAGCGAGTATTGGAATACTGAAAATTCCAATAAGAACTCAAAGGTATTAAATACTCAGCGTGATTATATGGCAGGAATTGTAAGCAAGGATATTTCTCGTAGATTTTTACTTCCACCAGAAATTGTACAAGCACACGATGAAGGTATTATTCATTTCCATGATATTGACTATTTTGGTATGAATGCAATGAGCAACTGCTCACTTATTAATCTTGAAGATATGTTACAGAATGGTACTTGTATTAATAAGGTAATGATTGAAAAACCACATAGATTTATTACTGGTTGTACAATCGCCACTCAGATTATTCTTGGTGTTACATCACTTCAGTATGGAGGAGCTACAATTACTCTTACACATTTAGCACCATTTGTAAGAGATAGTTATAACAAATATTATGAGAAATATAAGTCATGGGGATTTTCTGATGAAGATTGTAAGAGATATGCAGAAGCTGATACCAAAAAAGAAGTAGCAGATGGTGTTCAGACTTTTAACTATCAGTGTAATTCTATGTCTAACTCAAATGGGCAGTCTCCTTTTTTGAGTGTATTCATGTATCTTGGAGAGACTACAGAGTATAAGAAAGAACTTGCAATGATTATTGAAGAGTTTCTTAATCAGAGATTACTTGGTCTTAAAAATGAAGTTGGCGTATATGTCACACAGGCTTTTCCGAAGCTTCTTTATGTCTTAGAAGAAGATAATATTCATGAAAATTCCCCTTATTGGTATTTAACAAAACTTGCAGCCAAGTGTACTGCAAAGAGAATGAACCCTGATTATATTTCAGAGAAGATTATGAAGAAATATAAAGAGGGTAACTGTTTCCCGTGTATGGGTGAGCGTAAACTACAGCCCAGGATAAACCGATTGAACCTCGTTGCTTAGAGGGTGTAACTAATATAGTTGCTAACGGATAGGTCTTAGGTAGAAGAGATTCTGTGACCTAAGATGAGTACCGTGCCAACCCTAGAAATAGGAAGTGTGTATCGACTAACCGTGATGAGTGTAGCGGTGTAGGATTGGAGACAAGCACCAATTCCAAGCAGTCGGCTCGTTGATGAGAGTAACGGACTCGGAGAGAATATATAGTCAGTGTACATAGTGATATGTAATAAAAATGTGTAGAAGTTTCCTTTCGCCTTATAAAGATGAAAATGGTAATTATAAATTTTATGGAAGACTAAACCAAGGCGTTGTTACCTTAAACCTTGTAGATGTAGCATTGTCATCTGAAGGAGATTATGAAAAGTTTTGGGATTTAATGGAACAGAGGACAGAATTATGTCATAAAGCATTACTTTGCAGACATAAACGATTAGAAGGAACGTTATCTGATGTCGCACCTTTATTATGGCAGTATGGAGCATTTGCAAGACTTAAAAAAGGTGAAAAGATTGATAAGTTACTTCATAATGGATACGCAAGTATTTCTCTTGGATATGCAGGATTATATGAATGTGTAAAATATATGACTGGTAAATCACATATTGATTCACAGGAAGGTCATGATTTTGGCATTAAAGTAATGCAGTTTATGAACGATAAATGTGACCAGTGGAATAAAGAACATTATATTGGATTTTCAATTTACGGATCTCCAATCGAAAACACAACGTATAAATTTGCGAAGTGTCTACAGAAACGTTTTGGAATTATTGAAGGAATTACAGATAGAAATTATATCACAAACAGTTATCATACATTTGTAAAAGAACCAATTAATGCATTTGATAAACTTGCTAAAGAATCAGAATTTCAGGCATTATCGCTTGGAGGTGCGATATCTTATGTTGAGACAGATGGATTAGTAAATAATGTAGATGCTATTTTAGAAATGAATAAATTCATCTACGACCATATCATGTATGCAGAAGAAAATACAAAATCTGATTACTGTCAGATTTGTGGTTATGACGGTGAAATTAAAATTATTGATGAAGGTGGCGAACTTATTTGGGAATGTCCAAATTGCCACAATAGAGATAAAGACAAGATGAATGTAGCCAGAAGAACCTGTGGATATATTGGAACTAATTACTGGGGGAAAGGACGTACTCAGGAAATTAAGGAGAGATATGTCCATATGACAGATATAGCGGAGGATTTATAATGGCACAGATTTTTAGAGTAAGTGGATATTTAGTTGATCCATCTGATGACTGCAATAAGGAAGAAATTAAAGTATCTATTACTGATAGATTAGATATGTTTTGTCAGCAATTGCATATTGAATCTGCTGATATTGGAGAATGGGAAGATGATAACCCATTAAATTATGAAAATTGTGATTTAGCATATTGTACTAAATATTTTAAACAGACCAATAATTATTTTAAGTTTGATAGACCATTACCAGCAGTAGGACAAAAATACAAACACTTTAAAATTGGTAAAATTGTTACGATTATTGGAATTTCAAGACATACAGAAACTGAAGAGGTGACGGTTGTTTATGACTATGAAGGACATATTTGGAATCGTCCTCTTGAAATGTTTATGAGTGAGGTTGATAAAGAAAAATATCCTAACACTACACAAAAATATAGATTTGAACTTGTGGAGGATTGATTATGAGGTATGCACAAATTCGATCTATGGACATTTCTAATGGAGAGGGAGTTGGAGTCTCCCTCTTCGTCCAAGGTTGTCCATTTCACTGTAAAAACTGTTTTAATTCTGATACATGGGAGTTTAATGGTGGAAAAGAGTGGACAGAAGAAACAAAAAATAAATTTATGGAACTTATTAATAGACCATATATTAAACGAGTGTCATTTCTTGGTGGTGAGTGTTTAGCGGATCAGAACCTTGATGAAGTCCTCAAATTAGTCAAGGAAATCCGTATTTCTTTTCCTGAGAAAACTATCTGGTTATATACAGGTTTTCGATGGAATTACATAATGAATTATCAACCTGTAGAAACAGATGATTTTGATTATATTGAAGAATCTTATAATGATGGATTGATGGAAAAACGCAAGCAGATAATTTCACTATGTAATATCGTGGTTGACGGAGAATATATAGATGAGCAGAAAGATCTCACACTTGCTTATCGTGGCAGTAAGAATCAGCACGTTATTGATGTAAAGCAATCTCTTGCTCAGAACAAAGTAGTTTTATATTGTGATTAAAGGAGATAATACAAATATGGAAATGGAAGATTTATACAAATTAAAGAAAGGCGATAAAATTCTTGTTAAATGTACTGTAGAAGCAGTATTTGTTCAAAGCGGAATGGTAATGGTTACAACAAGAGATTGCGACAATGGGTTCGATGCTTATGTTGATGAGATTAGAGGTGTTGTAAATGAATAGCATTATTGGATTTCTGTTATTTCTTCTTGGAATCATATTTGGCGCAATTATTGTATTTATAGCTATATATCCAATAATAAAAGATATGTTTAACTATATTCAAGATATGAACAAAATTTTCGAAGACAAGGAGAATAAATAAATGGAAATAAACGAATATCAAGAATTAGCAATGCGAACAAATCCACACAAGGCAACAGAAAGATTACTTGGGAATATGCTAACATGTGATATGAAATATCTACTACAGCAAAATTTAATCGCAGAAGATGAACGTCATATTGATTTTGGCGGCGTATTCAATTCTTGTCTTGGATTGTCTGGCGAAGTTGGCGAGTTTAACGATATGATTAAAAAGCATATATTTCACGAGAAAACACTTGATGAAACCCATGCAAAGAAAGAGTTAGGCGATATTATGTGGTATATTGCTATGATGTGTGAATCTTTTGGATGGGATATGAATGAAATTGCAGAAATGAACATTGACAAATTAAAGGCACGTTATCCAGAAGGATTTGATATTAAAAGAGCAAACAACAGAGATTCAAAAGATATATAAAGGAGAACAAAATAAATGGAGAAAATTAAGATTAAATATTTTGACAAGGATATTGAGAAACTTACATACATTGGTGGTGGTAAATCTAACTGGATTGACCTTCGTTCAGCCGAAACTGTCCACCTGAAGAAAGGTGAATTTCGTCTGATCCCATTAGGAGTTGGAATGAAACTACCAGACGGATATGAAGCCAATATTGTGCCTCGTAGCAGTACATATAAGAATTTCAAGATCTTACAGACGAATTGTTTCGCTGTCATTGATAATTCATATTCGGGAGATGCAGATGAATGGAAACTTCCTGTAATTGCTATAGAAGACACAGTAATTAATAAGAATGATAGAATCTGCCAATTCCGTATCAATAAAATTCAGCCAGAGATTGAGTTTGAGGAAGTGGAACACTTGGACGAAACAAACAGAGGTGGTTTTGGTTCTACAGGACGAAAGTAAAGAGGTGATATACATAAAACAGGCGGTTGAAATTAAAGATAAAATAAATCTTACGATTCCAGAAGCATCTACATACTCTAATATTGGAGAAACAACAATTAGAAAATTGCTTTCCGAAAAAGCATGTCCCTTCCTATTAAAAGTAGGAAACAAACATCTAGTAAAAAGGGTTGAATTTGAGAAATATTTAGCTGGAAAGCATTTTATTTAATTTGGTAAAAAGAACTTTTGTGTGATATAATACAGTCATGCAAAAGTTCTTTGCCATATACAAGGAGGAAATACGATTGGGCAAAGATCTTAAAGGAAAAGAATTGGGACAAGGAATAATACAGAAAAAGAATGGGAGGTATGAAGCAAGATATATAGATAGATTTGGTAAAAGGGTATCAATTTCAGGCAGAGATCTAAAAGATGTTAAAAAGAGATATAATGAAGCGATTTACGAAAATGACAAGCAAATAAACGTAAAAGACAATATAACACTTGACGAATGGTATAAGAAATGGATGAACGTTTACAAGTTTGATATTATTCGTGAAAACACAAAAAGACATTATAATAATGTATATTATAAGCATATATCTCCGAGTCTTGGGAATTTTCAATTAGGAAGTATTACTCAATATCAAATCAAACAACTTATCAAAGAATTAAAGAGTAGTGGGTATCAATACGAAACGTGCAACAAGGTAAAAATTCTTCTTGTTGATATTTTTAACAAAGCTATGATTAACGAATATGTGCGAAAGAATCCAGCAAAAGGAATATCATTAAAAAGAGACGAAGAAAGGGACGTAAGAGTTTTGTCGCAGGATGAACAAACGGTATTCTTTGATTGTTGTAAGGGAACATTTTATGACAATCTGTTTGTTACGGCAGTATCAACGGGAATGAGGATTGGAGAACTTGCTGCTTTAAGATGGACAGATGTTGACTGGGATAGTAGAGTAATTCATGTAACTAGAACTCTCGTATATCAGAAATATGAAAGCGACAGTCAAAAGGAATATCATTTTGAAAAGCCAAAGACAAGAACTAGCTTAAGAGATATACCAATCAACAGGCAGTGTGAAATAGCATTAAAGAAACAATTTATTCAAAAGTCTGTTGTTGCTACTAAGCAACCAATTACAAAGAAAGTTGACGATAAATATGCTGATTTGTTATTTACATCAAAATTCAACACACCATTAAATTCGCAAGTTGTATGTCAAGCAATTAACAAAATTATAGAAGAGGTAAATCTTACAAAAGATTATCTGGATGAAATAGAACCATTCTCTGCACATTGTTTTAGACACACATTTGCGACACGTTGTTTTGAAGCTGGTGTTGCACCAAAAACAGTCCAAGCATATCTAGGACACGCATCTCTGCAAATGACAATGGATTTGTATACATCAGTTATGCCAAAACAGATGGAGACAGAGATGGATAAAGTGTCTAATGAGCTTGATCGAATTTCAGAACATGGTGATGAATTAGCAGAAAAACAGTTCGAAAATATGGCTTCAAATAACAAAATTGTTTCTTTCCGTGGAGATTCAATGGTGGTATAATTGGTGCTTGTGGAGACAAATCTTGTAAAATGGCTTAAAATCAACATTTGCAACATTCGTTTTTTGACTTTATGAGTATCTTATTACGTTTACCAGCAGACACCGTATGAGTTTATCAATACCGATGAAATCATTGGGAAATAGGGCAGCCGTTATGGGTTGCAGTTTTTACAAGGGGAATATCCGTCTTTGATCAATTTCTTGCGGAGCCCCTTGTATTTTTTTCGGTTTTTACTGCTCATCTGCTTTACCGAATAACAGTCTGGTTTGTGGAATTTTTTGGTGTTGGTATTTAAAATATAGACCGCGGATGCGTGTTCCTTTGCAGAACTTTTATGGGAATTCTGGTTATTTTTTCCACTCAGATGACTGTCACCGGTGGCATAATCTATGGCAACACCTGGCTGTACATTGTAGCAGTACACACAAAAAGAGATTCCCTTTCCCTGATCCTCTACAGAGTAGGCTTCCATCAGTACACCGGAAGCGACCAGGTTACTGCCCTCAAAAACCGGTGTCACGCGGTATAAGACATGGTTATTGGTTTTGTCTATATATCGTGCGGTTTTTTCCTCATAAGGAAGCATGCCTTCATTGTTCATGTAGCGGGTGCCGGTGATCAGGTTCTTTTTATTGGCATTTTCCGCAGTAAGGCAGTAGGCGATGAGGTGGCAGCGGTTATAGAGGTTCCCGCCGTCCACAAAATCATATTGGT